>Ga0315309_1000580_pt1 | contig 22303 bp, 17 predicted proteins | sample TDP4_MG_FD_203080 | JGI IMG/M metagenome (GOLD analysis project Ga0315309, IMG submission 203080) | Freshwater sediment microbial communities from Lake Towuti, South Sulawesi, Indonesia - TDP4 | ecosystem: Environmental > Aquatic > Freshwater > Lake > Sediment | place: Indonesia: South Sulawesi...
GATGCTGCCGTGACTGAGACGTTACCCGATAGCCATGTTGGATCGAAGTGTGTGATGCCTGACCACACACTCATCATCGTGGCGTGTGAGCTCAGTGAGGAAGCTCATTGCCTTTGCGCTTTACTAAATTCATCTCCAAGCCGCTTCCTGGTACAGAATTACATCGTCATCCACCCTGACACTCACGTACTTGAAAACGTGCGTGTCCCCCGCTACGACCCGGCCAATCCCACCCACCGCCAACTGGCCGCCCTCTCCCAGCAGGCGCACGAGGCCACGGCGGTCGGGGCCTGCCCTGAGCGAAGTCGAAGGGACACCGCGCGGGTGCGGGAGATCGAGGCGGAGATTGACGAACTGGCGGCGCAGTTGTGGGGACTGACGGAGGCAGAACTGCGAGAGATACAAGAGAGTTTGGCAGAGTTGGGATAGCTCAGAAAGTAAACCGGTGTGGCAAGAAATGGGAATCTGTGGTAAAATATAGAACACACGTTCCAGTTCGCAGCTTTTGAAGGTGGGGTATCTTATGGATGCTGGACAGTTAGGCCAACTTATTCTCTACATCGTCTACCAGGTCGAGGAACTGGGCGGGTACACAAATACCACCCGGCTCGTCAAGTTTCTCTATCTGATTGATTTGGAGCACCAGCGCCGCTATGGTCGTACCCTGACGGGGTTGCAATGGAAGTGCTACCTGTATGGCCCCTACGCCTTTGAACTCCCTACCATTGGCGCACGCCTGGGCTTTGATCTGCAAAGTGAGGACTTTGTAAACGTCAAAGGTCACCGGGGTACACTATTGCGCGTGCCTGACTCACAAGAGTTTCCCGCCGGGCTGAGTTTTGGCATCGAGATCCTGGTCAACGGGATATTGCGCGTCTGGGCTGACCAGGAGACGGCCGACCTGCTTCAATATGTCTATCACACCGAGCCGATGAGACACGCACAGCGGGGCGATAAACTGGATTTCTCCCTCGTGCCATCAGGAACACATTACTACGAGCTGTACGTTCCCATCCAGAAACCTACCGTCCGCCAGTTGCGTGAATCACTGCGCTCCTACGCCCTGGATGATGCGGATGAGTTTGTCCGCTCCACCACAGTGTACGACGAGGTTCTGGACGAAGGGCTGCGTGCGTTGGATGACGACGAGACCTCTATCCCTCATTTTGCGAGAGTTACGCCAGTGGTCAATATTGACGAACTGCAGGCTACATTGTCACATGAGGACTGAATGTACAAGGTCATTGACTTCTACGAGCCTCTGAGCAAGTCTGACACGGAACGCTATGAGCGGGGGCAATTCTGGTGGGCCTGCTTCCCCTACGCTTTCACTAAACCACAGATCACTCGCTTCTGGCCCAACCGCCCAACCGAAACGTTGGACGTACGGCGGTTTGACCCGCGTAAGGAGCAACCCGACGACGTTGCTAACACAAGTGCCGACGAGTTTCTGGCTATCACTCAATTTAAGAAGCGGCCCGTCGTTATTCTCTCCACTGGTGGATCACTTTACTATGACCGTGCATGGCAAGGAGGTGAATTTTTCTTGGTTGCTCCAGCACGTTCGTTGCGGGATACACTGACGGGCGAGTATAAAGCCGATCCCCACTTCGTGTGGGGCGCAATCACGTACCAGTTTAGCTCTGTCTTTTATCTACCACGTGATGACACATTCGATATCCATGAAGCCGTACTCCACTTTGACCGAATGGCCACACTTCATCACTCGTGGCTGTTAGAGTCGCGCCAGGCTCGTCTGAGCGGCGATGCCATGGTCTGTCTGGACGAATGGCTGCGTAACTACCTCTACGGCAAAGTGCGTGCCCGATTCAATGATGACCTGGAAACCTACCGACAAATGGTCGGTAGCGACCCGCAAGTGCGTACTGGTGTGTTTGGACAAAGTGGATAGGATTGCTCACCCCAACTATCTCGAAGGGAGAACGAGAGATGCCAGATACCATCCTTAGCGAAGCAGAAGCGGAGCGCATGATTGGCCTGCCAAAACGCATCGTTGGGTAGAATCAATGGCGACAAGGGGATGATGGCAACTGGTACACAGAAATTCCGGTCAAGGCCGAAGAACAGTTGCCGTTGCAACTCTATGGGCGTTTCAACCCACGCACCGGCAACTATACTTTCATCCTCTTCTGCGGGCGGCTGAATCTACGGCGGGTAGACGTGGGCAAGCATCACCATAACCCCGACTGCGATAACGTGGGCACACCACACAAACATACGTGGACCGAGCGATTCCGAGACAAGTGGGCCTACAAGCCACCTGAGATGAAGAACACAGACTCTATCGGCAATACCTTTGCTCAACTCCTCACCGAATGTAACATTACCTTAGACGGACGTTTTGTAGAACCACCCCGGGCTTACCAGAGGAGGTTGATATGAACTGCGAGCAAATGCGAGAGAAGGCATTGAGTGCCCTGCCCGTTCTCTTTGAATGCCGGGAGGAGAACGGTCGCCTCAAAATCACCACGCCCTACCTGTATCCTGATGGCGATTACATTGACCTCTATCTGACCGAGACGCCCACCGGCCTCTATCTCACCGACCTGGGTGAGACGATAGGCTACCTGGCCGACCATGGCATCAGCCTCAGGCAGTCACCCAAGCGCCAGAAAATAGTTAATGACATACTCCTTACTCAGGGTGTTGAACTATTCCGGGGCGAACTGCGGACGCCGTTGGAAGACTGGGACAAAGCCGCTTGGACGGTGGTGCGTCTGGGCCAAGCCATTGTCCAAGTCGGTGACCTGGTCTTCAGCTTGCGTTTGGGTGCCCTAAGCACTTTTAAGGAAGAAGTCGAAGAGTACTGGATCGAATCCAGAATCCCCTACGATGTAGATTACCCCGTTGTCGGCGGCTCCGGTGAATCTTACACCGTAGATTTTTACATCCCGGTGCCCCATCGTCCCAGACTGGTCGAAACCCTATCCAGTCAGTCCAGAAGCTATGCCAACACCCTGGTCAGCCGCGTGGTCCGCACCTGGCATGACCTGCTCCGGGTAGATGGTCGCTATGGTTACGTTTCCCTCGTAGATGATTCCACTGATGTCTGGAGGCCAGAGTGGTTTGATCAATTGGCCAACCTCTCTGAGGTCGTCGTCTGGGGTGAGCGGGAGAGGTTGCCCGCTATCTTGGGCTTAAAAGAGAGCCTCTGAGAAACGCGAGCTATTATGGCAAAGATTGTTCGTCGCTTTGACGTGCACGATCTGCCAGGTGATCCCCAACAAAAGATTGCTTTACTCATCAACCCACCCGTCTACGACACCCAGTACTGGGCCGAATGGTCACAGCCTTATGGCCTGTTGCGCATCGCCGCGCTGTTGAAAAAGCATGGCTACAAGCGTAGGGAACTGTTCGACTTTATGGAAACCGCTGGCCCCAAACGGGTCGTCCCCAAGCGGCGCATCAGCCCCGATGAGTCGTTCGCTGAGAAGGACGAGCCCGCTCCCCATGCTCGACCCATCCGCATCGGAAAGGACGGCCAACATCTTGACCTGTGGAAGTACCACTTTGGCAAGAGTTGGCCAGAGTTCGACGCCTGGCTGGACGAACGGGGCTTCGACGCCGCCCACCCGCCCGATGAGGTTTGGATTTCAGCGGTCATGACCTACTGGTGGGAATCGGTGCGCGACTTGGTCGCCCGCCTGCGGCAGCGCTGGGGCGACCGTACCCTGATCCTGTTGGGTGGCATCTACCCTACCCTTTGCCCAGAACACGCCGCCCGGCACATTGGGGCGGACCTGATTGTGGTTGGGGAGGTTGAAGAAGCCAATGACCTCTGGCCCGATCTTTCCCTGTACGAGAAACCGCCGACCTATGCCATCATCACCCCTAGCCGGGGCTGCCCCTACGACTGTGCCTACTGCGCCCAGCGTACCATCAACAACGGCCGACGCACCGTGCACTTCCGCTCACCCGAGGACATCGTGGCCGAGATGCGCCACGACTACGAGACCTACGGCATCCGCGACTTTGCCTTCTACGCCGATTTCCTGCTTTGGGATTACGAGGCCAATTTCCAGCGCGTGCTGGAATTCCTGGTCGCCGACAAGAGCCGCTACTTTCGGCTTTACGCACCGGAGGGGCTGGACACGCGCTTCCTCAGCCAGTCACAGCGACTGGTAGACCTGATGAAGGCCGCTCACTTCCAGAAAATATACCTACCCTGCGAGAACATTGATGATGGCTATCTAGATACCCTCAATCGCCGTCACGTGCGGCTGGAGCATTTTGTCCAGGCAGTGGAAAGGTGCGAGCAGGCCGGATTCAGCCTACGCAATATGGATGTCAACGCCTTTGTGCTCTATGGTCTCCCTGGTGAGACCATAGACAGCGTGGTCAAGACCATCCTGTTTGTCTCGGAGATCGTCGGGTCAACCATCCCCATGTTGTTCACCCCTGTCCCCTCGACCCGCCTGTATCAGCAACACCTGCCATACTTCCAAGAACGGGGCTGGGATCAAGCCCTGCACATGCTGAACGGCAAACTGTTCCCCTTCCTGGTCATGAATGAGGGCTCGGTGGAAGACTACATTGACCTGCAACGGCTGATGTTCACTTTGAACGCGCACTATCGCAGCCGGTCGTTCCGGGTGTTTGGTGATACTCGGGTCAGCGCAGCCTTTCGAGGGAACCTGCACAATGAGTTTGAAGAGTTCATCGGAGCCTACAAAGAGATTGGCTGTTGAGGAATAACCTTACACAAATTTCTGGTAGAGATACCTTTCCCGATGAATAGGGGATTGCTACACTAAGACCCCAAGGGTTTCCGAAAACCCTTGGGGTCTGGTAAAGGAAGAGCAGACCCCCATTCAGAATCCGAAGACCCTTGAGCAGGGGCCTGCTTTCCCCGAAGAGCTCTGTGCAGGCAAAGAGTCGAAGGGTTAGCCTCGGGCTTCCCCTGGGTGAAACAAAAAGCCCCTCACTTCGGTGAGGGGCTTTAGCTCTATACGTGAAAATGGCTGTGGGAGAAACGGCAGTGCCGGGGCTTAGTAGATTGGATACCAGAGACCTCGGTACCGACGCCGGGAACTGGAGGGCAGGGGCTCGTTCAGCCTAAAGCTGGCCACCGCCACCCTTGACCCATCCTGGCTGCAAGCCAGCACGTCCACCTCCGGCAGGCCCAGCCAACGCGGGTCATTGGGGAAGGTGAAAGTGGTCAAAAAGCTCCCGCTTGGATCGGCCAGCGCCGTGGCACAATCTACGGCCTGAGTGATCACCGCGCCGGATTCCAGCAGAGAGATGGTGATCGTCTCCGTCGGCTCCCATCCGTGACCCGTTACCTCAACCAGCGTGCCGGCCCAGCCGGTGGTGGGGCTGAGGCTGATGGTCACCGTCACGGTAGAAGTGGGCGTCAGCGTCGTTGTGGGTGTTGCTGTTAGCGTGGGCGTCTCGGTCAGCAGCGGCGTCCCCGTCGGCGTAGCTGTCGACGTGGCCGTGGAAGTGGAGGTCTGCGTTGCTGTGCTGGTGGCCGTGGCCATTGGTGTCGAAGTGTCCGTGGGGTTCGTTGTTGACGTGGCAGTGGGTGTCTCGGTTGGTGGCGGCGTCTGAGTTGGCGTTTCCGTTGGCGTGCTGGTGGCCGTGGGCGTTGGAGTGTCCGTGGGAGTAGGTGTAGCGGTGGGTGTCTCGGGTGGCGGCGTCTGAGTCGGCGTTTCTGTGGGGGTGGAGGTCGGCGTTGGCGTGCTGGTGGCCGTGGGTGTTGGAGTAGGCGTCTCGGTCGGCGTGTTCGTTGTTGTGGGCGATGGCGTCTGAGTTGGCGTGGCCGTAAAGGTCGGGGTGGGGGTGGCCGTTGGTGCCAGCGCTTCCCACCAGACCTCGATGCGAGCCCCACCTCCGTGCTCGTAATATTCAACCTTCACCGTGTGCTCGCCTTCCTTCAGGCTCACGTCAACTGTGTACAGCTTGCCGGCTGCGTCGTGCCACTGGTCTACAAGCAGTTTGTCATCCACCCACAGCCGGACGCCGTCGTCTACCCGTGCGTAAAAGCGATAGGCGGCCGTCGCTAGCTCCAGAGTACGGGTCCAGCGGCAGGAGAAGTTGTCCGCCGGCAGGCTGGCTGCCGGCGAGCCTGTGCCCCAGTTAAAGTCCACATCCCGGTCGTTGCGCACCAGGACGGGACTCCCCTCGAGTTCGCGGTTGTCGAAATATTCCCCCTTCCAGTCAGGATACTGCTCAATTCGCTCCCACCACAGCCTGGCCACGGCAGTGTAGGCCTGCTCGTAGTACTCCATTCGCAGGCTGTGCTGGCCATCGCTCAGGGTGATGTCCGCTACGTGGGTGGTGGGAGCACTGTCATGCCACTGGTCAATGATCGGTTGTCCGTCAATCCACACCCGGACGCCATCGTCAATATGGGCATAGAAGCGATAGAGGCCGCCGCTAAAGTTCAAATCGCGGCTCCAGCGCACCGAGAACCCGTCAGCGGGCAGCCCGGGGCCAGGCGAACCATAGCCCCAGTCGAAATCAATGCTGACATCGTTGCGAACCAGAGTAGGGTTCCCTTGCAAGGAAGGGTTGGAGAAATACTCACCTTTCCAATCCGGGTAGACTTGAGTCCGCTCCCACCACAATTGTACCAGAGCCAACCCCGTCTGCTCGTAATATTCCACTCGCAAAGGGTGATCTCCGGCCGTCAGGTGGGCCTCGGCCCAGTAGGTCGTGGCCGCGGATGGGTGCCATTGGTCAATGATCAGTTGCCCGTCCACCCAGAGCCGCAAGCCATCGTCCACGCGGACGTAGAAGCGATAGATGCCTTCCTGGAAATCCAGGTTGCGCGTCCAGCGGGCGGAGAAGCCGTCAGTTGGCAGGCCCGCTACTGGGGCCCCGAACCCCCAATCGAAGCTTACGTTCGGCTCGTTGCGGACCAGGAGCGGGTCGCCGGTGAGAGAAGGGTTGTCGTAGTATTCAGCCCGCCACTCGGTGATGGCCGGTGTGGCAGTAGGCGGGATGGGGGTTGGGGTAAACGTGGCGGAAGGGATAGGTGAGGTTGAAGTCGGAGTTGCCGGTGGTGGGGGCTCCGTGGGGTTCGGTGTTGGCGTTGGTGCCACAACCTGGAAGGGTGCGGATGCTCTCCGCCCTGAACCGCTAGCTGAGGCCACTACCCTGACCGTGCCCAGGCTGAGCCATCTTTCCTCATGGGGAAAGATGAAACTGGTGGTGAAACGACCGCTTTCATCGGTCACTGCTCCGGCATAGGAAAAGTTATCTTGCACCTCGTCTGACGAGGGAGCCAACTGGATGAAGACCACTTCCCCTGGCCCCCACCCCTGGCCCCTGACGGTGATGAGGGTACCGGCATAGCCGGCCGAGGGGCTGAGGCTGATCGTGGCTGCAGTGTCTGAACCCGGTGTGGTGGATGGAACCTGGGCTGTGATCCGCCAAATCAACAAGCCGCCCAGGTACATGATGCCAGCGGCGATGATCCAGATGCTGACCACTGCGGCGATGGCCAATCCCGTCCCCATACGTGTTCTATTCTCAAGCAGCCCGGATTTGCGATGCATGGCAATTCTCTTCTCCCCCTGTCAATAGCCATCCTCATAACCATTATACTCCCCTGTCTCCCTCATGTACATCCGCTACTATGCTGATTCTGATGTTAGGAAACGGCGGATTTTTCGTCTCTTTCTGGTAAGCGAATACGCCTATACAAAGCGGGCTATCCCAGGCAAATCCCCAGGCCCCGTGCTGTCTGAATCATGTCGCTATCCAGGGGCACGACCCGTAGCTCGCGGATGGCTTCTTCGAGGGGAATGGACACGATCTGTTGGGAGCGCAGGGCCACCATCCGGCCCAGGCCGCCCTCGGCGATGAGCCGCACCGCCGCCGCCCCGAAACGGGTGCCCAGGATGCGGTCGAAGGGGCTGGGCGAGCCACCGCGCTGCACGTGACCCAGCACGGTGACACGGATCTCGTGGTCACAGACCTTGGCCAGTTCATCAGCCACCCATTGGGCGATGCCGCCCAGCCGTTTGGGAGCCAGGGGGTCTTTGCTTTCCTGGTAGATCTGCTCCCCGCTCACCGGCCTGGCTCCCTCGGCCACCACGATGATGCTGAACTTGTGCCCCATCCGGTCGCGCTCCTCGATCTTTTCATCCACTTTGTGCAGGTCGAAGGGGATTTCAGGGATCAGGATCACATCGGCCCCACCGGCCAGCCCCGCCCTCAAGGCCAGCCAACCCGCGTCGCGCCCCATGACCTCCACAATCATGACGCGGTGATGCGACTCGGCCGTGGTGTGCAGCTTGTCCAGGGCGTCGGTGGCCGTGTTGAGGGCCGTGTCGAAACCGAAGGTAATGTCCGTGCCCCCCAGGTCGTTGTCAATGGTCTTGGGCACCCCGACCAGGGGCACCCCCATCTGATAGAACTCGTAGGCGATTTTCAGTGAACCGTCCCCGCCGATGACGATGAGGGCATTCAGGCGCAGTTCTCTGATCCTGTTGACCACCTCAGCCGAGACATCGCGGGTCACGATCCGCCCGTCCTTCTTGCGGGCCTTGTAGGCGAAGGGGTTGGCCCGGTTGGTGGTGCCCAGGATGGTGCCGCCGCGCGGCAGGATGCCCCTCACGTCGGTCAGGGTGAGGGGTCTGATCTTGTCGGACAGGATCAGGCCCTCGAAGCCGTCCTCGATGCCCAACACCTCCCAGCCATATTGCTGGATAGCTGTCTTGACCACCGCCCGAATGACCGCGTTCAGGCCGGGGCAGTCGCCCCCACCGGTCAGCACACCGATTCGTTTGATCTCGCTCATAGTTCTTCCCTGTCACGGAATTGTCTGCCATATCCACTGCGTGGGGTCTACGTTGATCCCGCTCACCCTGATTTCCCAGTGGAGATGGGGCCCCGTGGCCAGGCCAGTGTCACCCACTTTACCCACAACGTCGCCCTTTTTCACCTGCTGCTCCTCCTGAACGTTTATCTCCGAGAGGTGATAGTAGCCGCTGTGGACCCCCAGGCCGTGGTCAATGATGACCGCGTTGCCCCGTACGGTCAGGGGCTCGGCCAGGGCCACCTGGCCGTCGTTGGCAGCCAGCACCGCCGCGCCGGGCGGCGCGTCGTAGTCTATGCCCTCGTGGTAGCTCAGCGCCGGGCCCCCATTGTAGGAGCGCCGGGTGCCGAACTGAGAGGTGATGGGACCCTGGGCAGGCACGATGAAAGGCCCCACCCACAACTGCTGCCTTCCGAAGACCCCGAAGACTTGCGCCAGGCGCTCCCACTCCGCCTTGATCAAATCGGGGTCAAGCAGGGCGCTGCGCTCTGGCGGCAGGGCAATGTCCTCCACCCCGTAGCTGCCACCTACCACCGGCACGCTCAGCAGAACCTCGGTCTGCTGGCCCGCAGCATCGGTGGCGGTGAGCTTCAGGGGATGAGCCCCTACTTCAGTGAGGGCGTGGATGCCGACCAGGGCCCAGCGCTCCCCCTCCCCCTCGACAAAGACTACCGGACGACCTTCATCGTACAGACCGCTCAGCCCTGCGATTGCCTCAGTCTTCACTTTGACCACCAGGGTCTGGCCCTGAACGACGGGCGAAGGTGTGAGTTCCACAGCCACAAAAGGCGCGGGCAGCGGTTCGGCAGGCGAGGCCGTGGCGCTGGGTATGATGAGCTTCTGTCCCCAGTGGATCAGGTTGGGGTTCGCCAGGTTGTTGGCTGCCGCCAGGGCCTGCACCGTCGTCCCGTAGCGCCGGGCAATGCGATAGAGAGTCTCACCTCTCTGCACCACGTGTACCTGTGCCTGGGCGGTGGGTTCTGGGATGGGGGAGGTGCTGGGGATGACCAGCCGCTGGCCGGGATGGATGAGATCGGGGTTTTTGATGTTGTTGGCCTGGACCAAAGCCTGAACAGTAGTGTCGTAGCGGCAGGCGATGGCCGACAGGGTGTCATCCAGTTGGACGGTGTAGACAGTGGTGGGCTCCTGAGATGGGGGAGCGGCCTGGGCGACGGGCACGAAAATCAAGTAGACAAGAAGCGCTCCGGCAACGAGTTTTAGCAGATCGCAATTTGCTCCTGCTGGATTGCCAAATCCAGCGGTTTGGCGGCGGATCTGGCGATCCCGCGCGAGCTTTTGTGATCTACTGAGTTTCGATTTGCTGAATTCCATTTCCTTTTCTCCTCCTACGACGCCATGACGCGCTGGTAGACGGCCATCGTCTCCTCCGCCACCCGTGCCCACGAAAACCGCGCTGCCTGGGCCAACCCGCGCTTGCCCATCTCCGTCCGCAGCGCTTCATTGTGCCACACGGCCCCTATGGCCTCTGCCATCTCCTCCACGTCGGTGGGGTCGAAATAGTGGGCTGCGTTCCCGCCCACCTCTGGCAGGCTCGAAGCGCGGCTGCACACCACCGCCGTGCCGCAGGCCATGGCCTCCAGCACCGAGAGGCCAAAGCCTTCGTATAGCGATGGCAGCACACACAGTGTGGCCGCACTGTAGACAGCGGGCAGGTCCGCATCGGGGACATAGCCAGGCAACAGGACAGCGTCCCCCAATTGCAGTTCCTCCAGGCGGCGGAAAAATCCTTCGTACAGCCATCCCTTGCTGCCAACTACTGCCAGCCGGGCATCGTCTCCCTCTTGTCGCAGCCGTTGAACCGTGTCCAGCAGCCGGGAGAGGTTCTTGCGCGGCTCGATGGTCCCCACGGTGAGGATAAAGCCCTCCGGCAGTCCGTAGCGGGCTCGGACGGCGGCTATGGCCTCGGGTGAGGCGGGGCGAAAGTGGGGCGCAGCCGCCTCGTGGACGACGGTGATCTTGTCTGGATGAACGCCATAACAGCGAATCAGGTCTCGCTTGGTTGACTCCGATACGGCGATGACCGCCCTGGCCCGCTGCACGAAGAGGGGCATGGCCCGGTTCAGAAACCAGTAATTGAGGGGCTTATGATGTTCGGGGAAGAGGTGGTAGATGAGATCGTGCACAGTCAGCACCGTCGGCACTTGCCTCAGGGGCAGCAGCAGGTGCTCGGTGGCGTGGTAAAGCTCGGCCTCCGGCACCAGTCGCTCGAAGCCGAGCCCCAGGAATTGCCCCAGCCAGACTGCCATGCGCCAGGGCTTGTAACCGGCGCGCACAGTTCGGGTGGGCACGCTCTCCAGCCCGGCCAGGGGTTTTGCCTCCCGGTCCTGGTTGTAAAAGAAGGCGAATCGCTTTGGGTGCTTCTGTACCAGCGCCCGGGCCAGGTTCTCGGTGTAGCGTCCCAGTCCGGCCCGACCGTGCACCGCTGCAGAGATGTCAATGTAAATCGCCATCAGAGTTCGAAGCCTCCCTTTCCTTGCCTGCCCCATTATATCCGATCTCTCCCCTTTTGACAATATCCCTAAAGCACGATAGAATGGACCAGCAGCCAGTAGCCTCACCTCTAAGAGCGTGTCTGAACAATTTTCAGACACCCTGTTAGACAGCCTGCTGCAACCTCCCTCTCTCATCACGTTTCACGCATCACGACCGGTCCCGTGCGAAAAATACGGGGCTTTTTGGCATGAATTACGTACGTTTACGGATAGACAGGCCCGGCAAAAGTGTGTAGTATGATAATAGTTGACCCATCTGGAGAAAGTCTCCAAATGGCACGCCCTTCGGCCGTGCTCAGGACGGGCCATCGAACCATACTCATGACAAGTCCTTCGACTCTGCTCAGGACAAGCCCTTCGACCATGCTCAGGACAAGCCCTTCGACCATGCTCAGGACAAGCCCTTCGACCATGCTCAGGACAAGCCCTTCGACCATGCTCAGGACAAGCCCTTCGACCATGCTCAGGACAGGCCAAACCCTTGCTGCATCCGTTCAGAGGGGGCGAGCCCAGCGCCGGTCGAGTAGGAGCGAAGCGACGTATCGAGACCAAGTGGGTTGGGCATACGGCCCCGCTCGCTTGATTTCGATACGCTTTGCTACCCTTCGACAGCCCTTCGACAAGCTCAGGATACCAGCTCAGGGCGGCGCTCAATCAGCGCTCGCTCCGGCCGGTTTTACCTTGCTCCAATGGGTGGCTGAATGCTTCCCCTTTGCTTTCTGCCTGATCCTGTTACTGGCTCTATCCCTGGTCGGTTGTGGCCCCACGCCAACAACAAGCCTGACGCCGCTCCCTCTCCAGCCTACGGCCACGCCGACGCCAACAGTGGTCCCCACACCAGTGGACTCCTGGCCCCAGGACTTGTCGCAACTGGATCGGGTGGCGGCCTTCGATGAGTTGGTTCGCTTGGTCTCAGAGTACTACCCCTACACCTGCCTGGGCTATAAAGACGTTGACATCCAGGCCAGCGGGGACCAGTTGCGGGCTGAACTGGTGGCTGACCCCAGCGCCGAAACTTTCGAGCGAGTGGTGCGTGATTTTATGGCCGCGCTTCAGGACGGGCACGCTAGCCTGGCCTGGACACCCGCTGCCGCCGAGCGTTACACTATGCCACCGCTTTTCCAGGTAGCTGAGGTGGAGGGCAAAGCCATCGTGAGTCGAGTGATGGACCCCTCTCTGGAGGAGATGGGGCTGGCTGCCGGGGTGGAGATCATGGCCGTGGATGGTCTGCCGGTGAGCGAGGCCCTGGAGCGAGTGCCCCACTTCCTGACCGCCTGCGGCACCGAGTATTGCCGCACTTGGAAGTCGTACCATTTTCTCCTGAGTGGTGAGGCCTTGAGCACGGTAGACATCACTTTCATTGACCTGGAAGGCGCAGAGCGTCAGATCACCGCCCAGCGCGCCTCCGGCCTGGAGGCTCTCATTCGCACCTCCAGGCGCTCAGCGTCGGCCAGGCGTCTGGAGGATGACGTGGGCTATATCTACCTTCCCCACTTCCACAATGACAATCCACCGCCCGATGCCTTCTTTGAAAGCCGCCTGCGGGAGATGCGCGACCTTCCCTTCCTTGTCATTGACGTGCGAGGCAATGGGGGCGGTTCCGAGGTCTACTCCCAGGCCATCAACGGCCTCCTGTTCGACCAACGGGTGGAGTATGGCCGCTATGAGAGCTGCATCCCTGAGGAACAGATGGACTTGTTTGTCGAGCCCGGCCCCTGGTACTACGAGGGCCAGGTGTACATCCTGATTGATGGAGGCTGTTTCTCAACCTGTGCCAACTTTCTCCAACCGCACTGGCAGACTGGTCGCTCTATCCTCATCGGGCGGACGGCTCAGCGGGGCGGCGGCAACCCGAGCCGGGGAACCGTCGGGCTGCCTGACGGTCTGGAAGCCCGAGTTCCCCTGTCATTGTTCCTCGACCCGGATGGCGATGAGCGCGAACTGATTGAACCCAACATCTATGTGCCCCTGCGCATTGAGGACATCCGCAGGGGGGTGGACCGGGACCTGGAGACCGCTCTTGAGCTCATCGCTGAGCAGCGGCAGGAGGTCTCATCTCATTTGGAACGCGGTACTGAGTGATGTTCCACGACTGGGCTAGGTACACTTTACCAATATAAGCGTTTAGGTTATAATTATACCACACGTAAAGCGGCCTTCAGTCGCGGCCAAATAGTTTTTGCGTACAGCGCAAATGTTGTAGGGTAATACTATACCATCCTGTGTCCAGGAAAGGAGTACATCATGGCGGGCGATGAATTGCACCAAAAGTATGCCCCCATCATGCACTTTTCGCGGGGGGAGCGTTTTTTCCCGATGTCGGTGGATGACTTTTTGACGTACACAGCCCTTTACGTCAAAGGCCAGCAGACACCGGCAATCCCCACCGGTAAGGTTACGCTCGACGACCTGACCCGCCGATATAGTTCACGAGAAGCGTTTCTTCGCTCTGTAGCGGCCGGTCCCATCCGAGGTGTGGAGGTAGCGGCTGACTGGGGTGTGGGAGCCATTCGCCTAATCTACGAATGGTCTCGAAACCCTATGATCACCTGGACTGAGGAAATGGCCCGTGCCGCCTACGACTGGTTTAGCGAAAAGACTAGGGCAGCCACCCAACTCTTTTGGTGGAATAACCTGCTGTTGCCCAAGGCCCACGCTGACAAAAAAGGCGGCATCCGGGAGGAACTTCCTCGGTTCAAGCTCCCGCAAGAGGTAAGAAAGTCAGCCATCGAGGGCTACGAGGCCAGCCAGGCTAAGGGACAGAACTATACCTACTATTATCGGACTGTGCAACAGGCTGGCTACCTGGATTTGCAATATTGGTTCTTTTACGCCTATAATGACTGGGCCGGTGGCTACGGTGGCTTCAATGACCACGAAGGGGATTGGGAAGGCTTCCACGTCTTCTTCAAGCTCGATGCGGGCAATCGCCCCATCGAACCGCCGGCCTACGTTTGCTACCTAGGGCATCATTCGCGTATCACCAAGCCCTGGGATCATCCTGATGTGAAAAAAGTCGGCACTCACCCGGTGATCTATGTGGCGGCCGGCTCCCACGCCAGCTATCCCGAAGCCAAACAATATCCATTGATGGCACTCTACAACCTGATTGACTACGCCACGGGCGAGTCGTTCACGCTGGATCACGATGGGTGGCGGAGTCACATCAGTCTGGAGAAGGTCCCTTGGCTCTCCTCCTACCTGGGATCATGGGGAACGCGCTACTGGCTGCCTCTGGAGTGGGTGCAGAAGGCATTGGGTTCGTTGGTGTCGTCCATCCCTGGCGAGGTGGACCTGCCGGGTGTCAGCGCGCCCCGGGGGCCAAAGTTCAGCGATGAGGGAGGCGAGCGCGAGACGTGGCGCAACCCGCTAGCGTTTGCCGGGATAACATGACCATATCCGTGCGATGGGGTTATAACAAGTTGGAGATTATTAACTCTCCCTATACAACTTGTCATTCAGAATCACGAATTAAGGAAAGGAGGATTTAATAGGAGAACGAATCGGATAATGTGCGCTAAGGACGGTCGTTTCTCTTGTCCAATATCCAACTTTTCACCAACTCACATGGAGGTAATGAAATGGACTTTGCTAAAATGTTCAATCGCGTGGTGCGCGCGGCCATGCTCGACGTCAACCTCTGCGAAGAGGTAGAAGCAGACACCAGTTTGACCCAAGAGGCCCTAATGGTCGTGATTCTGGTGTCAATCGCTGGCGGTATTGGTAGCTTTCTGGCGGGTATATTCAGTGGGAGTATTGGATCAGCCTTGCTGGGATTGATTCTCTCCGTGGTGCTGGGGGTGATCAGTTACTACATTTGGGCCTACGTCACCTACTTCGTCGGCACCGAGCTTTTCGAGGGCACGGCGGACGTGGGCGAACTGCTGCGCACCTTGGGCTATGCCAGTGGCCTGCGTGTACTGAGTATCCTGGCGTTCATTCCGTGTTTGGGCCCTTTGGCTGGCCTGGTCGGAGCCATCTGGGCCTTGGTTGCCGGTGTCATCGCCGTGCGCCAGGCTCTAGACTTTGACACGACCAAGGCGATTCTCACCGTCATCATTGGATGGGTGATTGTTCTCATCGTCACTATATTGGTCAGCGTTGTGTTTGGGGTCGGCGCGGCCGGTCTGGGTGCCGGTCTGGGCGCACTGAGAGGACTGGGCGGTCGCTGATGTCCCGCTCATCACTCCATTGCCTCAAGTTCTGAGCATTATTCTCTGCACTGGATAGTGCGTCGGGGCGTAACCGTCCAGCGAGTCTCCGCCTCAAACCAACAAGTGAAAATGCGTCATTCTGAGCGAGCGAAGCGAGCGAAGAATCTCGTTCCGCAATCCAAGAGGCGAAGGGTTTCTGACTACTAAAGGAGGAAAAGGCCGATGAGAGGAACATGGCGTATCGCTAAGATTTTCGGTATTGACGTCAACATTGATTCGAGCTGGCTCATCGTCTTTGTGTTGATCACCTGGACTCTGGCCGGTTCGTATTTCCCCGCTCAGTACACTGGCTGGGATCGTTGGCTGTATTGGACGGTGGGGGTGGCGACCAGCGTCCTCTTCTTCGCCTCGGTCCTGGCCCACGAGCTGGCCCACTCGCTGGTGGCCATCCGCCAGGGGGAGAAGGTGCGCAGCATCACCCTGTTCATCTTCGGTGGCGTGGCCCAGATCACTGAAGAGCCCGATCGGGCCCTCAAAGAGTTCTTCATGGCTATCGTGGGGCCCCTCTCCAGTCTGGCCATAGCCCTGGCCTTCGGGGTTTTGTGGTTGGCGGTGCGCGGGTTTTCCGAGTCTGTGGGTGCCCTGGCTCGCTATCTGGCCATGAGCAACGTCCTTTTAGCCTTCTTCAATCTCATCCCCGGCTTCCCTCTGGACGGGGGGCGGGTGCTACGGGCTGTGATCTGGGGGCTCAGCGGCAACCTGAGGACGGCGACCCTCGTGGCCTCCTCGTTTGGCCAGGGGATCGCTTTGCTGTTCATGCTGTGGGGTGTCTGGCAGGTCTTCAGCGGCGCTTTCATCAATGGCCTGTGGATAGCCTTCATCGGCTGGTTCCTGCGCAACGCCTCAGTTAGCGGTTATCGTCAGGTGGTCATCCGCGATATGCTACAGGACGTCCGGGTTGAGGATCTGATGAGCCGCGATTTTGAGGCAGTCTCTCCTGATCTCACCATCCAACAGATTGTGGATGACTATGTCCTGCGCCGCCGCGATCATGCCTATCCCGTGGCTGACGGCGGCCACCTGCGGGGGATCATCTGCCTGCACGATATCAAAGCCGTGCCCCGGCAGCGGTGGGCCTCAACGCTGGTTGGGGAGGTGATGACCCCCTGGGAGAAGTTGGCTACCGTATCGGCTGAGGACGACGGTAACACCGTGTTAACATCTATGAATATCCACAACGTAGGTCAACTGCCGGTGGTCGAGGGCGACAGGGTAGTGGGCATGTTACGGCGTGGCGATGTCATCCGTTTCATGCAACTGCGCGGCGAGTTGGGTATCTAAAGTGAAACGTAAAGCGTGAGGGTAAGGAGATGAAGGCATGTTGAGAAGAGACTTGCTTGACGAAATGCAGCGGATGCAGGAGGAGATGGAGCAACTCTTGCGGGTCCCGCGACTGGGCGGCCGCTGCGTCTTCAGGCATCGCGGCGAGGTCTGGCACCCGCCCACCGATATCTATGAGACGGAAACCAGTGTGGTGGTCCAGGTAGAGGTGGGGGGGCTGGAAGAAGAGGACTTTGAGATCTGCCTGGATGGCAATCTATTGACCATCTCTGGCGAGCGGCGTGACCTGGCGGCCAAGCTGGCCTACCACCAGTTGGAAATGCGCTATGGACCTTTCCTGGCTGCGGTCCGCCTATCCCATTCTGTAGACGAGAATGGCATCGAAGCCACTTATCGCGATGGTATTCTGAGGGTGATTTTGCCCAAAGCGCAGCCCCGTCAGGTGCCGGTGACTGTGATCGGTGAAGGGAGGAGGGCATGATGGCAGAGCAGATACAGGCACCAGGAATTGCAGTAGGGGAAAGCCAGGCCAGGCCCCCGGCTTTCGAGGTTCCGGAAGAATTGCCCATCCTGCCCCTGCGAGGGGCTGTCCTCTACCCCTTGATCGTCTCGCCCCTGGTGGTGACCGAGGCTCGCTCCATCAAACTGGTGGATGAGGCCACGCTGTCGAAACGGCCCATCGCTATGGTGGCAGTCAGGGAAGATGATGTGGAAAAGAAGGAAGTGGGACCTGAGGATCTCCACGATGTGGGCACGGTGGCCGTGATCATGGGCCTGCGTAAGGCCCCCGATGGCACAGTGTTCCTCATTGCTCAGGGTATGGAGCGCATCAGGATCCGGGAGTTCATCCAGACAGAGCCCTACCTGGTGGCTCGCGTCGAGGCCGCGCCCGACCAAGTCGAGGAAACGATAGAAATGAAAGCCCTGATGCGCAACATCTCTGAGGCCGTCGTCCGCCTGATCTCGCTGACGCCCCAGGTGCCTAACGAGGTGGTCATGGCCATTGCCAGCATAGATGACCCGCGCCAATTGGCCTACGCCGTGGCCGTCAACCTGCGTCTGGAAATGGCTGACGCCCAAGAGATCCTGGAACTGGATAGCGTCAGAAACAAGTTGCATAAACTGATGACTCTGCTGGACCGCGAGATAGAGGTGATGGAGTTGGGCCAGAAGATCCGCACCGAGGCCCAGTCAGAGATGGAGAAGGTACAGCGGGAGTACTTTCTGCGGGAGCAACTCAAGGCCATCAAAAAGGAACTGGGCGAGGAGGACGAGCAGAGCCTGGAGGTCGAGGAATACCGGCGGAAGATCGCCGAGGCTGGGATGCCTGAGGAGGTGGAGAAGGAAGCCAGGCGCGAGCTGGACCGCCTGGCCAAGATGCCTACTGCCGCCGCCGAGTACTCTGTGATCAAAACCTACCTCGACTGGCTGACGGACTTGCCCTGGAACGTGGCGACTGAGGACAACCTGGACATCACCCGCGCCCGTCAGATCCTCGATGAAGACCACTACGACCTGGGGGAGATCAAGGAGCGCATCCTGGAGTACCTGGCCGTGCGCAAGATGCGCCTGGAGCGGCAGCCAGAGCGCGAAGCCGAAGCCGAACAGGAACCCAGGGATTACATCCGCAAGGAGCGCCTGGGGGCCATCCTTTGCTTTGTGGGCCCACCGGGGACGGGAAAGACCTCGCTGGGACAGTCCATTGCCCGGGCGTTAGAACGCAAGTTCGTGCGCATGAGCCTGGGCGGTATCCGTGACGAGGCCGAGATACGCGGTTTCCGGCGCACCTACGTGGGGGCGTTGCCGGGGCGTATCATCCAGGCTATCCGCCGGGTGGGCTCCAAAAACCCCGTCTTTATGCTGGATGAGGTGGATAAGGTGGGCACCGACTGGCGCGGTGACCCTTCCTCGGCTTTGCTGGAGGTGTTGGACCCGGAGCAGAACACGGATTTCCGTGACCATTACCTGGACGTGCCTTTCGACCTGTCGCAGGTGATGTTTATCACCACGGCCAATACCCTGGGTCCTATACCTGCCCCCCTGCGGGATCGGATGGAAATCCTGGAACTGGACGGCTATATTGAGGAGGAGAAAATCCGCATCGCTCAGCAGTATCTCGTCCCCCGCCAGTTGCGGGAGAATGCCCTGCGGCCGGAGGAGGTCGAGTTCACCGACGATGCCTTGCGGCGCATCGTCCGCGACTACACCCGCGAGGCCGGGGTGCGCAACCTGGAGCGGCAGGTTGGCTCGGTGTGCCGCAAGGTGATCACCAAGGTAGCCGAAGGGCATACGGGGACCATCGTGGTGACGGCGGATGACGTACCCGAGTATCTGGGCAAACCCAAGTTCTTCCCCGAGGTGGCGGAGCGCACCGAGATCCCTGGCGTGGCTACTGGCCTGGTAGTGACACCGGTGGGTGGTGATATCACCTTCGTTGAGGCTACCCGCATGAAGGGCAAGGGCGGGTTTACCCTCACCGGTCAACTGGGTGACGTGATGAAAGAATCGGCTCAGGCCGCTTTGAGTTACATCCGGGCCAAAGCCAGCGAATTGGGCATTGACGAAGATTCCTTCGCCGAAAGCGACGTCCACATCCACGTGCCGGCGGGGGCGATCCCCAAGGACGGCCCCTCGGCGGGAGTGACCATGGCCACGGCCCTGGTTTCGCTCTTCAGTGGCCGGCCCGTTCGTTCCGATTTGGCCATGACCGGTGAGATCACTCTGCGCGGTCAGGTGTTGCCCGTAGGGGGGATCAAGCAGAAGATTCTGGCCGCCTACCAGGCTGGCCTGGAAACGGTCATCCTGCCCAAACGGAACGAAGTAGACCTGGACGACCTGCCCCAAGAGGCTCAGGAGAAGATGCACTTTATCCTGGTGGACAAGGTTGATCAAGTGATTGCCTCGGCCTTGAGAAATGGACATGTGGAGCCATTCTGAGATACGACGGGCGGATCTTCACGCCTGCGTACATCTTGGCGGAGTTATAGAAGGACGTTTCATCTCTGTGGGGAGGGAGGGGATTTACTCTGGGCCAGGATGGCTGGCACGCAGGTGTGGATGACGATATCTGGCACCCTCAAAAAGTCAGCGTCCAATGTAACCAGGTTGAGGATGTTGTGATGGCGCATGATCGCCAGATGGTAAGCGTCGCGGGGTAACAGGTGATGTTGGCGCATGGCGCTCAGAGCATCGAAGGAAAAAGCAGCCTGGGCGGCCAGAATGTGGACACGCGGGTGGGTGTATAGCTCTTCGGTTAGGTCTTCCAGCGCTTCTATGTACGGCTCAATCGCTGCTGGGTTGGAATTGTACACCCGCCAGAAGGGACGGGGGGTATGATCGCGCTCAATGTTAGCCTGCAGCAGGATAAAGTACACTTCGTCCAGTGTCAAGGTCGAGACATAGGAGACGGTATGGCCTTCCTGCAAGCGCGTCAGGAAATCTGCCGCCTGCTGATGATAGACTGCTGCTTCGTGAGCAAAGTTGACGATAAAACTGACATCCCAGTATAACGCTGCGGGCAGAAAGTCCTTAAAATCACAGATGCGCTTTGCCATCGAGTTCCTCGTAGCCATGCTGGGTCATGATCTTGGAGAAGTCTATTTTCTCTCCAGGAAAAGAGGCTTTGAAGATCCCGATTAGTTTGGTTAAATCAGGAGCTTGGGTTGGCGGTTGTTTGCGCAGACGGATTTCCTTCTCTTCTGCACTTGCCAGGGCCGCTTGCTGCATTTGGTAGGTTTCAGCGGCGATGATCACCACGGCCGGCTTGCCGCGCTGGGTCACAACGATCGGCTCCCCGGTGGCGGCTTCGTTGACAACCCGACTGCTGTTTTGAGACAGTTCAGTCACGGTGATAATTTTTGGAATCCGCATTTTTACTCTCCAATCTAAGACTTTTTCTAGGCTAAATTCTTCGTAGAGAATTATACCATATATTTCCCAGATGTCAAAGGTGAGCCTTCCTATCACAGTGTTGGGGATAGCGGCCAGCTCGCGTCGTGGAGGCAATTCCGATCTTTTGCTGGAACGGGCGGGGGAGGGGGGCTCTGGCCGTGCGAGCGACCGGGGCCTGGAGGTGCAAGGAGTAGGCGGACGAAATTCCCGCTAACAGCCAATGAAGCCGGCCCGCTGGCCGGCGCGCAAGCGGGTGGCCCGCTGGCGGCTTATCTGCCATTCCCATGCACTCATGGTCTTGAGTTGCGCTCGATCCGATACAGTGCCATGATCGTCAGCGATGCCTCAGGAGAAAGCACGTAATGATCATACAAGCTTGGGAGGCACTACTGGGTGCCTACCTGCTCGGCTCAGTTCCTTCCGCATACGTCGTGGCCCGCTTCGTCGCCGGGGTAGACATCCGGCAAGTTGGCGATGGGAACATGGGAGCCAAAAACACCTTTGAGTCGGTAGGGAAGCTGGCGGGTGTGGCGGTCGGAGTTGCCGATATTGGCAAAGGTGCACTTGCTGTGGCCATGGCGCGCTACTTTTCCGTCTCAGAAGAGGTTGTATTGCTGGCGGGAGCATGCGCAGTGTTGGGCCATGATTTCCCTTTGTTCTTGGGATTCCGAGGTGGGCAGGGAATGGCGGTGATGGTGGGGGTCTTCAGTGTGCTCTTTCCGCAGCAGATGGTGTTGGCATTGTGTGCTCTGGCAATCGCCTTGGTAATCACTCGCAACTGGGATCTGAGCTGTGCTGCTGGCTTTGTAATCTTAGTCATTTTGATGTGGCTTGCGGGTCAATCTCCCAAGCGGCTGCTCTATGTCGTCGTGCTGCTGCCCACGCTTGGGCTGAGGAAGCTGATGCAGGCATGGCAGGCGCATCATGTGGCCGCCTAGTCATGGTCGCCAGGACGGTCGCCTCTCCCACAGCCTAAGGGTCTTGCCTCGACCGGGAAGACTCTCATCAGAGTAAACGGTTGTGTTTCTAATGCTATAGAATCCAGATGATGCCTTCGGCCGTCCTACTCCTCTTTCTGCCACAGCCACCAGTCGGTAAAGATGCTTCTGATTACGACATAAAGCGGAAGCTTCCACATCTTTTCGTCGGGGCTGGACATCTCAGAGTACACCGACCAGCAAGGTCAAAAGAGAACGGGGAGGCCTGAAAAGCCTCCCCGTTATTCTCCAAAGCTTTCCGCATAAAGTGGAGTTGAGCGGCGGGCGAAGCGAGGAAGATTTCATGGCTCCGCCCGCCACGGTCCCGCCGACGGTGGTGGGGTACCGGGAGATTTTATCGCCGGCGGTCGGAAGCTCGCGCCTCCGGCTGCGAGCGTGGCCTTTTTGGGGAGAGGGGAGGTCACGCTCGCTCTCACCAAGGAGGAAAAGATGAGCCGCGCTCGCGGCCCGAGGTGCGAACTCAGTCATCCAGGAATCTGAGAAACTTCTTCTGGTAGTCCAGAGCAGCAATGCAATCAGTCTTTCGCGGTTCATCGCTTCTTTTCCTCGGGCTCGATTGCGGAAAGCGCGGCGACGAGCCTTGCATTTTCAGCTTCTCTCTCCGAGACTTTACTAGCA
>Ga0315309_1000583_pt1 | contig 22289 bp, 28 predicted proteins | sample TDP4_MG_FD_203080 | JGI IMG/M metagenome (GOLD analysis project Ga0315309, IMG submission 203080) | Freshwater sediment microbial communities from Lake Towuti, South Sulawesi, Indonesia - TDP4 | ecosystem: Environmental > Aquatic > Freshwater > Lake > Sediment | place: Indonesia: South Sulawesi...
CCTGGACAGGACAATGTCTGCATAGCGCATGACCCTGCCCAGGAGGAGAAAGAATGTAAGGACGAACAGGGAAACGAGGAACGGGGAGGCGATCTCTCTGGCTACATAGCCATTCAAGGTTTTCAACTTCATGCGCATTCTGGTAGCACTCAAAAACCTCGATACACATCTTTCCTGTGACGGATATAATCACCTATTCGAACACGATAGAGATGTTCTGCGCTGCGAAGCTTTTGATGTTGAGGCGGAAAAGGATTCGTTGAAAGTAACCCAATAACTTTTATTATTTGAGGGATATATTGAGGGTCTATTTTTCGTAGGTCTTGTTCTGCCAAGTGCTTCCAAAGGATTTCATAGGAGTCCATCTTTTTTCAGTCTTTTCTTCAACTTGTCAAATGGTATGGTTGGTTCTTCCCGGCGCTCGGCAATGACTGCAAGATCGTGAAGATCTTCCAGAAGCTCTTCGTATTCTTTGATCGAGAGAACTGCTGCTGTTTTCTTGCCTTTTTCGTTTACAATGTATTGTCCCTTTAATCTTGACATGATCTTTTCTCCATCAATGAGATTTTGGCATAAATGGGGTTAATATTGCAATGATTTCTGAATTGCGGACATAGTCTTTGAATCCTGCGTTCTGGTAGTGTAGAAGTAACTGATGGAAATTGCAAAGGTCATTGACTCCAGCTTGAGCGTGATAAATAAAGAGATTTATGCGTATTGTAGAAGGAGAGTAAAATATGCCCAAAGCAACACTAAGGAAAGAAAAGTGGACATTGTCCTTTGATCCACGCCTTAAGAATGTCCTCATCAAAGAATCCAGGAAGAGAAAGATCAATCCGGCAAAACTATTAGAGCAGATTGTCCGTGAACGGTTCAATCCATTCAGCCATACAGATATAGAGGACATCGTGGCTTACATACAAGAGATCCGTAAGGGGTCCCGCAATAAATCAGACAATGCATTTCTCGAAGAGATCCGCGCGTGGCAAAGCTCAAACTCCTGGAAGTACATCCTCAGGGGTTGCTCTTAAGGTTAAGCTTCTCAAGCTCGGCCTCTAAAAAGCCCATATCAAAGGGGGCATTATGACAGACGATGACGGCGTCCGAGTTGGTTATCCGGAGGCTTTAATCATAGACGGAACAGTATACCTAACAGATTTGTGATGACCAACCCTGACAACCACTCCATATTCAATAAGCGGCTTAAGAACATAATGTGCCCCAGGAAGGGTTGTCCTGATGGATTGGGCTATATCTCGAATATTCATTATTCTCCGTTCCTGTAAAACTCGCAAAAGTTTTTCCTGTTTCAGAGTAAGCGAAACAGGTGTTTGAGTAGTGATACCAACTGACAGTATACGGCTGTACACACGTTCAAGAGTTTCCAATACTGCCTCTGACATAAATTCTAACCATGCATCAAGTGGATATTTTTCTACTTGAACCCGTTGAAGGTTTTTAATATAAAGATTTCGGTTCTCAAGCAAGACCTCATCAAGTGAAAAAATATGTAATGTGTCAAATCCTCTACGGTATAATTCCCAGGTAGCCAACGCCCTTGCACATCTGCCATTGCCGTCTCTGAAAGGATGGATATTGACAAACTGCAAATGCAATAGTGAAGAAGAAAAAATAGCAGGAATTTCTTTTGATTTGCTATTTAACCAATCACGCAATTCCTTCATTAAATGGGAAACTTTCTGCCAGTGAGGTGCTGAATACATACCAGCCCTTACATTTAGTCTCCTATACTCTCCAATTGGTCCTTCGTCAACAGCATCCGTCGCTATAATCTTATGAAGGTGAAAAATGTCTTTTTCAAGTATATTAGATTTTTTTTCATTTTTTGTTATCCATTGGATCGCATCTATATAATTTTTAGCCATCCTGATATGTTTCTCAGAATATCCAAAAACTTTTTCCCCATCAAATAATGATTTTACCGCATCAACTGAAAGTGTACACCCTTCTATGGCTGTAGAACCGTGTGCTGAACGAATGACAGCTTCGCGAACTAATGATGGTATCCAGGGAAGTTTTATACTCGATGTTTGAATTTTTGAACGGAGTTCAGCAATTTTTTCTAATAATTCCAATGTTCTATTATTCACCTTATAAATTGGTTGCCACATATCTCACTTTTGCATAAAGTTTACATAAAGTTTTGCATAAAGTCAAGGCAACGATTTTTAAAAAATTCTGCTTGGTGGTCTCAGGCAGGAAATGCGGCCTCAGGGGTTGCTCTTAAGGGAGATTATTCGGTCAAGGCGGAACATTCTCTCCTCTCCCCCTCGGAGCCTGCAGCGACCCACGAGATAAAGCTGGGAATTCATCTCTGTGATCTCAAGGGGGTCCACCACCCTCTCTGTTTTCCTCCCATCCCTGGAAACATACACGAGATGGAGCGGCCTTTTCGCCTGAACAGCCTCCTCAAGGTGCGGGGGCAGGGCATAATTTTTCTCAAATCTTCGCCTTGTGGGCGCCTTCTGCAGCCCCAGGATTTCATCCAAAGTCCTTATCCCCCTCCAGTGAAAATTGTCCAGGAACCTCTCCAGGACCTCTTTGGTTGTCCGAACATCTGCCATGGCCCGATGCTCGGTCTTCAGGGGAATCCCAAGGGATTCCGCGATGGCTCCAAGGCTGTTGCTCCAGAAGCGAAAGCATCTTCTGGCCAGGAAGAGCGTGTCAATAACCGGATTGGTGGGAAGAGAAAGGTTAAGCCTCTCAAGCTCAGCCTCTAAAAAGCCCATATCAAACGGGGAATTGTGACAGACGATGACCGCATCAGAGAGCGAGTTGAGGATTTTCTGGGCCACCTCAGAGAAAATGGGCTTCCCTCTGAGCATCGCATTGGTAATGCCGTTGACATAAAAAGCCCCAGGGGAAATGGGCATCTCTGGATTGATAAGGGTACTGAATGAGCCGCACTCCTTCCCATCCTTTACCCTCAGGACAGCCACCTCGCATACCCTGTCCCCCTCCCGGGGGCTCAGCCCTGTCGTCTCCACATCAAAGACCGCAAATGTATATCGTGAAAAAGTATTCAAATTATTCCAGTAAAAGAGCCGGTGGCGTGCCGTTTTTGATGTTCAGATCAAACTCTTTTTGAGGTTGCCTGTCTTTGCAGCTCTTCAAGAAGAAGTTTTATCTCGCCACTTAACGAATCAAAGTCGGGAAGAGGCACAAGCAGGAACGGTTGTCCTTCATACAATTCGAAGGAAATACGATCGTTCTGAGAACAATACTGGAAATTCGCAGGATATTTTTGACCCTCCCAAAACCCTGCAAACGCGATATTCCTTACAGGCTGATTCCACCAAACACCAGTCCAAATCATTACCGGTTTCCCTTTCACAGTTCCCTTTATCCATGCGTAAATACATTTAGATTTGTCATAGGTAATGTGTCCAGAATCTCCCTTGATAGGTGAAAAGGTTGTCCACTTTACTTCCTTCCTGACAATGTTAAGGAGTTTTTCCCCCATCATTTGTTGGAAATATGCCGCAGTATCGAGGGCCTTTAAATAGCATGAGGAATAGCCATTTTTCAGGAACTCTTCGAGTTTTTTATCCATCGTTCATTCCCTCCTTCATGACATGTAGCTGGCTTGCCACGCCACGAAAATTCTCCCATGAAAGCGTCTTGCCATCTAATGTCTCTTCGTTCATTTGAATATGCCCGAGTATTTTCTGCTCGATTGCTCCACAAAAGATATAGGCACAGGTTCTCCATAATATATCTTCTCCACCCTTACGAAGGCCCTTCCTAAGTGCTATGGCAATCTGTGTCCAGGTAATTTCAGCGATGTCTATTTGAAATTGGGACCGCTGATGTTCCTGGCACTCCTTCCAATTCTCAAGAGATGCCTCAGGCAATAGAATATAATGTGTCCAATTCGTTCTATCCGGATATGTGCGCCTAAGTCCAATAGATGTATCGAATGTCTTGTCGAAATTCTCGTCCCCTATTTTGACTTCTACATGTGTCGCCGCAGTCGGATTTCTCCATTGAATACAAAGATCTGCCCGTCGCTCGCCAGTAATGATCGTAACCTCCCGTTTAACCTTTGGTTGAGCGAAGTCTATACGAATATCCCTAAAAGCATTTCCAAAGAGTTGCCCGGCAAGAAATCCCGTCTTTGAAGTTTGAAGTATGTGAGCCAGCCAATCAGACCAGTCCTCCTCACGCTCCAATCGGAGTGGCCTGAACTCTTTCCAATCATAGACGCATGGATCTCCACCGAGATCATGAAGCCTTTTGTCCCAATCCGTTGCAAGTTTATCCAAGTCTATATACTGCTCCTCCAATGCTGCGTAAGCAGCCTTGAACCAGTCGTCGAGATCCGTCCAATTAAGAGACACGATTTGTTCTTCTATACCACAAAGATTGAAGCTATCGAGGAAGGACCAATCCAAATCAGCCAAGCGATCCGCAGGTTGTGGTTGGAAAGAGGCATCTTTTCGATAGCCGTTTTTGTTTCCCATTTTTTCTTTATTGTCCATCCATTCCATCGAAACCAATCCTCCTGTTGTCCTCTTCCCAGCATCCTTCAAGCTCTTCCCTGGCGGCCTCAGCCAACATTTTATGGGAAATCTCCATGGATGTCAAAGCGCATCGTCTGACCGCCCTCATCACAGCATTCTTGATTCCTCCAAGGAGAGGGGGGGCCGAGGGATAAGGGATAATGAAAGAGAAGAGCGCTTGAGGCACGGGGCATCCGTGTGGTATTTCATAACAAACCGACACGGGCCTGAGATTTTGTTGTCATTTATTGCCAGATAATTGGCTATGACCAGACGGCTTGGGGCACCAGCGAGAAGCTCACAGAGCTTGAGGAAAAGGCGTCCGAGGCAGAATTTATATGGTATAATAAAAATAAGAATAAGAAGGAGTGACCCATGGCGGACATTTCAATAAAGGATAATCTCATGGCTCAAATTGATAAGCTGCCTCTCGAGCTTCAACGCCGTTTGCTCGATTTTGCCAGAACCCTTGTGCCTCGGGGCAACGAGGGTAAAAACCTTTTGCGTTTTGAGGGAACTATCCTCGCTGATGACTTGGAACTGATGTCTAAAACCATAGAGGAAGGCTGCGAAAAGGTAGACATCAGTGAATGGTAGATTTCTTCTGGACACAAATATCATCATTGCCCTCTTTTCTGAAGACCCCAAGATCCATGAACACATAACCGATGCATCGGAAGTATTCATCCCGTGCATCGCTATTGGCGAGTTATATTTTGGGGCTTATACATCAACGAGAGTGAAGGAAAATCACGCCCGGATAGATGAGTTTGCCCTTAATAATACAGTCCTTCTATGCGATACCGAGACAGCAAAGAGGTATGGCGAGGTTAAGAATCGTCTGAAAGAAAAGGCCAACCTATACCTGAAAATGACATATGGATTGCTGCCATTGCTCAGCAATATGACCTTACGCTTGTTACCCGAGATGTGCATTTTGAGAGCGTGGAAAATCTGAAGGTCGAAATATGGTGATCACTAACGAAGTTCTCCGCGGCAAACCGCAGAGGTTTACGACATGCCTCTAAAGCTTGGAATCGGTTTCTTCCAGGGCTGTGCCGGTCTATCGAAGGTTGACTCACCAGGGACATCTTTTTATGATTGTTGAAAATAGGAAGGAGACACCATTGTCTACGATCATAAAGAGGAGGAGTCGGGATACCGTAATCCTGCCTAAGAAGGAATACGAAGGACTTAAAAAAGCTGCTGAAGAGATCGATACTCTTAGAGCCATCCTTATCTTTGAGGAAGAGAGGAGAGGGGGAAAACTTAAGTCTTTCAGAAACGCTCGAGATCTGATTCGTGATCTCGACCATTAACCGATCCAGCTTTTTCAAACGACGCTACAGTCGGCTTACAGATCAAAACAAGTCTGATTTCAGGCGCGCCATCCAGACCTTCGTTGAAAATTATTTCCATCCGAAACTAAGGACCCATAAGCTAAAGGGCAAATGGGAAGGCTTCTGGGACTTTTCAATCAATATCGGCGATCATTCAATTTATAAATAGCCCAACATGGAAATTGCAAAGGTCATAGACTCCACTATTCTGAGACCGGACACAAGCCCCCAGGATATTGATAAGCTCTGCAAGGAGGCACGGGAGTATGGGTTCTTTGGTGTATGTGTACCTCCATATTATGTCCCGAGAGCGCGGAAACTGCTGCAGGGATCTCAAATTAAGGTTATAGGCCCTGCAGGGTTTCCACTGGGTTATTCGCCGACCAGGGCAAAGCTCACAGAGGTGAGGAAGCTCCTTGAGGCAGGCGCCCAGGAGATTGACATGGTCATCAATATTGCCGCACTAAAGGCCGGGGATTGGGAGCAAGTCCTGAGAGAGATGAAGGGGGCTGTCAGGCAGTCCAGGAAGGCCTGCTTCAAGATGATCATTGAGGCGTGCTATCTCACACAGGAGGAGAAAATCAGGGCCTGCGAGCTTGTCATCAAGAGCGGCGCACATTTTGTAAAGACATCCACGGGCTTTGGCCCTTCAGGGGCAACAGTGGAGGATGTAAAGCTCCTGGCTTCAGTGGCACAAGGGAAGATCGGAGTCAAAGCAGCAGGTGGGATCAGAGACCTTAAAACACTCAAGGCCATGATTGAAGCGGGGGCCACGCGGATTGGGACAAGCAGTGCCGCAGCTATTATGAAGGAGATTAAATAGGTTGAGGTGGAACAATTGAAGTCCAAGAGGGCGATCATACTCATACTTGACGGCCTCGGCGTAGGGGAGCTTCCGGATGCAGCCCAATATGGGGATCAGGGGAGCAATACCCTTGGTCATATCCTGGAGGCGGTCCCAGAAATTCCTCTTAAAAATTTTGAGAAGCTGGGGCTTGGAAACATTCAAGGCGGTGCAGGGCTTAAGCCAAATCCCAAACCACTTGCATCATGGGCAAGAATGGCAGAGGCATCTGCGGGTAAAGACACAACTTCAGGGCATTGGGAGATAGCAGGCCTCATCCTCAAAAAGCCCTTCCCAACCTTTCCCAATGGCTTCCCTCTTGAGATCATGGAGCCCTTTGACAGGAGGACCGGGCTCAAAGCCCTTGGGAACAAACCTGCTTCGGGCACTGAGATTATCAAGGAGCTGGGGCAAGAGCATGTGCGGACAGGAAGGCCCATTGTCTATACATCTGCAGACAGCGTATTTCAAATCGCAGCCCACGAAGAGGTAATCCCCTTGAAACGGCTCTACAATCTCTGCATCACTGCAAGGGAGATCACCAAGCCCTATCATGTGGGCAGGGTCATAGCCAGGCCATTCCTGGGCAAAGAAGGGGCATTTTACAGGACGCCTAACAGGAGGGATTTCTCACTGCCGCCGCCAGATGAAACCATGCTGGATAGGATTAAAAAAGCCGGCCTTCCGGTAGTGGGGATCGGGAAGATCAACGACATATTCGCTGGCAGGGGCCTGACAGAGACCATCCACACCGAGAACAATGCAGAGGGCCTAAAGGAGACGCAAAGAGGCATGGAGAGAGTGAAAGAAGGTCTGATCTTCATAAACCTTGTGGATTTTGACATGCTCTATGGGCACAGGAACGACCCCCAGGGATTTGCCCGCGCCCTCAAGGAAGTGGATGACTTTCTGCCTGGGCTCCTCTCCCTCACGAGGTCGGAAGATCTCTTTATCATCACAGCGGATCATGGGTGTGACCCAATGACCCCCAGCACTGACCACTCCAGGGAGTATGTCCCGCTTCTTGCCTATGTCCCGGGGCTTATCGGTAAAGATCTGGGGATGCGAAAGACCTTTGCCGATGTCTCACGGACAATCCTCGAAGGCCTGGGGCTTCAACCCTTGCCTCCAGGCTCCTCGTTTTTCTGATTGTTCAGTATCAAGTTCTGTATCCAACCGATTGATAAACCCAACATAAAAAGTTGCAAAAGCGTCTTGATTATATAACAATGTTTTTAGGATAATATCGTAAGGGGACAAATATGTTAAAAAATATGATAATAAAGAATTTTAGATCTATTGAGTCGGTTGAGAATATGGCCCTTGGACGGCTCACCGTCTTGTATGGTCCGACAGCATCTGGGAAGTCCAGCTTGCTTTACGCACCATTGGTTTTGAGGAATTTTATTATCAATCCGAATAGACAAGCAGACGGATTATTTCACCTTGGTTTTATGGATCTAGGAGGATACGATGCATGTGTATTTAATCACGAAAGTGGAAGGAGCATAACTGTATCTGTAACTCATGAAAACAATAATGTAAATTTATTCTTTGGCCTTACGTTTTCAAAGTCTGCGGGAATTATAAACCTAAAGGTTGATTCGTTAGATATGCAGGCAAAAGTGACTATTCCTTACCCTGTAAATCTAACGGTCGCTTTATTATATAAGGAAGGAGAAGAAGAATATAATATCAACTGGAACGGAATACTATGTTCTGTTGTTCCGAAAAAACCCACAGCAGAGACACAACAAAAAGCCCTAGCCATAGCAACTCAAATAAATTCGGCTACCGAATTTATCAAAGGGTTTGATATCGCTCCTCATAAGAGGGGATTCTTTAAACCCGTTTATACGCCAGTAGCTGTATCTCCAATCCCAACCACAGAAGATGAAGTGGCATCAATTATTATAAATGATCCTAATATGGCCGGACGCATTTCAACCTATATAGAAGAAATTTTCGGGCGAGATTTTCGAACCCATATTCCTCCTGGAACAGCTAGTGTATACTTCAAGACAACGGATAAAAAGTCTAGAACCCCTGTAGACTTGGTTAATGACGGGTTTGGAGTGAATCAATGTACATACTTATTTGCGAAAATGATTCGATCAGATGTGCATACTATATTTATCGAAGAACCAGAAGTTCATCTTCATCCTTCCGTAATTCGGCGGTTTGTTCAAGCCATGCTTAATTTTATTAGGGAAGAGGGGAAACAGATTATTTTCACAACACACAATGAGCAACTTTTGATTTCGCTACTCACTTTTATATCCGAAGGCATTGCAAGTCCGGAAGACATCAAATGTTATTTAGTAACAAAGGATAAGAGAATAACCAGAATTCAGGAACAAAAAGTTCAGAAAAATGGACAGATTGAAGGGGGACTTTCTTCGTTCATTGAAGCTGAAGTTAAGGATTTAATGAAATTTCTCGGGATCAAATAATGAGAGTCCCTTTTATCCTTGATGAATTGTTATGGGAAGATCTCTCTGGTGAACTTTATCTTTGATGAATGGTTGTGGGCCGATCTGTCTGGTGAAAATGGGCCTAACAAACAGGGAGAATCTAGTCGGATTCTTCTTACCGTTTTTAAAAAATGTGATCGTATTGTAATTGTGAAAGGGAGCAAGTTTGTAGCAAAATCCCAAAAATTCTGGAAACATACTGATAAAAACCGTCGGGGAATAGCTATATTCTTCAGCTACAATTTCCTTTATAATTTGGACAAATCGGTTCCTATAGATCCAGACCAGCTTAAGCCAATTCCTAATAATCTTGCTGGAGTAATAAAAGATGATGACCACTACCTAATTCAAGCATACTTAACCATACCAGACAGCACTATTATTACAACTGATCTTACTTTGAAGGAGATCCTAAAGAAAAATGATATACCGTGTAAGTATAGAGATGATTTAATAAAAAGTTATTAATTATTATTCCTACCATCAAACAGTTATAAGAAAGGTTTTAGGGATCTGTAAATGAGAGATCACCAGGCCCTATTAGTATGTACCGCTTCTGGCCTATGTCCCAGGACTGATTGGGAAGGATCTGGGGACAAGGAAAACCTTTGCCGATGTTTCACGGACAATCCTCGAAGGCCTGGGTTTGCCTCCTTTGTCTGAGGGAATATCGTTCCTCTGAAAAGTTGCGCAGTAAAAATGTCTGGTGATAAACTGGCTTCATGAAAAGAATCCTGGTTTTCGTTGTCCTTTTAATCCTACTTGTCCCTGCGCATGTTTTCGGGGAAAAGCCAAAGGCAAAGCCTGAATTTGTAGTAAAGTTCGGCACGCTCGCCCCAGCGGGCACAGCATGGAGCTCGGTCCTTGCCACCATTAAAAATTTCATGGAGAAGGAAAGCAAGGGGCGGATCAAGATAGTCTTCTACATGAGCGGGGTCATGGGAGACGAGCCAGACATGGTCAGGAAGATGAAGATGGGCCAGCTCCAGGGCGGAGGGTTCACCTTCCAGGGGATCCACAGTTTCTTTCCCGAGCTCATGGTCACGGAGCTGCCATTTCTTTTTGAGGATTATGACGAGGTGGACTTTGTCTTCAAGAGGATCTACTCCTCCCTTGCGAAGGTCCTGGAGAAAAAGGGCTTCATCCTCCTTGCTCTTGCAGAGGAAGGGATGCAGATGATCTTCTCAGAGAAACCGGTTAGGAAACCGGAGGATTTCCAGCAGCACAGGTGCTGGGTTTGGGAGGATGAACCCGTGCAGGTTGAGACCTACAAGGCCCTGGGGGTCTCTCACCCAATACCAACCACAGTCCTGGATCTCCGGCCCGCATTTCAGAACCGCATGGTCAATCTTGTATATGCAAGCCCCATGACTGTAGTAGGTCTCCAGATCTACACCGGGGTGAAATATGGCACCCTTATGAATTTCCGCTACAACCCCGCCCTTTATCTTGTCACGAAGAGCTTCTGGGACTCAATCCCACAGGAGTTCAGGGATCTCACTAAGAAGGCCATTAACATCATGAAAGATGAGAGCTACGGGAAGGCGAGACCCGGGCAGGAGGAGGCCCTGAAGGCATTGAGTGAATATGGGATCAAAGTCATAGTCCCGACCCCGGAGGAGCTTGATGTCCTCAAGAAGAAGACAAGGCCCCTGTGGGACGACCTGGCGGACAAGGTTTACCCGCGCTGGCTCCTCAAGGAGATACTGGCCGCCAAAAATGCCTATGCAGCAACAAAGAAAAAATAGGGCCTGTCTTTGCTGACGGACTTCTTCATTGTATTTATCTTTCTCATCCTGGGGGCTTTGTTGGTTGGCGCAGGCCTTGCCTTCGCCTTTGTAATCAGGCCACATCATCCTACACCGGACAAGCTTTCAACCTATGAGTGCGGCGAGAGGCCTTCGGGTTCGTCCTGGATACAATTCAACATACGGTTCTATGTCATCGCACTCATCTTTGTGATTTTTGATGTTGAGGTGCTCTTCCTCTTTCCCTGGGCCGTTGTAGCCCAGAAGCTTGGAACGACCGGCTTCATTGAGATGCTTGTGTTTGTGGCTATTCTCCTCGTGGGCCTTGCCTATCTATGGGCCAAGGGAGACCTTGAGTGGGTGAAGGCTGTGACAATTAAACATGACGCCTCAAGAGATCCACGATAGGCTCAAGGAAAAGTTCGGCGACAGGATCCTGGATTTCAAGGGAGATGTCCCCAACCCATGGATCCGGATCGAGCCCAGTGCCGCGGCCAATATAGCCCTGTTCCTCAGGGACGAACCCGCCCTGGCATTTGATTTTCTCATGTGCCTCTCCGGCCTTGACTGGCCGCAGAAGGGGAAGCAGGAGGTCGTCTATCATTTATTCTCCATGTCCCTTCGCCACATGATTGTTCTCAGGGCAGAGATTTCCAGGGAAGATCCGAGGATCCCTTCCGTGGAGGGGGTCTGGCCTGCCGCCAACTGGCACGAGAGGGAGACGTTTGACCTCTTTGGCATCGTCTTTGAGGGACACAGCGACCTGCGGAGAATCCTCCTGCCCGATGATTGGGAGGGGCATCCCCTGAGAAAGGATTACAAGATCCAGAAATCCTATCACGGCATCAGGGTAATGAACCCTCCCGGAAAAGGGGACAGGCAACTTTTCAACGAAGTCAGCGATAAAAAGAGGGAGAAAAAGTAGCCCGTCCCTATGGCAATATATACAGAAGAGATGCTTGTCAACATGGGGCCGCAGCACCCGAGCACCCATGGCGTCCTGAACCTCAAGCTGAAAACCGATGGGGAGATCGTCCACGACGCAAGGCCCAATATCGGGTATCTTCACAGGTGCGCAGAGAAGATCGGAGAAAGCGTCACCTATGCCCAGTTCGTTCCCTATACGGACAGGATGGACTATGTGGCAGCCATGAATCAGAACCTGGGATATGCCCTTGCCGTGGAGAAACTCATGGGACTGGAGGCGCCGCCGAGGGCAAATTTCATCAGGGTCATCATGGCAGAGCTCAACAGGATGGCCAGCCACCTCCTATTCATGTCCTGTTACGGCCTGGACATGGGGGCATTCACCCCGTTTCTATACGGCTTCAGGGAGAGGGAAATGATACTGGATCTCTTTGAGCAGACCTGCGGCGCTCGCCTGACATACAATTATATACGGATAGGGGGGGTCATAAATGACCTTCCGCCGGGCTTTGCGGACAAGGCAAGGAAATTCCTTGATTATCTGCCAGCCAGGCTCAAGGAATATCACGACATCCTCTCCTTCAACAGGATCTTTGTTGAGAGGACGGCAAAGGTTGGCGTCATGTCAAAAGAAACAGCCATTTCATACGGCGTAACCGGACCTTCGCTTCGCGCAGCAGGTGTCAAGTGGGATCTGAGGAAGGATCAACCATACCTCGTTTACGACAAATTTGATTTCAACATTCCCGTGGGGACAGGGGAGATGGGAGCTGTCGGGGACTGCTGGGATCGATACATGGTGAGGATGAGGGAGATCGAGGAGAGCGCAAAGATCGTCAGGCAGGCCCTGGACATGCTGCCTGATGGAGAGACGCGGGCAAAGGTGCCGAAGGCTCTGAAGATTCCCCCTGGAGAGATCTTTGTGAGGACAGAGGCGCCGAGAGGGGAGATCGGCTTCTACATAGTAAGCGACGGGGGACTGAAGCCTTACAGGCTTAAGATCAGAACGCCTTCCTTCTGCAACCTTTCCGCATTTCATGAGATCTCGCGCGGGGCAATGATCGCTGACATCGTGGCCATACTCGGCAGCATTGATATTGTCCTGGGGGATATTGACCGGTGAGAGTCACGGGATGGCAGAACTGACTGACATTTTGCTCAGCTCATTTCCGATCGTGAAAGTAATACCTCGGGACCTTATCCTGGGGACACTCATTTTTATCGGTGCTGCCGTAGTTCTTGCCTTTCTCATAATCCTTGCCGCTGTCTCCACATACATAGAGAGGAAGGTGGCTGCGCACATACAGTCGCGGCTGGGGCCGATGAGGGTTGGCTGGCATGGGCTGCTCCAGTTCATAGCGGATCCAATCAAGCTCCTCCTGAAAGAGGACATCATTCCGAGGAATGTGGACAAGCCCCTTTTCATCCTTGCCCCATATATTGTTTTCTGCGGCTCCTTCGGCGCATTTGCCGCCATCCCCTACAGCTCGCGCCTCTACATCTCAAATCTCAATATCGGGATCTTCTACATAATGGCCGTTACATCCCTTGTGGTCATCGGGATCATAACTGCCGGATGGTCCTCAAACAACAAATGGTCACTGTTCGGTGCAATGAGGTCTGCGGCACAGATTGTCAGTTACGAGATCCCTGTCGCCCTTGCAATCCTCGTTACTGTCTCAGCCGCAGGAAGCCTCAATCTCCGGGAGATCGTCCATGCCCAGGGCGGAGGAATTCACCGCTGGTTTGTCTTCCGAAGCCCTTTTCTATTCCTGGCCTTTTTCCTCTATTACGTTTCATCGCTTGCCGAGGTGAACAGGACGCCATTTGACCTTCCGGAGGCTGAATCAGAACTTGTTGCAGGGTATCACACCGAATACAGCGGGCTAAGGTTTGCTTTCTTTTTTCTGTCAGAATATGTGGACATGTTTCTTGTTGGCGCGATTGCATCGGCCCTCTTCCTCGGCGGCTGGAACGGCCCGATATTTTACGGCCCGATAACGGGCGCTTTTATGTTCATAGCAAAGGCATATTTCCTTGTTCTTGTCATGATGTGGATCAGATGGACGGTCCCAAGGCTGAGGGTTGACCAGTTGATGCACATGAGCTGGAAGGTCCTCACCCCATTCGCCTTTGCCTGCCTGCTCGGACAAGGAGCGTGGATGGTTTTATGGTGAGTTACTTCAAAAATATCATCAGTGCGATCTGGACAGTGATCCTTGGGATGAAGGTTACTGCCATAGAATTGTTCAAGCCCTCGGTAACCCTTCAGTATCCAGAGGAAAAGCTCTATCCAGAGAAGAGAAAGAAGGGGACATCTGTTCCTATCCTGTTTGATTGGGAGCCGCCGGAGAGATACAGGGGTGATCTCTTTTGCAAGATTGAGGACTGCATCGGATGTATGATGTGCGACCAGATCTGCCCTGTTGATTGCTTTGATATTGTCACGGAACGGGCCGCTGCCGGTGAGGACATCGGCAAGACCTCAGGGGGACAGGTTAAAAAGCTCAAGATCCTGAAGTTTGACATTGACATGACCAAATGCGTTTACTGCGGCATGTGTGCAGAGCCCTGTCCTACGGAGTGCCTCGTCATGACAAAGGAATACGAGTTCTCAAGCTATTCAAGGAAAGACCTCGTGCATCATTTTGCCAGGCCGGAGATTTACAAGAAGAAGCCGCCCCAGGGGCCTGGCACGGAAGGAATCCCATGAAAGAGCCGATCGTCTCATCGATCCTTTTCTACATCTTTGCTTTCCTGACCCTGGGGAGCGCATTCCTCGTTGTCTATCTCAACAGTATCATGAGGGCAGCCCTTTCCCTGCTCTTCTCCCTCATCGGTGTCGCAGCCCTTTATGCACTCATGGCCGCGGACTTCCTTGCTGCGGCCCAGCTCCTCATATATGTCGGAGGCATACTAATCCTCATCCTCTTTGGCGTCATGCTCACGCAGAGGATCTACACGGTCCAGGTTTTTGCCGGCAAAAGCCAGGTAATCCCCGGCGCAGTGGTCTCCCTGGGGCTTGCTCTTTGCCTTATCGTGTCAATATGGAGCCAGCACTTTTCATCCCAAGGCCATCTTGAAAACTTGCCGACGACCGGGAGGATCGGGCAACTCCTCCTTACACGATATGTCCTCCCTTTTGAGGTTGCCTCTGTCCTCCTCCTTGTTGCCCTTATCGGCGCCGCCTTCCTTGCGCGGAAAGAGGTCAAATGACCGGGGTCAGGTCTTTACTTTTAGCATTTTGGGAGAGGCCATGATCGGGCTCCAGCATTACCTGACTGTCAGTGCGCTCCTCTTTAGCCTCGGGGTATTCGGTGTCCTCACCAGAAAGAACGCCGTGTCCATCCTTATGGGGATCGAGCTGATCCTGAACTCGGCAAATATCAATTTCGTAGCCTTCTCAAGATATACATCGGCAGGACTTGACGGCCATATATTCGTTGTTTTTTCTATTGCGCTTGCAGCAGCAGAGGCAGCCGTTGCCCTTGCCATCATCCTTGGGATCTATCACAGGCTCCAGACGATTGATGTGGACAAGGCCCAAGAGCTGAAGGGATAAGATGCCCGCCGCATTTCACAATCTGTATCTCGTTCCCCTCTTCCCTTTGGTCTCGGCAGCCATCCTTCTCATCATGGGAAAGAGGCTTGGGAACAAGGTCTCAGGGTTCCTTGCTTGTTCCTCTATATTTCTCTCCTTCCTTGTCTCATGCTGGGCCTTCATAAACCTCATGGGTCTTTCTTCGGATTTTGGAGGGTTCGTCCAGACTGTATATCAATGGGTCGCCTCTGGTAATTTAATAATCTCTATCTCATTCCTTCTTGATCCTTTGTCCGGCGTAATGATGATTGTTGTATCCGGCGTGAGCTTTGTAATCCATGTTTATTCAGTGGGATACATGCACGGAGATCCGAGATACACACGATACTTTGGATTTCTCAATCTCTTTGTTTTCTTCATGCTGTGCCTTGTCATGGCAGGCAATCTATTCCTTTTCTACCTCGGCTGGGAAGGAGTTGGGCTTTGCAGTTATCTCCTGATCGGGTTCTGGTTCGAGAATATAGAGTATGCCCGTGCAGGGATGAAGGCATTCATCGTAAACCGGATCGGAGACTTCGGGTTCCTTCTTGGCGTCATCCTTCTTTTCTGGAACCTTGGGAGCCTGGACATCATTACACTAAACAGCTCCGCTCATGCACTCAGTCCAGGGAGGGTGACCCTGATATGCCTCCTTCTTTTCATGGGCGCAACTGGCAAGTCTGCACAGCTGCCCTTGTATGTGTGGCTGCCGGATGCCATGGCAGGCCCGACACCTGTGTCTGCCCTGATCCATGCAGCCACCATGGTGACTGCCGGGGTTTATATGGTCGCCCGTCTCCACTTTTTGTTTGCTCTGTCTCCTGTTGCCTCCTCTGTAGTGGCATGGGTGGGAGGGCTCACAGCCGTTTATGCAGCCACGATTGCCCTTGTCCAGAACGACATCAAGCGCGTGCTGGCATACTCCACGATCAGCCAGCTTGGCTACATGTTCATTGGAGTGGGTGTGGGAGCTTATGCAGCCGGCATATTCCATCTTGTGACCCATGCATTCTTCAAGGCCTTGCTGTTTCTTGGGGCAGGCAGCGTGATGCATGCCCTTGGTGGTGAGACAGACATGAGGAACATGGGGGGATTGAGGAACAAGGTTCCGTGGACATTCTGGACGATGTTTATAGGGTGCATGGCGATAGCAGGCGTGCCTGGATTGAGCGGGTTTTTCAGCAAGGAGGCGATACTTGGGGCAGCGCTTGGGAAGAATGTGGGGATAGGGGTATTGGGCATAGTGGGAGCAGGGCTTACGGCGTTTTACATGTTCCGGCTGTTGTTCATGACATTTTTTGGCGAGCCGCGCTATATGTCCGCCTCAGGCGGAGAAAAGCATGCGCACGAGTCTCCATGGGTGATGCTGCTGCCGCTTTCGATCCTGGCGTTTTTCTCGCTGGTTGGGGGATACCTGGGGGTAGAGGAATTACTCGGCCCATACCCGATAGAAGGAGGAAGAGTTATAGTCATGGCTCTTTCAATCCTCATGGCTTTCGGAGGGATCGGTGTTGCGTATCTCTTATACATAGCCCGTCCTGGGGTTCCCCAGTTTCTTGCCTGGAGATTCTCCGGCATCTATCGGCTCCTGCTCAATAAATATTATGTTGACGAGATCTACAATGCGGTCTTTGTCGCCTTTGTCATGGAACTCAAGGACATTCTTGCGATGTTTGATCTCAAGGTGATTGACAGGCTCGTTGATAAGACAGGTGAGGCAGGAACAAAGGTTTCCTTTGCCAGTGGAGACTTTGATCTTCAGAAAGTGGATGGGGCTGTCAACGCTCTGGCTGAAGGGGTCATCTCAGGAGGGAATAACCTTAGAAGGGTCCAGACCGGATACCTTCAGAATTATTTTCTTATAGCCCTTGCAGGTGCAATTGTAATGGTTGCGATCGTTTTCCTCGTGGCCGTGCCGCACTAATAAGGGTGAGGAAGGAGAAAAAGGAGGATTCATAATGATCATGGAACACTTACTCTCGTGGATCACATTCTTTCCCCTTGTCGGGGTTCTTGTAATCCTGTTCCTTCCAGGGGCGCGGGTCAGGGCAATCCATATTGTGTCAGTCATTGCCACGGCAATCCCCCTGCTCCTCTCTGTTCTCCTTCTTATGGGATTCAATTCTGGAATGGGATCGTTCCAGTTTGTGGAGCATAAGACCTGGATCCCCACATTCAACATTGAATATTACATGGGCGTAGATGGGCTGTCTGTGCCCATGGTTTTCCTCACCGCGCTCCTCTCGTTCCTCTGCGTCTTCGCATCCTTTGGCATTGATCGGCTCCAGAGGGGATACTTCGCCCTCTTCCTCATCCTGGAGACAGGGATGATAGGGGTCTTCTGCGCCCTGGACTTCTTCCTGTTCTATGTGTTCTGGGAGATCGTTCTCTTTCCAATGTATTTCCTCATCGGGATCTGGGGAGGTCCCCGGAGGGAATATGCCGCAATAAAATTCTTCCTCTACACACTCTTCGGGAGCGTGCTCATGCTCCTTGTGATCCTTGCCCTGTATTTCAACAGCGCTGATCCGGCCACTGGAAAGCACACATTCAATATGGTTACCCTCATGGATCAGAGGAGCCACGGCCCCTGGCTTAAAAACTTTGATATCCGGTTGATCCTCTATATCGGTCTTTATATCTGCTTTGCCATCAAGGTGCCTGTCTTCCCCTTCCACACATGGCTCCCTGACGCCCATGTAGAGGCACCAACTGCCATCAGCGTGATCCTGGCAGGCATCCTGCTCAAGATGGGGACCTACGGCATGCTCAGGGTGAGCTACCCTATCCTTCCGGACATGGCAGTTTATACATCTTTATTCCTTGCCATCATGGGCATGATCAACATCGTATACGGCGCACTTGTCTCCATGGCGCAGAAGGACTTCAAGAAGCTCATAGCCTACTCCTCAATCTCGCACATGGGCTATGTGCTGCTGGGCATGTCTGTGTTCACAGATCAGGGGATGAATGGCGCAGTCCTTCAGATGTTCAGCCATGGGCTTATCACTGGGATGCTCTTCTTGCTCGTCGGGGTCATCTATGACAGGGCACATCACAGGGACCTGGATGGATTCGGCGGCCTGGCAAGCCAGATGCCAGTTTATGCCGGCATCACGAGCGTGGCATTCATGGCCGCACTGGGGCTTCCCGGCCTCTCGGGCTTCATCGCAGAGGCCCTTGTGTTCATCGGCGCCTTCAATGTTTACCGGGTTGTTACAATTATCTCGGCCACGGGCGTGATCATTACTGCGGCGTATATCCTCTGGACCTACCAGAGGGTCTTCTTTGGGTCTTTGGCGGAAAAGTATAAAACACTTCCAGAGATTACAACCAGGGAGCTTTTTACCCTGGTTCCTTTAGCAATCATTGTTGTCATAATTGGCGTGTATCCAATGCCAATCCTGAACATCATGTCATTGACCCTGCACAACCTCATCATGGCCGTGAAGCCCTGATCCTATGGAGCCGTCCTTAATCGTCGCGATTGTTGCCATCTGGCCTGAGATCCTGATCACGGCAACGATCATAGCGGTCACGATCGTGGGCCTCCTTGCGAAAGACAAAAGGGAGGTTGTCTACCCTGCCCTGCTTGGAATTGCCGGGGCAGCAGGGATAGATGCTTCTTTGTTCTTCTTCCAGAAATCGCCCCTCTTCTATGGGATGATCGCCCTTGATCCCCTTTCGGCCTTTTTCAAGATGGTTTTCCTCCTGGCCGCATTCCTCGTTGTCCTTTTCTCCATGGCCTCAAAGGAGGTCTCTCAATCCGTGAGCCCTGAAGAGTATTATGCCTCATTGCTTGGTGCGACATTGGGCATGTGCCTCCTGGCCTCCTCACTGAACCTTGTCATGATCTACATCTCCCTGGAGCTTACAAGCATCTCATCATATATCCTGACTGCCTCCATGAGGGAGAGCAGGCGCTCCAGCGAGGCAGGGCTTAAGTACAGTCTCTACGGCGCGATTGCCTCAGGGGTCATGATCTACGGGATGTCTCTACTCTATGGGATGACCGGCAGCCTTTATTTGACAGAGATCGGCACAAAGCTTCAGGGCATGTCCGTTCCTTCTCAAGGGCTTATCATTGCACTTATGTTTGTTCTGGTGGGCTTTGGTTTTAAGATCTCCATGGTGCCCTTTCACATGTGGGCGCCGGATGTATATGAGGGTGCGCCCCTGCCCATCACTGCATTTCTCTCTGTTGGGCCAAAGGCTGCAGGGTTTGCCGTGCTGATCCGCTTCCTCTACACAGCTTTTGCCAATCCCTGGGCAATCCCCGGGGCTACGGAAGGGCAGTGGCAATATCTCTCAGGCATAGACTGGCCTGATGCCATTGCCTGGATGGCGGCCCTTACCATGACTGTTGGGAACCTTGCTGCCATTGCGCAGACAAATCTCAAGAGGCTTCTCGCCTACTCGTCCATTGCCCAGGCCGGCTACATGCTGGTTGGTGTTGTTTGCCTGTCCTCCACTGGCCTGGAGGCAGTTCTATTTTATGTGGCTGTATATCTCTTCATGAACCTTGGGGCATTCCTTGTCGTTATGGTGGTTAAGAACTCTCTGGATACAGAGGAATTGGAGGGATACAGGGGCTTGGGCGTTAGGGCGCCTTTTCTTGCGGCAGGGATGACAATCTTTCTGTTTGCGCTAACAGGCATCCCGCCGCTGTCGGGGTTCATGGGCAAGGTGCTCCTGTTTGGCGCATTGATAAAGGAAGAGCTCTATTGGCTTGCAGTTGTTGGTGTTCTAAACAGCGTTGTGAGCCTCTACTACTATGCTGGGATATTGAAGAAGATGTATCTTGAGGGGGCCCCAGCGAACCTTGCCCCCATAATTGTCCCTCTTTCCCTCCTTGAAAAAGGCCTTCTTATTGTCCTCCTTGGCCTCACGATCCTATTCGGTATATGGCCCACCCCCCTTATGGAATTGGCCAGATTCTCCATGAATTTCTTCGTACTGTAATCGTTTTTGCTGTTCATTGCTGTCTTTCCCAGAATAGGTTAAAATCTCCATAACATGAATAAAGAGGTAAAAAACTGGTTAGACTCTGCTCACTATGATGTAGAAACTGCAAGGCATATGTTCATATCTGGCTGTTATATCTATACGGTCTTTATGTGTCATCTTGCTCTGGAGAAGATACTAAAAGCCAAGGTTCAAGAGTTGACAGGCAGAGTTCCGCCCAGGACCCATAATCTTCGGTACCTTGTGAAATTAAGCGAGCTTGAGATTCCTGAAGATATGTTTGAGTTTTTAAGCAAGCTGAGCGATGTTAGCATTCCCACAAGATATCCCAAAGATTTTGGCAAGATCGTTAAATCATTCAATAAAAAAGTCGCAAAAGGATACATTGATAAAACCGTGGAGGTCTTTACATGGATAAAAAAGTTGCTCAAACGATAGAGAGATTTAGGAATTCCTTGAAAAGGGAGGGGGTCAAGATAAAGAAGTTTATTATTTTTGGCTCCCACGCCAAAGGCAATGCAAGGAAACACAGCGATATTGATGTTGTCGTCATTTCAGAGAATTTCAAGACATTGGATATCGTGAAGAGACAGGAACTTATTGGACTGGCCCTGGCGCGGGCGAAAGTGATGGACCCCATTGAAGCATTAGGCTATACAGAAGAGGAATATATTCTTGAAGGGAGGGGCACATTTATTGGAGATGAGGTCAAGTCAAAAGGAATTGAAGTAGTTTGAGATTCGTTATTTGTCGCCTCTTCGGGGTCTGGCCCACCCTCTCATGGAGCTGACCAGGTTCTTGCTGAATATTTTTTGATATAGACAATTCTTCAAATTATCCATGATACCTTCAACTCACTTTCTATGGCTTTAAATTCTTTATCTCCGGTGACAATTTCCCCTTTATGAATTTTGGCCAATGCAGCGACAAAACAATCAGCGTATGACATTTTTCCTCTGGACTTGAAACGGGCAGCCTCCTTTGCAATCTGTATATCTACATTAACAATCTCTATGGGAAGACTGGGAATCGTCTTCTCGATCTCAAGAGCTTTCTCCTCGCCAACATCGCGGAGGACAATGTAGAATACCTCTCCAAAATTGACAGAGGTCATTAACAGCCTTTTATCTTTTTCTATTTCGGCAGTAAAAATGGCCTTGACTTTTTCAAAGCCAGGCTCCCTTTCTAAAAATACCAGGAGGGCATGGGCATCGAGGATCTTGGTCATTTCTATCTCTCTCTTTCCCTGTCTTTTGCTCTCTCTTCCAGGAGCGCTTTAGATAATTTTCCTTTGGTGGGCAATATCCCTGCCACCTTATCGAAATATTCCGGAGTAACCGGCTTGACAATCAGGGAATTGTCCTTTTCCTCAATATAAAGCTTTGTGCCAGTCTTTATATTTAGCCGCCTGCGGATCTTTGATGGAATGACCATCTGGCCTTTTGTTGTAACACTTGTAATTGTCATATGTTTTCCTCCATTTTTAATATGTATAACATATTATAAAAAGTATGTCAAGTAAAATCTTTGCCCCATTAACCACATTGTCGGACAATAATGGACATGGGGTATATTGCCCATATGTCCTCCACTGGCCTGGAGGCAGTGCTATTCTATGTGGCAGTGTATCTCTTCATGAACCTTGGGGCGTTCCTTGTTGTCATGGTGGTGAAGAACCGTTTGGATACAGAGGAGTTGGAGGGATACAAAGGATTGGGCGTAAGGGCACCGCTTCTTGCGGCAGGGATGACGATCTTTCTGTTTGCGCTAACAGGCATTCCGCCCCTGTCGGGGTTCATAGGCAAGGTGCTCCTGTTCGGCGCATTGATCAAGCAAGAGATCTACTGGCTTGCAGTGGTTGGCGTTCTCAACAGCGTGGTGAGCCTCT
>Ga0315309_1000584_pt1 | contig 22241 bp, 15 predicted proteins | sample TDP4_MG_FD_203080 | JGI IMG/M metagenome (GOLD analysis project Ga0315309, IMG submission 203080) | Freshwater sediment microbial communities from Lake Towuti, South Sulawesi, Indonesia - TDP4 | ecosystem: Environmental > Aquatic > Freshwater > Lake > Sediment | place: Indonesia: South Sulawesi...
GGCGAGCCTGATCCTCCAATCCCGCCTCAACCCTTACAGTAAGATAGTCTTTGAATTCCACACGATCTACAACAGCCTGAAGCCTAAGATCCCCGAATCTGGACGAGACCATTTTCAATTGACTGGGGGCAATGAACATCCCCCTCACCTTCGTTGCCTCGCCAACCCTTCCCGAAATGCCCATCAACCGGAAAGACGTCCGACCACAGGGACAGCGTTCTCTGATGTAACGTGAAAGATCTCCTGTTCCAAACCGGAATAAGAAGAAGAGGTTATTCAGCCGGGTCACCACCACCTCACCCAATTCGCCAGGACCGAGCTGTTTGCCGGTTGTTGGGTCCACAATCTCAACAATCACCTCTTCACAAATGTGCCAATGCTTCTTCTCTCGGCACTCATAGGCGATGTCCCCAACTTCTGTCGCTCCGTACATCTGATACGTATCGATGCCATATTCCTTTTCAAATCTCTCTCTCAAGGAAGGCTGAAGCGGTTCGGCCACAAAACTCGCCCTTCTTATCTTGAATTGGTCCTTAAATTTGTAACCCATTTCCTCGGCCTTCTTGATGATGGCCATCAAAAAGCTCGGAGTACCTGTATACCCTGTTGCGCCCAGATCACGAATGAGCTGAATCTGGTTTTCCGTGGTGGAGGCGCCTGAGGGGATGACTGTCGCACCTACTCTTCTCAGGCCACTATGAAAGGTCAAACCCGCAGCAACCATGTGATAAGAAAAAGCGTTGAGAACTACGTCCCCCTTTCTAAAACCTGCTGCATAATAGCCCCTACCCCAGATCGGGTCTTTCTCTGTAAGGTGAGGTTCATAGACAGGTCCAGGAGAGGTAAAGATTCGATCGGTCTCCATATCTTTTGCGCAGAGTCCCGCATAAGGAGGGTTTTCCATTTCAAGTTTGACAAGTCGCTCTCTGGAGATGACGGGTAGTTTCTCCAGATCTTTGACCGATTTTATCTCTGAAGGTTTGAGGTTTCGTTCATCGAAAATCTTCTTGACCGTTGGGGATTTCTGATATCCCAGTCGGACCATTTTGGCCAATGCCTGATTATAATAACTCTGCCTTTTCGACAGAGCCATATTCTCCTTCTGATCAAAAAAACGGGATTCTTTTTTGACAGCCATGTCTCCTCCTAAAAAGCAAAGAGCATAGAGCAAAGCGCATAACGAAAAGAAAGGTTTTAACGCTATGCTCTCTGCGCTATGCCCCCTGCACATTAGAGCCAGCGTTTCCGCCGTTTATAGGCCTTCACATCCTTATATGACTTGAGTGCTCCTGAGGTTGCCGTACCAAGATAAAACTCCTTCACATCGGGATTTTCTCTCAATTTTGTAGCTTCGTCCTCCATCACAATCTTGCCGTTCTCCATCACATATCCATAGTGAGCGATCAAGAGGGCCATATTGGCATTCTGTTCCACAAGCATTATGGTTGTCTCTTGTTCCTGATTGATTCTTTTCACGATCTCAAAAATCTCTCTGACCAGGAAGGGTGCCAGACCCAATGAAGGTTCATCCAAAAGCATCAGCTTCGGTTTCGCCATCAATGCCCGTCCCATGACAAGCATCTGCAGCTCTCCTCCGCTGCAGTAGCCAGCCAATCTGTTCTTTCTGGCCACCAATGGTTCGAAATAGTGGTAAACCAATTCGAGGTCTTTTTTATAGGGCTTACCCCATCTTGTGGCTGTTCCTACTCTTAGATTTTCTTCAACGGTCAAATATTTAAAAGGCTGGCGGCCTTCCAAGACCTGAATAATTCCAAGGCGGGTGATATATTCAGGGGCCGAATTCTGGATCAAATGACCTTCATAAACGATGTTGCCCTCTGTCACTTTCCCGTTCTCAGGTTTAAGCAACCCAGAGATCGCCTTTAAGGTCGTCGTCTTCCCTGCCCCATTGCTGCCGAGTAATGAAACAATCTGGCCTTTTCGAATGACCAAGGAAACCCCTTTTAGAACTTGGATGACATCGGAGTACACGACACTAATATTGTTGAGTTGAAGTAGAACGTTGTCTTCCATAATACCCTCAATAAGAGAATGGCCAGAGCTTAAAGCTCGACTTGATGATGCGCCACACTTCAGCTAAGCCTCTCGGTTCAAAAATAATAAAGAGCACGATGGCCAATCCAAAGACGAATTCCCTAAGAGGTGCAATGGTAATGGCAACTTTGGTTAGGGCACTAATATTCATAAGGAAACCTGTTAAATGTGTTAACACTTCATTTAAAAGGGTGATGAAGACAGCCCCAAACACAGACCCAGGAATGCTCCCTAAACCTCCAATGATGATCATGGCTATGAATTCTATAGAGAGCATTAATGTATAAGGCTCTGGTGTGATACCGCCGATATAGTAGGCAGATAGGCCTCCAGCAAACCCGGCGTAGAAAGAACTGATGGCAAAGGAGAGAAGTTTATAGCGAAAGATGGGAATGCCCATCCCTTCCGCAGCCCGGTCATTATCGCGGATGGCGATAAAGGCACGACCGTATCGGGTACGCACGAGGTTTACAGCGATCCATGTCATGATTACAAAACAGACAAAGATCACATAAAAAAAGGACCGGTCCCCTTTCACATCAAGTCCAAAGAGAGTGGCACGAGGTAGTATAATACCTTCCGGTCCTTTGGTGAGGCTATCCCACTGGACGAAGAGGTATTGAAGAATAAACTGACCTGCGAGGGTGGCAATCACCAGATAGAGGTGTTTGAGACGAACGGATGGAATTCCAAAGATCATGCCCACCAAGGCAGTGATCACTCCTGCAGCAATAACAGAGAGCCAGAAGGGGAAACCTACGGCCGTGGCGAGAATTGCCGCCGCATAGGCTCCCACACCGAAAAAAGCACCATGGCCAAGGGAGATCTGACCCGTATATCCAATAAGAATATTGAGGCCAATGGCAGCAATGGCTGCCATCCCGATATGGTTGATCACATATAAAAGGTAAGGCTTGCAGATGAAGGGGATGACGACAAAGAGAAGAAAGAGTCCGATACATGACCATACCCTACCAAAATCTGTCCCAAAGATGGTCAGTTCCTCTTCGTATCGCTCATTGAATTTCCCACAAGGGTGTAATTTCAGCTTGCGCATTCTCCCAACCTCTTCTCCCCCTCCCTCACCCTCCCCCCTTCAGGGGGAGGGAAGGGGTGGGGGGTTACACACGCTCAATTTCTACCAAGCCAAAAAATCCATAGGGTTTAACTAATAGAATAAAGACCAGAACAATATAGGGAACCACTTCCTTGAGGGCAGTTGAGATATATCCAGCCGTGAAGGTTTCTAACAATCCAATAATGATCCCACCGATGATAGCTCCACCAATGCTCTCCAGCCCTCCCAGGATGACGACGGGAAAGACTTTGAGTCCCATGGCGCTGATATCATGGACATTGATCCCGGTCATGATCCCCAGAAGGATCCCACTGATGCCACAGACCAGGGCGGCAATGGCCCATGAGAGGGCGAAGACTCTTCTGACATGAACACCCAACGAGAGGGCAGCAGGCTGATTATCCGCTACAGACCTCATATAAATTCCCTGAGAAGAGTATTTAAAAAAGAATCCAAATATGGCCAGGAAAATGATGCCGATGATAAAGGATGTCACATAGACAGGTGAAATAACAATGGCTCCCCATCGAATGGTGAGACCATCAGGAAGGAATTCTGGATAATTAAATACATTACCGCCGAAGATGAAAAGCATCAATCCTTTGAACATGGCAGCCAATCCGACAGTGAGCATGATGACCAGGATCAGGGCTTCACCGATCAAGGGACGGAGAAAGAGGCGTTCGATCACAAACCCCAGGGCGAAACTTCCTCCGAGCGTTAATAAAAAGGCGATGGGGATGGGCAACTTCAACCATAACGAAAGGACCAGAAAAATAAAGGCTCCGATAGCGAGCAGGTCACCATGGGCAAAATTGAGGACGCTCGAGGACTTGAAAATCATGACAAATCCCAGGGCCGCTAAGGCATAAAGAAAGCCGACGGATAATCCTTGAATTAAAAGTTGAAGAAAAAATTCCATAAAAAACTCCTTTATATATGACTCTAAATCCGAAATCGTTTAAACTTTAAACTCTAAACCCTAAACACCAAATCCTAAATAAATCCAAAATACAAATTCTCAAAGACAAAATAAAACGTTTTAGGTTTAAAATTTTTGGTTTTGGGCTTGTTTAGAATTTCGAGTTTAGGATTTAGGGTTTCTATCATGTTTATTTCAAGTTTAGCGTTTAACTTCTTTGTTTCGGATTTGCACATTCTCATTCCACCGTCAGAATCTTCACCTTCGTTGTGATCGTTCCCACATGGCCGTCACGGTAGCGGACCTTGCCTGTAACCTCGAGATCTTTCTGTCCACTATACATGGCCTCAATCAGATTGATGTATTGTTCATAAACGAACTTTCTCCGAACCTTTCCGGTCCGGGTCAGCTCTTCATCGTCGGCATCAAGGAGTTTATAGAGCAAAATAATTCTCTTGAGCCTCATTGGCTTTGGCAATTGAGTATTCACATGGCGGACTTCACCGAGGATCAGTTCCTCAACAGCGGATTGTTGAGAAAGATCTGTATAAGTGGTGTATGGAATCATCCGATCTTCTGCCCAACTGCCAACATTCCCGAAATCAATGTTGATAAAGCCTGTGATATAGTCACGGCCTTCGCCCCAGACCACCGCTTCTTTGATGTACGGACTGAATTTCAACCTCGTTTCAATAAAGTCCGAGGAAATGGCTTCACCCCCTTTGGTCCGCATGATCTCTTCCTTCCGGCCGATGATGAGGAGATGTCCATCATCGTCCATGTAGCCTGCATCGCCTGTATGAAGCCATCCATCTCTCAGGGCCTTACTCGTCGCCTCTGGATCTTGATAATAGCCAACAAAACAGGAGGGTGTTCTTACGAGGACCTCCTGGTCCTCTGCAATCTTGATCTCGGTTCTTGGCAAAGGTTTGCCCACTGTCTCCGGTTTGACCTCCTTATCAGGTTGAACCTGAAAGACTCCTCCGCCTTCTGTAAGACCATAGGCATGCTTTAGATTCAACCCTTTCGCACGGAAGAAACGTATCACATCCGGACTGATGGGATGCCCTCCTGTAATTGCAGCACGAATTTGCGCGCAGCCCACTCGATCCAGAAGCGGACGATAGACAATTCTGGAAAATAGCCGATGAAGCAATTCTAAGTAAGAAGGAACAGGCTCCTTTTTAGACTCCCGATCAACAACCGCCCCTCCAATCTTTTCGCCCAAGGCAAAAAGTTTTCGTTTGACAAAGCCTGCATCTGCGATCTTCACTCTGATTTTGGAGGCCAAATCTTCCCAGAATCTTGAAGAGGTGATGACGACGACCGGTCCAATTTCTCGAAAATCTTCTGCCTGCGTCTCCAAGGTCTCGGGGAAGTTCATGGTCATCCCCGTGAGGGGCGACACGCCCACTCCCCACATCTGGTCTACAATCCATGCCGTCGGGGTGATGGAGATCCAATTGTCACCCACACCAATGGGAGCAGTTTCAACCCATTTCCTTGCGATTTCCGTGAAACTCTGATGAGAGATCATTGCAAGTTTGGGTATCCCTGTAGTTCCAGAGGTCATGATCATGAGGGCGACCTCATCAGGCTTCCCTTTCCACAACTCCTCTTCAAAAAGATTGGGCTGCTCTTTATCAAGGGCTTCGCCCATCTTTAGGAGTTCATGAAAACTCATCAACCATGGGTTGCCGGTATAGGTCCTCATGCCAGTGGGATCGATGTAGATGACCTTCCGCACATGGGAGAGCTGTTCCTTCATCTCCAGGAGCTTGTCGACTTGCTCCTGGTCTTGAGCGATCACATAGACAGCTTGAATGCGATTGAGCATCGTCGTCAGCTCTTTGGCGATGGAGGAGGTAAATAGGTTGACCGTGATGGCACCCAATGCCTGAGCTCCTATTTCAGTGAATAGCCACTCTGGGTGGTTGTCGGTGATAATGCCGATGTTCTCACCCCGTTTGAGACCCAGTGCCTTTAAACCTAAAGCTCCGTGTTTCATATAACGGAAGTAGTCCTGCCAGGTATAGGCCAGCCATATTCCATACATCTTTTCGCGCATGGCAATCTTATCCGAGCCCAGCTCTTTAGCCTGTTTGAATAAGATCTGTGGAATCGTATAGTTCATTAAAGAGGAGAGAGTCTCCTGACGGATGCGTTCCATATTCTCGTGCCCCTTCCCTCACCTCTGCCTGCAGCAGGCAGGTCTTCACTCCCCCCCATGCCTACCGGCAGCGGGCAAAGGGGAGAGGGAAGATAGGGGGATCAAAATTTTGTTGCCTCACCCAGATAGGCTTTGATGACTTCGGGATGGTTCTGGATCACTTCAGGTAACCCTTCTGCGATCTTCTCTCCGAAATTCAAAACCATAATCCTCTGAGAGATGCTCATCACCACAGACATATCATGTTCGACCAGGATGATGGTCTGTCCCCATGCCGAGTTTAACTCGACTAAAAACCTAACCATGTCTTCTTTTTCTTCAAGGGTCATCCCGGCAAAAGGTTCATCGAGGACCAATAGTTTTGGCTCTAAGGCTAAGGCACGACCGAGCTCAACCCTTTTTCGTAATCCGTAAGGTAGAGAACCAACCGGCTTTTTCCGGATGGACTGCATTTCCAGAAAATCGATCAGCTCTTCTAAAACCTGACGGTGACGAACCTCTTCCTTCTGAACCGAAGGAGAGAAAATGGCAGCTTTGCCAATGCCGTAGTCGCAGTAAAGATGCCGGGCCAAAAGCATATTGGCCAATACGCTTATCCCTGGGAAAAGTTCAATATTCTGATAAGTCCTCCCAATCCCCTTCTTTGTGATCTCATGGGGGTGCAGGCCTGCGATCTCCTCTCCGTTGAAAAAAATCTGCCCTTTCTGTGGATGATAATAACCCGTAATACAATTCAGCAGGCTCGTCTTGCCTGCACCATTAGGACCAATAATACTTACAAATTCTCCAGTATGAACGGTGAGATCGACATCATGGAGGGCCATCACACCCCCGAAATTCAAAAAGACCTTCTTCACCTCCAACTCAGCCTGCCGGTTGTCAGGCTGAGCAGAGGTATAAATACTGGGTTGACCTCGAAATGCCTTCATCTATTTCCCCTTTAAGACCTTTAGAATTTTTGGCTTCTCCTTACCCGGGATGTAGAAATTTGTCATTGGATCATAAGTGGCATCCTCATTGATCTTAACGAGTCTTCCCTTAAATGATCCCTCATGATCGTCTTTGGTGTAAGTCACATAGGGAACAAGACCTCCGAAGTCCTCACTGCTGAAGGTCTCCATCGCCCTATTGATCGTCTCTGCGTTGATAGTCTTATACAATCCACTTGCCCGATGGATGGCCCTCTCCTGAATCATAGCAACGACCACACCTTCCCAGTAAGAGGTATCGAATTTATCAACTGTCTTATACTTTGCCCACATTTTCTGCATCAGCTCGATTCCGGGTGTCTTGTCCTGAGGAAGAACCCCACAAAACTGCATAGCTAACCGATCACGGATTAATCCCTTCCCGAGTTTAAAGAAATCAGGGTCAGTGGAGGTCCAGGTTCCAAAGAAGGGAACATCATAACCGACCTTATCGGCAGCTTTGAGGGCCATGATAATTGCAGCGGGGAGAATCTGCATGAAGACATATTCTGCCCTTTTCTCTTTCAGACGGAGCATCTCGGTTGTCAGATCGACAGCTGCCGGTGGAAATTCTTCAATCGTTACGATATTGATATTATTTTTGGGGGCGTATTCCTTACTCGGATCATGAATGGACCTTCCATAAACGTTGTTATAGGTGAGAAGGCCTACCTTGGGAGCATCCTTTCCTTTATGGATGGTCCGGATATACTCGAGGACAGCGTGTGAATCTAAGATGTAACTCCCAAAGGGCAGATACATGTATGCGATAGGAGGTTTGAGAATTCCTTGGTAGGTGGAGTAGTTTATGGTGGGTATCTTATATTCCTGGATAATCGGCTTAATGGAGATTCCAGTTCCCGCATCCCAGGTGGCGATCGTGTCTTTCTTCTCTTCACAGAACTTCTTTACCAATTTAACTCCCTCTGGGACCTTATAAGCATGATCCACGATCTCGAGATCGATCTTTCTACCAGCAATCCCGCCTTTTATATCATTGATATAGTTTATATAATCCCGATGGCCTTTAGCATGGAACTGACCCCAAGTAGAGGCTGGACCGGTTAGATTAATGACTGCCCCCACCTTAATGGGCTGAGCTTGTCCACTCACTGCCAAACCTACACAAATCATCCCAACAATCATTACAAAGATAAGTATCTTACGCATAATTTTTCCCTCCTTTCTCAGTGTTACCATTTCGAATAACTCCCCTATCACCTGAGTGCCGACAGATCCTCACCTCCTTCCTCCCTTTTACCTGACTGTATTCTACGCATCTAAGAAATTAATGCAAGTAAAAAATTTCACGATCCCGCTTTTCCCTCCCCAAGTACAGAAGTTGAACAGGTTCGCGGGTTATTCGCGGGGTAAGATGGAGATTCGTAAAAAACAGCGGTATAATAATGACTTACCTGAGATTACTAATATTTTTTTATTATTTTACCCCTGTTGAAAATTATTGCAAGCAAAAAATTTTGGCTATAAAAATAAGGCGAGTTAAGACACAGATGTTGAAATCACTATCAATGTTCCGGGGTAGGGATCTCGGATCCCCATCGGGGAAAGAGGTTGTGGTTGATCTCAAAGATGTCGAGGACTTTTCCTACTGTATGGTTGATGAGATCCTCAATCGTTTTCGGATGGAAATAGAAGGCAGGAATAGGCGGTAGGATCGTTGCCCCTAATTCGGCCGCTTTCGCCATCAGGTTCAAATGACCCTTGTGGAGAGGAGTTTCTCTGACCACTAAGACCAGTCGACGCCTCTCTTTCAGGGTCACGTCTGCCGCCCGAACTAATAGGTTTTCGTTATAAGAATTGGCAATGGCGGAGAGGCTCTTCATGGAGCACGGGATGACCACCATCCCTTCTGTTTTGAAAGAGCCACTCGAGATAGAAGCACCGATATCTTCATTTTCATGGACATAGGAGGCTAACTTCTCAAACTGTTTGATCGAATGTGATGTCTCTTCGAGAATAATCTTTTTTGCGTTCGAAGTGATGACCAGGTGAGTTTCGATCCTCTTCTCCTTAAGAACTTCCAAAAGCCGTAAGCCATAGATGGAGCCTGTAGCCCCTGAAATTCCAACAATTAGTCTCATTCTTCATCCTTTCTTTATCCGTTTGACAAGATGGAATTTGCAACCAGGCATCTTCTAATTGAGTCGAACTGAGACCACTTTCGAAACCCCAGGAGTCTCCATGGTGATCCCGTAAAGCGTGTTGGCCGTCTCCATTGTCCTCTTATTGTGGGTGATGAGGAGGAACTGGGAAGTTTTTGAAAAGTCTTTGACGAGCTCGACGAACCGATTGATGTTTGCATCATCTAAGGGTGCATCCACCTCATCGAGCAAACAGAAGGGTGTGGGTTTGATCATGAAGAGTCCAAAGAGCAAAGCCGTGGCCACCAAAGCCTTCTCCCCTCCGGAGAGGAGGTCAATATTCTGCAGTTTCTTTCCAGGGGGCTGGGCGATGATATCGATCCCTGTCGTGGAAGGATCCTGGTCATCGAGAAGGATGAGGCTGGCCTGGCCACCCTTGAAGAGCCGGGTGAAAATCTCTTTGAACTTCTCGTTGACCAGATGGAAGGTCTCCAAAAATCGCTTCGTCGTCGTCCGATTGATCCGGAGGATCGCCTTCTTCAGGGAATCGAGGGCGTGGTGAAGATCTGCCTGTTGCTCCATCAGGAAATCGTGGCGCTGCTTCAACTCCTGATACTCCTCCAAAGCCATGAGGTTGACCTCTCCAAATCCCTCCATAGCTATCCTTAACTCTTCCAGTCGCTTCGACATCTCTTCCTTTGGGAACTCCCCTCCCCTTACCGCGGGGTCAACGCCAAGGGTGGTACCATACTTCTCTCTCATCGACTCCTGGAGATGAGAAAGTTTCAATTGAATCTCTGAGGCCCGAATCTCTTCTTCATAGATCTTCTGCCGGAGCTCTTCGAGCTCTTGGCGCAGATACTTGGAGGAAGCCTCTGCCTCTCTCCATTGATGAATCAGGCCTTCCACTTTCTCTCTCTGCATCGTAAGGGTTTCTTCTTTTTGACGGTATGCTTTCAGGTTCTCCTCTAAGTCCCTTTCCCATCGATCAATTCTCTCTCGGAGGGAAGCGCCTTCTTTCCGACACTCCCTGATCCCCGCCACCTTTTTCAAGATCACCTCTTTCAGCGTTTTCAGATTTTCGGAAAGGTGGATGATCTGGCCTTCCATCCCTTTTCGTTTCTCATCAAGGGATGCTGAGATGACCTTCCTCTCCGTGATCCTTCCTCCAAGTTCTTCTGTCCCTTCCCTCACCTCCTCCACCGTCTTCTTCAATGACTCGAGTTCCTCCTCCCTCTCCTGTTTCAGCGTCTCCTCTCTCTCCATTTGGGCTAAGACGGATTTCATCTCTTCCTCGACATCCCACTCCTCGTCTCTCAGTTCTTTTCCTTCAAACTGGAGGACTTCCATCTGCTGCTGGGATTGAGAAAGCTCCTTCCTCAATCCTTCCAAATCCCTTTCCTGATGGAGGAGTTCAATCCCTTTCTCATGGATCTCCTTCCTCCTCTTCTCCAACTGATCTTCTCTCTCAGCGATCTCCTGTTGGAGACGCTCCTCCTCTTCATAGGCCTTTCGGCAAGCGTCTTCCTCCTCTCTAATCTTTTTCTCTAATTCTCTGATCTCCCTTCGCCTCTCCAAAATGCTAAGACCTTGGTCGAGACTTCCACCAGAAAGGATGCCGGACCGCTCCACCACTTCCCCTTCCAGTGTGACAAAGGTTCCAAAGGCTTCCTCCTGTTTTATCCACCGGAGGGCTTCTTCCAAATGATCCACGATGCCGACATCCCCGATCAGAAATTCCGCGAGGGGAGCAAAGCCTTCTTTCACCTTCACAAACTGGAGAAGGGACAAAGGTGTTCTTCCCTCCCCTGCCGGAGAAGATCGATCACGATTTCTATCTCCCTTCACCCCAATGGGAACGAAGCTCCCTCGGCCCAGAGACCCTCTCTTGAGGAGGGCGATGGCCTCCACGGCCTCCTTTTCGCCTTCAACAATCAAGTATTGCAATCGCTGTCCTAAGACCGCTTCTAAGGGAACTTCATATTTCGGTTCGGGTTCGAAAATATCGGCCACCACTCCTAAAATGCGTTCCCACCTTTCCTCTTCCTCCCTCTTTCTGAGGAGAATGGACTTCACACCCTTTTCAAAGCCCTCATAATTTTCTTGAAGCTCTTTAAGAGAGAGGAAACGGGAGCGATCTTGCCTCAACACTTCCTCCATTTCTAAGCGCTCCGTCTTTTTATGACGCCAAACCTCTTCTAATCCTTCCAATGCTCTCTCCCACTGGTCCTTCTCCTCCTGAAGGATGGTCTGGACGGAGAGATTCAGTTCCCTTTCTTTACTGATTCTCGACAAGCTCTCTTCCAATCGAGCCATGCCACTGCTCAGCTCTTCAGATTCTTTCTCGTGGGAGCGAATCCTTTTCTGAAGATCCTCCTTCCTCTCTTCGCAATGGGATTGACGATTTTTCAGAGAGGTCAGTCGTGTGAGTGTCTCGATCAACCTCCCCTTCTCAGCCTCCAATTGTTCTGAAACCTCTTGGTAGGTTGCCCTAAATTCGTTGAAAAGAGTCTCCCATTCCTTCAGGATTTCTTCATTCTCACGGTGTTCCTCCTCCAATTCCCTCTTCTCCTGTTCAATCCTCCTTCGCTGTCTCTGGGCTCCTCTCCAAGTGTGAAGCCCCTCTTTCACCTCATCCGTCATCTGGGTCTCTTGTCTTTGAAGATTTCCTCTCTCCCTTCTGAAGAACTCAACCTCACTCTCCATTCTTTGAATCTTCTGACCCAGTTCAAAGCCCTCCTGCTGGAGGATACGAAGTTTCTCCTCCTCCTCCGTGCCCTTCAGCTTCAACTCCTCAATCAATGCCTCTTTGTGCGCTGTCTCGGCTGAAATCTCTACTTCTCGTTCCCGAAGGGCCTTGAGATAACCCCTGGTCGCCTCCCCTTTCTCCGAAAGTTCAGCATACTCCTGAAGTGCAAACCGGAGCTCGATCTCCTTGATCTCCCTCCGGATCGCTTTATATTCCTCTGCCCGCTTGACCTGTCGTTCCAGGGAAACAATCTGTCGCTTCACCTCAGCGATGATATCTTGAATCCTTAGAAGATTCTGTTGCGTCGCTTCCATCTTCATCAGGGCGAGCCTCTTTCTCTCCTTGTATTTGGCGATGCCCGCAGCCTCCTCGATCAAGAAGCGACGATCTTGAGGGTTGGCATGAATGAGGTATTCGACCCGGCCCTGCTCCACAATGGCGTAGCCATTCACTCCAATGCCGGTATCCAAAAGGAGGTCGGTAATGTCCCGCAGCCGGCAAGGCACTTTGTTGATGAGGTACTCACTCTCTCCAGATCTGAAGAGCCTGCGGGTGATGGTGATTTCACTATATTGTTCATACTCCTTTGGAGCGGATCCGTCTTCATTGGAGAAGGTCAGGTTCACCTCTGCCATCCCCAAAGGCTTTCTCCCGTCTGTCCCGTTGAAGATGACGTCCTCCATCAACTTTCCCCGTAAGTGTTTTGCACTCCGTTCGCCAATGGCCCAGAGCACAGCGTCTACGATATTCGATTTCCCGCAACCATTGGGGCCAACGATGGTCGTGATCCCATCGGGAAAGGAGAGATGGAGGCGATCCACAAACGATTTGAATCCGATCACCTCAAGCGATTTAAGTTTCATAGAATCCCCTTATTAAATCCAAATGTCAACCCTTCGACTCTCCGGCCTGAAGGCCAGGGCTTGCTCAGGGTTGACCCTGAGCGGGGCTTGGCACCGCCGAATGGGTCAAAGTTCCTGCCTACCCTGCCTACCGGCAGGCAGGCGCAGGCAGGCAAATGCCAAAGGAATGTCAAATGTCCAAATACCAAAACGGTTTTCCTAGACCAAAATTTTGTCATTTGGATTTCATTTGAAATTTGAGCTTTGGAATTTGACATTTTATTTCGCAGTATGACCCTCAATATATTCAATGGCCTTCTGGAGTCTCTTGATTACCGTTGCCTTGCCCAGTACGTCCATCACCTCATCGATCGGAGGGCTGGCAGTCTTACCGGTCAGGGCAACCCTCAAAGGTTGGGCAACCTTCACCAGAGGCTCTCCTCGCATCTCAGCGCATTGTTGGATGAGACGATGGGCCATTCCCTTATCGATCACTGGCTCTTTCGAAAGACGATCAATGATCTGCTCGAAGATCGGTCGAGACTCCGAACCAAGAAATTTCTCAGCGGCCTTCTCCTCATAAGCAATCTCTTCGAGGAAGTAAAATTCTGCAAGGTCAGCCATCTCCACTAAGGTCTTCACCCTTTCACGGAGAGAGAGGACAACCTTCCTCAGGAGATTGAGATCGGTGACCGAATACCCCTTCGCCTCAATAAAAGGCAGGACCCTCCGCGCCACCTCATCCACCTCTATTTTCTTAATATACTGTGAATTAAGCCAGTCAAGCTTTCCTGGATTGATGGCCGCTGCGGACTTTCCAACGGCCTCCAGGGTGAACTTCTCGATCAACTCCTCCTGGGTAAACTCCTCTTGATCGCCGTAAGACCACCCTAAACGGACAAGGTAGTTGACCGCGGCCTCGGGAAGGTAGCCCATCTTCTTATACTCCATGACCGATTGAGCTCCATGCCGTTTGGAGAGCTTCTTCTTGTCCGGACCCAGAATCATTGAGACATGACCAAATTTGGGCAATGGGGAGCCCAGGGCTTGATAAATCTGTATTTGGCGGGGAGTATTGTTCAGATGATCGTTTCCCCGTATGACATGGGTGATGGCCATTGTGACATCATCGGCGACCACTGAAAAATTGTAAGTGGGAAGCCCATCGCTCCTTAGGATGATGAGGTCATCCAATTCCGCATTGTCAAATTCCACTCTTCCCTGAATCAGATCCTCCACCACTGTCGTCCCTTTATCCGGAGAGAGAAAACGGATCGCAAACGGTCTTTCAGGATAGGGAGGCCTCCGGTGAAGACAGGTCCGATCGTATTTTGGCTTGATTTCGGCCCTGAGGGCAGCCTCGCGCTTTGCTTCCAACTCCTCTGGCGTGCAATAGCAGCGATAGGCCTTTCCCTCTCTCAGGAGCTTCTCCGCTGCTTCCTGATAGAGGGAGATCCGCTGGCTCTGGTAAAAAGGGCCTTCATCCCAATCCATTCCTAACCAGGTCATCGCATCCAAGATCACTTGGATCGACTCCTGGGTGGATCGGGCGACATCCGTATCCTCAATGCGAAGGATGAATCTCCCGTGATAGTGGCGTGCCAGGAGCCAGTTGAACAATGCTGTTCTTGCTCCTCCGATATGGAGGTCACCCGTCGGACTGGGTGCGAATCGGGTCCTCACTTCTTTCATTTTTGCCGTATGCCCCGTTTAGAAAGAACAGGGCTTTGACCCCGCCCTCAATAAGGAGCTGATGCAATTAATATATCATCCCCACCGTAAACGGCGGGGCTTTCTAACGGGGTAAGCCCTTGGGATGAAAGGGTAATAAAAAATCCCCCCTGCCCCCTTCAGTATGAGGAGGCGAGAGAGGATTAGTTCCTCACTAAAAATCTAAATGAGATCCTCAATGGCCTTGAGCGCCTCGTCCAATTTTTCTGAATCGGTCCCACCCGCCTGGGCAAAATCGGGTCTGCCGCCACCCGTTCCTCCTACATGGAGAGCAATCTTTTTGATCAGATCGTTCGCATTGAACCGGTGGGTAAGATCAGGCGTCACACCCATGATCAGAGAGACCTTTCCCTGGCTTTGATTTCCGAGAAGGATGATACCAGAACGGACCCTAACTTTCAATTGGTCAACAAACTCTCTCAAATGTTTTTGACTCTTTCCGTCAAGCTTAGCCGATAAGAGTTTGACGCCCTTCACCTCTCTCACGAATTGGAGGAGATCCAGGATCTCCTGGCTGGACACCTTGTCCTGGAAGGACTGAAGCTCTCGCTCTAACTCCTTCTGTCTTTGAAGCAACCGCTCTACCTTCGAAAAGATCTCTCCAGGAGTCGATTTGAGGGAGAACGCGATCTCTCGAAGTTCCCGTTCCTCCTCTTTAACAAATCGGTAAGCCCCCTCGCCTGTCACGGCCTCGATCCTTCTCACACCTGCGGCCACTCCCGCCTCATTTAAGAACTTGAATAGCCCGATGTCTCCGGTTCTCGAGGTGTGGGTTCCTCCACAGAGTTCGATACTGAAATCCGCCACCTTCACCACCCGAACCCTCTCGCCGTACTTCTCTCCAAAGAGGGCCATCGCCCCTGTTTGAAGGGCCTCCTCCAGTAGCATCACCTTCGTCTCCACCTTCAGATTCTCACGAATCTTCTGGTTGACCTGAGCCTCAATATGCTCAAGGTCCTTCTCCCCAATCGATGAAAAATGGGTGAAGTCGAATCTCAGCCGATCCGGTGAGACCAAAGAACCTGCCTGCCGAACGTGCTCGCCTAAAATCTCTCTCAACACTGCCTGAAGCAGATGGGTGGCCGTGTGGTTTAGCGCAGTCGCGTTGCGTCGGTCCGCATCCACTCTGAGGGTTGCTTCCATCCCTTCTTTCACCACTCCCCTCTTCACCCTCGCCCTGTGGACGATCAATTCTTCCGTAGGCCTGAGAGTATCCTCCACCTCTAACGAAAATTTCTCATGGAAGATGAGACCCCGATCGCCGACCTGGCCACCTGCCTCGCCGTAGAATGGGGTCCTCTCTGCGATGACTTCGACTTCATCTCCTTCCATGGCAGAGGGAACAACATGATCGCCCCTGATCAATTTCAGGATCCTCGAATCGGATTGTCTCTCTTCATACCCCGTGAAATCTGATCTAACCCCTTCACCCACCAGTCGCCGATAGATCTCTTTTGTCTTTCCTTCGCCAATCCCTTGCCAGGCCTGCTTGCTCTTTAGCCTCTGCCCTTCCATCTGGGATCTAAACCCTTCTTCGTCGAAGGTCATCCCCTCTTCCTGAAGGATGTCGGCAGTCAGGTCGAGAGGGAATCCAAAGGTATCATATAGACGGAAGGCCACCTCTCCAGAAAGGATCCTCCCTCCCTCCTTCTGGTGCCTCTCGATCTCCTCTTTTAAGATCTTCAACCCTGAATCGAGGGTTTCGGAGAAACGCTCCTCCTCATTCTGAATCACTTTTGAAACGAAGTCTTGGGTCTCTCTCAGTTCGGGATAGGCATCCTTTATCAGATCCACAACCTTGGAGGACGTTCGATGGAGAAAGGGCGTGTTGATCCCGAGCATCTTTCCATGACGCATCGCCCTTCTCATAATCCGACGAAGGACATACCCTCTGCCTTCGTTGGAGGGAAGCACACCATCGTTGATCAGGAAGGTGGCTGCCCGGCTATGGTCGGCAATTACACGCATCGAAACGTCAGACTGTGGACTTTTCCCATATGGAATGGAGCTGATCGTTCCAATCTCTTGGAGGATGGGAATGAAGAGGTCGGTCTCAAAGTTGCTTCGGACACCTTGAAGGACAGCAGAGATCCGCTCAAGACCCATCCCTGTATCGATGCAGGGCTTGGCAAGGGGATGCAGTTTTCCCTCCAGATCGCGATTAAATTGCATAAAAACGAGATTCCAGAGTTCCAAAAAACGGTCACAATCACACGCCACACTACAATTCGGCCGGCGACATCCCACCTCTTCTCCTTGATCGATCACAATCTCCGAGCAAGGGCCACAAGGACCGGTCTCTCCCATCGCCCAGAAGTTGTCCTTCTCCCCCATCCGGACGATTCGGTCCTCTGGAATGCCGATCGTCTTCCAGAGTTTCAAGGCTTCATCATCTTCGTGATAGATGGTGATCCATATCCTCTCCGGCGGCAGCCCCCATTGATGGATGAGGAGGTCCCATCCCATCTCAATGGCCCCTTCCTTAAAATAGTCCCCAAAGGAGAAATTTCCCAACATCTCGAAGAAGGTGTGGTGCCGTGCCGTCTTTCCGACATTCTCCAGATCGTTATGTTTTCCTCCGGCACGCACACACTTCTGTGAGGAGACGGCTCGACAGTAATCCCGCGTCTCTTCGGCCAAGAAGACCCCCTTGAACTGAACCATTCCGGCATTGGTGAAGAGCAGGCTGGGATCGTTCTTCGGGACAAGTGAGGAGCTTCGAACCACCTTGTGGCCTCTCTCCTCAAAGTAACTAAGAAAGGCTCTTCGGATCTCGTCAGAGGTCATCTTTCTAAACACTTTCCCTTCCACCAGACATTTTCGAGTTCATCGGCCTCTCGAACTTCAGCTTCTTCTCCTCCTCCGCCTCTCTCTTCTCCACCCTCTCCTTCTCAAAGCGTTCAAAGTCTTCCCAGGTGGTGTCGCTCGTCGCAAGAATTCCCTTTACCTTCAGGGCGAAGTCGTCCGCATTGCTACAATGTTTGAGGGCTTCTTCATAGGTGATCAGATTTTCCTGCAACAGAAACATAAGCGATTGGTCGAAGGATTGCATTCCATAAGTCGTCACGCCTCGGTTGATCGCATCATTGATCTCGTTGGTCTTATCCTTTTCGATGATGCACTCCCTCACCCTTGCAGTGGAGACAAGAATTTCAACGGCCGGCACCCTTCCTGTCCCATCCGCCTTCGGTACGAGTCTCTGGGAGATGACGCCTTTGAGGACTCCGGCAAGCTGGAGCCGCACCTGTTTTTGGTGATAGGGAGGAAAAACGGAGATGACTCGAGTGATCGTCTCGGTCGCATTCACCGTGTGTAGCGTGGACATGACCAGATGACCGGTCTCCGCAGCAGTCAGCGCGGTCTCGATCGTTTCGAAATCCCTCATCTCACCCACTAAGATGACATCCGGGTCCTGACGGAGGGCCACCCGCAAGGCACTGGCAAAACTGCTCGTGTCGGAGCCGATCTCCCTCTGGTCGATGATCGATTTCTTGTCCTCGTGGATAAATTCGATGGGATCCTCGATCGTGATGATGTGGCAATTCCGGTTGCTGTTGACAATGTCGATCATCGATGCCAGTGTCGTCGACTTACCGCTTCCGGTCGTTCCAGTGACGAGGACAAGGCCCCTCTGCTCCATGGCGATATTGGCGATCACAGAAGGGAGGTGAAGATCCTTGAGGTTCTTGATCTGATAAGGCACGATTCGGAGGGCGATCCTGAGCTTTCCTCTCTGCTGGAAGACATTAACCCGGAACCGGCCAAGGCCGTAAACCTCATAACCCATATCAACCTCTCGATTCTTGATGAACCGCTCCTTCTGCCAGTCGTTCATCAGACCGAAGGCCATCTTCGACAAATCGGCATACTCGAAGGGTTTAAACTTACCCCAGGGTTTCAAACTCCCATGGATCCTGAAGATTGGAGGAGCCCCTTCCTTCAGGTGAACATCAGAGGCTTCCTGGGAAAGCGCCTCGACTAAGATCTGGTTTAGATCCATCTCGTCCTCCTCTTCGAGTTCATCTTGTCGCTACTGTTTTGGACATGCGAAATTGTTCAAGGATCTCCTTCTCCATCTGTTCCAGGATCTTGGAATTCTCTTTCAGAAACTGTTTCGCATTCTCCCGGCCCTGACCGATGCGTTGACCCTGGTACGCATACCAGGTTCCGCTCTTCTCCACAATATTCTTCTCCACGGCTAAATCGAGGACATCTCCTTCTCTCGAGATCCCCTCTCCGTGGATGAGGTCAAACTCCACTTCCTTAAACGGAGGAGCCACCTTATTCTTCACCACGCGAACCTTGGTTCGGCTGCCGACTACGTCTTGGCCCTGTTTGATGGAGGCAATCCTCCGAATGTCCAGTCGAACAGAGGAGTAAAACTTGAGGGCATTACCTCCAGTGGTCGTCTCCGGATTTCCAAACATCACCCCGATCTTCATCCGGATCTGATTGACAAAGACCAAGATCGTATGGGACTTGCTGATGGTGGCCGTCAACTTTCTCAACGCTTGGGACATGAGCCTCGCCTGAAGCCCCATATGGGCATCGCCCATCTCCCCTTCAATCTCAGCCTTTGGAACCAAAGCGGCCACGGAATCAATGACGATCACATCGACCGCACCACTTCGAATTAGAATCTCTGCAATCTCTAAGGCCTGTTCTCCGGTATCGGGCTGTGAGATGAGAAGGTCGTCGGTCTTAACGCCCAATCTTTTTGCATAATGAACATCCAAAGCATGTTCCGCATCAATGAAGGCGGATATTCCGCCCCTTTTCTGAGCCTCCGCAATAACATGGAGGGCCAGAGTCGTCTTTCCCGATGCCTCAGGGCCGTAGATCTCCACCACTCTCCCCCTTGGCAATCCTCCCACACCGAGGGCAAGATCTAAAGAAAGGGACCCTGTGGAGAGGACAGGAATCTCTCCCGGCGCCGTTTCCGCCCCCAACTTCATAATGGCCCCTTTTCCATATTGTCTCTCGATCTGGGTGACGGCCAAATCGACTGCCTTCTCTTTACTCGAATCGGTTTTCATCTTTCCCTCCATCCCGAGCATATCGGGATCGCAAGGCGCATAGCACATAAAGGGTCTTTGTAACTCAGGGCTTTAGCCCTGAAGATCAGCCCTGAAGGGCTGGATTACACGCTATGCTCTATGCACTCTGCTCTATGCCAAGATCTGTTATGTTCCCAATTTCACCTCTCTAAGCAGGGTGTAGATCGGACCCGAAGGTCTCAAATCGCTCTTAAAGAGGACCACCCTCTCCACCTGAAAATCTCCAAGCTCCTCCTCTCTGTACTTTTCTATCCTTCCGATCAGTTCGTTTCTTCCTTTGGGTGACCTCGCTCTCCCCATAGTGAGATGAGGATGAAACGATCTCTCTTCCGGTTGAAACCCTATCTCCTCTAACGTTTTTTCTAACTGTTTCTGAAAATCAGCCAAAACTTCCTTTCCGTCCACCAATCCGATCCAGATCACCCTCGGGTTTTTTAGATGGGGAAAAGCCCCCATCCCTCGAACCTTGAGAGAAAAGCGCGAAACTTTTCGAGTCGTCCCCTCAATCGATTTAACGATGGGATCGATTTTTGACTCCTCGATATTGCCAAAAAATTTTAGAGTGAGGTGGATATTTTCTGGATTCATCCACTTCACGTCTGCTCGGGACGACTTCAGGTCTTCTTGGATCTCTTCGATCTTCTTTTGGATCGTCTTGGGAAGTTCAATTGCGAGAAAGGATCGGATCAATCAAAAACCTCTTCTAATCCCCCCACCCCCCCTTTAATAAAGGGGGGACAAGAGGGGGGATTATTGATTTCGATGGTAACATAATTCCAAAAAATGTCAATGAGAAAAAGGCCTTGGACATGCCTGCAAGAGGGGATTTTTCTTGACAAAGTTAGTTCTTTTAGATAAGAAGAAATTTGTTAGGGGTTTTTTCACCTTCGGTTTCAACTTTCCTAAGAAATTTTTCAATTCCTTCAGAAGGGAGGTGATACTTTTCTTAGCCTCCGATTACTCTTCAACCCGTTCGGTTGGCAGTCGAATTTTTCTAAAAACGTTTAGCTTAAAAGGAGGTGGCTTTACATGAACGAAAAAAAGAGAGAGGTCCGAGGAACATTTGAGTTCCTCAAGGACTGGGGTGATGCACTCACTCGTTGGACAGAGCGCTGGATCCCCGATGCCTTAGTCATCGTGATCGTATTAAGCTTTGTTGCCTATATCTTAGCCCTCATCTGGGGATTCAAGCCAGAAGTTGACCTTGGTTCTCGAGCCTATCAATCGATTCAGGCATGGGGAAAAGGGTTCTGGGAACTCATCGCCTTTGCCATGCAGATGTGTCTCATCATGATGACCGGATACATCCTGGCCTGTTCCCCTCCTGTTCGAAAACTGATGAATGGAATCTCGGGTTGGTCCAATCCAGAAAAACCGTGGCAGGCTATTGTCACGATGTCTCTCTTTTCAATGATTGTGGCATGGTTCAACTGGGGAACCAGTTTAATAGCCAGTGCCATGTTAGCTCTCTTCATTGTGAGAAGAAATCCAAAAGTTGATTATCGTCTCCTCATCGCCGCCGCCTATTTAGGACTCGGCTGCACCTGGCATTCCGGCCTCTCAGGATCAGCACCGCTCTTGGTGGCGACGCCGGATAACTTCGTCATCAAGGCGAAATTATTAGATGCGGTCATCCCTATATCCCAGACGATCTTACATCCCTTTAACCTCACTCTAACAATAATCATCGTTGTGGTGGTCACCGTCCTGATGGCATTGATGCATCCAAGACCGGAGAAGGCTTTCACTGTATCACCTCAATTGATGGATCAACTGAAACTGTACGAAGCTCCTCCAACGCCCACAAAATTCGAAAGCCCTTCAGACTGGATGAACTGGTGGCCTGGATTCAATATCATCCTCTTCATAGGAGGGCTGGTCTGGTTGATCTGGTACTTCGCCAATAAGGGCCTAGCTCTTACTCTCGATGTCGTCAATTTTGCCATGCTGACACTGGGCGTCCTTTTCCACTGGAGACCCTGGTCATTCCTGAAGGCGACAGAGGATGCAGGAAAGGCAGTCTGGGGAATTGTGATCCAGTTTCCCTTCTATGCAGGAATCCTCGGCCTCTTCAAATACACTCTGCTCTCCACCGTTTTCACAAAAGCCTTTGTGGCAATCTCCACACCTCAAACCTATCCCCTCTGGCTATACTGGTATGGGGGGCTTCTCAACTACCTCATCCCTTCCGGCGGTGGTCAGTTTGCTGTGGAGGCTCCCTATATAATCCCCGCGGCCAAACAATTGGGCGTTGGCATGGGAACGACAGTTATCACGTTTGCCTGGTCAGACATGATGACCGATATGATCCAGCCTTTCTGGGCGATTGCTATGTTGGCTGTGGCGAAGCTACACTTCAGAGATATCATGGGCTGGTTGCTCATGGTCTTCTTTGTCTACTTCATCATTACCTCTCTTGCTTTCCTCTTCTTTATCCCCAATTGGTAATCGAGTAGGCGGGGGCCTCACAGCCCCAGCCTCTCACACCACCGTACATGCCGTCCGGCATACGGCGGTTCGTGAAAAGCACATGAAGCGCTGATGTTCTGCAAGTAAGCTCATAAGCC
>Ga0315309_1000585_pt1 | contig 22203 bp, 24 predicted proteins | sample TDP4_MG_FD_203080 | JGI IMG/M metagenome (GOLD analysis project Ga0315309, IMG submission 203080) | Freshwater sediment microbial communities from Lake Towuti, South Sulawesi, Indonesia - TDP4 | ecosystem: Environmental > Aquatic > Freshwater > Lake > Sediment | place: Indonesia: South Sulawesi...
GATCCGGCCATTTATATTTTCCACCCTTACAAAGATGTCTCCATGGGGGGTCGGCACGCGGCCTTCAGCCCAGGATAATGGGCCAAGATGTGGGGAGATTCTATACTTTGAGAACCCCCTGTCCAGGGGCTCCACGCCGAGGACCTGAGTTGTGAGGATAGCTGTAATCCCTGCGGACCACCCATGGGAGAGGCTCACATAGGGTCTCTCGGGCCGGCCATCAGGCCCCACGAACTCCCAGAAAGTTTGGGGATCATCACTTCCAAGCATATTCCCCCAGCACCTCTTCATAAGGTCAAATGCACCGGCCTCATCCCCGACATGGAATCGTGCCATGACCTCAAAGTAATTGACAAAGGGAACAACCCGTTTGTTGTGGAATGGAACATCAAAGAGCGTCTCCGTGTATGGAACATCCACATTGGTAGAGCCCCAGGGTGTCCACATTGCATTTTTCAGGTATGTCAGGATGGACGCCTTCTCAGCGGGATCATCCACGAGGTCGTAAAGGAGGGCCAGAGAATTCCCATCCTCAGGGATGTGGACAAAATCCACGGTTGAATCGGAAAAGGCCCCGGCTACGGCATTCCACAGGTATTGATGCAGTGCAGCCTTCACCTTCTCTGCCCTTTGGGCGTAAGCGCTGGAAAGCTGAGGCTCTCCCATCACATTTGCCAGGGCTGATGCATCCTTGAGGGCCTTGTAATAAACGGCATTTACATAGGAGGGCTCACCCTCCCTCCGGATGCTGTAACACCACTCATTCACATTCTCAGGGGTCTTGAGGAACAGCCCTTTCGGGCCCTCCTGGTCCTGGAGGTATGACATGGCTTTTTTGATGACAGGCCAATATTTGTTCAGAAATCCAGTGTCTCCGGTATAGAGGTCATACAGGCGGGCAAGGATCACCCACCAGGCCGTGTATTCTCCGAAGCCTGTCCCCAGGAGCCCGGCCCCGGCCCTGCTTGCCGCAGGGATGTAGCCATTGTCCCATTGATTGTCTGAAAGAGAGGCCAGGGAATCCCGCACAATATCGGATCGTCCATGGGAGAGAAGGAGGACCGGGGCCGATACGATCATGTCCCCTGACCATACGACCCTGTCCCTTTTCGGGCCATCCACTATGACAAAAGGGCCCGGGCCAAGAACTGCTTCTCCCAAAGGAGTCCCTGTCCGGGCTTTGATTGTGCACATGTCCACGGTATATACACCTGCATACCACGCCCGATTGAGAAGGTCGTCATCGCTCAAGAAATAGCCTCGGAAGGTCTCCGGGGTGCCGAGAAACGATGTGAACTCGCACCATACTGCATCAATGTCCACCCAGCCCACGCCGTCCAGGGAGATTATTAGGTATCGAAAACCTCCTCGGATCAGAGGGTCCTTCCAGAGTTCAGGTGCCGCCTGTGGAACATGGAAGTGGCGCTCGCTCGTCCCTGTGAATGCAGCCGCAGCAAGGTCTCCGGCTGGCTCAAGGAAATCAATAGATTCGCTAAAGGCAATACTCAGGGCCGGGGAGTTGCTCTTGAGGGACTTGATTGTAAGGAACCCTCCCACCTCCCTGCCAAAGTCAACGATAAGGCGCGCAGGGGGGCCGATTGCCTGTCTCTCAAGATGGGCGGCAATTCCATCACGCGCCAGGATAGCCTCCGGATGGTCTATCTTCCCATCTGCTTGCAAAACCCTGAGAGGGAAAACCATGGAAGACGAGGGAGACAGGATATAGCTTAATGCCTCCTCAGGAAGGAAGGTGCCAAACTTTTCCCTGGAGCATCCGTCATTGGAAATCGTAATAACGCCAATAATAAGAGCTGCCAATAAGCCCCGTATTGTCACGGTAAGATTAAAATATCAATCACATACGCTTCTGTCCATCTTTTCTCTCCAAAGCACATACTATGACTGCAAATATTGTCCTAATTTGAATCTCCCTGTATTTTCCCCGCATTCGAGGCCGAGAAAATAAATGGGCGCTGTCCCTATTTGGGAAGTTGCTCTACTGTAAGTCCTTTAATCTTTTTATAATCCCTCATGTCGGAGGTCATAACAGAATACCCTAACGAGATGGCTGTAGAGGCAATGATGAGATCATGAGCCCCGATATTGACGCCTCTTTTTGCCAGACCTGCCCACACCCTGGCATAAATCCTTGCAGCATTCAGGTCAAATGGAAAGATGGGAAAATTCTCTATAATCTTTTCAACATACGCCTCTCTTTTAAGTCGCCTTTTCTCAGAATCTGCCCTATAAACCCCGTGTAAAAGCTCAGAGATAGTAATTGTACTTATGCCGAACGGCTCGCCTCCCCTCCCCTCAAAAATTCTTTCGATGTTTTCAGAGCTTCGTTCAATGACAATGAGAACGCTCGTATCAAATATTACGCCCACGAGCTTTTCCCCGGTATGGCAGGTTGATTTCTAATAATCTTTTTCAGATCGCCATCAAACTTCTCAGCATCATCCCCAAGCCCAGAAAGCTTTTTCAGAATACCCTTCAACTCCTGAAGTGTTCTTTCCTTAAAATGTGTCTCTACGGGGTGAATTGAGGCTATTGGTTTGCCACTTTTCACTATAGTGTAGTATTCTCCCCTATACTTCACAGAATTCAGTATCTCTGAGAACCTTCTCACTGCCTCTGTTGCGCTCACCGTTTTTTCCATAGACCCTCCCTTTTGTGTAAAATATGATATTCATATTTTACATATATTTGTTCAATCTTGTCAATAATGTTGTAATCTTCTTTTTTCGTACTTTTCCCGCAATAGAGGCCGAGAAAATAAATAGGCGCTGTCCCTATTTACGGAGGGTGAGGGAGAGGACATCGCCCATCTCCTCCACAAACTTGAATGTCATCCCCTCCTTTGCGCTTGCAGGAACCTCTTCCAGGTCTTTCTCATTCCTCTTTGGTAGCACAACCGTTGTAATCCCTGCCCTCTTCGCAGCAAGGACCTTTTCCTTGATCCCGCCAACTGGAAGCACCATGCCCCGGAGCGTGATCTCGCCGGTCATTGCCACATCGGGACGCACCGGCCTGCCCGTGAGGATGGAAGCAAGGGCAGTGAGCATCGTCACCCCTGCCGATGGGCCGTCCTTGGGAATGGCTCCGGCAGGGACATGGACATGGATGTCGTTCTTCTCGTAGAAATCCTCTGAAATATTGAAGTCCTTGGCGCGGGAACGAAGGTAGCTCAGAGCAGCCTGTGCCGACTCTTTCATCACATCCCCAAGCTGGCCCGTGAGTGTGAGGGTCTTTCCCCCGCGCATCATGGTTGCCTCCAATAAAATCACGGGAGGGTTTGTGCAAATATAAACATATTGGTAATATATTGATAAGGGGGTTGTTCATAATGGAAAAAGAGACAGTCTTTGCTCTATTAAAAGAGGCTTTAACAAAGGACGGCCGACTGGTCTTTGCCTATGTCTATGGCTCTTTTGTCACAGGTGAATCGCCCAGGGACATTGATATTGGAGTCTATGTTAAGAATCAGGGGGAGAATCCCTTTATAATCTCTTCTGATATAAAAACTCAATTGTCCTTACTTGCCAAAGCAAGGGGGTTAAACTTCATCGCAGATTATTTTGATGTGAGAGTGATCAACGATGCACCATTTACCTTCCTGAGAAGAATATTCATGGAAGGGGCGCTCCTGATAGATAATGACCCCGACCTGAGAACGGATATTGTGGAGCAAGTCTCCCTAAAATACAGGGAATGTGCGGGGTTGCTTGCCGAGACTCCATCGAGATGAAGATTGATACTGAGAAGATAAAGGGATTTCTTTCGGAGATCAAAGCCCGTCATTATGAGATTGAAGAATTGCTACGAACACATTTGGATCAGGAAATACTCAAACAGCCATGGGTATTGAAGGGGTTGAAATACGCTCTTATCGAGATTGCCGAGGCAATGGCCAATATACTTCAACATATCCTTGCCAAGGAGAGGGGTGAGCCAGTCACAGGTTATGTGGAAACTGTCATCCGTGCCGTCCACACAGGAATAATTGCTGAGCCTCTTTCTAAGAAAATAAAGCCATTTTTTGATTTCAGGAATTCCTTGATCCACAGGTATTGGTTTATCTCCGATGAGAAACTCTTATCGCTTGTAAGGGAAAACAAAGCCGATTTTATCTCTTTTATAGAGGCTATTGAAACCTATATGAAGGAGCATCCATAAATGACTTTCCTTGACTCCCGTTTGATGTGATTGTACATGTTCTGGAAGAGAACTTGAGATATTGAAGATAAAGAAAAGCTTCACGCTGAGCTGCGTTCAGAAGTGCTTGAATTTATGCCTCAAAGGATATAAATTACATTAGGCTTGTAGGATTTTATATCCACAGGAGAAATAGCAAAGTGCTTTACAAATTAATAAAGCAGATCTTTTTTTCAGAAAAACCCAAACTTACAGCCTCACGGGTAATACAGCCTACAGTTGACAAAGAAACAATTCTTACTAAGACAAGTGCTTTTGAACAATTAGAGAAAAAAGTCAAAGCCATTGGACATTCTCAATATCCATTTTTGAACAAAACATACTCGCCCTCGTCTCGAGTGCCCGTTACCGACTTTTCAGGATTTATTAAGAGCCGACTAAAGAGCGGAGACGAGAAATCCATACTTATGCTCATGCGGAAGATAATTGAGGCAAATCCAGGTGTCGGCTTAGGAATAGGGGCAGATAAATATGGTGACTATTCGTGGACTGATGGGCTGGTAAAAGAAATAAACAGTATTGATTTTAACAAGTACATCGAATACTCGGATGCATCAGCATGTTGGGACATAAAAGCTCTTTGGATTTTAGCTTCCAAAAGCGGAGGTGGCAGAGAGTTTTGGATTACTGAAAAAGAAAATTTCAACTCGATCTTTGCAGCCGCCATGACTGGATATAACCATAAGCTCACAGCGGAGTTTCCCAAACTGGTTCAATCCGCAAATTCATTCATTAGAAAGATGCGGAAGGATGATATCCCTTACTGGCAGGAGTATCCTCTATTTAAACAAATTGAAGAACCAGAACTGATTTCCTCCCTGAATGAGACAAGAGCTTGCTTCTTAAACTTATCTATCGGGGCAAGAATTGTTTTATGTAGCGCCATCAGAAAGATCTCTGGCAATTTAGCTGATTGCTCAACCTATTCTCAGAGGAATATGGGGATAAATGCGGATCAAGTTGCGAAGGAACTGTATGATAGTAAATTTTAATAAAAGGAGTTAAAGAGACTTTAACTGTTCCAGAACCCCAGTGGGAATTTATTACTAAAGCACAAATGACTGAATTTTGTATCGCAAATAATATTGAATTTAAGAAATCATGGAACAAGAATAAAATATTTAAGACGATACAACAGATGTCACCTCAACTGGCGGACGATTTGATCAAAGATTTACCAAAAATCCATGAGATATTTAGGTTCGAAATCGCTCCAGAATATAAAAAAGAACTGAATGCCTTGACCGTATTTACAGAAAAGCTTCTCCCTGTGTATCAGGTTTTGTGTTTTATTGAGCTTTCACATTTTTCATAAGAGGAGATAGTAGCACCTATAATATATAGCAGCAAGATTTTTTTCTGACGCGACCTGTATCACCCGTTATCCGCCTTGATACCATCCAGGAGCGGGGCTATCACTCGTTCCTTCAACTCATCAGCCTTTGTGATGGTAATAAGGTGAACAGCCAAGGTGCTCATTCTCTTTACTTTCACTTTAATGTTATATCCTTTCTGAGCTGTCAGGTCTTTAAGGATTTTCTGGGCACTCTGGGTTCCTTCGGATATCAGCGAACCGTCATCCCTCCGCTTTGACATCTTGATATGGCAGAGTGCAAATGGGTAGTCATAATCATAACCAGTAAACTTGTTGCCTTTTCCATAGTCGAACCACCCACCACACAGGAGCGGCTCCTCCACAAGGCCGTCTCTATCACGATCGTAGAAGATGACTGAAATGAAGGATAGCAGGTGCTGGTATTTTTCGTTAGGGTAGAAGTGGAACAATTACTGTGGGAACCATCCTAATGCATCCTCCGGCGTATTGGTCTGTGTCAAGCACCTTGTGTGGTCCAAGATCCAGCCCGCCTCCTCCATGAACTTGTCAGCGTCCTGAATCAGCAGAGCCGTCTGTTCAAACAACTTCTCAACCTGCTCCATCATATTGATGATGTTCTTGCCTGTTTCGCTCATGGTATATACCTCCATTTCATGGAAGGGATAGTCGAGATTCCCCAGCCATAGCGTAAAGAGGAACCTTCATAGGTCCAGTCAACCGGGGCAGCTCGACCAATAGCCGAAAAGCCGCTGAAAAAAACGAGATTCAGCCTTTCCAGAACTTTTCGCAGGTCTTGCAGCGATGGATTCTGAGCGCCGCTGAGCACCCCTGCCAGGTGCCGCCATGAAATCCATGCGATCACAGCCTGTTTCCCTCGCTTTACGCGATACTCGCGCTGTGAAACCTCAATCTCATCCTTAGGGATGCCCATATCAGCCGTAAGATACACCAGAACAGGCTCCCGCTTCTCCCGGGCAGCAACTCTCACCAGATTGTCCCACTCACGGGCCAACTGGTCGTTGGGGCACTCCTGTTCCCTGTCCTCTTCTGAGGACTTGCCGGAATAATATTTAGCCTCAATCAAAACCAGCAGCCTCCGTTGTCCATTGATATTAAGGCGAAGGACCACATCCGGCTGGCAACCCTCACAGCCCTCTTCGTGCCACGAGGGCCAAAAATCGTAGGGCTCTGCTTGGGTATTGTCAGGAAGCTCCTCGAGAAGTTTGTTGCCCTCAGGAGTTTGCGCCAGTCGGAGGAAAGGCAAAAGGCAATCTTTTGGTGAAAGGTATTGTAACAGGCCGAAGACATTGGAGGTGAGGATGTCCTCCATGTTTTCCTGTTCGCGCGAGAGCTTTCCTTTAAGCAAAGCCATGAGCATTATAGATCATCCTCTGAAATATTACTTCTGCCTGCATTTTCCCCGCATTCGAGGCCGAGAAAATAAATGGGCGCTGTCCCTATTTACGGAGGGTGAGGGAGAGGGCATCGCCCATCTCCTCCACGAACTTGAATGTCATCCCCTCCTTTGCGCTTGCAGGAACCTCTTCCAGGTCCTTCTCGTTCTTCTTTGGCAGCACGACCGTTGTGATCCCTGCCCTCTTCGCAGCCAGGACCTTCTCTTTGATCCCGCCTACAGGAAGCACCATGCCCCGGAGTGTGATCTCGCCGGTCATTGCCACATCAGGGCGCACTGGCCTGCCTGTGAGGATAGAAGCAAGGGCAGTGAGCATCGTCACCCCTGCCGATGGGCCGTCCTTGGGAATTGCTCCGGCAGGCACATGGACATGGATATCGTTCTTCTCGTAGAAATTCTCTGGAATATCAAAGTCCTTGGCACGAGAGCGAAGGTAGCTAAGCGCTGCCTGGGCCGATTCCTTCATTACATCTCCAAGCTGGCCAGTGAGTGTAAGAGTCTTGCCTCCCCGCATCATTGTCGCCTCCACAAAGAGGACATCTCCTCCGGTCGGGGTCCAGGCAAGGCCTGTTGCAACCCCCGGCTTTGAAGTCCTCTCCGCCACCTCTGAGAAGAACCTCACCGGCCCAAGGAATCGGTGGATATCCTCTTCTGTGATCCTTGCAGGTTCTTTCCTTCCCTCTGCAACTTCCTTCGCTATTCCCCTGCAGATGGCTGCGATCTCCCGCTCCACGTTCCTTAGTCCGGCTTCCCGCGTGTAATCCTTGATGATCTTGATAATGGCTGTGTCATCAAAAGCGATCTGGCCCTCTTTCAGGCCGTGCTCCTTGAGCTGGCGAGGAATGAGATATTTTTTGGCAATGGATAGCTTCTCCTCCTCTGTGTAGCCGGGAAGTTCAAGGACCTCCATCCTGTCCATTAGTGCAGGAGGGATGGTGCCCAGGATGTTTGCTGTTGTGATGAACATGACCTTGGACAAATCAAATGGGACATCCAGGTAATGATCGGAAAAAGAGAAATTCTGCTCCGGGTCAAGGACCTCGAGCAGGGCCGCAGACGGGTCCCCCCTGAAGTCCGCACCGAGCTTGTCTATCTCGTCCAGCATGAACACCGGGTTCTTTGTCGCGGCCTTTCTTATCCCTTGGATGATCCTGCCAGGCAAGGCCCCCACATATGTCCTCCTGTGACCCCTGATCTCTGCCTCGTCCCTGACCCCGCCCAGTGAAATGCGGATGAATTTTCTTCCGAGCGCCCTGGCAATGGACATTCCCAGGGATGTCTTTCCAACCCCAGGCGGGCCTGCAAAGCACAGGATTGGCCCCTTTGTGTCTGCTTTCAATTTCCTCACGGCAAGGTATTCCAGTATCCTTTTCTTGACCTTTTCCAGGTCGTAATGATCCTCATCCAGGATCTTGCTTGCGCCCGTCACATCAAGCGTGTCCTCTGTTCCCTTTGACCACGGAAGCTCTATGAGCCAGTCCAGGTATGTCCTCGAAACGGTATATTCCGCAGCGGCTGGGGACATGAGTGCAAGCCGCTCGATCTCCCTCATCGCTTCCTTCTCTACTTCAGGGGGCATCTTTGCCTGCTTTACCTTCTCTTTTAGCTCGTTGATCTCCTGGCTCCTCTCATCTTCCTCTCCCAGCTCTTTCTTAATGGCTTTTAGCTGCTCGCGAAGCAGATAGTCTTTCTGGACTTTCTCCATATCACCGGTGACCTTTGCCTGTATCTTCTGGCCAAGCTCCATTATCTTGATTGACTTATCAATGAACTGAACCACCCTCTCGAGCCTCTTCTTGGCATCCTGGATTTCAAGGATCTCCTGTTTATCTACAAGGGGGATGTCAAGGTTGGCTGCGATAAAATTGGCCAGGCGGTTCGGCTCGTCAATATTTACTGAGATAACTGCAACCTCCGGAGGAAGGGAGTGGCTCATCTCAACCAACTTTGAGAAGAGGTTCTTGGCTGAAGACATAAGCGCGGCGGTTTCTTCATCCTTTGAAGCCGAATCCTTCATTATGGAAATTTTCGCCTTAAGATAGGGTTCCTTGGCAGTCCATTTCTTTACTGTGAATTTATGGCGCCCCTGGACAAGGACGCTCAGTGCATTGTTCGTAAGCTTTAGCATTTTCAGGATAACGACTACCGTTCCCACATTGTAAAGATCATCCTGGCCGGGCTCTTGTGCATCCTCGTTCTTGACTGCGATTACGCCTATGGTCCTGTCCCTGACAAGGGCTTCGTCCACAAGGGCAATAGACCTTTCCTGCCCTATGAGAAGGGGGAAGGACATCTCGGGATAGATAACAACCCCCTTCACTGGAAGGATGGGAAGCTCTTCGGGAATCGCAGAATCAGGGGGAGGCAGCGGTTTCTCTGCTTCTTCGCTCACGGCTCACTCTTCCTTAATCTCAACTCTTCTTTTCCCTGATAAATCCTTTGGTATAACGATCTTCAGGAATCCGTCCCTGTATGCTGCAGAGATCTTTTTCCCGTTCAGCGGACCTGGTAGACGAAGAAATCGCTCAAACTCCCCGAAGTCCAGCTCAACCCGGTGAAGCCGTGTAACATCAATATCCTTTGGCAGACAGCGGGTGCCGGAGATCCTGAGGGCATCTCCCTCCAGGGTGACGACAATGTCCTCCTTTTTTGCCCCTGCGATCTCCATGATGACAATAATCTCATTGGCAGTCTCCACGACATCCACCGGAGGGTGCCAAACGCTCCCTGCATGAATAGAGGGCCTGGCCATTTTCCGTGCTGCTTCAAACATCTGGTCAATGTCTCTTCGGAAAAAGTCAAACCCTCTGAAAAAATCAAAATCTTTCATAAACCTCCTTTTATCTCAAAAGGTCGTCAGGTTCCATCCTCCGTCCGCAATGACCCTGTCGGCAATCACCCTTTTTGAAGCATAGATGTCCGTGTCAGGCGACTGGATATACACGCCCAGGTTTTTCAAATGGGTGGCAAGCTCGTCTCCCCTGAACAGGTGCGTGAGTAGCCTCCTGGAAAGCAGGGTGACCCTCTCGGTCGCTTCTGCGCAAAAGACCCTGGCAATCTCAATAGCGATCTTGCCCGCCTCTTCCCCCTTCTTCCCGACGATCTTGTCTGCACGGCCGACCACGCTGTCCATACCAAGGAGATCAATGACCATGTCTGCAATGGCCATGAGCGCCTCCTGCTCCTTGTCCAGGCCCTGGCCGTATTTCTGAATGGCTTCATTGGTGCTATAGAGACATGCCCTCTTCGCCATCTCTGTGGTGTATGCTTCAACAGCCAGCGGCCCCTTGCCAGGGGCAGGTCTTTTCCCTTTGTCCGTGAGGCCATCCTTGACCGCTCCCATGACATCCATTACAGGAAGCTGGCCCCTCATTGCCTTCCGCATGATCGTTGCCGGGATGATGAGGCGGTTGATCTCGTTTGTGCCCTCAAACAACCTGTTTATCCTCGCGTCCCTGTAAGCCCTCTCTATCGGGTATTCCTTGATGTAGCCGTATCCACCATGGATCTGGACTCCGTGGTCAACGGCAAGGCTCATGGTTTCCGAGCCGAAGACCTTTACGATGGAATCCTCAAGGGCATATTCCTCAACAACTTTTATTGTCTCCTTTGCATGGTCTGCGCCCGTACTGCTGATTAATGAAATCCCCTGGTCCATTGCCCCTGCGACCCTGTAGGTTATTGAGTCCAGCACAAATATCGCCACGGCAACATCCGCAATCTTCTGCTTGATCGCAGGGAACTGGACAATCGGGGTATTAAACTGCTTTCTCTCCAGGCCGTATTTCACTGCCTCGTTCAGCGCATCCTTTGCCCCACCAGAGGTGCCAACACCGAGCTTGAACCTTCCCATGTTAAGGATATTGAACGCAATGTAGTGGCCCTTGCCAATCTCGCCGAGCAGGTTCTCAACAGGCACCTTGACATCCTCAAGGATCACCTGGCAGGTTGAAGAGCCGGTGATTCCCATTTTGTGCTCTTCCGGTCCAATGGATATCCCAGGATAGTCCCTCTCGAGTATGAAGGAGGTGAACTTGTCCCCGTCAATCTTGGCATAGGTGACAATAATGTCTGCAAAGCCGGCATTGGTGATGAACTGCTTTGTTCCGTTCAGGATATAGAACTTCTTGTCCGGGCTTAGCTTTGCCGTTGTCTTGATGCTCAAGGCATCGGAACCGGCATAGGGCTCGGTGAGGGCGTAGCACGACAGCTTCTCGCCCGTGGCAAGGAGGGGAAGATATTTTTTCTTCTGCTCCTCGTTCCCGTAATAAACAATGGGAAGGGTGCCGATCCCGGTGTGGGCGCCGTAGGTGGCATTGAAAGCGGCATTGAGGCCGAGCTTTTCGACCACCGGCGCAACCGTGGCTTTATTAAGGCCAAGCCCGCCATACTCCTCGGGCACATCAACCATGAGGAGCCCCAGCTCGCCTGCCTTTTTCAGAAGAGAGACCATGAGCCCTTCCTTCTTTGCATCAATGTCTTCGGCCTTGGGCACTACCTCCTTCTTCATAAAGTCCTCAGCGGTCTTCTCATAAAGCAGCTGGTCCTCCGGAATGTCCTCCCTTGTGAAAATCTCTTGTGATAGGACAGGCTCAACAAGGAACCCTCCTCCTCTTGGATATCGCGGCTTGTCTGTCATAGCTTTTCCTCCTTTTCAGGGCAATTCTATCCCTGCCCGCTCTATGCGGTCAAGTTTTCTCCCCTTCACCCTTTCCTCGATCCACCTTCGGTGGGTGCCCGCCCACAAGAGGGCTATATCCGTAGTTACGGTGTAAACAGACCTCCGCTGTCGAGTGCGGTGATGTCATCATATCCGCCCCAGACAACCATCTGGGTCCCAGTCCATACTGCGGTGTGATAACGCCTTCCTGAAGGGGCACCTATAGTCGAGGTGGCCTGCCAAGTGTCTATAAAAGGATCATATTGACTTCCCGTGTTTGTATAGGTGCCATCCCATCCTCCCCAGACAATCATCCGGTTGCCAGTCCATACTGCGGTGTGATAACGCCTTCCTGAAGGGGCGCTTATAGTCGAGGTGGCCTGCCAAGTATCGGTGGTGGAAATATAACGTCCCCCAGTGCTGAGGTTGGTCGTGCCATCGTATCCTCCCCAAACGATCATTTCGGTACCTGTCCATACCGCAGTGTGCTCAAACCTACCGGAGGGGACGGCTGTAAGCGAAATAGTCTGCCAAGTATCGGTGGAAGGATCATACCGACCCCCTGTATTGACGTAATTAGTGCCATCATATCCTCCCCAAACGATCATCTGATTGCCTGTCCACACAGCAGTATGGTAGCGTCTTCCTAAAGGGGCGCCTGTTGTGGTCGTGGCCTGCCAAGTATCTATAGACGGATCATACCGACCCCCGGTAGTGGTGAAGGTGCCATCATATCCCCCCCAGACAATCATCTGGGTCCCCGTCCATACCGCCGTGTGCCCATACCTTCCTGAAGGGGCGCCTGTTGTGGCCGTGGCCTGCCAGGAGTCTGCAGAAGGATTATACCGTCCTCCGGTATTGATGAATCCTCCTCCCCAGACAACCATCAAGTTGCCTGTCCATACCCCCGTGTGTCCTGATCTCCCAGAAGGGACGCCTATGAGAGAGGTGGCCTGCCAGGTATCGGTGGAAGGATCATACCGACCCCCAGTAGTGGTAACGGAAGTGCCATCCCATCCTCCCCAAACAATCATCTGGTTACCTGTCCATACCGCCGTGTGCACGGACCTTCCTGAAGGGGTACCTGGGGATAAAGCGGCCTGCCAGATGTCAGTATATGGATCGTACTGTCCCTCGCTTCTGGTATAGATGGTTCCATCATATCCTCCCCATACAACCATCCGGGTGCCCGTCCATACCGCAGTGTGCCCATACCTTCCTGAAGGGGCACCTATAGTAGAGGTGGCCTGCCAAATGTCTGTAGAGGGATCATACCGACCGCCGGTGTTTGCATTGGTCCCATCAAACCCTCCCCAGACTATCATCTGGTTACCGGTCCACACCGCCGTATGCACAATCCTCCCAGAAGGGACACCTGATAAAGATGTAGCCTGCCAGGTATCGGTGGAGGGATCATACCGACCCCCAGTGGTTTCGAAATTACCCCCCCAGACAATCATCCGTGTCCCAGTCCATACCGCAGTGTGCCCATACCTTCCTGAAGGGGCGCCTATAGTAGAGGTGGCCTGCCAAATGTCTGTAGAGGGATCATACCGATCCCCGGTGTTTGCATAGGTTCCATCCCATCCTCCCCAGACAATCATCTTGGTACCTGTCCATACCGCCGTATGCTCGGACCTTCCTGAAGGGGCGCCTGTAGTCGAGGTAGCCTGCCAGGTATCGGTGGAGGGATCATACCGACCTCCGGTGTTGACGTATGTAGCGCCATCATATCCTCCCCAGACGATCATCCGGTTGCCAGTCCATACTGCGGTGTGATAACGCCTTCCCGAAGGGGCGCTTGTTGTGGCCGTGGCCTGCCAGGTGTCTGTAGAGGGATCATACCGACCCCCGGTGTTGACATAAGAGAAAGCATCCCCTCCCCCCCAGACAATCATCCGTGTCCCAGTCCAAACCGCCGTGTGCTCATACCTTCCTGAAGGTGCGCCTGTGGCAGAGGTGGCTCGCCAATGTTTGGGCATGGCCATAACTTCCATAGATTCTCCACTCTCGCCGCTCAGATTTTGTGCGGTAACCACATAATAATAGGGGATGTCATTGGTCAACCCGATATGAATAAAAGGGCTTGTGACCCCGGGGATCTTCGTCCCTGTGGCCTTGGTTACCCCTGGAGTGCTTGCCCAATAGATATTGTAGAAAGTTGCGCCTGCCGCTGGGGTCCAGGAGAGCGTAACCTGTCTGAAGTCCCCAATAGCACTAACATCGGTGGGGGCATTTGGTATAGTAATAAATGTCCCGATAGGACTTACTGCAATGTTTCCCTTCCGATCCATAGAGCACACACGGTAATAGTAAATGGTTCCTGGAGACAGGCCAGAGAGAAACACTGAGTGGGTGATGACAAGAGGGGTATCGGTTATGGTCATTCCATATGAGGGTGTTATTCCCCAATCTACAGACGAACTGGCAGGCTTATTAGTTGTCCAGGTTATGGCCGCAGAGACCTGGGTAATATTTGACGCCCAAGGTCCGGTGATAACAGGCGGCATATCCTTTGGATACCTGAAGGAACCAGTTCTACATCCTCCCAAGACTAACAGAGTGATGGCAATTTCTATAAAAACACACGGTATGATTCCTACCTCTTTTTTAGATTTACGTGCCTTTATCATTTTTCTCCCTTCCTAATTGACTCTCCGGGAGGCTATCAACCAGTATAATTGCAAAATTAAATCTTAGGTTGCTTCTGTAACGAAATTATTATACTCATTCATTAAGTGTAAGCCAATGTTAACCCGCAGTGGAAAGAAACAATAGAAGAGAAAATTCAATTTTATCAGCTTGAGTGTTTCTCGGCCTGGCTCCGGAGAACATGCTCCAGCAACACGCCTTCGGGCACAGCGCCCATAACTTCAACGGTCTCATTAATAACCGTCTTTGGAACACCCATCACATTATACCTCTGGGCCAGGTGCGGAAACTCCGCGGTATCTACCATGTCAGCCCTTATAAAATCGCTCTCAATTGCCATCTTGTGTGCCAGACGCACGGCAGGCTCACCTTGCTGCGAAGCATTGCAAGGGGAAGTGGACAGTATGGTCAGGTGGGTGTGGTGAAGACCTGGATGTGCACGGGCTGCGTGATTGCCTTAAGCGCCTCCCGGGTCGCCTGGCTCAGGCCCGAGCTTCCCAACGAGACATCGAGGATGCTTCCGACGAGGGAGCTGAATTCGTAGCCCGACGGAATCCCGTAATACCGGATCCCGTAGTCCTTGCCTCCCACAATGGCTGTTGCAGGGATTTTATCAATCCCGTATGCCTGGACCTTCTCCCTGTCAATCTGAAAGTTATAGACATCCACGGAGAGCCGCGGGGAGAGCGAGGCAACCTCTTCAATGATCCGCCGCGTATCCAAACAGAACTCACATTCCAGCTCCTGGGTAAAATTCACAAGTTTTACAGACCCCACAAGGTTCTCAAACTCCTTTTTTACCTGCTCCATGACCTTGTCGTTTAAAAGTGCCATTGCTCCTCCTTTTTTGCTATGCTGAACAAGCCCCGATTATGAATTCTATCATCCTTTTCATCGTCGGCGCATGTGCCGGGACACTGGGCTCACTGCTGGGCCTGGGTGGCGGTGTCATCATTGTTCCGGCCCTTAACCTTTTTCTGGGAGTACCCATACACACAGCCATTGGAACAAGCCTCATTGGAGTAATCGCTACATCCACAGGTGCAGTCGGGTTTTTTCTCAAAAAGGGCCTTGTTGACCTGAGGCTTGGATTAACCTTGGAGCTGACAACCACCTTGGGCGCCATTACCGGTGCGCTTGTAACCGGCTCCTTGAGTCCTGATCTCCTGAGGCTCATCTACGGCCTATTTCTCCTATATATCGTCTGGTCAATGGCCAGGCGTCCAGAGACGGCCAAAATCGGCCCTCCACAGAAAGCCGGCGGCCCCTCCAAGGGGCATGCGAGGCGAGGCCGCTGGAAGAACATTCACTTTGGCCTCTTTGCCTCATTCTTCGCCGGGATCCTTTCAGGACTCCTTGGTGTCGGCGGAGGAACCATAAAGATCCCTGCCATGTATCTTATCATGGGGCTCCCGCTCAAGGTCGCCACTGCTACCAGCACATATATGATAGGCATCACAGCGCTGGCATCGTCCACCATTTATGAGATCAGGGGATATATTGACTACCAGATCGCAGCAGTTGTAACCCTGGGTGTCCTCACGGGCAGCCTAATGGGAAGCCGCCTCTCCAGCCGTATTTCCACAAAAGCCCTTCGCTGGACCTTTATCGTTGTGCTTATCATCCTTTCCGTCCAATTGATTATCAAGGGGGCCGCGGGACTGAGATGAACCGCAAAAAACATCCATGCCCTGAGTCATTCACCGCAAACATATTGACAATTGGAGTGATTCTTTCCTCATGCATTCTAATACTTGGGATTGGACTGCCGTGTCTCGGAATCACATCCAGCGCCGCCTTTCTCCGCATAGGTCTTTGGGTCTTAATGCTCGTCCCCCTGTCCGGCATTATCGCATCACTTATCAGCTTTGTGCGGCTGAAGGAGGTTTATTCAGCCCTCATAGCTTCCAGCGTCCTCTTAATTCTTGTGGCTGCCATCCTCACCGGGCTATTTCTTACTCGTCCCGGCCCTTAACCCTGAGGATATTCCTGCGGAGCTGATTGCGAATATTCTTTGGGACAGGCTCAGACGGATACCTTCTCAGGGCCTCAACGCTCCACCTGAGGGAGCGATATGAAGCAAGGCATGGAAGGCACTTTTTAAGGTGCCTTTTGACATCCTTCTCTGTTCTGGCATCAAGCTCTCCATCAAGATAGTCCGAGAGCTTCCTCAGAAGCTTCTCACAGTGCTCTCTGTCCGGGGTTCCCGGTCTGCTTTTCGGTGAATGCCTCATTGCATGACTCCCCTTAGCTGTTCTCTCATGAAAACCCTGGCCCTATGAAGCCTCGATTTCACCGCTTCCTGGCCCAGGCCAAGGGTCCTTGCTACCTCCTTTGCAGAGAATCCCTCCATATCCCTCAGAACAAGGACAATACGATATTTTGCCGGAAGCTCCTGAAGCGCCCTATTGATAAGCTCCCCGATCTCACCCCTGATGACCTCACGATCAGGCAGGGCAGGAACTCCCTGAGGTTGAACAATGCTCTCATCCTCGACGATGTCATCGAGAGAAAGCTCGTATCTCGGCTCAAACTTCCCCTTTCTCCTCCTTTTGAGGCAAACACTTGATGCAATCTTGTATAGCCATGTTGAAAGACCGGCCTCACCCCGAAAGCGTTTGATATACGAATATGCTGTCATGAATGTATTCTGGAGAAGATCCTTGGCATCCTCCTCTGATCCGCACATCCTGAGGCCAAAGTTGAAGATCTTCTTTTCGTATCTTTTTATAATGGACTCAAAAGCCCGGGTATCTCCACGCTTGATCCTGCTTATGGCCTCCCTGTCTTCATCTTTCATAAAGACAAGTATATGGCCGTAACATCCTTATAACAACTTCTATTTCAGCCAGCTTGCTCCTGCGCACGGCAGGAGGAATTTCGCTATATTCACCCGCAGCTGAAATTCCAAAACCTTGGGCCCTTGGACAACCCAAGCATCTCCTCCCAGTAATCATCATCGGTCTTCTGAAAGGGATGGGTTTCCTGCTGCCCTTTCTGCTGCGCAGGAGGTTCGATGCGCACTGGCCTGGAATCAAACCCTTCCTTTTTACTGTCTGTGTCCATTAGATCCTTTTAATGCCTGGATCTCAACGGTTCTGGGCTTTTCCCTCGGGATTCTGACCTCAAGAACACCGCCCTTCAGGACTGCCTTCAGATCACCGCTCCCCACCCCGCCGGGAATCTCAATTGTCCTACAGAAGTTCATGGAGCTTGCTTCCTTTTTCCCCTTCCTTTCTCCCTCAATAGTGAGCATATTCCCTTCCAGTGTGACTTTCAATTCCTTTTTCTTAAGGCCGGGAACCTCTGTCTTGACAATATACTCCCCGTTCTTCGCGGAAAGCTCTGTGCAAAAGGGGTGGAAATCCAAATCCTCAAAAACCCACTCAGGCCTCCACGGCAGAAGGCTTACATCATTCAGTGTGTGTATATGCAGCATGTTCGTCCTCCTTTCTTTCCTCTATTATGTTAGAGACAAAAGATCATAAAAGGGTTCAGAAACCCGTCCTTGACACCCCGTTCATGAACCCGATATTCTTGTCGTGTGAGGGCAGACAATCAATGCGCCTGGTGCATCATCCACGACCTCACTGGGGCTCTCGAGCTTCTCCCTGCTTCAACTAAGACCAAGAAAAAAATCCTGGAAAGATCCCTTTCGTTCCTCGGCAAAGAGTTTCCGAATCGTTCGGTCCCATCCTATTACATCACCCGCGTGCACAGATTTCTCAAGGAGATATCCGGCAATGCCTTCCCGTTCAGGAAACTGAGGGAAAAGTGCAACATTGCCGGCATGCTTCTGGCTGTTAGGGTGGAGAAGAAAGCAAAAAAGCTCAAAGGCAAGAGGAGATTCGAATATCTCGTCCGCTGGACCACTGCTGGAAACCATTTTGATTTCAGGACCATTGGGGCCGGATACAAGATTAATATTGAAAAGATTGGTAAAAAACTCGCAGAGATCGCAGAAGAAAAGCTAAAGGTTGATCATATCGAGGAGATCTATCAAGCAGCAAACAAGGCGCGCCATGTCCTCTACATCCATGACAATATCGGAGAGATTGCCCTGGACAAACTATTGATCCAGGAGCTCCTGCAAAGATCCCCAATCGTTGTTTCTGTATTGAAGGGCGGACCCATCACAAGCGACGCAACAATGGAAGACGGAATACGCATAGGCCTTGACAAAGTATCAACAAGGATCATATCAAGCGGGTCCGACACCCTGGGGATTTCCTGGGAGGAGATGTCATCTGAATTAAGAAAAGAACTGAGAAAGGCTGACCTTGTTATTTCCAAGGGACAGGCAAACTTCTATATCCTGTCAGGGCACAAAAGGGATGTCCGCTGCCCCATAGCATTTCTTCTCAGGACAAAATGCACCCCTGCCTCCTTACACTTCGGCTTCCAGGGACAGGGAAGTGTCGCTGCTCTTGAGTGCGGGACTAAGAAGAGCTGCCTCTCAGCGGAAACAACGAGAAGAACAGATCTGAAAACTTCAGGACTACCTCCTTATACAGCACAACCAGGAGAAATCTCACCAGTTCGAAGGCAACCCCGAGTGATATCCCGATTATTTTTGCTGCCTGTTCCATTTCATTAATATTAAATGCATAAATTATGCCAATTGATCTCGTGCAAAAAATTAGGGGTAATTATCTTAATAAAAGGATATAATGTGATAAATGTGATATGGTTTTCACAGAACGGAGGAAAATAATGCACAGTTTCCTAATCCTGATGGCAGGCCTAAGTCTAATTGCACTCCCTGGAGACACGCCGGGCGGGTCACAGAAGACCCAGACCTATCAGCAGAAATCAATCCAGATGAAGGTGAGGGGGATCACAATTGACCAGAAGACCCAGCAGCCTGTTGTTCTCCTCGTTGACATGGATGGAAAGCGGGTTCTTCCCATCTGGATCGGGACGGCTGAGGCCCGGGCCATTGCCATGGAACTTGAGGGGCTCTCAACACCCAGGCCAATGACCCATGACCTGATCATGAACATCCTAACCGAGCTCAAGGCCGATATTGAAAAGATTACAATCACCGAGCTTAAAGACAACACATATTTCGCCATGCTTTCTATCAAGGGGAAAAAGGGGCCTGTCACAGTGGACAGCAGGCCAAGCGATGCCATTGCCCTTGCCCTGAAGCTCAAAGCTCCCATCTATGTCAATAATGTCGTCCTGGAAACTGCCCGTCTAATCAACCTTACAGCCGAGCTTCCACAGGAGAAATGGGAGGAGAAATTCGGGTTCCACATACAGGAGCTGACCCCTGAAATTGCCGAATATTTCCAAATGGCAAAGAAGCAGGGGGTCCTAATCATTGATGTGAAGAAGGGATCCTCAGGGGAGAAGGCAGGGCTCAGACAGGGAGACATCATTACTGCCGTTGGTGACTACCCGGTGTCGTGTCTCGAAGACCTGAGCTCATCTCTTTCCCAACAGAAGAAGGCATTCCGTCTGACCGTGCTCAGGGAAGGACAGTCACTTTCCTTGCCTTTCACGCCCTGAAATAAGTGGCCACTTATGTCCTGAAAACGAAGCGCGCCAAAACCCGGGCCATAGACTACGAGAAAGAGCTCAACCCTCAACAGCTTGAGGTCGTCATGGCCGAGGAAAATCCGATCCTGGTCATCGCAGGCGCAGGCAGTGGAAAGACCAGGACCGTAACATACAGGGTCGCCAGGCTTGTTGAGACAGGAATTGACCCCTTCAGGATCCTGCTCGTGACCTTTACGAACAAGGCAGCCAGGGAGATGCTCAGGCGGGTGGAAGGCCTCCTGGACATTCCAACGAGGGCACTCTGGGGAGGGACATTCCACCATATCGGCAACCTCGTCCTAAGAAAACACGCCAAGCTCCTTGGATACAAAGACAACTACACCATTTTGGACAGGGAAGATGCGAAGGACCTCATCTCCTCTGTCGTCGCAGAGATGAACATTGATACAATATCAAAAAGGTTCCCCCTGCCCGATGTCATTGAAGCCATACTGAACCTGTCTGCCAATACAGGTCGTAAGATAGAGGACATCATCATAGAAAGATACCAGTATTTCTGGGACCAAGCCGAAGCCATCCTTGCCATAGCCCCAAAATACAGGGATAAGAAGAAAAGGCTCAATGCAATGGACTTCGACGACCTTCTTCTCAACTGGAAGTCCCTGCTCCTCGGACACCCTGAGGTTGCACAAGAGTATTCCGAGAGGTTCCAGCACATCCTTGTGGACGAATACCAGGACACCAACAAGCTGCAGGCAGAGATCGTGGACATCCTTGCCCAGGGACACAGAAATGTGATGGTCGTGGGCGACGATTCCCAATCCATTTACAGCTTCAGGGGGGCGAATTTTGAGAACATCATTGAATTTCCAAAGAGGTATCCTGATGCTAAGATCTTCCGCCTTGAGATTAACTATAGGAGCACGCCTGAGATCCTTAAGCTCGCCAACTCCAGTATCAGCAACAACGAAAGGCAGTTCCCCAAGTCTTTGAGGGCAATGCGCACCGGAGGGGAGATGCCTGCGCTTGTCCCTTTGAAAGACGAGATTATGCAGGCTGAGTTTGCCGCCCAGAGGATCCTCGAACTCAGGGACCAGGGCGTCCCCCTGAAAGAGATTGCAGTCCTTTATCGCGCCCACTACCAATCCATGGAGCTGCAGCTTGAGTTGACGAGGCGGGATATTCCCTTTGAGGTCCGCTCCGGGCTCAGGTTCTTCGAACAGGCCCATATAAAGGATGTGGTCTCTTTCCTCAGGCTCATGTGCAACACCTCGGACGAGATTGCATGGAAGAGGGCCTTGAAACTCTTCAAAGGAATCGGTCCTGCAACTGCAGATGCCATCTGGACCCTGGTGTCCTCATCAGACGATCCTTTGAGAACTATCTTCACTGAAGATGCCCTTACGATCGTGCCTTCAAGAGGGAGGGCTGGCTGGAGCAAGTTCCTCAACACAATCCAGACACTCACAAAGGAAGAATTGGAAGGAGCCCCTTCGCCGATGATAGAGGCAGTCCTCCTGGGAGGATACATGGAATACCTGCAGGAACGCTGGCCCGATTACGAAAACAGGGCAGAAGACCTGGAGCAATTGAAGAACTACTCGGTACGGTTCGCAAACCTCGAGACATTCCTGAGCGAACTTGCGCTCCTTAGAAATGTCGTAGGAGAGGATGTGGTGGAAGCAGAGGTTGATGAAGAAAGGCTCATCCTATCAACTATCCACCAGGCCAAGGGCCTTGAGTGGTCATATGTCTTCCTCATCTCCTTGTGCGAGGGAAAATTCCCTGCGAGCAAGAGCCTAAACGACCCAAAGGGAGAGGAGGAAGAAAGAAGGCTTTTCTATGTGGCCGTGACCCGAGCCAGGGACGGCCTTTATCTTTGCTATCCGTATTTCACAATCCAGAGGGGGACCGGGATCATCCAGAGGCCGTCGCGCTTCATCAAGGAGCTTCCCGAGGGCTCCTTTGAACGGTGGGACATCGAATAACCCCTTATAATTAGCGGCTCCCTGTCATTGCGATCCGCCAGAGGCGGAGAAGCAATCTCGTCTTTTCTATTGACTTATCAATACGCCCTGATTAGTGTCAATTGTGTAGTCGTCCGATTTTCTTTTGTAGTCGCCTGATTTTCCGCCGGAGGCGGATGCGCCTTTGGCGCAATCAGGCAATTTGATGTCCCATAAATGGGACAACTACAGGTAACAATATATGTAGTCGCCCGATTCATCGGGCTGAGAAAAGGAGGATATACAGATGGAAAGAATGATCCCGGTATTCTTTGCTGTAGTCCTATTTGCTAGTGTTGTGTCCCGGAAATACCTTCACATAATCTTTGAATTTTTCCCAGGATGGAATCCGCTGTGGCGGTCCACATAAACGGTCTGGCTGTGGCATTATACTTCTGGACGAACAGGTCTATTT
>Ga0315309_1000586_pt1 | contig 22195 bp, 20 predicted proteins | sample TDP4_MG_FD_203080 | JGI IMG/M metagenome (GOLD analysis project Ga0315309, IMG submission 203080) | Freshwater sediment microbial communities from Lake Towuti, South Sulawesi, Indonesia - TDP4 | ecosystem: Environmental > Aquatic > Freshwater > Lake > Sediment | place: Indonesia: South Sulawesi...
AAAAGGCTTACTTGAAATCTCTGGAAAAACCCTAATTCGCCACACCTATAATCGTATCGCGAAACTGGTTGATGAAGTTATTATCGTAGTAAGTGCCGTGGAGCAACTAGATCAATATGCAAAAATATTCACGCAGAACGAGGCTTTACAAGTTATTGACGAAAAAGGAACTGAAGGCCCACTCGCAGGAATGATCGCGGGTTTCCACGCAGCAACTGGAGAGTACTCTTTGCTCCTACCTTGTGATACTCCATTTATCTCAAAAGATGCGATAGCCCTCCTATTTGACCTACGTCAGGGATACAACGCTGTAATCCCAAGGTGGCCGAACGGTTACATTGAACCTTTACATGCTGTTTATCGAACTCAGACAGCGGTAAAGATGGCTGTTGAAGCGTATAAGAGGGATAGAAGGGATTTACGCGCCGTATTAGAGAGACTTCAAAACGTATTATACCTGTCAACCTTAGTCATCAAGGAAATTGACCCGAAACTCCTAACCTTTTTTAATATAAATAATATCTCAGATCTCAGACGAGCTGAGGAAATGTCGAAGAAAGGCACCATTTAACATCGACGCTCGTCTATTATTCTTAAATGGGCGTAGATGCTTTCATCTCGATAAAGTAGAGGTTTAAATAGGATTATAGCCGATATAACCCTAAGAAAACCCTAAAAATGACGCTGTTTTCCGAGAGGTTCTCTAATGGCAAAAAAAGTTGGCGGGAAACATTTCGATCGCTTCAAAACGATCATAAACAAGGATTACCGCATTCAGATAGATTGCCATGTTCGCTTCTTTATTTTCCTCGTACGTCAACTCAGCAAGCATGTTAAAATTTTGTCCGCCCATCGAGAAGATGGGATGGCTGAAATTGTTTGCCATGCAGAAACTTTACGTGATTGCGCTCATATGAAACGGATTCTTCGTGACTGGATAGGTCCCAAAAAGTTCATCATTGAAGAATTGCCAGTCTAAACCATACACAAATTTTTTATCTCTCACTTTTCTCTCGATTTTAAGTTATCCCTTGGTGAATTATGTTGAGAGCTTTAGTCGCTTGGTCAGCCAAGTGCTCGGGCTGCAGAATATGTGAGTTAGTTTGTAGCGTATCCCATTTTAAAGTTAATAATCCAAAAAAATCCGCAATCCGTGTTATGCAACTCTTCCCAAAGCCGGCAGTCAATACACCTATCTTCTGCCGACAATGTAGCATATTAAAATGTGCAGAGAAATGCCCAACCAAGGCGATTACTAAGGGCCTTGATGGCAGGATGATAATTGATCAGATTACTTGTATCGGATGTGGCGCATGTGCTGAGGCGTGCCCTTTTGGAGCGATATACTTCCACCCAGATATTAAAACGCCGATCAAATGCGATCTTTGCGATGGGAATCCGCTCTGCGTACAATTCTGCCCAACAAACGCGTTAGAGTATATTCCGAAATCAGTTATCGCTCAAAACACGAGGACAGCAATTGCGGGAAAACATCATGAGAGGAATAAGTAATGCTCAGAATAAAAGGTGGCTATTTGAGGAAAATTGCCCGCATCGACCTTAGCAAGAGAAAGTTCAAAGTTGAGCATGTAAGACCTGACTTTGCAATCAAATATATTGGGGGCAGAGGTTGGGGAGCTCGAATACTGTGGGATGAAGTGCCAGCCACTGTAAATCCGCTAAGTGTTGATAATAAACTGATTGTTGCAACTGGTCCCTTGACAGGTCTGCTAATTCCAGGAGCAGCTAAAACCAGTTTCAACGCCATAAGCCCACAAACGGGTCTTTATGGGGATAGCAACATGGGTGGGATGTTTGGAACAGAGCTTAAGCAAGCAGGATTCGACGCCCTAATACTAGAGAAAACAGCTAACAGTCCAAGCTATGTTTTGATTGAGGATGGACAAGTAGAGGTCAGGGATGCTAAGCATCTATGGGGAATGGGAAGCCTCGACACAGAAGTTGTGCTAAAAAAAGAGCTTGGTGACGAGCTTATCAGAGTTGCTTCAATTGGTCCAGCTGGCGAGAACTTAGTCAAGTTTGCCTGCGTAACTGGAGATTATGGAAGACAAGCCGGAAGAACAGGAATTGGCGCAGTGTTGGGGTCAAAGAAGGTGAAAGCCATTGCGGTTCGTGGAGATCAAGATATTCCTGTCGCTGACATCGACGCCTTGAAAACAATTTTTGAAGAAACTGAAAGTTATTTGGCGAAACATAGGGATCTACGGATTTGGCAAAGACAAGGCACAATGACAGTCGTTGACTGGTCGCAAGCAAATGCCGCATTGCCCACAAGGAACTTTCAAGCAGCCACCTATGAAAACTCCCAGCAGATTAACGGCGATTCAATGGAGACCAAAACCAAGACCACTAACCGAGCATGTTTCATGTGTCCAATGGCATGCGGACAATTTAATGTTATTAAAGAAGGAAAGCAAAAAGGAGTCTCCGTCGAAGGCCCTGAATATGAAACTGCCTCGCTTCTTGGCAGTAACTGCGCTCTTCCAACCATCGAAGACGTTGTTTACGCAAACTTTCTCTGCGATAACCTTGGAATCGACACAATCTCCGCAGGAAATGTAGCCGCGTTCGCTATGGAATGCTTCGAGAAAGGCATTATAACTAAAGAGCAACTCGGAGGATTAGAACTTAAGTTTGGTAACCCCGAGGCTCTCTTTCGACTCCTTGAAATGATAGCCCATCGCGAAGGAATCGGTGACCTTCTTGCCGAAGGCGTAAAGAAAGCATCTCAAAAGATTGGAAAAGAGTCAGAGAAATTCGCGATGCAAGTAAAAGGATTAGAAATTAGTGGTTACGACCATCGCGCTGCTCAAGCCCAAGCGCTTGCGTACGCGACCTGCGTCCCTAGAGATACTGAAGTATTCCTTTCAAACGGAGAAATTGTAGAGATTGGAAACTTGGTGGAAGATGAGCTCAAGAAAATGGATTTCGGAGGAGCTGCGTTCGTAACTAATTTTAACGGCTCAATTTTTACATGGAATGACAATCACTTAGTTGAACGTAAGATTGTAGCTGTTCAAAAATTGCAGCCTCCAAAAAAGTTGATTGAATTAAAACCTGCTTCAGGTGTCCCGGTAAAGTTTACACCCGATCATAAGGTTCTCATAGACACAGACGATGGTCCAAAGTGGATAGAAGCCTCACAACTTAAAACCAGAGATTGGACTTACGCCCCACGAAAAATTTTGAACAAAAATCCAATCTGCCCAAACATACTCGCGATGTTACCTGATGACACAATAGTTGCTGATGACTGGTTAAAAAAGGAATGCCAAGAAGCACTTCTGAGCAAATTTGGGAGCATCAAAAGAGCCTCAAAGGAATTAAATATCCCAAGAAATCCTTTAAGCCAACGCTCCAGACAGGATTTGAGACTAAAATACATTAAAAAAATTTGCGATGCCACTAACCTTGATTTATCTTCGATTTATAACAGTGTTAAAGAGCTCAGAGGTAATTCTGGTATGAGAGTAAGCCTCACAACCCCAGTAGTCACTGAGAATTTCATGTACCTTATCGGGCTAATCGCTTCAGATGGTTATATACGCGAAACTGATAGAAGATATCGCCGTTCGCATACGATAATCTTCACAAATAAGAATGAACAACTTGCAAAGCTGTTTGTCGAAATTTCTTGGTCGATCTTCCCAACCATTCCAGTGAAAATCAAAAAAGTGAATTGCATATTTAGAATCATCACTCCAAACTTCGTTTTGGCGAACGTTGCTAATAGTTTGGGAATCCATAGTCCAAAAGAGAAAACCACCTTAAGTGGAATATTCAAACTGCCGGAAAATCTCATAGCAACTTTCATACGAGGATATTTCGACGGCGACGGCACATGCCATTTTAAGAAGGCATCTCATTATCATATTAAAATTACGACTGGCCAACCTCGAACTGCGAAGCGTCTCCATCAACTTCTTAAAAGACTTAACATCAGAAGTAACATATTCAAAAGAAAAGAAAACTTTGACATTGTTATGAGTACGCCGGGGGACACATTAGAGTTCATAATTAAAATAGGAAGCAACCATCCGAAAAAAGCAAAATTACTGGAAGAAATTAGTAGAAACCTAAAGGGCCAATACTCACTCGATGACTTTGACCTCATGCCTCTCATATGTGGAAAGCACATCAAAACCATCCGAGATAGATACGGGGTGGTCCAACATGCGCTTCCAATTTATAGAGGGCAACTTAGGAAAGCGGAAAAATTAAAATTAAGACTTAGAAGGACTTCGCTCAGAAAAATTGTTGAAACCCTTCAAACACTGGTTCCCTCAGGTGATCGGAACTTAGAAATTTTGAGCACCATTTGTGAAAGTCCATTTTATGTAGAGCAATTAAAAGAAGTAAAGGAGGAACTTTTAGTCGAGGACGACACAAACAAGTTTGTCTACGATATTACCGTTGAAAAAGCTCACAGTTTCCTACCAGAAGGCGTTATGGTCGTAAGTAATTGCGATGTGGGGGCTCATCACAACCGGGCTTGGGCTATAACATATGACACAAAGGTTGGCAGAGAAGCCTACACCAAGGACAAGGCGGAGTGGGTTATTTATCTTCAGCATATTAGACCATTGTTTGATTGCCTTGGGACATGCCGTTTGCAATGGGTTGAATTAGCTTTAGATCCCGAATACTACGCTCGATTTTATTCTGCGGCAACAGGAGTTCCTATGACTTTAGCTGGCTTGCTTAAGGGTTCCGAACGAATCTACAACCTTACCCGAGCCATAAATGTGAAGCGAGGTCTCACCGACAAAGATGATTGGCTACCAGACCGAGACTTTGAGGATCCTGTCTCTGTCGGCTCAATATCTGCAGCAAAACTCGACCGTAACAAATTCCGAGACTTCTTAAGACTCTACTATAAACTACGTGGATGGAACGAGAATGGTGTTCCTACACGGGAAAAACTAGTAGAACTAGACCTTAAGGATATAAGTAGAGAACTGGAACGCTTAAAGGCGCATGTATAAACAGTTCGCTGTGTCTGGCGTATGCAAGTCCAACTTCTGCGTGCGCTTTTGAAATTGACAACGAAAGGTTCTGCCGAGGAGAAGCGAGTATCGGAAGAAGCCCGTCTACCTTTTAAAATTGCTCATGCAATGCTAAAAGAACTCGCCAAAGCCGATTTAATAACTTTTCAAAATAGTAACATCGAATTAACTTCTGACCAAAAAGTTCTCTTAGCAATCGAGGCGATTAAATTAGGACTTGATTTTGAAGAAGCTAGTCGGCATCTAGGCTGGAGGGAATTTGAAAACCTTGCAGTTCTCGCTTTTGAAGCTAACGGCTACGTGACACAAAAACATCTCCGCTTCAAAGGATTTGACAAGTGGTGCGAAATCGACATCCTTGGGATGCGGCAACCTCTAATTTTAGTGGTAGACTGCAAACACTGGAAGCATGGGTGGCAGAAAATGGCGATGATGAAAATCGTCGACGCACAACTGCATCGTGTCGAAGCCCTTGCGAATACACTTGAAAAACTAAAAGAAAAACTTGGCATGAAAAACTGGAGAAGAGCTGAACTTTTACCAGTTATCCTTACGCTGACAGAAGCCCCATTCCGCTTATACCGCGAAGTACCAGTTGTTCCGATCTTTCGGTTTAAAAGTTTCATATATGAGTTGCCAGACTTTATTCAAAGTTTGGCGGTAACCTCAGTTCGATTGGAGGAGTAAACATGCGGATAATGGTTGTATACGGCCGTGAACCAGATGTAAATGTACACCAATTAATCGCAGCTTCCAAAAAGTTAGGAAATGAAACAATTTCGACAAGTATAATGAATCTCTCTGCCAGCGTTGGTGTTGATGGGTCAAAGTTCTGGATTAAAAACCGAGAGCTATTACATATCGATATCTGCTTTCTTCGATCCCTTGGACCTGGTAAACACGAACAAATTACTCGACGGATCAGCTTGATTGAGCATCTAGAACAGGCTGGAACACATGTTATTAATTCACCCCATGCCTTCAGGACAGCGAGAAACAAATATGCTACCTACTGCGCTTTAACCAATGTTGGAATAAAAGTACCAACAACTTTCGTAACCGAAAATGCTACGCTTGCTTACCATATCTCAAAACAATTTGGAGCGTTCATCTGTAAGCCTATGATTGGATCGATGGGCTACGGATCCATGAAATTTGATAATCCTGACCTTGCCTATAACGCCTTTAGACTCCTTGAAAGAATTGGTCAACCAATATTCATCCAAGAATACCTTGCAAAACCAGGCAGGGACATTCGTGCGTTCGTGCTTGGGAAACGTGTCTTGGCTTCAATCTATCGAACCGCCCTACATGGAGAATGGAAGACCAACGTCTCGCAAGGTGGATACGTTGAAGCCGTAGACCTACCATCGGAAATTGAAGCTTTGGCCTTTAAAGCAGCCCAAAAGTTAGGTCTTGAATACGCGGGGATTGACATAGCGGAAACCCCCCAAGGTCCAGTAGTTCTCGAAGTAAATAGTTCACCTAGTTGGCAAGGTCTTCAAAAAGCCACTAACATGAGGGTGGCTGAGCATATAATACGGTATGCCATTAAAAAAGCCAAGAACTAGCATATTTTCCTTGGAATTAGGATAAAATAAAAACTCGCCTACGCCTTATTTTCATTTTTAAAATAAAGTTGTCAGATATACTACGAAAAATTTTAAAAATAAAGTTATCAGACATATCATATAGAACGAAAAGGGAGAGGGAAAAATGGCACATGCCTTATTACTTACACCAATGTCCCAAAGAACAAAAACTCTAGCCGCACCAAGAAGGTACGTCCAAGGACCTGGAGTCATCAAGGAAATAGGCGCACACATAGTTTCCTTCGGAGGGAAGAAAGCGCTTCTCATGGGAGGAAAGGGCGCATTAGCATCATGCAAGGATGCGATTACCAAAAGCTGCCAGAATGCAGGTATTAGCGTTGTAGTTGAACTGTTTGGCAATCCAGCAAAAGTTAAATACGGCCCAGAGTGCTGCATGGCTGAAATCGACCGAATAGCAGATATCGCGAAGGCGAATGGCTGTAACACGATAATTTCTGCTGGTGGAGGAAAAGCGATAGATACTGGGAAGAACTCGGCAGCTAATATTGGTGCGTACAAAATCGTTGTGCCAACTGTTACGGCAACAGATGCGCCGACCAGTGCACTTTCAGTCTATTATGATGAAAAAACGCATGCCTTCAAAGGGGTCTCCTACTACCCCACAAACCCAGACTTGGTGATTGTAGACACGGAGATCGTTGCAAAAGCACCAGCACGCATGCAATGCTCAGGAATAGGTGACGGTTTCTCCAAGAAATACGAAGGAGAAGCCAACGTTAGGTCCGGCGGAAAGAACTGCCTAGTCAAAGCCCTTAACCAAGAAGGAACTACGATGACGGCTTTAGCTCTGTGTAGGCTGGGCAATGACATATACCGAGAATACGGTGTAGCAGGGATGCTATCTAACCTTAAGGGCGTTCCATCTCCGGCCTTTGAGTGGGTTGTAGAAGCGAACGTCCTCCTAAGTGGTCTTGGATTCGAGAGCTGTGGCTTAGCTGCGGCACACGCCGTTAACGATGGTCTTACAGTTCTAGAACCCAAGATGGAACCATTCCCACAATACCATGGAGAGTTAGTACACTTCGGCACTCTCACGCAGATGGTCCTAGAAGACAGGCCCGTTAAGGAAATTCTGGATGTTATGGAATTTAGCCACGCCGTCGGGTTGCCAGCTTGCTTTGAGGACATCGGGCTAAGGGAGCCAACAGATGAAGACCTACTGAAAGCCGGTCAAGCTTGTGTAGGAACAGCAGAAGCGGTACCAACCTACTACCTGAATGACATGTACTTCAAAGTCAGCGCCAAGATGGTACTTGATGCACTGAAAACCGTAGACTCCTTAGGCCGAACTATTAAGACACCAAGGCTTGAACTTCCTGCCCCAGCCCCGTACCCGTGGGCAGAAGAGTTTAAGCGCATGGGTCACTAGGCTATTAAGCCCTGGCTTTGATGCCAGGTCCCAACTTTTTCTTTTAAAAATCAGTAAGAAAAAAGAGTAACAGACTTTCATTCTGGCACAGTCACGAATTCACAGTATGTATCTTCCATTGCAAAGCATCTTCGTTCCGTCCCCTTGACTTTTTTCCCTGTGGCAGCGTGAATCATGCCCGCGATTAGGCCAGCGAAGAATGAATCAGCGTATTTCCTCACGCCTTTTCCTCTGTAGAAACTTCCGAATAACAGGCCTTCTTCAGCACGCACTCCCCCATGCCCTTTTATTGTAGCCTTCCCAGTTGTAACATCGAGATCGATGATTTCCCATAGACCCCATCCCCGAACGTTCTCGTACCGCAAATACCGCTTAATGAGTTCCTCGCCTGCAATTCCCCAAGATTTTCCTAGCCTAGAAACGTACGCGTAGCCAATATTGTAGCCGCTTTTGTACATGATTTCACGCGCCTTGTCCCAGCCGACAGCTTCTATGGTAGCATCCATCATAGATGCTAAGGTGAAATGAGGTGTTATCATAGCGGGCAAGTCATAGAGAAGTAATAATTGATCTCCCTCTTTATACACAAGTGTTTTCAAAAATTCCTCAAAATCATTTTTTGTAGCTTTCAACCTTTCAGGCAAATCTGTTCCTCCCTTAATATTTGACGTTTAGCCAATTGAAACCCTAATTGACTAACAAAAATAGTTAAAAACCTTTCCGGGTCGACCTTTTGATTTTTAGACAGTTGCACAAGTTTTAATTTAGTAATAGAAATCTACTTAAAACAAACCCATTCTACGTTCAAGAGGGACATGGATGTTCATCATAAATGTGAATGAAAAAGAAGCATCAGAGGTCACAGAGCCCGGAGCAGAGAAAGTGAAGATAAAGTGGCTACTACATAAAGGCATAGGAGCCCGCAAATTCCATCTCCGCCACTTCGTTGTCGAACCAGAAGGACATACCCCTTTTCACGCGCATCCGACAGATCATGAGGTCTATATCCTTAAAGGAAAAGCGCTTGTACGTGGTGGCGAACAGGAAGTTAAGGTAAAACCCGGAGATGCGATATTCATACCTGAGAATGAATTGCATCAGTTTAAGAACGTAGGCAAAGAGCCATTGGTCTTCTTATGTGTCAAGGGAGAAGAGCCGCCAGTTAAGAAGCCGCTAAGAGAGCTATAAATTATCAGAAAAATTGTGTAAAAGTATTGCTGAGCTGTCTTATTACTACGCGGAATGGCGGAAATGTAACAAAAGAACCGAAAAAACTTAGCTTTCCGACAATGAGATATTAATTTGCGTAAATAAGGTAATTGATGGAAGATGACAGTTAGAGTCGGACTGATTGGAAAGACAAATACTGGCAAAACTACCCTCTTCAACTCTGCAACATTGTTAAACGCTGAAATTTCGACGTATCCTTTTACAACTAAGCAACCTAACGTTGGCGCAGCCTACGTCCAGACACTTTGTGTCTGCCGAGAATTAGGCGTTAAGGACAATCCACGGAACTCAGCTTGTATTAATGGGTGGCGATTTATCCCCATAGAGTTAATTGACCTTCCAGGTTTGATTAAAGGCGCATGGATGGGAAAAGGACTTGGAAACCAGTTTCTCAGCGTAGCTGTTCAAGCCAACGTGCTTTTACACGTTGTCGACGCTTCGGGGAGCGTGGATTCGGAAGGAAAACTTAGCAAACCTGGGACAGGTGATCCCGTTCGAGACGTTTATGATGTTGAGGAAGAGATGATCAAGTGGATTAGTAAGATTCTCGAGGAAAATAGAACACGTATCATTAGGCGACTTCGGTCAAGCAAATTACCTCTTGATAGAGCGCTTTACAGAACATTAGCCGGCCTAACGGTCAAGCGAGAGGGTATAACTGCAACATTGGAGTCGACACAATTGAGTACTAAGAATTTCGAGAAGTGGACAGCAGACGATTTTAAAGCTTTTGTATGGGAAATTCGAAAACTTTCGAAACCAACGATTATCGTCGCAAACAAAATGGATCTTCCCTATGCAGAGGAAAATTACCAACGATTAGTTGAGGAGTTTAAAGGAACACTAGTGGTTCCTTGCTGTGCTGAAGCAGAGCTTGCCTTAAGACGGGCTGAGCAACATGGATTTGTAAGTTACATTCCTGGAGAGGAAATTTTTCGCGTTCTCGATGAAACTAAACTTAGTCCTCAACAATTGCAGGCGTTGAAATACGTTAACGATCGGGTTTTCTCTAGGTGGATGAGGACCGGCGTTCAATTTGCTCTAAATTTAGCTGTCTTTAAACTTCTCAGAATGAACACAGTCTATCCAGTCGATAATGCAGAAAAGTTTTCAGATAGAACTGGTAACGTCTTACCCGACGTTCTTTTGGTTCCATACGATGCTACAGTTTACGATTTGGCAAAAGAAATTCACACAGAATTAGCCAAAACGATGATTTACGCAATCGATGCAAAAACAGGAGTCAGACTTCCAAAAGATTGCATTATTAAAGATCGTGACATAATTAAGATCGTCGCCGTAAAAGAACGAAAATAACCTTTGATTCATAGCTCCATTGCTGTAGCAACAACCTCGGTAATTCCGAAAACTTTCAATTGATACTCCCAAGCAGAAGCTTCTAACGCATGATAACATGTTGGACAAGCAGTTACTACAGCCTCAGCCCCTAAATTTTTGGCGTCCCTTAAAATATCTAAACTTATGTCATAAGCAACTTCCCTGAAAACTTGCTTAATTGGCCCCCCACAGCATTTTGCAAAGTCTCGATTTTCGGATAGTTCTAAGAGGTTTAGACCGGGTATACCGCACAAGATTTCCCTAGGCGCCTCATAAATACTGGAGTACCTTCCTAGGTGACACGGGTCTTGATACACCACTTTCAAGGGAAACGTTTTCTTAAATACTAGCTCTTTATTTCCAATCAAGTTAGACAGAAGTTCAGTTATGTGCACGATTTCGATCCCTTTCAATTTTATAGGACCAGTATACATTTTCTTAAACGTACTATAGCACATCGGACAAATGGCGATAATTCGTTTAACTCTAAGTTTTTCAATTTTCCCAACATTAGCCTTAGCAATCCTTGTAAAGTCATCCTCAAGCCCTTGCAAGTATAGCGGCCCTCCACAGCAAATTTCCTCTGAACCTAAGTAGGTAAAGTCGTAATTCGTTGCCTTGAGGATTTTAGCCGCTGCTTGCGCGATATTCTTGTGTACATAAGTAGCCATACAACCTACGAAAAGGAGATTTTCCGATTTTTTCTGAGCGACATTGACTTCGTCAAAGATGGTTAGTTGAGTTGAAGGGTCTTCGCCCAAGATATTTCCTTTAGTCCTTAGGTTTTCAGCTAGTTGTTTGTAGATATCTAAGGGTCCTTTTCCCATGCGTACAAAGTCAAATCTTGCCGCTTCAACCATATCCGTCAATTTTACACCGGGTGGACAGTCGACTTCACATCGTTTACACAGTGTACATGAGTAAATCGAGTTCAGAACAGTATCAGTTACTCCAATCTGATTTCTTAATAAAGCTAAAATTAAGAGAGACCTACCCCTGGCACAATTATATTCCCAGCTCTGGTGATCGTATACTGGACAAGAGAGGTGGCATGCGGCACAGAGATTACACCGGTTGGCTTCTGTGCGGAATTTCTCAAGCATAATCAGGCCTCTCCACTTTCCGGATAAAGTTCACGCAGAAGTCGAGCGAACAGGTCTTCAGGAATGTCTTCGAGGGCAAGTTTCCCCGGATTCATTATGCCATCTGGATCGATAAGCTTCTTGAGCTGCCTCATCAGATTGAGGGTTGTTGGATGTTCCAAGTTCATGTACGGGGCCCTCAAGATTCCTATTCCATGCTCCGCAGAAATTGTTCCGCCAAGATCTTTTGCTTTTCTAAGTAGGTCTAAACCAATATCCCGAGCCTTTTTCAGCTCTTCTTTATCGCGAGGGTCAGCCCACCAAGATACATGCACATTTCCGTCAGCGATATGTCCAAAGGGAATTAAAGTAACGCCATACTTGGCTGAGAGCTCCTTTAGGTATCCTATAATTGCTGGGACCTTAGAGAGAGGAACACCGACATCCACAAAGTGAGTTCCCCACAACTTGATTTTTTCAGGAGGAGGAAGAACTCGTGAAATCACAAATGCGGCATAGTGTCTAGCATGCCATATTTTCTTCCTAATCGCTAAATCTCTGACCAATTTCACTTCTACGGCTTTGCACATTTTACAAATGTTTACGATACGGTCGATTTCTTCATTTACTACAGTTTTGTTGCCGTCAACGTCAATTAATAAGACTACTTCAGCGACTGGTAGTTTCTCGTCGTCTTTCAAAATTTGATTCATAGCTTTGATATAGTCCCCACTGATGAGCTCCATCGTAGCCGGGATGATTGCTTGCTTGAAAGTCACTCCCATGGCTTCTGTGGCATCTTCAACATTGTTAAAAGATGGTACAATTAAGATGACACATTCAGGTAGTGGATGAATTTTAATTGTGGCTTCAGTTATAACTCCCAAAGTTCCCTCTGAACTTGTAAACAATCGGGTCAAGTCATAGCCTGATGAGGCTTTGAGGGTTCTTCCACCAGTTTTTATAATCTCCCCGTTAGGAAGAACTACCTCTAGACCCAAGATCCAATCTTTAGTTGAACCGTATTTACAGGCACGGATCCCCGCGGCGTTATTAGCAATCATTCCGCCAATGGTACATATTTCAGCACTCCCAGGCTCTGGTGGGAAGAAGAAGCCAATTTTCTTGAGCTCTTCGTTTAGCTTATAGTACATGACGCCTGCTTCTACTACGGCCAATAAGTCATCCTGCTTGATTTCCTTAATGTGGTTCATTCTGGTCATATCGAGTAAGATGCCGCCTCGGGTAGGTAGGGGATTTCCAGAAACGCTGGTTCCAGCCCCACGGGGTGTCACAGGAATCTTATGCTTGGCGGCGTAACGCATTATTTGGGAAACTTCTTGGGTGCTACTTGGTCTGACTACGACGTCAGGTCTAAAGTTGAAGCTCTTTGAAAAAAGTGCAAACCAGCCGACAGTTGACGAGTCACAAGAATAGCAAAATGCGGTGGCTTCATCTGCTGAGACGTTTTCTTCGCCAACTATTCCCGCAAGAATGTTAGCAACCTCTTCTTTCCTAGGAGTTGGCACTTAGCCCACCAACAAAATGCTCCATAATGTGAGCAAGATCACGTTCCCCGACAATGAATTAAAAAGAATGAAAACTCTTCGTTATATAAACTATTTCACCCCCTGATAGTCTCACGGTTAAAACAAATGGGATTTTTGCTTCTGGAGCGTTCATCTGCTTGGTGTTCATTCCGCGTTTACGGTTCCACTCGCATCCATCCCTAACAAACCATCTCCAAGCCCCATTGTTCTTTCTGCTGTTAACTACAGTATTCAATTGATTTTTCTAGCGTTTTGTCCATAAAACCAGTTTTCAAAAAGAAACTAAAACAAAACTTTCCATTAGTTATTTAAGTCTACTGGAGTTTTTCCATAAAGTCTTAAAAATAGATAATGTAAGCATGACACACAAATATGCAGGCTCCGTAAATTCTGGTGTATATTTATGGTTTTTCATAACGTTTTAAACTTCACTAAATCTTAATTTCAGTTCTCATGCCATTTTGGACAAACTATAACTCAGTGTCCATTGCATTCCTTACGTATTTGAGACGATTAGATGAGGAGGCGATTTTCGTGTCAGGAGAAAAAAGATTAACTTTAAAGGAAATGAAGACTGCACCCATCGAGGAATTACCACTTTATTTTAGGCTTCTCGGAGAGGTAAATCGAGATATGCTCAACGCTTGGCTCGACGTTTTCATGACATCTCTGGGTCCCGCAAAGCTAGACGCCAAAACTAAAGCCTTATGCGCTATTTCGGCTGCGGTGGTCAGTCAATGCCCAACATGTATAACGGGAACGGTGCGACTGGCAAGAGAAAGGGGCGTATCAGAAGAAGAAATAAAGGAAGCTGCGGCTGTGGCTTTGATAGTTGCTGGAAACCCTGCGCTTGTTGAGGCAGCAAAAGTAATTTATGAGCAATAAATGAGAAACCAAAATTCTTCCAAAGCCTTGGCAATAATTGCCTCGCAAAGAAAACTGCGCACTTCCTTTGCTACCTTCTTTGATGTTAAAATCGTTAGAAACCGATGAGAATACTTTAAACGTTACTGAGAAACTAGCTTCTTGGCTGCTTTTCGGTAAGCTCCAAAAAAATGGACAGTTCAATGGTAGTTCGATTTTTTGGAAAATGAAAATTTATTTTAGGAAATTTGCGGGTAAGGATGGCAATTTCTGGGCTATTGCATTTATGGCTTGAGGTGAAAGGATTCCTTTCTCGGTAATTATCTCGGTGACGTATTTTGGTGGAGTAATGTCAAAGTATGGATTGCGAATTTTCAGAGTTCTGAAACGATTTAAGTCAATTACTTCAGATGATGGTCCCTCTTCTATAATGGGTTGAATGCGAAGTGGAGTAGGACTGATTTTGAATGTCTCAGTAGCTACCCAAAATGGAATAGATTGATCTTTTGCAGCCAACGCCACTAGGTAAGTACCCACTTTATTAACAACCGATCCATTTGCTAGGACGCAATCCGCGCCTACTAATACAGCGTTAACTCCCTTCAGCATATACCCTGCTGCAGAATCAACTATCAGCGTAACTGGAATACCAAATTTGGATAATTCGGATGCAGTTGTACGACCTTCTAGCCCGGGTCGACTTTCAGTAACAATAGCGCTGAAAGTCTTTTCGGCGGTTCTGGCTTTCTTAAAAATTTCAAGAGTCGTCGAGCTCAAACTATGTGTTAAGATTAAATCGCCATTAGATATTTTTCTTGAACCAAACTCCCCGATTTTCTCCAAAGCCTCTAGCGACTGTTTAATAAACCCATCCGCTCTTTCGATAACTATATTTTTTAGCGTAGGAAGAGCCAAACCTTCACCTACCCCTTTCAATAGATCGCACAGAACAAAAGCCAGCCCATTTTTTACTGAAGCCATTGAAGGTTTATAGTCTACAAAAGCCTTAGCCGCCGATTTTATTTCCTTGAGAAATTGCTGTTCGCTTCGGAAGCGTGTTTGCTCCGCAAGTTCTTTGATAGCTTTCACCGAAGCCCTAGCTACGCTGCTTGCCCCAGTAATTGTCCCGATTTCCATGTCACGTATGGTTTTCTTAACAATTGCATGCATAACTTTCACCGACATCAAGTCCTATATTGGAACAATTATTGATTAATGCTTAGCTAGGAAAGGCAAGGGAGGCTCACAAACATGACTATTACTAAAGAACAACTGGCGAGAATGATTGACCATACATTACTAAAACCAACCTCGACAAAAAAGGACGTTATAAAACTCTGCCAAGAGGCAAAAAACTATCATTTTGCAACTGTTTGCGTTAATCCAACTTATGTACCATTAGCTGCGAAGTTACTAAAGAACACAGACGTAAAAGTATGCACAGTCATAGGCTTCCCGCTTGGATCTACTACGACTGAGGTGAAAGCTTTCGAAACAGAAACCGCGATCAAAAATGGGGCTCGGGAAATAGATATGGTAATGAACATTGGAGCGATGAAATCTGGCAATTATAAGCTGGTGAAGGAGGATGTAGAAGGAGTTGTGAAAGAGGCAAAACGTCGTGGCGTAGTAGTTAAAGTGATCATCGAAACTGGTTACTTAACAGACGCTGAGAAAGTTAAGGCTTGTTCGATCGTAAAGGAGGCTGGTGCAGACTTCGTGAAGACTTGCTATGATGATAAAACGGAGGTGCTCACGGCGGATGGATGGAAGTATTTCAAAGATCTTACGATGGAGGACGAAATTGTTACATTAAATCCAAAAACTGGATATATAGAGCATCAGAAGCCGATAAGAATCGTTAATGAACCATATTCAGGAATACTGATTAAAATTATCGTGGGAAATGGCACAGAAATTGTTGTCACCCCGAATCATATGATATATTGTGATATGTTTAATAGACGTTGGCGACACAAGCCACCTAGAAAACAGTATGAACTGATTCCTGCCCACGAATTATACTACAAAAACAAAATAATCTGCATCAAAAGGGATGCGAACTGGAACGGAAAACAACTAGATTATTTTATCTTACCAAGTTGTATCAAGAATCTTAAGCACTATAATTCTAAAACTCGTAGTTGTGAGAATGGCCCTATACAAATACCTCCACGACCAATACCTATGAAGGATTGGATACAATTCTTTGGATGGTATATTTCTGAGGGATGTTGTTATTCCTTTCGCAAGCAATCACCTGGCCATTCGAAAGTTTCATATGAAGTGTCTATAACCCAGAAAAATCCTGAGTATACTAACGAAATATGCGCATTGATAAAAAGGATGGGTTTCCATCCAGTGATATATTATGACCGAAAGAAGCAGTGTTGGCGCATTACAATATATTCGAAGCAGTTGTATCATTATCTTTCCCAATTTAGTAGTGATGAGCATAGATATCTTCCAAATGAATTAAAAATGCTTGACAAAGAGACTCTAAGACTGCTATTGCATGCACTCTGCAAAGGTGATGGACACTTCAATCAAGGTAAAATTTCACAATATCTTACGGTATCAAGACGTTTAGCTGACGATATACAAGAGATTACATTAAAATGTGGGTATGTTGCTACGATCAAAACTGTAGCCGAAAGAGATAGGGTAATAGGGAGCAGAAAAATTCCGACACATGGTCACCAATACTCTAATGTACTATTTACTCATCGTCGAAAGGAACAATCAAATAGATATCAGAAGGAGAGGTACTCCATAATAAATTATTCTGGTCATGTGCATTGCGTAGAAGTTCCTAATCACGTAATATATGTTCGTAGATTTGGAAAGCCATTTTGGTGTGGTAATTCGACTGGATTTGGTTCCCAAGGAGCAACGATTCCCGACGTAAAGTTGATGCGAAAATCTGTCGGCGAAGGCATGGGGGTAAAAGCAGCCGGTGGCATCCGCACGTTTGCGGACGCTGTGGCGATGATTGAAGCTGGCGCCACTAGAATTGGAACTAGTCATTCCCTTGCAATTATGACTGAATTAAAGTAAAATTATTCAATAAATTTCACTTGGTCAGAGCTCTACAAGCGAGTAAACGCTTTTTCCAATACCTAGTCTTTTGGCTTCTCTAATTTGGACCCGCGGGGATACGCCGTTATGCTGCAGGATTAGCGGTTCTGATATTAGGTCGATCGCTGCGTTGTCGATTGCAACTGGGTCAAAAGAAGCTAAGATGCCGATATCATCTCTAATTCGAGGGCCGGGCGCTGGTGTACAATCACATAATTTCGTAATGTCAATCGCAAACCCGATAAAACACGTCTTATTCTTTCGAACGACTTTTAACACTCCTTGTGTAGTTGCAGCGAGCGCCTTTTGTAAATTCTCTCGATTTACTAGGGAAATAGCTTGAACAGGACATGCGCTTTGACAATAAGGACAACGCATGCAAAGTGGGCTATCTATGTATGCTTTCTTATTCTTAATACGCGGAATTTTATCTCTACAAATTTTGAAACAAGCACCACATCCAGTACATTTAGTATAGTCAACCTTTAGGCCAACAGTACGATGTGCAGCCAACTTCGTCTTTTTGTCGATACAGCCCATTCCAATCTGTTTTATAGCTCCGCCAATGCCAGCAATTCCATGCCCTTTAACATGAGCTAGAACAACCATGCTATCAACTTCACCGAAGATCGACGCCACACCAACCCTTTTGACTATTCCATTTGTCTTGACTTGAATGCCCTCTCCACCTTTCACTCCATCAGCGACAACAAAAGGTGCACCTACGCTTCCCAAGCCTAAACCATGTGCATCAACGGTCTGTAAAAGATCCAAAGCATCATGCCTTTTTCCGGTGTACAAAGTGGTTGTATCTGTTAAGAAGGGCTTACCGCCTGCTTCTTTGACCTTCTCAACAAGTTTTCGCACATAGATCGGCTTAATATAATATGGAGTCCCCAACTCTCCAGGATGCAGTTTTATCGCAACGAGATCGCCATTATTTATCACGCTGAGGATACTACTCTTCTCAAGAAAATCTCCAAATTTCTCCACCATATTCTCTTTTGGATTCCACCGTCTGAAGCGAACCTCACTCATATGAAAGCACTCCGAGCTGAGCATGCATGTAACTGTTGTCGTACGAAGAAACTATTTTGCTTTATTTTGAAGTCTCCGCGTTTTCACGCTGATTCGTAGCTTTGCCCTCGCAAAGGGCGGTGTGCTGCATTGCTTCACTCATGCTGTCAAAGGTCTTTCCACAAACGGCGCATCTATATATACCCATAAAAATCAACATACTATTTTTGTAATGCTGGATTATTAAAAAGACGCTTTGTGAACAACTTAAACCCTTGAAAGTCTCTCGATGTTAAGGTGTTTTCGAGGATTCCTTAATCGCAGCTTTAACTATTTGTTCAAGAACAGCACACGCTTGTTCAAACTCAGGTGTTTGATAAATATCTTCGGTAGATAATTTTTCAGCAATATCCTCAGTAGATTCTATCCCAAATTGAGTTTTAGCTCGCTTAATATTGCAATTTTCAAGAACGATACCTAACGTCATGTCACTCGTAACCCGAAGAAATTCGTCAGAGAATTTTTTTTGAAACAATTGAAAAGGGTCCGATTCATCTTCAAAGATCGCTCGAAGCGCTGCATCAGCCGCGAGGGTGCCGAGGCAATATGCAGAAAGCTGTCGAATTTGTTCGTCCGTAAGATTCGTTGAAACACCTTCGCTTTTCATGGTCTGATCAAGCGCGTTCTTTACAGCTTTCTGAACTAGCGGATCAGAAACCACTTGGGTAAGCGCCTTCTTTAACGCTCGTAAGAAGGATTCCCGAAATGCAGACTCCATTGCACATCACATCCTAGCGTGTTTCTGAAAACCAATTTTCCGTTGTCCCTTTTATATTTGAGGAAAATGCCTTATGCAATGAATGAACATGACAATAATGACTTTTATAAACTCAGTTTTGGAATACCATCCATTCTTGCAGAGGACAAAGCTTTGATAGATTACAACTATTGGAATCTCAAAGCAAATGCCAAAGGTCATCTAGTTTTTGATGACTGCGACCTAGTGGATGTAGCCAAAAAGTATGGGACTCCATTGCATGTTGTAAGCAGGAATAAACTCGTTGCAGACTGCAAGCGTTTTGTGACAGCGTTTAAACAACAGTATGATGAAGTTGAAGTTTTTTACTCATATAAGACAAATAATGTTCCTAGTATTTTGCAGGTTTTGCATCGTCAAGGTTTAGGCACTGAGGTTATTTCTGGATTTGAGTTATGGCTAGCCTTGAAACTTAAAGTTCATCCGTTAAAGATTGTTTTCAATGGTCCCAACAAGCAAAACGATGAACTAAGGTTAGCTATTAAGAAGAGTATTCGTACTATTAATGTTGATAACCTCACCGAAATCGACCGTATTAAAAAAATTGCTGAGGAACTGGGTTGCGAGGTTAATGTTGGGTTGCGGATTATGCCAGATGTGAAGCCCTCAGACTTGAGCTTATTTGTGGCTACGGGGTCGAGGAAGGCGCAGTTTGGTTTGGATCCGTTGTCGGGGCATATCGTTAAAGCGTTAAAGTTGATGAAGAATTCTAGATACTTACGATTTCGTGGTTTTCACACGCATATTGGGACAAATGTTTTGGATCCATATTCATATGCCAAGGCTATTGAGAAACTGTTGTCTGTAGCAAGGCTTGCTAAAGACCAGTTTGATTTTGAAACTGAATTTGTAGATCTTGGTGGTGGGTTTCCTGTTCCAATGACTAAAGAGTATAGTGAAGAAGAGTACTTGCGGTATATGATAGAGGGTGAAGCTTCTCCTCACGATCCAAAATTGTGCCCTCCGATTGAAGAGTTTGCAAGCACGATTGGGAAAACATTAAAGGAAAAAGCAGATGCATTTGGCTTAAAAAAGCCTACACTTTTCCTCGAGCCTGGCCGATACATAGCGAGTTCTGCTCAGATCCTCCTTCTAACTGTTGGAGTTTTGAAAGAAGTAAAAGACGTTGGGATCTGGGCTATAACTGATGGTGGCGCAGCCAATATTGCAGCACCATTAACCTCTGAGTATCATGAAGTTCTTGTCGCCAATAAGGGCAACCAATCCCCTTCGATTCGATACAGCTTGGTTGGAAGGATTTGCTATACTGGCGATACAATTTATAAAAACAAGCTTTTGCCGCGGCTTGAAGAGGGAGACGTTATTTGCATTATGGATGCAGGTGCTTACTTTACAACTTGTAGTAGCAATTTTTCTTATGGGAGACCTGCTATTGCCATGTTGGATAGGGGCAAATCATGGATAATTCGAGGAGCTGAAACATATCAAGATTTGATCTTGAAAGATAAGTTTTAGAACTTTCCTATTTTTCACTTAATCTTAAGTCGCTCCATCACCGCTGCAACTATTATCGGAAAGCAGATCGTTGCATCACTATAGACGGTTACTCTGCTGGCTTCTTCGTGCACTTTTCCCCAGGATACCGCTTCCTCAAGAGTTGCGCCAGATAATCCTCCGGGTTCAGGTCGATCCATCGTGATTTGGATTGCGTAGTCATACGCCCGTTTGGTCTTAAAAGCGGCTTGGAAAATGAAATTCTTTGGCACCCCGCCGCCGATTAAAATTGCTCCTACCTTTTTTGAGTTTGCAACTAGGGCAATGAAATCTTCCATGTCCTTAAATGCGTCTACGACAAGCGCGTTTTTAGTTCGATGCTGAAATTCCCAAGCTTGAAGCCCGTAGCATGAGTCTTGGATAGCTGGAACAAATATTGGAAATTGATATTTGTAGGCATTATAGAGGATTGAAGTTTCATCTTTGATTCGTTTGCTAACTTCCCAGATGAAATCCTTTATTGAGAGGACTTGTCCCTTGAATTGGCTAGCGATTTCTTGATAAACTTCCAGTATTGGGTTATCAAACTTTTTAATGAAGAGCTTTTCGGGAATGAAAATGTCGTAGATGCGCTCGACCTTATTTTTATGAAGAGATTTGTCATCAATTAACCAGGTTCCTTTATAATGTGCTCCACCAAATGCCTCTAGGGCGTCGTGGACCATGTTAGCTCCGGTTGAAACAATGATGTCAACCAGTTTCTTTTGAATGAGAGTGACGATAATTTTTCGGAAGCCAGCGGGAATCATTGCTCCGGCTAAACCAAGAATAATTGTGGCTTTTTCATCGAGCATTTTTTGGTAAATGTCGACTGCGGTTGCTAATCGTCCAGCCCCGAAGCAGCCTGACTTAGTAAACTCTTGGATCATTTCGTTGATTGTCATTTCTGAGCGGATGTCCATTGGGTGAACTCTTTCGTTGAAACTGTTTTTCGTCGTGCAACTCCTCCTAAAATTATAAAGTTAGATAGGACGCCTTTTGAAATTCAAAATATAAAAAAGGTTCGATATCTTTTCATAAAATTTTAGAAAAAATAAATGAAAAGTGAAGAAAGTAATGATCTATGTTTTCTTTGCAACGCGGAACTTATTTCCACATGTGCAATGATAAAGCTCTACTGTAAGTGTCGGTCCTTTCTTTTTCTTTGGAGCGATCGTCCATTTCTTCGCAGGTGCGCTAACTTCTCCTCCACACTTTGGGCATTTTGCCATCGGGACTAACCCCCAATCCTAACATTGTTTTATTGTTCTGTGGAACCCATGCTTAAAAAACTGATGGTTAAGAGTGAAAATTCATTTGTAGACTTTTTTCTGATCAAATACTTGCACTTCGACAACTTTAAACTGTTTTCCCGTGATTTTGCGGAAGAAGCAACTGAAAAATCCGCGATGACATGCGCCACCTAGTTGTCGAACTTTGAAAAGCATCGCATCGAGGTCGCAGTCCACCAGCACTTCCTCTATATACTGAAAATTTCCGGACTGTTCTCCCTTTTTCCACAACTTGCCTCGTTCAAGACTCCAGTAGTGCATCATACCTGTTATGAGTGATTTCTTCACAGCTTCTTCATTCATGAAAGCTACCATTAAGACTCGTGAAGTGGTTAGATCTTGCGTGATGGCTAAGACTAAGCCATTATGGCGATAATTCAACTGCTTCGCCACAGCTTCCGCTTCTTCTTGACTAAGCTTCATC
>Ga0315309_1000587_pt1 | contig 22182 bp, 16 predicted proteins | sample TDP4_MG_FD_203080 | JGI IMG/M metagenome (GOLD analysis project Ga0315309, IMG submission 203080) | Freshwater sediment microbial communities from Lake Towuti, South Sulawesi, Indonesia - TDP4 | ecosystem: Environmental > Aquatic > Freshwater > Lake > Sediment | place: Indonesia: South Sulawesi...
TCGTAGCCCTCGTTCTTCAGGATCTCCTTTACCTGCGATGGAACGTCAAGCTCTTCGATCCGCAATCAGAGCTCTTCCTTAGCTACGCAGTGGCTCTCCTAACGGTCCCGGTCTTGGGAGAGTACAACACTCCTTCCCTTATGAGCTGCCCAACGATCCTTCGCGCCTCTTCTTCTGAGATGTCGATCTTCTTCGAAAGTGTCTCATACAACGCCTTCTCCTCGACTACGCCTGTTTCCTTCTCCATCACTGCCACGCAGTCGATCACGAACGCCATCTTGTCTCTAACGCTCTTTGGCTTGCCTGTCATTATGACGTCAATGTCCACCTTCCCAGTCGAAGTGTCAATCCCAACGTCCTGCAGCGAAACCGTTGTCAGTCTTATCGCCGCCCTCGCATCCTCCACGCTGACCTTTGGCCTAAGAAAGGCCCTAGCCCTCGCCTCAGACACCCTAACTAATGCTTCCAGCTGTCTCGGCGTTATTGCGATCGGCGACTCGGCTCCAGCAGACGAAGACCTCATCTTCAAATAGAAATCTCTGAGCTCATCACTCGCCTCTTCACTCATCAACGGCTCGATCCTCCTAGAATAGCTAATATACTTCCTGAACAGGTCAGGCGGAATGGGGGACTCCTCAGGGGTGGACCTCATCCGATGCAGAGCCAGAATATGCTCTGACATCTTTGAATCCAAATCAGCGTCAGGCACGTCCTTCATGATGAATAGGAGGTCAAACCGCGAGAGAATCGTGACTGGCAGGTTTATGTTCTCCGTAATATTCCTATACGGATCGTAACGTCCCAGCGCAGGGTTTGCCGCAGCCAGAACCGATGCCCTAGCATTCAATGTGGCAACAATGCCTCCTTTCGCCACACTGACCGTGTGCTGCTCCATAGCCTCATGTATGGCGACACGATCATCAGGCCTCATCTTATCAATCTCATCTATCGCCGCCACTCCCTTGTCAGCCAAGACCAGCGCCCCAGCCTCAAGAACCATGCCACCAGTCTTCTCCCTCAAAACCGCCGCAGTAAGCCCAGCCGCAGTCGTACCCCGCCCACTCGTATAGAGACCTCGCGGAGCAATCCTAGCAACATACTGCAAAAGCTGGCTTTTCGCGGTGTTATGTGAGACTATTCCGTTTGCGATGAAACGATGACTTCGAGGCACTTCTATGTCATAGACATCTTGTGGAAGGTGCCTCAGCATTTTGACCACACGTTCGCTGTGTTGACGGTGCACTCGACTGAACTGTTTGGCCGACCCGACCAATTTCACGAGACGTGCACATTTCTTCTCAGATGCAAATCCTATGGACCTTGCGAATTTGGTTATGTCATTGCCCCGACGAATGAGCAATGAATTCGATATTATTCTGGAATGGATGCCGAAACGCAGAAGTAGCGTTTGCGTATCCCTAAGCAGTTGTATGTCCTTGGCCTTCAAGGTTATGGCGCGCGAGCCTCGGCCCTTGTCAAATACTGAGCCATCAGCCTCAAGCAGCCACCGGAGGTAGGACGACGCCACCTCATTTCCTGACCTAAGAACGAGGTCAGGGATGCGCTTCTGTCGGAGAAACGAAAGATTGGATGCGATGTCCTCGCTATGTACCACACATTCATACAGCCAAGTCTTCCGGCCCGGCCTTTTTCGCTTGGCAATCGTAGGTCTTATGCCAAATTGTCGATTAGCAATCCGGCTCAGTGTAGGGAGTAAGTCTCGTTCGTCTTCCACAACTTGGAACCCAACTCGGTATCGTTCAACCCACCCATCTCCTGTCAGGTACCCGAGTATGGCTGCCAACTCAGGCGTAAGTCTGCTCGGCAGTTTGCCTCTGAATCTTGGTCCCAATCTTCGAGACTGTGCAACAAATCCAGTGTGAACGTATTCCCTTATCGTACAAGGAAAGCCGGTAGCCACCGCCAGTCGATCGCCAATCTTGATCTCATCCAGTCGCTTCCAGCGGCGGATGAGTCTTCCGTGTTCCTTCGAGACAACCAACAGAGGATGATTATAAGTTCCTCTGATGCTTTTGCCACTTTCAGTGACTACTTCCAGTACTGGTTGGTTGTGGTAGACGTGGAATCGTGTTGCTATGTCTCTCTTCGCACCTCCCTCCCCAGTAAGAACCTGAACGTTAATGTTCTCAAGATGCTCTCTACCAAGTTGATCAAGTCTAACAATGGCACCGTTGCCGAGAACTATTCTTTCGTCTCCAACTAGGCAGCCCGGATCTCCCACTAAGAGTGTATTGATGTCTCCTCGAATGCTGATCCCGTCGGGGAGGTGTTTGGGAACTCCGCCGAAGAGCAGGTAGAGTATCGCCTCCTTGATGTTTTCATAGCCGTAGATTGATGGGGCCAAAGATCTGAGCAGCTTCTGATGTATCCAAGGGTCACTAGCGAGCTCTTTGATCGCCTTCTCCTCTTCGGCAGTGATCTCCACAACTTCCGCTTCTTTTCCAGTCACGTCGAGGTAGTTTGCGTCCAGATACATGTCGAAGGTTCTCAGTCTTCCGCGGCGACTGATCATCTCCTGTTGGGCTCGTACCACCCCGGTGACGGACACCCTGTCACCTGGCCTGGCGACGTCAACTAGGTCTTCAACAAGTCTGACATCTATCGATCTTGGAAGCTGCCCTGGAGGCAGATCTTCCGGCCGCTCTTGAATTCTCATCTCTTGGAAATCCATGAAAGCTGACTTATCGATCAGGAGCTCAAACGACGCTTTGGCACTTCTGCAGTTCGGGCAGATTCCCACTCCTCGCATCAGAAACCCTGTCTGCTCGACCATGGTGGTGTTGCCGCATCTTCGACACTTGAAGGCCGCTCTAGTCACCATAGGCTTGACGGGAGTGGATCTAACAATTATCCCGTCAACAACGACCAATCCACCCATCTGGTCGGATCCGATCTTCCTCATCTGCGCCTTGTCCGGGAATTTTCTGAATCGGGCGAAGAACGCCTTCGTCTGCTCCGCATACTCGGGGTCCTCTATCTTCATCTGCGCCCAAACGGCCTTGTTAGCATAGATGAGATACTCATCCGGCTTCTCGACGAGGTCCCTCGCTAAAGGCGAATCGAAGGTGAGTAGATCTTCAAAATCAACTACCAGAGATCTAGAAGAGGCGACAGCCATCTGAGCAAGTTTTCTCCTATATCTATTCTCACCGGTCGGAGTTTGAAATGACCTCAGAAAATCTTGAAACCTCTCATCGGGCCCCGCCTCGATGGTCACACCTCCACCTCCGGACACTCTGTCTTCTTTCTCCACTCAGTAATAACCCTGCTCAATGTAAGGTATAGACCTCTCTCTTCATTTGCAAGGTTTGCGAGCACATCTTCGGTCTGCGCCGGAGCAGCTGCAAGCGAAACTATCTTTCGGATTCGACAGTTCATTATGTCCTTTGATAGATGAACCGCCTTCTCGAAGTCTCTTCCTTTCGCAGGATCGGATCGACTCTGCGCCTTGAGATCGACAACCAAGGATCTCAACATGGGATAGAAATCCTCTCCGACAGCAGGAATCTGACGCGCAGTCGGGATGGTCTCCCTCCAATGCATCTTTGAAAGAGTCGCCAAGTCAAGCCTATCCTCATCTCTCCACTTCGCGATCCCTGACCTTACCAGCTCCTCAGCTACCCAACGGGGCACTTCCATCTCCTGTCCGGCCCGAAACGGCCCGAACGTCTCACCTCCGGCACTTATCTCTCCGGATTCCCTGATTATCGCGATCTTGACGGTTCGGTTCTGAAAGTCGAGATCGTAATCGTCAAAGGTTGGAAAGTATTCCTTCGAGTGCAACTGCCTGCCTCGAATAAAGAGATAGTCATCTGCGAAATATGATTTTCCTCCTGCGCAATTGTTAAAGGATCAAAGGCATGAGCGTAGGGCTGCGGCATGTCGAAAAGCTGGACGGACATCGCCGAGGACGAGAATATTGAGCCAGATAGTTGAGGCGAGAGCACTAGCACCATCGATCAAGATGCTCAAAGTCAAAGCGCCTGCGATAGCCAAGAAATACAAGGCAGGACAGTTTGTGATTCTCCGTGTTCATGATAAGGGAGAGCGAATTCCTCTCACTATCGCTGATGCGAATGAGAAGGAAGGCACGATCACACTCATAAGCCAAGAAGTAGGTAGGACCACTAAGGCACTGGGGCAGCTTCGGAAAGGAGACCAGATCCCAGATCTTGTCGGACCGCTGGGAAAGCCATCAGAGGTTGGGCATTTCGGCCATGTTGTGGTGATAGGAGGGGGGGTAGGCACTGCGGTCGCTTATCCAGAAGCAAGAGCGCTAAGAAAGGCGGGGAACCGGCTCGTGTCCATAATAGGAGCCAGAAGCAAGGACCTACTCATTCTGGAAGACGAAATGAGGAAGATAAGCGACGAACTCCATATTACCACCGACGACGGATCGAAGGGGCATCATGGATTTGTAACAGATGTCCTCAGGCAGCTGATTGAGAAGCAAACAAGAATCGATAGAGTTGTGGCGATCGGCCCCGCCATCATGATGAAGGCCGTTGCGAACCTCACCCGTCCGCACAGAATCAAGACCACAGTAAGCCTGAACCCAATAATGGTGGATGGAACAGGAATGTGCGGCGCATGCAGAGTCTCGGTAGCTGGACAGACCAAGTTCGCGTGCGTCGACGGGCCATCCTTCGACGGGCATGAAGTTGACTTCGACCTTCTGATGGCCAGATTGAGGATCTACATGGAACAGGAGAAGATCGCGATGCAATCATCAACAATAGGAACAGGCGGTGCAGGTGAAACATATGGCAGCTAAACCTTCGGAGAAGCTTCTGAAGAGAGTACCAATCAGAAAGAAACCTCCTGAACTCAGGAAACGCAGCTTTGATGAAGTATCCTTGGGATACAACGAGCAGGAGGCCATGGCTGAGGCGAGCAGATGCCTAAAATGCCCATCGCCATTCTGCGTAAAGGGCTGCCCTGTTCAGATCGAGATCCCAGCCTTCATCGAATGCATCAAGAAAGGAGATTTCTCCGGAGCCATCACCAAGCTGAAAGAAAAGAACAGTCTGCCCGGCATATGCGGAAGAGTCTGCCCACAAGAGCTTCAATGCGAAGCTGAATGTGTCTTCGGCAGGAAAGGAGATCCGATCGCGATAGGAGCCCTTGAGAGATTTGCAGCAGACTACGAACTGAAGAAGGGAGTGACTCTTCCAGAGAAATCGAAATCCACTGGCAAGACCGTGGCTGTGGTTGGATCCGGACCGGCAGGGCTAACGGCAGCAGGAGAACTCGCAAAACTCGGCCACGACGTCGCGATCTTCGAAGGACTTCATCTTCCCGGCGGAGTCCTAGTATACGGCATTCCCGAGTTCAGATTGCCGAAATTAATTGTGAAGGCAGAGGTAGAATACGTTAGTCGTCTCGGAGCGGAAGTCAAGACAAATGTGATCATCGGCAGAACGTTGACCATAGATGACCTGTTCGAGTCGGGGTACGACGCTGTTTTCATCGGAACCGGGGCTGGGTCACCGTGGTTCATGCGGATTCCAGGAGAGAACCTAAACGGCATATACTCCGCGAACGAGTTCCTTACAAGATGCAACCTGATGAAGGCATACGCCTTCCCGGAGTACGATACGCCAATCCACGCTGGGAAACGCGTCGTAGTGATCGGTGGAGGTAACGCCGCTATGGACGCTGCCAGAACTGCTCTCAGGCTCGGTGGCGACGAAGTCACTATAGTCTACAGAAGATCCAGAGAAGAGATGCCCGCTAGAGCTGAGGAAGTCAAGAACGCTGAGGAGGAAGGGATTCAACTCGAGCTATTGTCAAACCCAGTTCAATACTTAGGCAGCAAAGACGGATGGGTTGAACGAGTCGAATGTCTAAGAATGGACCTAGGACCTCCTGACGAATCAGGAAGGAGAAGACCGATACCTGTGAAGGGTTCCGAGTACCAGACGCCGATAGATCTGGCTGTTGTGGCAATAGGTCAAGGGCCGAACCCATTGATCGCACAGACAACATCCGGGCTAAAGGTAGGAGAAGATGAAAGAATCATCACCGATCAGTTTGGCAAATCCAGCCGGGACAGGATATGGGCAGCTGGAGATATAGCGTCCTCCGAGGGAACGGTTATACATGCCATGGGAAACGCAAAGAAAACAGCCCTTGCAATTCACAACTTTTTGATCATGTAAGATGTTCATTTCGAAAGAGGGAATAGTATCGAAGGTTCATTGAGAAGAGGCCTGGTTCGAGCGTCCTCCCTTCAAGGACTCTTCTCTTCTTTCTCAAGGAAGCCTGTGAGGAACACAGCGTATTCACAAGGATGTTCGTTCTGAAGCAAGGATCTTATGATCTTGATTTTGCCTTTCCTTCCATGGCTGACTCTTGACGTGACATATTCTATTGTCTTCTTGCGGAGGCTACAGAGCCACGTTTTCTGCTGGGTCTTAACCAGCTTGTAATATGGGCAGCTCTTGTACTTGAGCGTGAAGCCCCCTTCAAAATACTCTATCTCCAACTCAATGCCGAGTTCTCTGTACATATCCATGAGTCTGTCACCCACTTCTCTTATGGTCCATGGATAGTCTTCGGGAAAGAGTTCATCTAGCTGCTCCTTTTCAAGCGCGAAAGCTTCCGTTACAGAGTTGCAGGACATCTGGTCAATAAGGATCTGCATCATTTTCTTTCGGGGGACCGGTTCCAAAGCTGGTTTTTCTCGTAGATCAAGCCTGAAGCTGAGAAGGTTCTGAAAGACCGTGGTTGAAACGTCGTAGCCGAGTTCTCTGAACATTGACTCTATGAAAGTCCTTTGACTATTGATCATCAGCGGATCGATTCGTTTGAATATCACAGTGAAATACTTATCATCGACAAATCGTACTTCTGCATCCGGTTGAATAGCATTAATATTCTTGAGGATGAAATTCTGTGATAGTCTATTGACCTTTTCCGGGTTGTTTCTTGCAAGCATCCTGATAGCGTTGGAGACACGAACCCCTGCAGCGCGATATGCCTCATCAAATTTCTCTCTGTTGGTTTCGTAGACTTTTGATGCAAACGACGTAAGAAGTTCGCGAGGAACTGGAATGACATCTAGGAATTGTTTGCCAATAGTCTGGAAGAGGCTTAACTCAGCCAATTGGTCAAGAAGGCTTTGGTCTCCTGTGCCTACAAACTGAACCGTCATGTTCACCGTGGTGTGCTCGATGGAATAGTTCACAAGTTTCCATCCTCGCGTTGCCAGCATCACAGAAAACGCTGCCACAGACAACCGTGCCACAGGAGGACTGGTCACTTGGAAAACCAATTCCATGACATTCTCTTCTTTCTCTGCCAGTATCTTAGCCTGCTTGAACCAATTCATTTTGATGCATGCGGAAAGTAGATCTCTTACAAAATGTCTGGGCTCCTTTGAAAGCTCATCCACATCCAAAGCGATTCTTACATCTTCTATAATAGACCCTAGATCCGTCACAGGCTCTTCCAGATGTTTTTCTGCCCAGCTCATGAAAGCCGGCCCAACCAGCAACAAGGTGTTCCTGAACAGGCCTGGGGCTACGTTTGCCAGCCTTCTTTGAATCTGTTGATCCAAGAACTCGCCAAACTCTTTCTTGCGCAGCGAATAGACTTCTGGGCGAATCATCTTGATGGCAATGTCTTCACCCACTATGCGTAAGTCATATGCCACTCCGAGGCCTTCCAATATCGTAGAGACTTGAAAGGCCGCCAGTTCAGGTAACCGCTTGAAAACCGTCGGCCTCAAAATGGCGGTGCCGTCTATCTCGTTGCACGAAGGAATGTCAAACATCCTTGTCAGATTCTTAATATCTTCAAGAATTGAGGTAAACTCCCTGAAGCTTGACGGTGGTTCTCGGGCAACCGAACCCTTCAAAACCTCAGTGATGTTTCTTGCCTCTGTCTTCTGCTCTCTTATGAAGCTCTCAATACTCTGGTCACCGACTGCAACTCTCAGAAGGCCGTCCAGAGTATTTCTTCCAATAGAAGTCAAGTCGAGGGCTTCTCGTAGTTGCGTCTGCTCGCTCATTCTTGCCTTTATTGCACAGTCATCACATGAGCCGACCTTTTCTACTCTGAGCAAGGTCTCTACGGCTTGTTCAATAACACGACTCTTTGTACCGTAGGTCCTTGCCAGTTCATCAAGTAGATCATCCGCTTTCTTGGTTATTGTAGTGTGAATATGCACCGACATATTGTTCCAGCATAGCTTCTAGGCGGTCACCTTTAAGGATGTTCATGGAAACGCTCGGATGTACATGATTGACAGGGAAAAAAGGTCAGTTTGAGGCGATCGGAGCCGCAAGGGAAACGACGGCGCTCCCCTTGCGTGCCAGCATAGCGTCAGCAACTCTCCTAACAGCCAGCATGTAGGCTGCCCCCCTCATGTCGACATTGTGTTCTTTTGTCACAGCATGAACATCTTTGAACGCTCTGGTAATCGTGTCCTTGAGCTTAGCTGCGACTTCCTCGTCAGTCCAATAGTAGTTCATTTGATTCTGGACTTGCTCAAAATAGCTGACGATAACCCCGCCGGAATTCGCTAGGATGTCGGGGATCACGAACACTTCTTTCTTAAATAGGATTTCGTCTGCTTCAGGTGTCGTTGGTCCGTTGGCACCCTCTGCTACAATCTTGGCTTCTATCTTTGCAGCGTTGGCCTCCGTGATCTGGTTCTCCAAAGCTGCAGGAACCAAGATGTCGCATTTGAGCTCCAACAGTTTCTCGTTCGTTATGTAGGTGCTCCCCGGATAGTCGACCACTGAACCTGTCCTGTTCTTGTGCTCCAACACTTTCAGAGGATCCAAGCCATCTGGGTTATACGCGCCTCCTCTAGAATCCGAAGCTGCTATGATTTTGCAGCCAATCTCGTGGAGCAAGCGTGCTGCGTGGCATCCGACATTTCCATAGCCTTGCACGGCAACTGTTGCGCCTCTCAGATCCATGCCCAAGTGCTTAGCCGCTTCAACAACCGTATGCATCAAGCCTTTTGATGTCGCCTCGTTTCTTCCACGCGAACCACCCACGTTTAGCGGTTTGCCTGTTACTACTCCGAAAGCAGGGTAGCCTACGATTTCGCTGTACTCATCCATTATCCAAGCCATCATCTCGGCTGTCGTGTAGACATCTGGCGCCGGCACGTCAGTAAAAGGCCCTATGAGTTTCGCGATAGCACGCACGTACCCTCTTGTTAGGCGCTCCAACTCAGCCTTTGACATTTCCTTGGAATTGCATCTGATTCCGCCTTTGCCGCCACCAAGTGGCAATCCAGTGACGGCTGTCTTCCAAGTCATCCAAGCAGCTAGCGCCGTGACTTCGTCCATCGTCAAGTCTGGGTGATAGCGTATCCCACCTTTGGTTGGTCCTAATGCGTCATTGTATTGCACACGGTAACCCGTGAAGACACGGATACCACCATCATCCATGACTACAGGAATGTTAACCATGAAGACACGCATAGGATGTTTCAGCATTTCATGAATGCCTGGGTCAAGGTTCAATCTTCTTGCCGCGATGTCCAACTGTTTAAGGGCTGCCTCATAGGGGTCCGGCTCAACAACTATCGGTGTTAACGTGTCTATCTTGACGAATGCAGTCGTCCGAAGTTTTTCTACCAGATCCTGGAGGTTCTCACGTGCTACTTCAATGTTGCCGCCGTAGAACCACACATAAGCATCAGCCAGAACTTCAGCTCTTGGTGAGAGAAAAGACCCTGCAGGCGTCATCTTCGGGTGCTCAGAGAAATAGTCTACTAGGACTCGCACCATGTTCAGCTCTTCTCTCGACAAGGGCAAGAGTCTTCCTCTAGGTGCAGGTATCTTTACATGAAGATACTCTGCCCCGTTTATTTTCTCTTGGAGACCTTCGAAGATTTTCCATGCTTCTTCGACAGGAATGTCAAAGTTTTCTGAGTAGGTGGTTACGAGCGCATAGTGTGCTGTCGTGTAGCTTTCGATCTTGGCCGTGAGCTCCGGTTTCTCGGCAAAGAAATCAACCATGAGCTTCAGCATACCTAGTTCTCGGGCCGACGGTTCTATCAGACTCAGCATCTCAATCTACCTTGGGGGACACTAGAGTTATGTTCAAAGATAGAAGTCTTGTGTCCATAGTGTACACATATGTACATAACGCACAGAGCGAACCGGGAGAAAACCTTTTTACAGATCAGAGAAGCCAAGAACACGAGTGTGGGCCTCTTGCAAAGCGAGCAGGGAGTTTTCTACTCCACAGGCGTCAAGAAACTTGACCAACTCTTAGGTGGGGGCTTATTGCTTGGCGAGAACGTTTTGTGGGAAATAGAGTCTGGAACCTTTGCAAGAGAGTTTCTTTATTCGTTCATAAGACAAGGCATTACTGAAGGAAACCAAGTCATCTATCTGGAGTTCATATATCCTCCACAAGCCCTAATGCTTCACTTTGCTCCTCTAACAAAGTTGTTGCCCAGCGGATGGGAAAAGAAGCTGATGGTCCTTGACTGTTTCTCAGAAGCAGCTGGACAAGGTGAGCTCATTTTTAGCGACTTCTATGATCATGCTCCCTCATGGATAAGGAAGGTCCCCAGTTCCAAGGATTCCGACCGATTTCATCACTTTCTTGGAAGAATTGAAAGAGAACTCATAAGCCCAGGGACAAGGCTAGTCTTCAACAGCCTGTCCCTGATGGAACACAACTGGGGAAGAGATCCTGTAGAGGCCTTTTTCGGACATGTCTGCCCCGCTTTGTATGCGTATCAAACTTTGGCGTACTGGACTATGGCAAAGAATGCGCATCCGAAAGAATTCTGTGCCATGATCGAGCACATGACGCAAGTGGTCATAGACTTGTCCAAGAGAGATGACAAGAACTTCATAGAGGTTAGGAAGGCGGGTGGAAGGTACGACCCCCAGACCTATCAGCGGCGCGAATATGCAGTAAGAGACTCTCAAATCGAGATTCTTTAGGGATTTCCAGAAATAGGCCTTGATGTTCGTGATCTGCTTTCTATAGCCAAGAGCGAATAAGAAACAGTGGGTTTGTCGCAGGATTCAGCGCAAGTCGCTATCAGATGACGGGACGTTTTAAATATTGACCTCCTCATATGGAGCGGCTGCAAGACTGGTGGTGATTGATTTATGCCAGAAAGCGTGCGTGGGTCGTCGTACCTCAACTCTAAATCAACTACAGGTACTTCACTGAGAGTGAGAGATGCGAGCCAAACTAGCGGAATGTGTCCAATCTGTATACGGGACTGCCCGGTGCTGTGCGAAATAAGCCTTTCAGCTTTTAGGGGTCGTGAAGCGCTCTATCCCGACCCGGCCCAATTTGGACATTCCACCGCTGGCGGCCTGAAGTACTTTGGTGTTGACTGGTCGGATTTCAACATACACGCAAGCCTGACCGGTGCTGAAGGAATAGAGCCGGATTCAGATCAAGCTCTCTTTCCCAACGTCAACATCGAAAGCAAAGTTGGTCCAATAGCGTTATCGATGCCGTTGACAATCGGCGCCTTCGGTTCCACAGATGTTGGCAGGAATTATTGGGAGGGGCTAGCGATTGGCGCTGCGATAAGTGGCATCATATGCGTCGTCGGAGAGAATGTGTGCGGGATGGACATGGAGGCAAAGCTCCAGAATGGAAAGATCGTCTACTCCAAGGAAATGGAGAGAAGAGTCAATCTCTTTAGAAAGTTCTGGGACGGAAAGCGCGGAGACATAGCAGTTCAGACCAACGTCGAGGATCAAAGACTTGGCGTTGACTTGTATGTAATGTCAAAACTTGAGGTTAACATCATAGAGAGAAAGTGGGGGCAGGGCGCAAAGGCGATAGGCGGAGAAGTGAGGGTCAAAGACCTACAGAAGGCACTCGAACTTAAGAAACGAGGATATCTCGTATTGCCTGATCCTGAAGACAAGGCTGTGCAGGAAGCGTTCAAAGAAGGCGTATTCGAGACCTTCGAGAGACACAGCAGGGTCGGAATGCCCGAGCATAGGAGTTTTGTCGAAGATGTTGAATGGTTAAGGAAGCACGGCGCCAAAGTGGTAAGCCTCAAAACAGGCGCGTATAGACCTTCTGCTGTTGCCTTTACCATGAAGGCAGCCTCAGAGGCTAAAGTGGACTACGTCACATTCGATGGCGCTGGCGGCGGAACTGGTATGAGCCCAGTTCCAATGATGGATGAAATGAGCATGCCTACTGTTTTCTTGGAAGCCCAGGTCCTGAGATGCGCTGAAATACTGAGGAAGAAAGGGAAGCATGTTCCCGATTTGATTATGGCGGGGGGCTTTATCAAAGAGAGTCAAATGTTCAAAGCGATTGCGATGAGTAACTCTGGCGAGGGCCCGCATGTCAAAGCGATCAACATGGCAAGATCTCCCCTGACCGCCGCTTTCAAAGGATCATATTTTGCAGAGCTCGCTGAGAAGGGGCAGCTTCCCAGAACATTCGCGGAGAGATATGGAACAACTCCGGATAGGTTCTTCATATCGTCATTTGATCTGAAGAAGCGATTCGGACCCAAGGCTAAGGAGATCCCATGGCAGGCTATGGCTCTCTGTGGATATTTCGATAGGCTGCGTGTAGGACTGCAGCAACTAATGGCCGGCAGCAGAAAATGGAAGCTCAACCTGATAGACAGAGGAGACATCTTCGCTCTTACGGAGAGAGCTTCAAGGGTTACCGGAATCCCTCTAGCTGAGGAAACAGAGAAAGACGCTATCGAGAGAATCCTCGGGTAGAAGATTCCCCTCACCCTCGCGATCTAACCTCCATTTCTTTCGAAACTTTTATGAGTTCGTGGGCAGGGGGAGGCCCGATAGCGTAGCGAGATGAGAAAATGAGCAAAGTAACTGGGGCCTATGAGATAGCCATGCAACAACTTGACATAGTGGCCGAAAAGGCCAGGCTGAGCAAAGATATCGTTGGACAACTTCGGCAACCAAGAAGAATCGTCATAGTTTCAGTTCCTGTGAGAATGGATGACGGCAGGATCGACACCTTCACGGGATACCGAGTCCAACACAATATCTGGAGAGGGCCTTGCAAGGGAGGGATTAGGTACCACCCAAGCGTGACGCTGGACGAGGTCAAAGCTCTAGCATTTTGGATGACATGGAAATGTGCGGTCGCAGACCTCCCTTTTGGAGGTGCAAAGGGAGGTATAACCTGTAATCCCAAAGAGATGTCCAAGGGTGAACTGGAAAGATTGACTCGCAGATATACAACGATGCTGATCGATGAGATCGGCCCTCATAAGGACATACCTGCCCCGGACGTAAACACAGACGCACAGACCATGGCCTGGATCATGGACACATACAGTACGATAAAGGGCTACACAGTTGAAGAAGTCGTCACAGGAAAACCTGTCGAGCTTGGAGGTTCGCTTGGAAGGGAGCAGGCGACCGGACGCGGAGTGGCAATATGCACACGAGAAACCTGTAGCAAAAAAGGTTTGCAGCTCAAAAACGCCAGCGTTGTGGTCCAGGGATTTGGAAACGTTGGCTTTAACGCCGCAAAGATCCTCTCAGATTGGGGAGCCAAAATAATCGCAGTTAGCGACAGCTCAGGTGGGTCTTACAATCCTGACGGAATTGACGTTAATTCAATGGCAGAACACAAGCGAAAGACAGGTTATGTTACAGGCTTCAAACGCTGCGAAAAAGTCACAAACGAGGGGATGTTAGAACTAAGCTGTGATATCCTAGTTCCCGCAGCTTTAGAGAACCAGATCACGCGAGCCAACGCTGGAAATATCAAGGCTAGGATTGTAGCGGAGGGTGCCAACGGACCAACGACACCTGAAGCAGACGAAGTCCTGCACGAGAAAGACGTGACCGTGATACCTGACGTTCTGGCCAATGCGGGAGGAGTGACAGCCAGCTACTACGAATGGGTGCAGAATCTGAATCGAGATAGATGGACAGAGGAGGATGTGAATAGGAGGCTTGAAGACAAGATGAGAACTGCATTCGCGGATGTGTACGGGATAGCAGAGCGAGAAAAAACCCACATGAGGACAGCAGCGTACATTCTCGGAGCGCAGAGGCTATCAGACGCTTTCCAGAAGCTCGGACTGTTTCCGTAAACAGTGTCTATTCCATGCACATCGCTGAGTTTTAATTTGACTGTGTCAATTGCATCTTCTAAGCGATGGTTAGCTCTGACCCCTACAGAATCGCAGTTCTGTTTCTGACCGTCGCTAGACTTATCTTTGGATATGGTCGAGATATCTAGGTCGATTCGAGGGATGGATGAGGAATGGTTCTCGCGTTCGTATCCGTGAAGATTGGTTCAGCAGAACAACAGAGCCTACATAGGGCAGTTCTGGAAGGAATCAAGAAGGTTTCTGGAGTCTTGGAAGCTCATCTTGTATTCGGACGCTATGATGTCGTGGCTAAGGTCGAAGCGAAGAATACTGACGATTTGAGCAGCCTAGTCGTGGACAGAATAAGGTCAATCCCCGGTGTCCTCTGGACAGAAACATTCGTCACTCACTCCTAGAGCGTCTCGTTACTCCCACTCTATTGTGGACGGCGGCTTATGCGTAATATCATAGACAACCCTCACAACCTCCGGGACTTCGTTTGTTATCCTTGTGGAAACCTTCTCTAGAATGTGATAGGGAATGCTTGCGAACGTGGCTGTCATGGCTTCTTTACTTTCCACAGCCCTGATTGCGACGGTGTATCCGTATGCCCGAGAATCGCCTTTCACTCCTGTGCTTTTTGTATCAGTTAAGACGGTGAAATATTGCCACAAGTTCTCCCTCAAACAGCTCCGCTCTATCTCATCCGTAAGGATCTTGTCAGTGCTCCTGACGATATCGATCTTCTCCTGCGTAACTTCGCCCATTACTCTGACCGCTAGGCCGGGGCCAGGAAACGGTTGTCTCCAAACCATATCTTTTCGCAATCCTAAGGATTCAGCAACCTTTCTCACTTCGTCCTTGTATAAGTCTCTCAAAGGTTCAACAATTCCTCGGAATTTGATTTCAGCTGGCAAGCCAGCGACATTGTGATGAGTCTTTATCTTGTCAGAGCATCTCCTAATTCCCGACTCAATCCTATCCGGATAGATCGTTCCTTGAAGAAGATACTCTACACCGACCTCTTCTGCGACCCTCTCAAAGACTCTCACGAATTCTTCTCCAACAATCTTTCTTTTCAGTTCCGGGTCTAGGACACCTTTCAATCTATCCAAGAACGTCCTAGCGGCATCTACAACCACAATGTTCACGCCGAGTCCTCTTAGGGCTGTCGCCACAGAGTCGCGTTCCCCTTCCCGCATGAACCCATGGTCGACGAAGACTGCGATCAGATTTTCATCGATCGCTCTTGCGGCTAGAGCAACGGTTACGCTGGAATCAATACCTCCAGACGCGCCTATTATGGCCTTTCTCTTGCCAACGGTCTGTCTTATCTCTTGTATCGCTCTTTTCACAAAATCTTCTGTTGTCCAGTTTGCCTTACAGCCAGCCACCTCGAATACGAAGTTCTGCAGCATCATTGTGCCGCTCTTTGTATGAGTTACTTCAGGATGCCATTGCAGGCCATAGACTGGCTTCAGTCTGTGTCTGAACGCTGCTATCGGGCAGTTCGTGGTATGCGCAAGAACTTCGTAGTCGTCAGAGATGGCGGCTACACAGTCACTGTGACTCATCCATACTGTTTCTGTTTCACCGAGGCCTCTTAACACTCCGATGGGCCTGTCGATCGTCGCAAGCGCTGTGCCATATTCCTTCATTCCCGCAGGCTGAACCTTTCCTCCTGACATGTAAGCTATCAGTTGATGACCATAACAGATTCCGAGTATGGGCAGATCCAAACTCAATATTCTCTCATCGGCTTTCGGAGCCTGCTTGTCATATACATTAGTAGGTCCACCAGACAGGATCAGCCCCTTTACGTCAAACTTCTCGTCTAGCTCAGCAATCTCGTCAGGTGATATATCATGTCGAGCAACTTCAGAGTAGACATTGAGTTCTCTGATCCTTCTAGCAATGAGGTGACAATACTGGCCTCCGAAATCAAGGACAAGAACCGTATCAAGCTTCATGTGCCACGTTTGACCTCTCATCAGATTTGTCTGAAGTCCAGTCAGTGGCAGTAGAGTTCAAATGACTTTCCTAACGAGTCGTTGGCCTTGAAAAGCATGATGGTTTGAATCTGGCAATAGGTTCGTACGTTCTGGCTTTTACGCGAGGAGATATCTATCAACTTCCCACGAAGTCACCTCGCCTGTTTTCGGAGGAATGTGAGGCTCATACTCTTTCCATTCCTTCTTTTTCAACTCAAGAAATTTCTCGGCATTCTCCTTACCTAAGGCCTTCACACAGATGTCGTCACTTTCCCATTCTTCAAGTGCTTCCTTCAGGCTAGATGGAAGGGTTCCCACGTTCATTTCGGCTCTTTTAGAATCTGCAAGATTGTAGGCATTCTGTTCAATGGGATCTCCTGGCTCCACTTTCCTCTTGATGCCATCCAAGCCAGCCTCAAACAGTACAGCGTACATCAGGTATGGGTTGCACAAGGGATCTGGAGACCTTAACTCAACTCTTGCCTCCTTCTCTTTTCCTGGAAAGTATTCAGGGAGTCTAACGAAAGCAGAGCGGTTTTTCCTGCTCCACATTACGTAGACTGGAGCTTCGTGACCAGGTACCAGTCTCTTGTAGCTATTGACGGTGGGCGATACTAGGGCAGAAAGGGCTCTGGCATGTGCAAGGAGACCTCCGACAAAGTATCTGCAAGTTTGCGATATGCAGGCATATCCCTCCGGATCAAAGAACACGTTTCTATTGCCTACCACTGAGGAAAGACTTAGATGAGCATGCATACCGCTTCCAGGCTTGTCGAACCAAGGCTTCGGCATAAATGTCGCTATCCATCCATACTTCTTACCGGCGATAGCCTTCGCCGCGAACTTGTATCTCATGACTCTGTCTGATGTTACAACTGGTGTAGAATATCTGAAAGTCAACTCGCTCTGCGAACAGCCGACTTCATGGTGATGGCGCTCCACTTCAATACTCATCTGTAGCAAGGCATCAGACAAGTCCATTCGATATGTCTCTGTAAGGTCCCTACACGGGAACATGTCGAAGTATCTCTGATGATCTGCTACGTTGCTTTCAATAGAGCAAAACTCAGCCTTTTCGTTTCTAGTCGCAAGGTAGAATTCCAGTTCTGCGGCAACATTCGCTATGTAGCCCTCAGCTCCAAGTTTCTCTTCAACCCTTTGGCATATGTACCTCGGGTCACCCTCGAACCTTTTTCCTCCGGGTCTGTGGATGTCACAAATCAGCGTTGCTACGCCGTGGTCGTAGAAGTATCTCGGAAGAACCGTGAAAGTTGCCGGATCAGGTTTCATGACCATGTCGCTTTCTTCAATCTTAACGCAGGCCGGTATTGAAGATCCGTCAAAACCAACGCCTTGCAAGACAGCGGCGTCAAGTTCTTTCGCGGGAATTGTTCTCCCCTTGAGATAGCCGAGGAAGTCCGTGAAGTGCAGTATTACATAGTCCAAATCCTTCAAAGATGTCCTGCGAGGCCCTGCTTTCATTCGACCGCCCCGATCGATCTCAAACGTTCTTTCTCGTAATGCTCGAAAAACCACATGTTCGCGTCCTCATGCTCGTCGCTCAATTTGAGGGGGCTACTGTTACTCTTCTTCTCTTTCTCGGAGACCATGGATCCATAGGACACCTGTCTTCGTCGTTTGACACTGGGACCAAATTGTTGCAACAATATAAGGTCTTTCACAGATTGCCCGTACGTTTATTAAGGAACGGGCAATCTTGGTAAACAAATGTGGACACGCTAAGTGGTAGAATGGTCTTGGACAAAACAGACATTAGGATCCTTGAGGTATTGCTGTCCAACGCCAGACTGTCATATAGGCAGATTGGCAAGCGAGTCGCTGTCTCTGCGGCCACAGCGATGGCAAGGGTAAAGAAACTTGAGCAGGACGGCATAATAAAGCGATATTCAACAATCCTTGACCACGAAAGATTAGGCTATGAACTAACCGCCATAACAGAGATTACAGTGTCTAAGGGCAAGCTCTTAGAAATGGAAAAAGAAATCGCAAAATTACCTTGTGTCTGTGCAGTCTATGACGTCACAGGCCTGACGGACGCTATCATTGTCGCCAAGTTCAAGAACAGACAAGATCTCAGTAGCTTCACGAAATCCCTGCTTGTAATGCCATTCATCGAGAGAACTAACACCCATCTCGTCCTGACGACAGTGAAAGAAGACTTCAGACTCATCTAGGCAAGAGCCAGATGAAGCCCATTATTGAAACAATCGGAACATGCTTCAGGGTCTCGCCTTCGCCTCTCAAGTCTCTCCTAGTCCTGTCGCAGCGAGTATCGCCAAATGGGGCATACTCGCCGAGGCTTTTAAGCTAGGCAAGTAGATCTCTAGACCAACTGTGACCTCGGCAAGGGTGACCAGAATTGGAACATGCGATGTGGGCTGAGAAGTATAGGCCGAGATCGTTGTCTGAAATGAGAAACCAAGCGGAGATTGTGGGTAGGCTGAAGAGATTTGCTGAGACTAGGACGATGACGCATTGTCTATTTGCTGGTCCTCCAGGCACGGGAAAGACCACTGCTGCGTTGTGTTTGGCTCGCGACCTCTTCGGGGAGAGGTACATGGATGCGTTTATGGAACTCAACGCGAGTGATGCCCGAGGGATCGATGTCATACGAACCACGGTAAAGGAGTTCGCTAGGATTGCAACGATAAGTGAGGTTCCCTTCAAGATCCTTGTTCTCGACGAGGCGGACAACATGACATCTGACGCGCAACAAGCACTGAGAAGGACTATGGAAAGATACACGGAATCTTGCAGGCTCATACTTTGCTGCAACTATTCCGGACGAGTCATCGAACCTATTCAATCAAGATGTGCATTGTTCAGGTTTACGCCATTGAAAAGCCAAGATGTCGCTGACTACCTGAATCACATAGCGAAACACGAGAGAGTCGAGCTTGAGGCTGATGGAGTAGCTGCGCTGGTCGAGGTTGCAGAAGGTGATCTTCGAAAAGCCATAAACACTCTCCAAGCGGCAGCCTCCTTAGGGAAACCCGTTTCTGAAGAATCCGTTTACATGGTTGTGGGTAGGGCAAAGCCGGAGGACGTAAGAGAGATGCTTGATCTAGCCTTCAAAGGAGAGTTCTTGAAGGCGAGACAAATGCTGAGGTCGCTTCTCGTGGAGTACGGCCTATCTGGCTCAGACATCGTCAAGCAGATGCATTCAGAGGTCTTCAGAATGGAAGTTCCCGAGCGAAACAAGATCGCGCTTGCAGACGCGATCGGGGAGGTCGACTTCCGGTTAATAGAAGGCGGAGACGAAGAAGTACAGCTCAGCGCATTACTCGCGAAACTTTCAGCGATCGCTCAGGAAGCCAACTAGTGATCCCTAGATGCCTCTCCTCTGGACAGTGAAGCACAGGCCAAAAACGCTCCCGGATGTTGCAGGCAACAAAGAAGCAAAAGAAACCTTCGTCGCCTGGATAAGTTCATGGCAAAGAGGAACACCACCAAAGAAGGCGGCACTGCTTCATGGTCCTCCTGGAACTGGGAAGACTGTCACGGTCCAAGCTGCTGCCAACGACTTCAAGTTCGACCTAGTCGAGATAAATGCAAGTGACAAGAGGACCGAAGAACAGCTTAGGAAGATAGCGGGAGGTGCCGCCACTCAGGGCGAACTCTTTGGAAGAAATCGCCTGATTTTGTTAGATGAGATTGATGGCATCAATTTGTCTGAAGACAAAGGAGCCATCTCCACACTAGTCGAAACGATTAACCGTACCAAGTGCCCAATCGTCCTCACCGCGAACGATCCTTGGGATCCAAAGATCAGGCCTCTTCGCGAACTCTGCCTCGCTATCGAATTCAGGCGGCTCGGCGTACGAGACTCTCTTCCCTATCTGAGGAAACTTTGCGCCTCCGAAGGAATAGAGGCAGATGAACAGGCGCTAAGACTGATTATCGATCGAAACAAAGGCGACATGCGATCCATCGTAAACGACCTTCAAACGTTTACCACTGGCAGGAAGAGGCTGAACTACGCTGATGTGGAATGGCTCAGTTGGAGAGACAGGAAGGAAACTATCTTTGATGCTTTAAGAACAGTCTTCTCATCAAAGAGCGGCATTCAAGCTAGAAGAGCCACAGACATGGCAGATGTGGACCTCGACATGTTCTTCGAGTGGATCTACGAGAATGCACCGTTACAACTCACGGATCCTAGAGACTTGGCTAAGGCGATGGGGGCGCTATCGAAGGCCGATCTCTACCTAGCAAGGATGAAGAGATTGCAGGCGTGGCAGCTGCTTCCTTTCGCCATAGATCAAATGACCGCTGGAGTTGCAATGTCAAAGGAGCGGACGAAGCCAGCCTGGACACCAATGAGATTTCCCAGCAGGATCACATCACTATCCAGAACAAAGAAGGAAAGAGCATTAAGGTCTGCGATAGGAACAAAGATAGGAGCAAAAGGCCACCTCTCAAGTAGGGCCGCACAGAAATACTTCTTGCCATACCTATCCTTCGTCCTCCAGAACAACTCAGAAATGGGTTCAGAAATCGCCGAATGGCTTGACTTGGACGCGGAGATGGTCCAATACCTATCCGGGGAGAGCGCCAAAGAGAAAGAGAAGAGAGTAAGAAAGCCGGTCAAGGTCAAAGAGCGGAAGGCAGCCCCTAAAAGAGTTGCCCGCCGTAGAAGGGCCGCCGCGTCCTAGCCGAGGACTCTATGAGTCTTCTGACCTCTTGGCTACCTGCCCCGGACCTGATTGGGCCAAGAATATCCACGAGGTCATCGCACCGCATCAGACAGGACTTCAGCTTGCCGTCGCTCGTAAGCCTCATCCTCGAGCAGCGAAGGCAAAACTCCGTATTCTCGACAGGCTTGACAACCTCCACCTGCGCTTCACCGAGATGGTACACCTTTCTTCCATGCATGGATCGCCTCGCCTCAACTTTTTGGGCTCTGCCGGACAACTCCTTCTCTATGCCATCAAGTGAATAGTGATGCTGAGAATAGTAGTTGCTCTCCACGTTTAATGGCTCAAGTTCTATTAGCTGCAACGTAGCGCCAGCCTGACGGCAGAATTTCAGCATAGAGTCGATCTGATCGTTGTTGACGCCTCCCAAGACAAGCATGTTCACTTTTACAGGATAGAGACCCGCCGACTTAGCTGCCTTAACTCCTTCGAGCGCATCGCTGATTCTACCTCCCGTTAGATGTTTGTAGGTTTCAGCATCAACTGAAGGCACGTTGATGTTGATCCTCATCAGTCCATTTCGTTTCAAGTTTGTTGCAAGCGGATACGTAAGCAGAGTCCCGTTGGTCACCATTGAGATCTCCTCAATCGTCTTTCTTTCACTGAGAAGTCTGACAATTTCCGTAATTTCCTGACGAATGAGCGGCTCTCCCCCGGTCAGCTTGACGCGTCGGGCGCCCAATTCACTTGCGATTCCAGCTATGTTGGCGATTTCAGCCGGTGTCATCTCGTCCTTGCTTTGAGGTTGTCCTTCCCTGTGACAGTAGGGGCACTTGAGATTACATCTCTGAGTCACTGAGATTCTGAAGTTTAGAAACGTTCTTCCATATCCGTCAACGATCGGTCCGGTGTCAGGCAATGCCTTGTCACTCTGAAGCGTGCTTTACCATGTGGCATATCTCTGGAAGAATCAACTGAGTCATCGCCAACCTAACGGCATCAGTTGAGCCTGGCAAACAGAAAACCACTTTGCCATTCAAAACCCCAGCGAGAGCCCTCGACAAGACTGCTGCAGACCCTACTTTATCATAGCTCAGTTTCCTGAAGATCTCTCCAAAACCCGGCATACACTTGTCTAGGAGCCTTTCCCCTACCTCTATCGTTACATCTTGCTTGGCTATCCCTGTTCCTCCGCACACGATGACAGAATCCACCTTTCGCGAGTTTGCCGCCTTCCTGATCTCATGCGCCAATTCTCGCCGGCTATCTGATATGAGAACTCTGTTTGCAGTCCTGTGTCCGGCGCTCGATAGAAGCGATTGGATTAGATCTCCGGACGGGTCGTCAATCGCTTGGCCTTTCTTCCGCGACATGTATCTAGAGGTGCTACAGGTTATGATGGCGGCACTCACCGAGGAGGGAGCCTTTTCCCTGTGCTCCTTAACTGAGCTACTTACGGACGTTC
>Ga0315309_1000588_pt1 | contig 22172 bp, 16 predicted proteins | sample TDP4_MG_FD_203080 | JGI IMG/M metagenome (GOLD analysis project Ga0315309, IMG submission 203080) | Freshwater sediment microbial communities from Lake Towuti, South Sulawesi, Indonesia - TDP4 | ecosystem: Environmental > Aquatic > Freshwater > Lake > Sediment | place: Indonesia: South Sulawesi...
AGCATGTTCTCCTCTACTGAAAAAGTCGTAGTAAATACCCTAGATCAGCTTAATGGATTAGAGCTTGATGCAGTCTATGTAACAACACCTATTTCATCGCATGCTTTCATAGTCAAGGACTTGTATGTAAAAGGAATAGTTCGCAATATCTTTACTGAGAAAACACTTGCTTCAAACTATACTCAAGCCAAGGAAATGTGTGAACTTGCAAGGAAAGTCGGTGGCAAGACGATGGTTGGATATATGAAAAGATTTTCTGTTGTTTTTGGAAAAGCTAAAGAGTTGTTGACTCAAGGGAAACTAAGCGAGCCCTATTCCTTTAATGCCTATGCCTATTCATCAGATTTTCTGGGATTAACGAAGGACTCCAAGTCTTTCGCATCACGAGGTGGCGCTCTGAGAGACATAGGTTGTCATATCTTGGATTTGGCCCTCTGGCTCCTCGGCGACCTCAACGTCAATGATGTTGTATCTTGCCATGGAATCGAAGATGCTGAAACATCCGTATCATTTACAGCTGTGAATTCCAATGGGATAGAAAGTCGGTTTGATATTTCTCAACGAATGCCTGGTTATCGAATGCCAGAATTCGGCTGTTTTCTCGAATGTCCCGAAGGGAAGATCGACGTAAATGATGACCGACTGCTTTTGACCTTAAGAGATGGTAGTCAAAGAATCTGGTATAGACACGACCTCAGTGATAACGTGTGTTTCTCGTTGGGGGAAACTGAATACTACAGAGAAGACCTAGAGTTCGTGAATTCGTTACTAGAGAACCGCGTGTGTGAACCGAACTTTGAAACTGCGTCAAAGGTTGACTACATTATTGACCAAGTAGGAAAGAGGATCGCTAAGCGGGAATGATCGATTGGGCAAATTGTTGCTAGTTGGCGATAATCCTTTTCAGGGAATCAGTCATCTCTCGCAAGAACGAGCAAGAAGCAGATGTGAGACTGTTGTTTCTCCGCCGGACGAGGCGGCCGACGTAATCTTGGCTTCACTCAAGAACGGTGCAAATGGTTTCTCATTCTCTGTGAGCGAACTCACTCTCTCGATTCTCCGAACATTGCGTGAGCGAAAGAGCATCGACCAGGTAAGCCTTTATCCGATGGTGCCATACGCCTTTGAATACGTGAGAGTTGCTACTCAGACTGGAACGCCTGGTTTGGTTAAGAGGTTTGCTAAGCAAGTGACGCTGTCAGGGGACGTAAGAGCGGTTTTGGAAGGGTTGCGGGCCGTAGTAAGAATGAATCCTGAAGGTTTCACAAAAACATACCTTGCTTACGAGCTCTCCAGAATAAGATCCTCAGCGGGTAAACAAGTGAAGCTAGTCTCAGTTTTGCTTAATGAAGTAATAGCTGATATGGGTTTGGCTCTAGGCTTTGATTGGCTTTTCAGATCATTCATACATTATCTTTCCGAGAGAAAAATAACTCCCGGGTTTAACACTAGGAATTTTCCTTATCTTGTCAAAAGATTCGACGAGTGGGGCATTGAATTGGATGAAACACTGATTGTTACGCCTTTTAACAAAGCAGGTTTTCAGATGAACCCGTCAAAAGAACAATGTGAAAGAACTCTGGCGAGCTTGTCCCGTCCTGTGGTCCTCGCCATAAGCGTTTTGGCAGCGGGCTACTATAAACCCTCCATGGCAGTGGACTATCTGGCGAGTCTGAATAATCTCAAGGGTCTAATTGCCGGAGTGTCTAATGAGCAGCAGGCAAGCGAGACGTTCAGGCTTTTCAGGAGGTCCCTTTAGCCCGCGCTCTAATCTACTGGGTTAAGCTGCTCGAGATGAGTCTTGTGGAAAATAGATGAGTGGGCGGTTTAGGTAGCGCGTTATCGAAAGGCAACTATGCGCGCGCACTGCTTCTTTGCGTCACCTTTTATCTTGGACGAATCAGGAATTGCGGAAAGCTGGGTTCGTTACTACTCTTGTTGATCGCTCGTTTCTAGCGGTCAAAGGCGGAAAACAAGCGTGCGCCCTATGATGTGTATCACTACTAGTTAACTAATCTGTGTTGTAGTATGAGCGCAGAATTACAGACGTGTACTAAACTGTGAAACGCTGCTAGAAATGGAAGATGATTACATGCCTGGAATCGTCGCTATTATCGATAGTGAAAGTGATAAAACCTTAATAGATTCTATGGCATGCGCCATTACTCATGAAAAGTGGCAGTTGAAGGATCTATACATTAAGCCTCCAATAGCAGTAGCCAGAGTCCATCTTGGGGTATCCAATGCTGAATCACAGCCCATATTCAACGAGGACAGATCTGCACTAATAATGATGTATGGTGAAATCTTCGATTATGAGGAAGAAAAGAAGGACATTATTTCAAAAGGTCACAGATTTGTCTTCGATAATGACCCCGAGTTTTGTCTACATTTGTACGAAGAATATGGAGAACGATTCGTCGAGAAGATTAATGGATGTTTTGTCCTTTTAATTTATGACATTAGAAGCAAAAGAATACTAGTCGCCAATGATCGGCATGGGTTAGCGCCCTTATACCGTGCCCAGAATGGTAATAAATGGATTTTCGCTACCGAAGTAAAGGCGATACTTAAAGATAAGATGATTGCGAAAGAGATAGATGACCGTACGGTGGCTGATTTTTTTGCCTTTGGAAGAATTTTCGGAAACAAGACCTTTTTCAAGAGTATCAAGGCTGTACCGCCAGCGTCAATAATAACTTGGTCGGATGGAAAAATATCCGAAAGGCAATACTGGGACTACAAATTTGAGGAAGAATATGATCCTAGCTTAACTGAAGAGTATTATGTTAACACACTTGCTGCGCTTTTCACAAAGGCCGTGAAACGGGCGACAAAAAAGAAATATCGTTTTGGGGTCTTTCTTAGTGGCGGCTTAGACAGCAGAGCGGCTGTCGCCGCGATCGATAAAAAAAGCTACCCCATAAGCACGTTTACTTATGGAATTAGCGGGGGAGACGAAGCAAAAATAGCGAGGATAATCGCGAAGAAGCTTGGAACTAAACATGAATTTGTTGAACTCAGAAGGAATTACTTGGTCTCATTTGCAGAAAAGGGAGTCTATTTGACCGATGGAATGCTGAACTGTGCCCATTTCTACTGGATTAGCCTTCTGCCCGCCGTAAGAGAACGGGTTGACGTGATATTTCACGGCTTGGGGCTGGACATACTATTAAGCACTGTTCTGTCACACACAATGTTCGAACATTTCTACCACGGAGGAGCCGGGCTTTTTCTGGAGCGACAAATCTCAAGAACTAAGGGCGATGTCTTTTCTGATTTGCTCTTCAGGTTTTTCAACAGTCCAGTCTCGGAAGAAATGATGCCTCTTTTCTTTTCGAATGCCTACTATCAGAAAATAAAAGAATACCCACGCGCATCCTTTGAGGAACATTTGAGCAGTGTCAAAGAAAAAGATCCTGTGAATAGGGTGGATTCTTTCTGGCTTCGCCAATTTGGGAGATATAATCTAAGCAGAGTGATTCTCCGTAACTTCGTTGAGGATCGGTTGCCGAGTTTGGACATTGATTTCTTTGAGTTCGCTCTGCGCGTTCCTAGAAAATTCCGATTTCGACGCCAAGCACTCTATTTTAAGCTTTTGGCAAAACTTGCGCCAGACTTGGCCAAAATTCCGTACCAGAGAACAGGCGTATCTCCCATGATGCCAGATCTAGTTCATAGAATTGGTTTCTTAATCCAAGGGGTCTACAAATTTCTGGTTCGGAACTTGAGAGTGAAGACCCATGGATTTATCTCTTTGCCAAACTGGATGGGATATCCTGACATTGGTGAATGGATAAGGAAAGATGAGAACTTGAGATCATTTTTTGAAGGCATTCTTTTGGATTCGAGAAGTCTGAATAGGGGATATTTCAACCCTAGTTTTATTAGCCAGATGGTCACAGACCACATGAGTGAAAGGAAAGACTGGACAAATCTGCTTTGCGCGTTATTGACTTTTGAGCTGTGGCATAGGCTGTTTATCGATTAATCTGAAGAAGAAAAACATTTTCAATAAAGCGCGCTCTATGAGAAACAAAGGTGTTTCAGATGTCTACGAAATTGCTTTCAACAAGTCCAGATGGAGAGGAATTTCCAATTCCCATAGCACAGGATCATATTAAAGAGTTCAATCGTATTGAGAAGCTCGTGAGACTTCAGCGGGAACAGGGGAAGGAGATTATCGTTGTAAACGGGCTCGGATTCGTCGGTCTGGTGATGGCCGCGGTGGTGGCGGATTCTGTTGATGAAAAAGGTAAGGCCAACAAGTTTGTTATCGGGATGCAGCGGCCTTCGATCCGAAGCTACTGGAAGATACCAATCATCAATAGAGGTCTCTCCCCCGTGAGATCAGAAGATCCTGAGGTGGATGTCCTGTTGAAGAGATGTGTTCTTGAGAGAAAGAACATGATTGCTACTTTCACATACGATGTATTGAAGCTAGCTGATGTGGTGGTCGTTGATATCCAATGCGATTATCTAAAGGACGAGCTCGGGAATGTAGAGAATGGGCACGCAGATATGAAGGCCCTTGAGGAAGCGATAGACATTATTGCAGATCATATCGATCCGAACTGTCTCGTACTGATCGAGACCACTGTGGCCCCTGGAACTACTGAGCAGGTCGCATATCCAATAATGAAAAAAAGGTTCGAAAAAAGAGGGATTAATTCCGAACCACTGCTTGCGCACAGCTATGAGAGGGTCATGCCCGGAAAGGAATATGTACGATCAATTCGCGACTTTTGGAGGGTCTGCTCAGGGATCAATGAAGAATCGAAGAGGAAAGTGAAGAAATTTCTTAGCGAGGTTATCCATACCAAAGAATTTCCCCTGACCGTTCTGGACAAGCCTATCGAATCAGAGACTGCTAAAATCATAGAGAACTCGTACAGGGCGACTATACTTGCATTCATGGACGAGTGGTCAATTTTCGCAGAACGCAATGGTGTAGATCTGAAGAAAGTAATTGATGCCATCAAAGTAAGGCCAACGCATTCAAACATAATGTTTCCAGGCCCAGGGATTGGAGGTTATTGCCTACCGAAGGATGGTGGACTTGGTATATGGTCATACAGGCACATTTACGGATGGGAGGATGAGATTTTTAAAATCACACCAATGGCCATAGATATTAACGACACCCGCGCCTTACATGTAGCGCAGTTGGTCAGAGATGCCTTAAGGAACATGGGAAGGCCCATAGCTGCTGCTGACATCCTTCTATTGGGAGCTTCGTATAAGGAGGACGTGGGTGATACTAGATACAGCGGATCGGAATTGATCGTAAGAAAGCTCACAGAGATGGGTGCAAACATAAAGGTCCACGATCCTTATGTAGACCACTGGTGGGAGCTCGAGAAGCAGGATGAGTACCCCCATCCGGATTATTCACGGAAGCGGTTCTTCGACAGGCAGGACAAGCTCTCGGAATTGAGGATAGAGAAGGATATGTGGGCGTCGATGAACAACGTAGATGCTATTATCCTCGCGGTAAAGCATAAGCCATATTTGAATCTCGATCCCGAAGAGGTCGTCAAGTCTGTGGGAAAACCATTTGCAATAATAGACTGTTTCGCCATCCTCAACGACGATCAGATAGGGAAATACTTCGAATTGGGCTGCGAAGTGAAGGGGATGGGAAGAGGCCATATCCAGAGAATAAAGAAAGTGGCCATGGAGAAAAATATGAGCGTGGGCGCTACAAGATCTTCGGCAATGGAGAGGGAGATATTTTAAGAAGCGCGCGCTAATGTCGTGGCGCCAGCTAGAGCTCGGGAAGCTGGCTTTTCTTATCTGGGTGTGGCTATACTGTTTCGATTAGCGCAGGCGGGCTTTCCATTGGTTGTGTTGAAATGAATACATGCATATTCTAGCTTTAGGTTTGTTGAAAATGTTTCTCATTTTGTTCTCTATCGCCGTAGTCTGTTTTTCATTATTCATTGGCATATACGGACTGTACTTTTTGCTTGTGTTCAGAAACCCAAAGAAAAGAGATTATCTGGCGGCAGTTGAGAATGCTTTAATGACAGAGCTACCTGTTGAACGGCTTCCGAAAGTGTCCATACTGGTGCCTGCACATAACGAGGAAGAAGCCGTTTCAAGGAAACTGCAAAACATCGCAGCTATCAATTATCCTAGCGAGAAAATCGAAGTAATAGTAATAGATGATTGCTCTGATGACAAAACAGCTGAAGTTGCCAGCCAGGTTCTCAATGAGCTTTCCCTGAATGGAAAAATTATCATGAATAGCGAACGGTTGGGAGTAAACGCCCTCTATAACAGGGCCGTTGCGGAGTCAAGAAGCGATCTGATTCTGACTACAGATGCAGACGTAACATTTGATAAAGATGCGCTAATCAAGGCAGTAAAAGCCCTTGACAGCTTTAGAGACGCCGGCGGGGTCACGGGAAAAATGATTCCTGTGTCAAACAATTTGACATCTGCAGTTCTGGTGGAGAAATCGTATCGTGGCCTTTATGATTCTACGTCAACAACTGAGAGCGCAATTCATTCAACATTCCCCGGGTACGCAGGCTTCTTACTGATGAAGAAGTCCGCATTTTCTCCGCTACCTGCAAACTATGGATCTAGTGATGGTAATATTTCGTTATCCATAATAAGAAAGGGTCTAAGGTTTCTGTCTATTCCAGGTATCTCTTTCTACGAACCTATTTCGCTTAGGATTGCTGAACAAAGAAGGCAGAAAGTTCGGAGAGCCGCTAGGTTGATACAATCCGTTTTCGCGAACAAGGACATGTTGTTCAAGAACGAGTACAAATCCTTTGGCAACACAATCTTTCCTCTGCGCTTCGCTATGATGATATTGGCTCCTCTATTTTTTTTCTTGGGAATCACGGCAACTGCCTGCGCAGTCCTGTGCGTGTCGACGCCGCTCTGTTTATCATTAACCTTTGTGTTCCTGCTTTGCGTTTATTCTGGAACTAAGATGACGTTGCATAAGCTGAATATTTTCAGCAGTTTTGTTGTACATCATTTTTATCTCCTTATGGGGTTGTTCTTCTCAAGAAAAGAAGTGACAGTCTGGAGACCGCGCGCTCAATAGTTTTCAGTATCATGAGCGTTTTGTTAGTCTGGGATGCATTATGACCGTTTGACCAAGTACGCTACGTTTCATAGGCGCGCTTTTCTGCAAGCTCCGAAATGACGGAACGAGTCCAAGAATCCAACAGTGGTTTTGTACGTTAGCTGATACCGATTACGGGCGATTAGAGGATGTAGCGCGCGCCATAGGTAGGTGTGAAAAGCATTGAACCAGTTGCCCCGTTTTGCATGTGCTCGAAGAAGTTGGTGAAAAAATGGAGAAAATCAAAGTTGGTGTAATAGGCTGCGGTCATATTGCTCAGCGAGCGCACCTTCCTAACTATTTTGAGAATGCTAAATGCGAACTTGTGGCAATATGCGAAGCCGACGAGGAAGTTTTGTCTAGAACTGCAGAAAAATATGCTGTGAAGCATGCTTTTGGAGATTACCATGAGCTGTTGGAAAGCGGCTTCGTAGAGGCAGTGAGTGTTTGCGTTCCGACGAGGTTGCATCCCCAAGTCGTAATTGAGGCGGCAAGGAATAGGGTTCACGTGCTATGCGAGAAACCACTTGCGTCGAATCTGGAAGAAGCAGACAGAATGCTGAAGGCTGCTTCCAATAGTGGAATCAAGCTTAGTGTCGGCTACAACTTGAGGTTTCTGCCAAACCATGCAAAGGTGAGGGAATACATTGAAAATGGTAGAATCGGGAAGCCCATTTTCGCCAAAGCTCAGCTGATTGCCACTGGTCCCTATGAAGTGTCTGAGACCTCAATTGCTCATGAAGCAGAGAAAAGAATGGGTTGTCTTTTCGACTTAGGTGCGCACCTCGCCGACCTAATGATTTGGATGTTCGGGAAACCATCATATGTTTCCGCTTACCTTTCAACACATGCGCCCGAAATAAGAGTGGACGACTCAGCCTTGGTTTCGTTAAACTTTGAATCTGGTCTTATTGGAGAGATTTCAGTCGCATGGGCACCGATATTTAACTACAACGCAATAGAGGGAAGTAGACAAGTACAGGTCACTGGGACGAAGGGCATTCTGGAATCAGATATTTTCGGTCCTTCTTTCCAATTCTACAGCACCGATTCTCTGTCGTGCAAGATCAAGGGAAAAATCAAGCTGACACCTGGTAAATTCGACCCGAAAATTCCGTTTCAAGCACTAAGCTCGTCATACAAGAGAGAAATTGACTATTTCCTAGAGTCGGTTGCTCGGAACAAGACTCTACCAATCACGGGTGAAGAGGCACGAGAATCGCTCAGGTTGATACTCGCTGCTTATGACTCATATAAAACTAAGTCTGTAGTTTCGTTGAGTTGAAGAGCATGGGACCAACAGTTGCTATTGTCAGAGCGGAACAAGAAACCGCTAAAAGCGCCACGAAAAAATCCATAGAGCTAATAGATGGACTCAGCGATCTACTTGGAAAGAGAAACGTTTCAATAAAACCAAATCTCTGCAGGCCATGTTCTTCTCAAGCAGGGTACACAACCGATTTGACTATAGTGGAAGCTGCGATTGAGAGTATAAATAGGATTTCTCAATGCAATATTCAAGTTGTTGAGACAAATAACTCCGAGGCGAGTGCAGACGAGACTTTCAGAAGACTGGGCTACCTAGACCTCGAAAAGAAATATCCAAATGTCAAGTGTAACAATCTGTCAAAAGACGAAAAGCTAAAAGTAAGTCTAAACGGAAGAATCTTTAAAACCCTAGTTGTCCCTGAAAGTATGGTTTTTTCCGACTACATAATAAACGTGGCCAAGCTGAAGATGCATGCTGATTATTATTACACTGGAGTATTGAAAAATGCTTATGGCTTTGTGCTTTCTCGCGACCGCAGGCTGCAATATCACGGGTTTATGCATGAAGTCCTCACAGACCTGAACATGTTTTACAGACCTGACCTTTCCATCATCGATGGTATAATGGGAATGGAAGGCTTTGGGCCTGTCGAAGGAAAGCCAAAACATATAGGAGTTGTAATCGCAAGCAAGGATCCTGTTGCAGCTGACAGTGTTGCTGCAGAAATCGTGGGGATTAAACCGTCTAAGATCAAATACCTGAGATGTGCCGAAAAAAATGGGATTGGAAGAATCAACGACATTGAAGTAGTCGGGTCTAGTATTGAAGAAGTAAGAACGAAGTTTGATTTTATTCCTCTCAAATGGTATCTTCTCGGGAGAATATCGCTGAGTCTTCAGAGAACCTCTAGACGGTTATCTAGTCTGGGAAGGCTGCTCAGTCTGTCAAGGAGCGCTATGTCAACTATAGGATATTCCGAATTGAGAAACAGGTTATCCATGTCTGATCTGCTAAGGCTCGCGAGAGATACAACATTCAAGATAGAGGATTAACATCGCCAACATGCGCTCACGCGTTATGTAGCTCTTTTAGGAACTTTGTTGCCATTTCGAGATTCTCTTGTCGATGGATCCTCAAGCTTCCTATATATGGCTACGGATTCCTGCGTGCTCATCTAGCGCGCTAAGAGATCGCCCAAGCAGTAAGCGCAAGTAACACTTAGTTCGCGGTTGGTTCTAACTATCGATTTCTGCCGAATTACTTGACGACGAAGAGGTTTATAGATGCTGGAGCGCGCGCTGGTCACTAAAAGGCGGGTAATCAAGAAAAAAGCCCAGCAACAGCCGACTTGATTAAAGAGTTAATTGGGTTGTGTACTGTCGGCAAGTCGTTTTAGAGAAGGATTGCTATGAAGCTTGTTTATGCACATGATGGACTTGACTTCTACGATTCATTGTTTGTAAAGTCACTGAAACAAGAGTATGAAACTTGTGTCGTCACGTTTAATCCAAATCCAAACCACATCCCCGAAGGAATACCAATAATAAAAATGCCTGACTTGGTTCCCCCAATAGGTTTGCACCCATTTGATACGGCCCGAAAGCATCTCCTAACCCTGGCGAGAGCTGCAGCATTCAAGAAATGCATATCAAAGTTAAATGCTGATGTGATCATTGGATGCTGGTCAACTACATATGGGGTCTATGCAGCTTTTTCAAATCATCATCCTTTTGTCCTTTTCGTATGGGGCTCAGACGTGCTAAGATTTCCCAAGTTTGCTATTTTCAGGGTCTTAGTGAAGTACGCCCTTGAAAAGGCAGATGTTGTTGTTGTTGACTGTGATCTTCAGAGGAAGGCTGTCAAAAGGCTAGGCTGCCGAAGTAGCAAGATACTTGCTTTTCCTTGGTATGACCCAAGTGGTTTCGCGACTGAAGGTAAACGGAAATCTGAGGTTAGGGCCGAACTTGGGTTTTCTGAAGATGATTTAGTCATAATAAGCACTAGGAGACATCATCCCATCTATGGGGTTAGTTACCTGATCGAAGCAATTCCCTTAATTCTAAGGAGAGAGCCAAGAGCCAAATTTCTCATTCTGGGAGAGGGTCGGCTCACTTCTCAGTTTAGAAAAAAAACAATGAAACAAATTGATGAAGGTAGCGTGAAATTTCTTGGAGACGTTCCACATAAAGATGTAGCTAAATACCTTAATACTTCAGACATTTACATTTCAACATCGCTTTCTGATGGAACTTCTGCCAGCTTGTTGGAGGCAATGACATGCTCGCTTCCTCCAGTAGTTACCGACATTCCGGCAAATAGGGAATGGATTCAGGATGGATGGAATGGTTGTTTGATACCGACTAGAAATGTGTCTCAACTGGTCCAAAAAGTGATTTGGATAGCTGAGAAGGAGAAGAATAGGCTGGAAATAGGCAGGAATGCCTCAGAAACCATAAGAACAAAAGTTGATTGGCAAAGAAGTATGAGCGCCTTGAACAACAGCATAATGAGGTGCTATAACGCGCGCTAGCAACTGCAGGAATTGAAGTGAATTCCCTGAAAACCAGTACTACGAGTACCCTAAAGAGTTCGAGTCTAAGAAAAACAAGAATCGTCTGGTTGAGCGGTCTAGTTTTCGGTCGTGACACAGTAACATCTAGGACAGAAATAGCGCGCGCGCTTTCCAAACTTAATGCGGAAGTTTACCTTTTTGGCATCTCCTCACGAGGAAATCAACCAGAAGAATCGGACAAGCATTTTGTCCTTTTCCCGATGAGATTTGTCCCAATGATTACCCAGGGATTGTACCTTTTGGCGCTGTTTTTTTCAATCCCTTTCTATGTAATTATGAAGAATCCGGACTACGTCATCACTGGTCCAGATACCACCGCAATAATAGGTTTTGCTCTGAAGTTATTTTTTCCCCAAGCGAAATTCAAAGTAGTGTTAGATATCAGAAGCACACCCCTGAAACACCCTGTTTTGCATTCATACCCGAAAAGAGGCGCATCACAACCGCGCGCGCACATGTTCTTGTTTTCGCTTTCGCTTAGCCTAGCCAAGAAAAAGTTTGATGGAATAACGATAGTAACTGAACTCATGAAGAAAGAGGTCTGTGACCGGTTTGACGTAAATCCTGAGCTTGTTGGAGTTTGGACAGGTGCCGTATCCACGAGTATCTTCAATCCAAGGAGTTTCGATGAAAAAGAAATCAAAGGGAGTCTCGGATTAGACGGCAAATTCGTGATTTTCTATCATGGAAAAGTTCGCGCGCATGGACTTGTTGAAACTTTCAAAGCTCTGGGATTGTTGAAGACAAAATACCAGAGTCTGGTTCTATTTCTCCTCGGTGAGCCTGCTTTACCTATGTTCTGGAACAACCTAGCCCAAGAACTGAATATTCAGAACAATGTGATATTCCATGGAAACGTGCGATATGCAGATGTCCCAAGGTATATTGCTATGTCAGATCTGCCCATAGTCCCATTGCCTGATTCACCCAACTGGAGAAATCAATGCCCTCTGAAGCTCCTTGAGTATCTTGCCATGGAAAAGGTAGTTATTCTGACGGACATTCCAGCTAATAGAGAAATAGTAGGGAAATGCAAATGTGGGATTTACATTTCGTCGGTCGATCCAGAAGAAATTGCACAAGCGATCGCTTACGCGTATCGTAATCGAGATAGCTTAGGCAAATTGAAGAACCTTGGTAGAGCAATAGTTGAAGACAAGTATACCTGGGAAAAGGTTGCGAAGGATTTGCTCGACTATCTTTTACGCCTCCAACCTTTATGAATGCAATGCCCCTGTTGCTGTGAAGAAGCTCGCGCTATAAAGCACAAGCGTTTTGTATGTTGCGTTTGAGACATTATTGTTTGGAGAGAGACAGCCTTGAAAGGAAACCGCAAATATCTTATAAACCATAAGATGACTCCCGAATTTAACTGGCCAAGTAAGATGGATTGAATGGAATTGGATGATACTACAGTCATTGAAAGAGTAGCGCGCGCGCTAATGTACGGGGATTCGCAAGAGGTTTATGCAGTTAAAGAATTAGACCGCAGATTATCTCGACCATTTATTAAACCGTTCTTTGCAACTTGCGATGTAGGAGGAGGTAACGGAGTTGACGCTATACCTTTTGCATATTTGAGCGATTCCTCTTTCCTTCTTGAGAAAAATAAGGGAGCACTTAGCATTGCAAAAGACGCTGCAGCAAAGCTAGGCGTGAAATCGAAAATGGTTTTCGTAAGATGCTCCGCGCTGAACCTGCCCTTCAAAAATGAAGTTTTCAACTTAGTTTCATCGTTCTCAGTTTTAGACCATGTTCCAGGTGAAAAATCGCATCAATTAGCAATAGATGAAATGGCAAGGGTAACTTGCAACTTTGGATACGTCGTGGTGACAGTGCCCAATAAGCTGTTTATCGTTGGAGTTATTGCAAGAAAAATAATTCAGCTTATGGGAAACCCCGGTTTGGAGAAACATTTCGCACCAAGAGAAATAGAGAGAACCATGCTTTCTGTGGGACTCAAACCATTGTTTTTTGATGCTACATATCCGACTAAGATTGACAAGTATATCGTAAGTTTCCATTTACCTAAATTCATGATGGCGGTACCAGCCATTATTCTTCAACCGTTCATACGGATATGTGAAAGGATTTTTTCTCAACTAGAAAAGGGTCCTTTCAGAAAGTGTGGGGCAAGAATGGGGTACACAAGCCAGAAAATAAGCACCTAGGCAAAAAAGCAAGAGCGAAAAATGTCATCAGCTTCGATGTGACTTGTCGTACTGGGTCCATGCGACTCCAGACTGAACTGAAAATGACTTTGCCCGCGCGCCGTCTTTTCGGCAGTCATTAGTCTTGCTCTGGCTTCCTATTGGGAGCTTGGAGAGGGCGCGCTACGGTATGTCATCCTAAAGTTCAATATCATCAAGCCATTCTTATTGGCTGCGCGCGTCTACCCGGGGTTGAAGGTGTTCGTAGCTATGTTAGCCATCCAAGCTGTGTTATCTGTGTACACGTAGTCCGCGTTTGGTACGCTTCCACAATTGCCAGCTGAGCCTTTCCAATAACCATTAAAAGTGTTGTATCTTCCATATCCTCCGCAGCCTGAAATCCAATAAATTGCATATTGGGTAGCTTCCACATCAAGGTAGAAAGTATTGTATCTTGCTTCCTGTGTTTCAGTCATTGGGTCGTCCCAACCAGCGAAAACAACACCCCAACGACAATTTCTTGTCTTCAAATAGATTGTATTGTTTTGAACGAAAGTGTTTGATGCTGTAGCCCAACCAGCGAAATCAAGTGCAAGATATCCTACTTCTCCTGTAGCTGGGTAATTTACTAAATCAACATCAACGTCTATGTGAACTTCATTGTTTTGAACATTCGAATTTGCCCGTTGAGTCCACCAATCTGAGCCTTTACGACAATTTATGACTTTAACATAGACAAGATTCCCTTTGTTTCCACCTTCACCACCATCACCCATCTCAAGTCCTGTACCACAATCATAAATTAACCAAGGGTCAAGAGTACCGTCTGGTCGTTTACCTATAATACTATTTGTAGCTGGATTCAATTTGAATCCACAGCAAACATTTTGTGCTCTACATCCCCTAGAGATACCACCATAAGCAATATTGTGGTCTACAGGTTTACCTGTCTCAGAACACCAATAAATGGCATGAGAATAACCACTGTTTTCGTAAATGCCACCAATCACTTCATTGTAAGTTACTGGACCTTCGCCACCGAAGTAGAGGGCCATATTTGTGTTTGCTTCGTGTTCTCCATCAATGTGGCAGTCAATCAGTTTATTGTATGACCCAGCACGGATTGTGAGCCCATGATGATTACTTCCGCCTGCTTTTGTAAAGCCACGCACATACGTTCCGTTAATCTCATTGTTGTCTGCGTTACGTAGGCAAATTCCATATCCACCGATGTTAGAAAATGCTATTTTCCCTACTGAGCAATATGTCGCACCATTAGTCATATAAACTCCAAACTCGTTGTTGGATATGCCTTTGCCTATGATTTTTGGGTATGCGCTTTCGCTAGCAGGCTCGGTTTCCGTTATAAAATGAGCGTTGGTTATCCCTCTGAAGTCCAGAATTCCCTCCGTGGTTGTAGGAGTATAGGTAACAGTGAACGTAACATTCAGCCGCACATAAACTATAACATTGCTCTTCATGTCTATATTTCCGCTGAGTGAGTAATCTCCATCCGTTATGAGAACTGAACCCTTAACTGAGTTTGCAAGCGTTATTGCTTGACTGATAATGGTGATTGCATCAGTGTTTCGCGCTATTTCTCGGCCACTGTCTGAAAGCACTGTGTAGATTCCATCTTTCGAGACGGTGTATAGCACGCTCGTATGGAAATCTATGAGACCAGTAGAGCGTATTTGTATGTCTCCAGTAACCTGTCCATTACCTGTACTTGTCGTCAGAAAAACCAAACATAGTAAGACTGTAAGGTCCAGGGCATGTATTTTTCGCCACATCAATCGTGCGTCACCCTGTTGCTTCTGACCATTGCGCATATTATGTCAAGCAAACTAATATACTTAGTCGCATTCTTGTTGAACAGAAATACGCAGCGAAAGAGTTCGAAAGCTACTTAAACCTTTGACCTGCGCGCGCGACTTGGACAAAGTCGGAAGTAGGAAACTGAGCGTTCTTTATGACGTTGGTGCTGATGAAATATGCTTTCGCGGTCTGAGCAGACTCAAGTTAAGAGGCGCAGAAATCTGGAAAGGCTTTCGATTACATCTCAATTTCTTCATCTCATCGATTTTGCATTAAGACGCCCAACTATGCTTTTGGAAAAAGGCGCCTTGATCACATCAATAGATGTTGATGTGGGAAGCAGGTCGATTGGGGAGATGAATAAAGGCAAGAACGACATTAATGTTCACGAATATCTGACAGAAGAGAGAGTGGGCGAGATTGAAGAGAACACGATTCCCCTTCTGATTGAGTTCTTTGACTCTCTAGAGATACCTGTAACCTTCGCTATGCGAGGGCAATTGACCGAAACAAAGAGCACAATGCTGGGACTACTTCTAGAATCACCTATTGGACACGATATCGCAGCACACGGATACTCTCATAAGACTTTTACAAGTCTTTCCCCACTTGAGGCTCAAAATGAGCTAGAGCTTATTTCTTCTGGTATGAAAAAGCTTACCATAAACCCAAAGAGCTTTGTGTTCCCTGAGAATAAGGTCGCTCACCTTTGTCTACTAGAGAGATTTGGATACGAATGTTACCGAGGTGAAGGCGGACTAGGAAAAGACGAAATGTGGATAAGGAAGCAAGGTCGACTGTATGATGTACGTCCTGGGTTTCATCTAGGGACTACATATAACCCGCTTTTCATAGACAGAATCATTGACATATCAATTAGGAACAAGGTGCCTTTTCATCTTTGGTTCCATCCACGCGACATCTATGAAACAAGAGGAAGAGGAATACGAGCAAACATTAACCATGTCCTACTTCCCATCTACAAATACGCAAAAAATAAAGAAAAAGCGGGCGAATTGAGTTTTGAGACAATGTACTCAGTTATAGGAAAAATCAGCCCGACTTACTTAGGAGGAGGGGCGTGATGAAGACTTGACCGAAACCAGTGTCGCACGCGCGCGCTCCAAGTTGATTTTACTTGCAAAGAACGTAATCTGTCTGGTATTGTATTCCTTATCTGGACTTCTCAGCCGACAGAAACGAATCTCGATTTTACTATATCATTCAATCGATCTAAACAGTGCACACCATAACGTGAACCCTAAGCAATTCGAGATGCAAATGGAATACTTGAGAAAGAACTATGATGTGGTTTCTCTAGACACAATATTGAACTTCATCAAGAAAGGAAAAGACCTGCCCAAAAAACCAGTCGCCATAACATTTGATGACGGTTATTACAGCGTTTATCAGAACGCATATCCTGTTCTAAGGAAGTACAGATTCCCTGCGGCTGTCTTCATAACAACAGGATACGTTCAGAAACAAAAGCCATTAGACCGAATTCAACTTAAAATGCTAGGCTGGAACGAGATAAAAGAAATGAGCAATAATGACGTAACCATTGGAGCACATACAGTCACGCATCCAAATTTAGAACAGGTTGATCTGGAAACGGCGAAAAAGGAAATCCTAGGGTCAAAAAACGAAATTGAGCAAAATATCGGAAAAGTCGTGAGGTATTTTGCAAGCCCCTATGGAAAAGAAAATGAAGAAATCGTCAGTTTGATCAAATCAGTAGGCTTTGACTACGCATTCGGTCGGCTATCTTCTAAGGCGTTCATTCGAAAAGAAGTCAATCATTTGATCTCAAATAGAACTGAAATTGACAGCTCAGTTGCTTTTTGGATGTTCAGAGTGAAACTTACAAAAGCCGTTGAATGGTTCCAGAAGTTAGAACAAACCTCCAGCAAGCTAGTAAACAGATTTCCATTTCTATCCAAAGTTCGTCGGACATACAACTTACTTCCAGCAAGCTAGGAGCGTTCATTCAAGAGTCATTTTTCAAAAAACTGGAATTTGCGCGCGTTAAGAAGATGACTGCTATGAAGATTACTATCGGGATTTGCGTTAAGAATAGTGAAAGGACTATTAGGGGCGCAATTGGCAGTATTCTCAGCCAGAAGTATCCCAAAGAACTCATGCAGCTTATTGTTGTGGATGGGTACAGCACAGACAGAACTCTGCCCATTATAAAAACCATGGCTTCAGAAATGGGCGTATCAGTGGAAATATTCTCTGATCAAGGTAAAGGGTTGGGAGCGGCGAGACAGATGGTGGTCGACTATGCGAAAGGAGACTGCATAATCTTTGTCGATGGTGATGTTGAGCTTCAAGAAGATTTCGTGCAGAAGCAGGTTGAGTTCATGGAAAAAAACCCGAAAGTCGCAACAGCTGTTGGAAGGTATATGCTCAAGGAAGGAAACCTGCTTTCAACTGTCTGGTGTTTATCTAATCATGTATCAAGTAGTTTCTTGGGAAACGACGCGACTATATACCGCTCTGAGGTCCTAAGACAAGTCGGTGGTTTTGATGGAAATATAAGAGGGGCGACTGAAGACACTGAAGCTATTTTCAGGATTCGTAAGCAAGGCTGGGCGTTTTCAGTAAACGAAAAAGCAGGGTTTTACCATAATTGTAGAGATAATATCAAAGAATTCTGGAAAGAGCAAGCTTGGTTCGGTTCCGGCAATCATTATCTTAGTCACAAAAGGAGACTTTCAGGACCCTTGTGGCGTCGTACTCCCCCAGGATTTTTCAGATACGGACTGAAATTGGCTATTAAAAGCTACAGATTGACGAATCGAAAGATATCTTTTCTCATACCTCCACTCTCGGTATTTGCAAACATAGCTTGGTGGTTCGGCTTTGGTAAGGCTCACTTTACCGGGTATGGGCATGAGACAAGTTAGCTGAAGGAGCCCTCAACAACATTGAGCATGGTGGCGCAGGCAATATCGAAATCCTAGGCTGTTACTCTCTGCGCAGATATCAAAATGCCGCCGTTGCGATATGCGAAAGAAGTGCGCGACCAAAAAAAGCTGGTATCTGATGAGAAAAGCATTGACTTTGATGCAAGCCATATTATTTGTGCATGTTGTCACAATTGTTTCAATGGCACTGAATATTCCGATTGTTCGACAGGTCTCTGTTTTCGTTTATCTCATGTTTATACCAGGTTTTGCGATTCTGAAGATTATGAAGTTAGGAGAAAGAGATGTTACATTCGCCGTTCTTTTCTCGGCGGGTTTGAGCATCGTTTTCTTGATGTTTGCGGGACTAGTGATTAACGAGCTCTATCCATTGTTAGGGGTCTCAAAACCCCTTTCAGTTATTCCTTTGACCATGACTTTGATGGGTCTTACAGTCATCCTTCTAGTCGTGGGATACAAGTCAAATTCGGCAGGAGCGGTGAACACTGGTTTCTTGGCTCATATTACTGAGAAGACTCTTTTCAAAGCTTTTGTCTTCGTTTTACCCCCTGTTCTTGGCATTATAGGAGCACTATATGATTACACGCCCGCCTTGATCATTATGATAGTACTAGTGGCCACGCTCTTAGCGTTGGCAGCTTTCTCACGAAGATTCTTGCCAACTGAGCTATATCCGTTGGCTATATTTTCGATCGGATTAGGTCTTATTTTTCACATGACATTTATATCCAGATACAACTTCGGATATGACATCAACACAGAATACTATGTTTTTAAGCTGACTCAAATTCAAGCTCACTGGGACAAACCAGGCATAGTTATGTCCGCATCACAAATCGCCAATTTTCAATCCGACCTAAGTGTAACTATACTGCCAACAATCTACGCAGTTCTAATCAATATCAGTAGTGAGTTAACTTTCAAGCTTGTGTTTGGATTCATCTTCTCTCTGGTACCACTTGTGCTGTACCGAATATTCGAATTGCAAACAGGAAAAACGTTTGCTTTCTTATCGGCTTTTGTGTTAATGTTGACGCCTTACGGCTTCTATGGAACACAAACCTTAGGTCTCAATCGCCAAATGCTGGCGGAACTTTTCTTCGTCTTATCCGTATTTCTTCTCATAGACAAGAGCATTGGCCTTAAGAATAGAACGGTATTTTTCTTGATTTTCAGCTTTGGTGTTGTTGTCTCTCACTACAGTACTTCGTACATTTATCTCCTTTTCATTGCTTTCACTTTCATTCTCTCCTACGCGCGCGCGCGCCGAAATAGTGGAGTTCTAACGAAAGAGGTGGTCTTGTTTGTGTGCGCTATCACTTTTTCATGGTATATATACGTTTCAAATTCAGCTTTCTTGGGTCTAACAGACTCCCTTGGAAACATGGTCACGTCATTTAGTAGTGACTTATTCAGTACTTCATCCAGATCAACTTATGCTTATGCTATGCTGGACCCTTCAACTTCATCTAGTATTGTTGGATTGATCCACAGACTGCTCGTCTATTGCCAGAATGGGCTGATCTTGATTGGAGTGCTGATGCTATTCATAAGAAAGAAAGAAACACCATTTTCCAGAGAATACAAATATATTTCTGTCATAAGCATGCTTCTTCTGATAATGGCTCTCGCTGTCCCTAATCTGGCCCCTACTCTCAATTTTCAAAGATTCTATCAGTACACGCTCTTGTTCTTGGCACCATTCTTTGTTTTCGGCGGTCTGGCCATCATCGAATTCATCAGATATCTGAGTTCACACCTTTCGAGCTTCAGAATGCCAATCTCGGGAAAATCGCGACCAGCAATCCCGAGAAATCTGGGCTTGCACTTAATCACTCTTCTAATGATCGTCTCCTTCCTCTTTCAAGTGGGTCTTGTCAGCCACGTTACAGGAAGCCTTCCTATATCCCATTCGTTGGATCTCGATAGGAAAAAAGCATCCAATAATCTAGTGGTCTTAGAGGACTTATATGAGGTTTACATTCCAGAACAGGACATTTTCAGTGCCAAGTGGTATTTACGAAGCGCAGATCCGGAATCACGGCTTTACGCTGATGTTATTTCTCTAGCTAATGTTCTCACTGCATATGGGCTAGAAAACAGAGACAAAATATATGTCATATCGAACACCTTTATATCCAACACTACTGTTTTGCAGCGAGGTGCTTATGTATATTTAAGGTATTTCAACATTCGGCACAATACAATGGTTTCATATGGAATGTTCGATACCTCCAACGTCCATGTGCTTAACCAAACCGATACCATCTATTCGAATGGCGCAAGCGAAATTCGTTGGACACCCTGACTCGTCATTCTGCGTCCAGTTGAGCCTGAGAGGAATAACAATCGATCGGATTGTTTGTCACTGAGGATCATTGGTGACTTAGACGTAACCACCTTCTACAATGGCAGCTGTTCCCGATGCGCTCGCCAAGCATATTTCCGAGAAACAGGTAACTCGCCGATTCTCAACGCAAGTGTCGACTTGGATGCTGAGCATGGAGCTTTAGAATCGCACAATGGAAAGCACTTCATCTTTCTGCACCCTGTTATCGTCGACAACTATGTTTTGGATGATGTGTGTCCCACTATAATTCACGAGATTCTTCATATACTCTATCATAATGATGAAGAGCGAAATATCAGAGATATGGAAAAAGCGATTTGCGAGCAGTTTGACATAAAGCTTGATCAGAATAAGGCTCACAACGTTCCCGTTACAAGTAGGGCTATCTTAGCACATCTGAAAGGCATTCCGCAGGTGCGACAGTACAAAGCGTTTGTGTTTGGGTCAAACTGCAAATCCTTGCCGCAATTCAGGCAGCGCAACTCCCATGAAGAACCTGCTTGTCCGCACATCCAAGGGTATTTGGAAAAGGTCCATGAGGGAAAATTATTTCCAGAAGTGACAAGGCAACTTGCACTTTACGATCTCAAGAAGGTTGACTCAAAGAGTTGGTGGCATCTTTTCAGAAGTATTTGAATTAAATACTTCTTACGGAGATTTAATTATGAGGGAAATAATGTCTATAAAAAAATACCTTGTGAAAACTGCTAATTTCCTATTAGAGAAATGTTCACCGTTGATAGCTAACATCATATGTTATATGGCACGAACTGGTATAGGAACAGAGTCCTGTCTTCAACGAAGATGTCTTCCAGTACCTATTCATTTTTATCAACCAATTCCAGACATAAAAGATCTAGAAAAAAGGAATATCTGGAATAAAAAAAGTGATTTAGGGGGTATTATTTTTCATCCTGATGAACAAGTTGCTCTTTTAATGGAATTGGGCCAAAAGTTTGGAAAAGAGTGCGATTGGCCATTGAATCCCACGGGAAATCCTTTGCAGTTCTACACTGCAAATGACCGATTCAGTTTTGGAGATGCCGCAAGCCTTTACTGTATTATTCGGAATTTCAAACCACATCATATCATCGAAATCGGCTCAGGGATGTCTTCATTGGTTATTCATTTTGCGCTATCCAAGAACAATAACGAGTCAGAAGGGAAAAAAGCTAGACACATGATTATTGATCCTTATCCAGGAACGCTCATTGAAAAGGATCTATTCGATTCTATTTTTTTGGTCAAGGAGAAAGTTGAATCAGTAAAGGAGGGGTATTTTGAGCAGTTACAAAAGAATGATATTCTTTTCATTGATTCAGGTCATACAGTAAGGATAGGAAGTGATGTAAACTATCTGATCTTGGATATTTTGCCCCGTCTTGAACGGGGAGTCATTATCCATTTCCATGACATCTCTCTCCCTTATGAATATCCAAAAGCATACGCCACTAATCCTGAATTCCGAATGTTTTGGACAGAAGCGTATTTACTTCAAGCCTTTCTTTGCTTTAACACACAGTTTGAGATATTATTAGCAATGAATTACATGATGAAAGAACATAAAGAGACGTTATGTAACGCTTTTCCGTTCCATGACCCGCAAAAAGATGCTCTTGGTACGAGTAGTTTTTGGATTCGAAGAAAAGAGAAGTGGGCGCGCGCTTCCTGAAAGGTGAAGCCATGAAGCTCAAAGGCAAAGGGGGCGCGCGCGATGCCAAGTAGTCGATTTTGCGCGCTTGCGAGGTGGCGAATTCTGTATTTATGTTCACGAAGAAGAACGCACGCGAGACCTACAGGCATAGTGACAATTGCAGTTAATTCAGAGAACGAATGGATGTGAACAAGACGTCTGGAATTGATGGTAGAAAATCGAAAGAGGAAATATCTCTTATTGCCGTAGGAGACGTATGTCTGGCAGGAAGAATCAATGAAAAACTGGGAATGACAGACCCATTTGAACTTGTTAAGGATGAAATAAGAAACTGCACT
>Ga0315309_1000590_pt1 | contig 22153 bp, 20 predicted proteins | sample TDP4_MG_FD_203080 | JGI IMG/M metagenome (GOLD analysis project Ga0315309, IMG submission 203080) | Freshwater sediment microbial communities from Lake Towuti, South Sulawesi, Indonesia - TDP4 | ecosystem: Environmental > Aquatic > Freshwater > Lake > Sediment | place: Indonesia: South Sulawesi...
GAGCTTGTCAAAGTGAGTTGACGCAAAGGAATGTTCTGGAGGTTTTGGTGAGACTGAACCCAGATAGTTGACGAAGAGAAAGAGAATTCCCTATCAAGATTAGCCAACAAGCCGAGTGAGGGAATTACGGGTGATGCTAGTGTGTCGGTCAGAAAATCCACTGGTGCAAGATCACCTCGATCCTGTAAAGTCTCTCAGTGCAGGGTGCTTGGCCTCCAATCCCCTCGCTCCCTGCAGGTCAGCTTTTTCCTCCCCGATTACCCCAAGCTCTCCCTCCACCTACGACAGTTGGATGAATCACTCCTTAAGATTCGGTGGTTCTAGCTGAAGTCCAATGGTTTCATCTTTGTGTAGACATCCGCCAGCAATGTATAGATTTCGCTTATGATCTCAATGAAGGGGTTGAACACTTGGATGAGCGGTGCGTTCTCAGTATAGACTTCCAATGGATTAAAATCGGGCATGGGGTATCTCGCCGCAGCTTCATGTGCAGAAAAGAGGAGAGAGAGTTGAAACAGTGAAAGCCAGCAGAAGTCAAGCTCACAACGAGGTATTGCAAAATTGACAAGACTTTCCCTCAGCACATCCCATGTCGCGGCAACCATCATATCCGGAGGTACCTGACGAAGCACCTTCCTAATTGCCTCTGCGATTTCTCCAGGGAACATGTTGTCTACAAATTGAGGTAAGTCTTTTCTGAATTCCTCGACTTCCTTTTCATCGAGTCTTTCCAACTGCTCCTGGAGGTCGACCCTAAACCTTCTCATTTCCTGTAGCTCTCTTTGGATGTCATCGAGGACACCCAAGAGCAGATTCCTTGAGAATAAGCTCGACTTCAACGCTTGCCTTGTCGGGTACTTAGACAGTAGTGCCCGACCCTTCTCGGCGCCCAGTTTTAATCTCCCCACATACTCTCTTTCAATACCCATCTTTTCTAGCGCTGAGATCGTTGCATCAGGTATTTCGCGCTTGGAGAAGTTCTCAAGAAATTTCACGACGATCAAGTGCCCTATATGTCCGATATCATCCCTTGCTTGATTGATACTGATGATGTTGGTCCATATACCAAGCGACTTTAGCAACTTCTCAATACTCTGTTGCAGGAAGAAAACAGAATGACGGTACAGCTTCTTCTCAAGTAGGCAGCTTGCTGCCTTCAAATCCTCTCCAGCTATTTCGAGTAAAACCAAATGTGTTTCCATTCTCGACTTTCCTCTATCAAGAGTGTCCAGTTCGCACATGTCTAGCTCTTGGAGGTCTCCTCCTTCTTAATTGCGGCGTCCCTCGGATGCTTGTATCCGAACAGTGGTGTTTCTATCCATAATTCCATGGCAAACCGAACAGGCTTCAGTTCGACAGCGCAGCGTTCAGCTTCCCTGAAGTGATAGTTAAAATCCTCGGGGGGAGGAATGTCGGTCTTCAGGCGTGGCTTGAAACCCTCTCGCCTATATTCGAGGTCGTCAATCCCTTCTCGACCTGGGCCAGTAGTTGTGACTTTGCAGTCCTTCAAGGTGGGAATTGATAAACTCCCTAACTTGGGTAATCCTTGCTACTTAAACAATTCTCGCCACAAAAAGGTAGGAGGGGATATTGATTCCCCTTCAGTCCACTTACATCTGGAAGCCAGTCTTGCCAGTACCCCACTTGGTCAGAGCAGTCTTAAGCTCCTCATGCTCCTCAGCATAATCACTAACCTTAACACCCGCCATCACAGCATCAATAGCCTGACGAAACGCACGAGCACCAGCAGCAGGACCATCAGGATGCGCGTGTATACCCCCGCCCGAACCAATCATGATGTCGTAGCCCAAGTCCCTGCAAACCTTATCAACATGACCAACAGTAATACCACCACTAGGCATAGGCATCGTCGCCTTAATATGCTGCAAAGGAAACTGCAAACGCTTCGCAATCATCAAAAACTTGTCAATCAGTATTGGCGCCTTACCATAGGGCGCGGGAACTAAGGCTATGTCGGCCCCGCAAATGCGTGGTAGCTTGGACATGATCAGGGATGGTGATACGCCTTTAGTACTGTGCTTCGCTTTGGGAGCACAAAGTTATCGGTGAGTATGACCATGCGCCTGCTATGTCCATGTGTCCCATTATGGGTAGGGTGTTTGGGTCTTCTGCTACCATGCGTAGGGCGTCGTATCCAACTGCGAGGTAGTTGATGAGTAGGGCGTTTCCTCCTGCTTGTTTGACTTTGTCGGCGTATTCCATGATTTTGTCGACTGGTGAGGTTATGTTGCAGCAGTAGAGGGTTTCTTCGCCTTTTTCTTTGTTTGCTTTTTCTGCCATTTCCATGTATAGTGGGACTCTGTCTTCAATTCTATTGTAGGCTGGGTTGGCGATTATTTCGTCGTCTTTGATGCAGTCTGTTCCGCCTACTGCGGCGCCGTAGAATAGTTCTTTGCCGACTTCGGGTGTGTAGCCTGTTTTGGGTTTGATCATGTTGTTGAGTAGTGGTCGTTTGGGTATTTTCATTATTTTTCTTATTCCGTTGAGTCCATGTTTGGGTCCTTTGAATCCCTTCAGCCAGCTCTTGGGGAACCATAGATCCATTAGTTTGATACGTCCGCCCATGCTGATGTTGCCTACGACTGTTGACAGTAGCATGGGGATTTCTGTTCCGAAGTTTTCCCATGGGAAGCCTACGGCGATGATCATGTTCCGGTGGTCTACTTCTTTGGGTACGCTGTAGACGTATTCAGGAGTCTCCCATATGCCCAGTACTTTTGCTTGTCGTTTGGTTTTAAGTTCGATTGTTTCGCCTGGTACAGGGGTCCAGGTTCCTGTACTTTGTTCTAGGGCTGCCATTTCGGCAACGTCGATTATGGGGAGCGCTGGGTTTAGGCCAGCAAAGTAGAAGCCGATTACGTATTTGTCTGTGTCGAGGCCGTCGAAGAATCCTTCTGGCTGCGCCTCGATGGGTATCTCAGTGGGTTTCTCTTCTCCCATGTTTTTGGCTTGACCTCCTTTCTTGTTCTTAGTGTCACTAGAACTCATTGTGTTTCTGAGAATCTTGGCCTTCGATATAAACGTATGGATCAGCGTGGTTGACAATTGGTCGCTTTTGATCGCAGGAAAATGAAGAGGGCAGAGTTTTCGGCAGCAGTAGAGAAAGGGCAAAAGTCTACGGCACAGGGCTTTATTTTGGGGCTCGTTCTGCCAATCTTTTTCTTGATGTGTGGACGAGCATGACCTTCGATGCAGGCCCCTATATAGTACTTGCTGCAATGGGCGGAGAAATAGGAAGATATGTTTGCAGACCTCATGTTTATGATGCGATGCCCACATGATGAGACAATGGAAATGACCAGAGTCTTCGTTTAGTTATGGTTGATTAGTGTCATGTTCTCAAGAAGGATCGGGCATAGCCCTCAGAACATTTCATTGATATACGGACCCAAATTGGTCAGTGTCCTCGAAGTGGAGAACTCGGCGTATGAGGCGGCCAATCGACCTTGGAAGAATAAAACAGATATAGAATAACAGAAGCATTATCGGATCAAGAAAAATGCTACGGAATTGGTATGATATGGAGATAACTTTTGGTGTAATAATGAGATATCTGTACAACCGATTACGTTGGGTCTTCCTGTGCATTCCTGCGACTTTGAAATTTCGCAGAGAAGTTAACAATATTACCAGGATTGAACAGATGATTGATTTCGCATTCAATTCCCATTTCTATGATTTATCGATAAGACCAGCTCAAGATAGAGACGAAATATTGGAGTTGGCTTATATTATCTATAAAATGAAGCCGAAAGTGGTTGTAGAAATTGGAACTTACCGTGGCGGAACATTGTTCTACTTCACAATGTTGTCTGTGAGAAAAGCAAAGGTGATAAGCGTAGATTTGCCGCGTTACAATCTTCTCATGAAAGCTGGTGGTTACTTTGGATATTCAAGATTGAGAATTCCGTTATATAGATCATTTGCCACAAGAAACGATCAAAGAATATATTTGTTAAGAGCCAATTCACATGATGTAAAAACTCTTAGAAAAATACTGAAAATTCTCGATGGAGAACAAATAGATTTTCTATTTGTTGATGGCGACCACAGTTACGAAGGTGCCAAGAAGGATTTCGAAATGTATTATCCATTTGTTAGAAAAGGTGGTTTGACAGTATATCACGATATAGCTAATAGGGGTTGGCCAGGAGTCATAAGATTCTGGAACGAAATAAAACAGAGTCGCAAATACAATTACAGGGAGATATTTTCAGAAAAACTGTTCAAAGCAAAACAACCTGATGGAAGAATAGGTCTAATATACAAGTAATTCCTCTTTTCTCCTTGTGCTCTTTGGCTTGATGATCTGGTTGAAAGTTTCATGTAAGACGATTTTTCTTCAGACCTCCTTTCTTACTCCAATTATCAGTTGGGTATTTTTGAGATTGTTGGAGTAAGAACCGTCGATATAAACGCGATGGGCGTACTGGACTGACAAACAAGGTTAAAAGGAAAAAAGCGTGCGCTTCAAGAGGCACTCTGATTTCTCAACTCTGCCAATAGTGGAATCTTTTCTACCTGTTTCTCAGACAATAGTGACCAGTCTATTCCCTTTGGTTTTGGAGTCTTTGTTCTTGTCTCGACAATGCGTGTTGGTGTACATATTAGGTTCACTGGCATGTCATGGGTGGGGTCCATTGGAACCCAGACAACTACCTGCAAATCGTGTACTGTTGTGGCTATAGGAGTCTCTTCTGTGATGCAATTGAATTCTCGAAGAAGACCGTACTCGAGGTCGGAGTACCCGCCCCCTTTGCCCACTCTTCCACCTTCCAGTGTGACGGCTACGGAACCTGTGACCTTGAAGTCTACCCTAAGGTCAGACGGCCCAATACGTTTCCCATACTTGAAGGCCCCTGTTATTGTGGAAGCCTCTACATACTGCTTCGAATCAATACTAGTTGGGTCTAATAAAATGAAATCTTCTCTAAGGCGTGGCGAAGCCATCACAAGAGTCTTGCTTTCCTTCAGAACATTCAAGCGGACAGGTCGCTGAGGAGAATCGGGGCAGCAGAAAACCGTTCTGGCTTTCCGGAAGACTTCCATAGCACAGAGTTTCCGGGCTGCTATCTCCGCCCCCACGAAATTAGGTATTCTGCCGTATACCGGCTTGGGAAAACGAGTAACGTTAGCTAGCTCCATCTGAGACCAGACTCTTCTGCGAATATCCTGTTTCTGCCTTCTGACTGTGTCATTGTTCTTCATCGAGATCGTCCCTGATGTGGGGATGCGTTACTCTTCTAGGTTGCTGTGGTTGTCTTTACGAGGCTTCTCGGGTTGTCGGGGTTTATGCCTTTCTCTATGGCGATGTTGGCTGCAAGGAGTTGAAGTGGAATTATATTTGGTATTGGGGTTAAGTAGTAGTCTGTTGGTTGAATTGCTATCGTTGAGTCTGCTCGATCTCCAATTCTGATTATCTTGGCGCCCATTGCCTTGAGGTCTTCGATCAGTCCAAGAGTTGTTTCATCGTATTCAGTTGAGGTGGCCAATGCGATTACCGGAGTCCCATCCTCTACCAGTGCCTTAGGGCCATGCCTGAACTCCGATGAAGGAAATGCTTCAGCGTGCACCATAGCTACCTCTTTGAGTTTTAAACTTGCTTCTAGGGCAGTTGCGTAGTTCGGCCCTCGCCCCAAGAGAAAGATTCTCTCTTTATCTTTCAATTCCTCTGATATTTTTCTGACTTTCACTTCTGATGTCTTTATGGTCTCCTTTACGATCTCAGGAATCTTCTGGAGTTCAGAAATTACCTGTTCCTTCTGTCCAAGCGTCACCCCTATGCCGAATAGTCCAGCAAGGAGCGCTGTATAGGTTTTCGTCATAGGGACTGCCAGTTCCTTCCCGGCCCTTGTCAAGATAGTTGTCTCACAGATCTCTGCAAGGGTGCTCTTCGCTTCATTTGTGACTGCGAGGGTTACACATCCATCTCTTATCGCTTGCTTGACGGCTGTGAGCACGTCACCCGTTTCCCCTGACTGAGAGATCGCAACGACAATATTACCTCTCTTCCTCATCTCAAAATCCCTGAACTCTGATGCTGGAGAGGCAACACTTGGAATACCTGCAAAAGCTCCAATGGCATGCTTACCTGCTATTGCAGCGTAGTAAGATGTTCCGCAACCTATCAGGAAAACCGATCCTAGCTTTCTTCTCACCTTGCCACCGAAAACCTGTTTGATGTCTTCAGCTTGCTTGAGTGTTGATTCTATTGTCTCCCGGAGGGCTCTAGGCTGTTCTCTGATTTCATTCAACATTCTGACGTTCTCTGTCAACAATTCTCCGATGTCACCTCATTCATCTGCACCAAGCCACTATGGTTGCAGCCATGACTTTAGTGGCGTCGATCAGTTCTTGAATCTCAATGTATTCATCTACTTGGTGGGCTGAGTTCTCCACGTCTCCAGGCCCAAAAATCGTGGCGGGAGTATTGTGAGTGTTTAAGTGATACATGTCACTCCACGCTTGGAGACCGACAACTTTGGGAGCATGTCCATCAAAGAGCATTCTATAAGCAGCCTTGATTGTTGATAGCAAAGGATGCTTAGCTGGGATGCTTGAAGGCGGTAAGTCATACAGGAACTGGACCCTTGGGGGATGTAGCTTGAGCCAAGCGTCTCGCTCACAGGCATCGAGGATCCATTTTTCCACCTGCTTCCTAACTCTTGACCCCGTGCCTTCCTTGTCAACCTCGCTTGGCAGGTACTTAACGTCTATGTCGATGGTGCATCTGGCTGGAACCATGTTCACTTGCTCTCCAGCTTGAAACTTTCCTGCTAGGATGATTGGTTTCTGTAGTAGCGGATGGGGTTTAGCATGGGTCCTCCGCCATTTTTCGAGACGTGAAAGTTCACGGAGAATTCCGACCCCCCTTGTCCAGCGCGCTTACACCCTCATCTTTGTTTGAGGCGTGGGCTGCCTTGCCAGTTACTTCTATGCGCCCTATGAGCACGCCCCTATGGGCACAGCATATCTCCATCTTGCTGGGTTCTGCTACTATTGCGGCGTCGGCTGAGTATCCCTCAACAGCGCACGCCAGACTCCCGTTTCCACCGCCCTCCTCATCAACAACGCTCTCAAATACAACCTTACCCTGAATTCCTTGGACATCTTTCGCGAATTCGGATGCCATTAGCATCGCCGCTAGGCCACCCTTCATGTCGGCAGCTCCTCTCCCGTAGATCTTTCCTCCCTCTATTTCCGCGTGAAATGGATCGCGCGTCCATAGCTCAAGTGGACCTTGAGTGACTGTGTCGATGTGCCCGTTCAATATTATTGATTTTCCGTTTCCGCTCCCCAACGTTGCGACAACATTTGGGCGTCCGAAGTATCGATCAGGCCAATCCATCGGTGGCACATATCCCTTGAACTTGCTCAGTTTCTCTTCATTAGGCTCAAACATGGTTATTTCTTTGAACCCTATTTCGCGCAGTTTTCTCGCGATATATTCTTGTCCTTGTTTCTCTTTTCCAACCTTGAGGGGTGGATTATTCGTGGTGTCAATTTTAATTAGGTCTCGGCAAACCTCGACTATTTCATCCTTGTTCTTGTCAACCTCCTTGGAGACCTTCAATATTAGTTCTTTCAACTCTTACCACCACCAGACTTCTTAGTCAGAATAGCAGGTAGGTCTTGAAATTTGGATGGAGAAACCGGGCATCTCTTGCTGAGGTTGTCCAGAAACTGGATGATGGAAAGTACCATTATGCCGCTCCTCAGAATCAGTGAAAAAGCCAGATTGTAAGGAAAGAAGTGGAAAGGCTTCTATAGTTCTGCTGGTGGCTCTGCAAGTGTTGTTCTGACCTGTCCCTTCTGCCTTCCTCGTACGATCGTCAAAGAGATCTCATCGCCGACATTCTTGTTCTCCAAGTACTTTACGAGGCTGGACATGGATTTGAGTTCGACATCGTCGGTCGCGACTATGACGTCGCCGGGCGTTATTTCGGCTTCATCAGCAGGGCTACCGTGGAAGACTCTGGCGACCAATACTCCTTTTGATACGCTCAGGCTGTAGTAGTTTGCAATGCTCGGATTGATATCCATGCCGACTAAGCCCAGCCAGGGCTTTATGTATTTTCCATACTTCAGGACCCTGTCAAGAACTCTTTTCGCGGCGTTGATAGGTATTGCGAATCCTATGCCCTGAGCAAATGGAATTATCGCGGTATTGATGGCTATTACCTTCCCATTGACGTCTATTAGCGGGCCTCCACTATTCCCTGGGTTTATTGCAGCATCTGTCTGCACGAGGTTCTCAAGGTTTCCCTTATCAGATTGGATACTTCTGCTCACGGCGCTGATGACTCCCTTTGTCACAGTGGCTCCCCCAGTCAAGCGGAACGGAACTCCCACTGCGATGGCGGTTTGCCCAATCTTCAGCTTATCTGAGTCACCAAGTTCTGCTGCAGGCAGGTTCTTGGCGTCAACTTTGATTACGGCGCTGTCGATAGCGGGATCCTCCCCAACAACTTTCCCCTCCAAGACTTTTCCATCGTGAAGCCAAATTTGTATCCGTCTGGCTCCAGCGACAACGTGTCTGCTTGTCATTATGTATCCCTTTGGATCTGCCACCAGACCCGAGCCTACACCTTCAACAGGGTGAGCCCTCAGGAAGTAGTCCTCAACAAGTTGAACCGTGCTGACCATTACTACACTCGGTAGGATTTTCTCACTTGCGCGGATAACAGCATCTTCTTCAGACAACCTTTGATTCACTCCTCGCCTTCAATTGCTTGGTTATTTCCGAATTCTATCGTACTGATTTCTTCCTTTTATTCCTTATTATAGATTATACTTGAAAACACAGAAATGTTTTCAAACAAGCGCTCTCCGCCAACTCTTTTTCTTTCATGATTTGAACGAATTTCATTTCGCTAAGAAAAATCTATGGTTACCACTAGTGGCTGAGTAGAGGTTCCACCGTCCTTTCTCGTCTGTAGCTTCCAAGCGAGCGCACGCGCTCAAAGCTTGGTTAGCCAGACAACGGAGTATCACATACTGAGTTCGTAGATCCCTCTACAAATAGTTCTGACTGACTGTGCGTGGGGACGAAAGATTGAAGAATAGGACCGTGCAATACTCCTGATGTCAGAGACTTTGGTAAGTCATCAAACTCGAGCTATTGAGGCGGGGGCAACTGAGAAAAGAAGCATCAGGCCATAGTAGGTGGTTGTAGTGAATACCAACAGCAGAACCATCTCTGCAAAAGACGGACGCAAGATCCGGATCATCGAGGCCGGTCAACCCGATGGTGTGCCGATTCTCGTGCATCATGGCACACCTGGTTCGAGGCTTTTATACCCTCCATGGGTCAAAGACGCAGAAGCGCGGGGCATTCGACTCATCAGTTATGAACGTCCGGGCTATGGAGATTCCACTCCTCAGCCGCGACGTACTATAGCGGACGCCGCGGACGATGTTGCCACAATTGCAAAGAAACTGAAATTGCATCGCCTATCGGTCTATGGAATATCTGGAGGCGGGCCACATGCCCTGGCTTGCGCAGCCCTATTACCTGACCTGGTCGCGGCAGCGGCGGCGCTCGCTTCGCCAGCGCCGTATTGTGCTGATGGTTTGGATTGGTTTGCCAGTATGGGAGAGGACAATATTGCAGAATTCGGGGCTGCACTCAAAGGTCGAAGTGCGGTGAAGCAGTTTATAGAGTCGGCAACCCCGGGCATATTGAGTTCCACACCCGCGACTTTAGTCGAAGCACTCCGTACGCTTTTCAGTCCTGTCGACGCCGCGGTGCTGACTGGAGACCTCGGTGGCTATCTACTTGATTATTGGCATGAAGGCATCTGCAAACGAAGAGACGGCTGGATTGATGATGACCTAGCAATGGTCGGAGACTGGGGCTTTGAATTGAAGCGGATTCGGATTCCCGTAATGCTCATGCAAGGCGTACACGACAAGATGGTGCCATTTGCCCATGGCAAGTGGCTTGCCAACAGAATTCCTAATGTAACCGCTCGCCTTTTGCCTGAGGATGGTCATATGACCCTTGCCGCTCGTCGCATTCCTGAAGTACATGCCTGGCTATTGAGCAAGGTGTGATGACGTCATACGATAGCGCGCGCTTTCGACGTGTTCAGCGCCACGGCTTCGCGAATGAGTGCCTTGAACGCAGCCTCATCTACAGTGTCACCTTCGTGGAAGTCGATGGCACGCCTCGTGTTGCCTTCTAGACTCGAGTTGAAGAGCTTCTTTGGATCCTTCATCTGAGCACCTTTGGGGAATGTCAGCTTCACATGGTCCTTATACGTCTCTCCCGTGCAGATCATTCCGTCATGAGACCAGACGGGGACTCCCGGGTTCGTGGGTTTTTGCCACTTCCATTCTTCGACCACGGCGGGATCGGCTTGCTTGATTAAAGAGCGCAGCTGTGATAATGTCTTGCCTCGCCAGTCACCCAGCTCCTTGATTCTGGTGTCTATCCGTTGAGAGGGAGACTCGCCTTTCGGCGAAGGACTCGTACTCGTCTTCATCCCGATCCACCGAACTAATATCATGTTGGTTAAGAATTATATGAGTTATGCTGCGAGTGCAGGATCCTTCCCTCAGATTCTAGCTTCTGCTCATCCCCGGATGCTCTTCGCCGAACAGATGAAATGCCTCGCTAACCCTAATTACCCTAAGATCCTCGTGCTCCCTCATTCCAGGCTATATCGAAATATGCATTTCTGAACGAATCTTCAGTGCGCGCTGATGAAGAAGATAAAGCTTCGAGATCGACAGGAGAGCTAGAGTTTGAAAACAAATCCAGCGTTTCAAAGATTATATTAAGTAGGCGGTGCACGATAGAAACCGACCGCGACTAGAATCACAGACTAGTGAGGGCAATCGGACTCCTTTCGTGTTAAAAGGAATCATAAATATATACAATTGAACGCAATGAACAAACTAGTTGCGGGAGAAAACTCAAGCATTAGGTTATTAGGGAGAAATAATCTAAGACACTTGATAGAGTAATCCGGGGTGAAACCGCTTGCTCTACAGCGAGAAAGTCATGGATCATTTCAGAAATCCACGCAACGTAGGAGAAATCAAGGACGCCGACGGAATAGGCAAAGTTGGCAACCCAGTCTGCGTGAAACCAGGCACACTTGTGCACATGAATAGTCATCTCAACCACGTTGAAAGCGTAACTACTGGAGAGCGTATGCTTACTCATAGTGGTACATATCATATGATAAATCGCACAAGTGAAAGAAGATACAATGGCGACCTGCTAGCCTTGAAGAATAAGCTCGGAAAGGTAGAATTGACACCCGAACATTTGGTTCTGGCAATTAGAGTTCCAAAAGGAGACAAGTTTCTGAGAACAAAGTATAGGAAGACGCTAACACCTGACTGGTACCACGCCGAAAACTTAAGGAAGGGCGACATTGCTGTTTACCCTATTCTCAAAGAGACCAAAGATATCGAATCAATTGACGTTGACGTAGCCAAATCCGATTGGGACTTTCGAGGGACACCAATCCCAGACGAGATACCTGTTAATGAAGACTTTCTAAGGTTATGTGGCTACTTCGCGTCTGAGGGGCACCCCAGGGAAAATCCGTCCAAGACCTACATAGAGTTCAGTCTTAACATCGGTGAAAGAGACATCGAGGAAGACATTAGAAGAATAACCAAGAATCTATTCAGCATCGATGTCAAGACAAAAGAAAAGCGAGAGAGAAAGACACGACAGGTCTTCATCTATAATTCAACGCTGACAAGATTCTTCAAGAAGCTTCTCGGCGCCTACGGATACGCGCGAAAGCTGCCCCATTTCATTATGCTCTTGCCTCCAATCAAACAGAAGGCAGTCCTCTACGGATTGTGGAAAGGAGACGGGTACGTCAACATTGAAAGAAAAGGTGCACGAGCGGGATACTCTACTACATCATTCGAACTGGCCCAACAAGTCAAGATGTTGCTGTTTAGACAAGGCATAGCGGCTTCTATGTATACTGAAAGAGACAAGATTAAGGACGGTGTTAGACATAAGGAGAACTATAGGGTTCACGTAGGGCAAAGAGATTCCCTGACAAAACTATGTCACATTCTTGGAATGACGTACAAACCTGAATCGTACGCTTCCAATGACTCATGGTTCGATGGTGATTACGTATATAACCCGATAACCCGAATTCAGAGAAAGAATTACTCTGGCAAGGTCTACAATCTAGAAGTCGATGGAGACCACTCTTTTTCCACCGACGCATTTTGTCTCCATAATTGCGGCGACTTGATGTGGATCTTCATAAAAGTCAGCAAGGATTCGAATGGGGTAGAGCGACTGTCTGATATAAAGTTCAAGACCTTTGGTTGTGGCGCCGCAATAGCGACTAGCAGCATGGTCACAGAGCTGGCAAGAGGGAAAACGCTTGAGGAAGCAATGAAGATCACCCGAGAAGACGTCGCCACTAGTCTAGATGGGCTGCCGCCAATCAAAATGCACTGCAGCAACCTTGCAGCAGATGGATTGAGGGCGGCAATCGAAGACTACTTGAAGAAGAAAAAGGCGGCGCAAAAGAGCTAGAAGAGCAGTAAGGATCATCTTGTTGCCCTCTGGCATGGAGGTTCCTAATTGCTTCGATAGAATGGATTTAGGGAGAGAATTCTATCCTCGAGAACTCGACATTAATAATTCAGTGATCTCGTTGTAAACTTGTCTTGCTTCATCCAAGTTTTTGGCTCCCTTGATGAGCACGTTTCCACCTTTCATTATACTTACCGAAACCCTATCGCTGACTTCTAGCGTGACGCCATAGTCCCCTGTGAGTTTCACCTTGAATTTTCGACTCAGGATCCTGCCAGTCTCCTTCATGTTCATCGAAACTTGTTCATGCGGTGTGATCATGAAGGACTCCTTTCCGCACAACTCTGTAACACTCCCTCCTTTCTTTTCTGCCATCTTCCCTTCCTCGCCTTCAACCCGTTCTGCATGAGTCCTTGGGCTCCCACAGACTGGACAATCCTTTCTTCTGGCCACGTTGAAAACGTCGAAGCTGAGCGAGCTCACGTCACAGTATAGGATCTTGTTGCTTAGAAGTGGTTTCCCTTTCAATATTATTTCCAGAGTTTCGTTGACTTGGATGCTCGCGATTATGTTTATTATCGGCGGTATCACGCCAACCGTCTCACAAGTTGGGATAGTAGCGTCATCAGCATTATGGAACATGCATTCGAGACAGGGCGTTTCGCCGGGGACTATCGTGGTTGTATTTCCATACGTTTCAATTGCCCCGCCAAATACAAACGGTATCTTGTGTTTTACACAGGCTCTGTTCACTGCGAACCTCGGCGAAAACCTGTCGAACGCGTCGACTACGACATCTATTCCTTTAACAAGATCCTCGGCATTATCTTCACTTACAGAAGTAGCAATCGGGTCCACCTTGACTTCGGGGTTCAGATTCTGAAACTTCTTCGCCGCGACTTCAACCTTGGGGTACCCCATCGAGTCGACATCATACAGCAGTTGCCTTTGAAGGTTTGTGAGGTCAACGACGTCTCTGTCCACTATTCTTAGATAACCGACTCCGATGCCTGCAAGTTGGAGGGATGAGACTGATCCGAGTCCGCCTAGTCCCATTACGCAGACTCTTGCAGACTTGACCTTGAGCTGCCCTTCAGCGCCGAAGCCTCTCAGAGCAATCTGACGGGAGTACCGCTCGAGCTCGTCCTTACTTAGCGACAAACCTATTCACCCCGATATTGAACCACATCTTTCTCAGGACTTCCATCTTTCGAAGAGTCTATGCTCTATTCCTATGATGTCAAGTACCTTTCCTATTGTGTAGTTTATTACCTCGTCAATCGTTTTTGGGTTATAGTAGAATGCGGGCACAGGCGGAAGTACGACAGCGCCTGCCTCCGAAATCGACAGCATGTTTTTCAAGTGGATTCTGCTAAGTGGCGTTTCCCTAGGTACGACTACTAGTTTCCTCCGCTCTTTCATAGTGACGTCCGCCGCTCTGGCAATCAAGTTATCTGAGTACCCATTGGCGATCGCTGCCAGGGTTTTGGCTGAGCAAGGTATTATGACCATCCCGTCGGTAAGGAAGGAGCCACTTGCGATTGGGGCTGCGATGTCTTCGGCTTCAAAGTACCAACTAGCCTTCTTGGATAGGGCCTCAGGTGTTACCGATGTTTCGAGGTTCAGTATCTTCTTAGCAACGTCGCTTATCACCAGAAACGTTTCTATATCTTCTTCATGTTCATGCAGGTATTCTATCATCTTTACTCCATAGATTACCCCGGTTGTTCCGGTTATCGCGATTATCAGTTTCTTGACAGCCAATCTTGGGCACCTCCAAAACAACATTATACCAAGGGTACATCATTTTCTCATTCTGATTCCCATTTGAAGCCTCTATGTTTCTTGAAATGGGCCACGAGTCCGCCGTCTTCGAATATTCTCTTGAGGAAAGGTGGGATCGGCTTGGTCGACCACGTTTCACCAGTTCTAGGGTTTCTGATGATTCCTGAAGATGGATCGATGAGTATTGTATCTCCTTCAATAGTCCCATCGTAGACTTGTTCGCTTTCAAATATTGGAAAGGCTATATTGATTGAGTTCCTGAAGAATATCCTTGCAAATGACTTGGCAAGTACACAAGCAATGCCAAACGCTTTGAGAACGTGCGGAGCCTGCTCCCTGCTCGAGCCGCAACCAAAGTTTCTGCCAGCAACAATTAAGTCTCCAGCCTTAGCTTTCTTCGTGAAGTCTGGGTCAGCGCCTTCCATGGCATGCTTAGACAGATCAGCCATGTCGAAGGTGCTTAGAGGATATTTTGCGGGGATAATGTCGTCTGTATTGATATCGTCTCCGAACTTCCATACTCTTCCTTTGATTATGGTCAACGTCATCTTACTTCATCTCCCTTGGATCGGTTATTTTCCCGGTTAGAGCTGATGCCGCCGCTGTTGCTGGGGAGCATAGGAATATTTCTGCGTTGGCGCACCCCATGCGTCCCTTGAAGTTCCTATTTGCAGTTGACAAACAAATCTCTCCTGGTGCAAGGACCCCCATGTGGGTTCCAATGCAGGGTCCGCACCCGGGGTTACATATGGTGCACCCTGCTTCGGCGAACGACTTCAGTAGACCTTTATCAGCAGCTTGAATGTAGACTTCTCTTGAGGCGGGGATAACAAGTGTTCTGATGCCTCTCTTCACCTTCTTTCCCTGGAGGAGCTTTGCAGCGACCTCCAAGTCTTCTATTGAGCCATTTGTGCATGATCCCAAGAACACTTGGTTGATTTCGACGTTTCCGACTTCGGAGATGGGCTTAACGTTATCAACCTTATGAGGGCAGGCGATTTGTGGTTCAAGGTTGGTTAGCTCAAACTCTCTCTCGTCTTGATACCCTGCGTCAGCGTCGCTACTAACTGGTTTGGAGTCATCGCCCCTAGAATGGTATTTCAAGAAATCCAAAGTGGTCTTGTCGGGGGAGACGAGTCCCGCCTTTGCGCCCATTTCGACGGCCATGTTGCAGAGGGTTGATCTGCCATCAACGCTCATGCTTGAAGTGTATTGGCCTGTGAACTCGATTGCTCTGTAAGTTGCACCGTCTGCCCCTATTTGCCCCACTATATGGAGAATAACATCCTTGGGGAACACCATCTTGTGTGGGGTCCCAGTCAACCCGAATTTGACGGTTTCCGGGACCTTGAACCACAGCTTCCCAGAGATCATCGTAGCAGCTGCCTCAGTCGAACCGATCCCAGTCGAAAATGCACCCACGGCTCCATAAGTGCATGTGTGAGAATCGGCTCCAACGATGAGCATGCCAGGTGAAGCATGTCTCTCCAACATTATTGTATGACAAATCCCATTGCCAACATCGTAAAAGTTAGTTAGGCCCTGCTCAGCAACGAATTTCCTGATTAGGCTGTGCACTGCCGAGATCTTCTCATTTTGGCTGGGAGCAATGTGATCGATAATAAGAATAACTCTCTCCGAGTCCCAGACCTTGCTGCCGCCCATCTCGTAGAAGAACTTGATTGCAAGGGGAGCCGTTCCATCATTAGCCATCAGGTAGTCTACGTCGGCTACAACGATGTCTCCTGGTGAGACGATTCTACCCGAAGCGCCTCCAAGTATTTTCTCAGACATCGTTTTCCCCAAACTATCCACCATCACTGCCACATATCACTAAGGGAAGGAAGTGCAGTTGAATAGACATGGAGTTTCAACCCGCCTCATCTTGAAAACGACGAGAATCGAAGGAATATATTATGTTTGTGGAAAGTAAGCCTTCGGACTATCTTAGAATGATCTCCATCAGATTTTTCTTAGAGCCGCTCTGATGAGACCCATGGTTCCAGTCATCATAACGTCCCCGGCTGGCGCGGCGGAGTGAATGGGTATTTTCAGGCCATTTGTTATAGACCTGCTTGGACCAGTAACGGTGAATATTCCCACTTTCTTGATAGGAAGTCTCTCTTCCTTGCCGTGAGCTGGTTTCAGGTAAAATGCGCCGTGTCCTCCGTCGTTGAATATGTCTTCACCTTTGATTCTGCCATTGGCAAAATCGAGTAGTATTCGCTCAAGTTTCTGTGGTTTATTACTAAGCATTCCGGTGTGGTGTTCCATGAGCCCCAGCACACGCCCGTCTTTTGTAATCGCAGCTATTGTGTGTCCGTTCCCAGCGTTGACCTCGACTATGTAGTCGCTTTTTACTACAACAGGATCCTCTAGGCAGCCTAGTAAAGCGCTGATCGCCGTATCCATTACTATGACATTGGAGTTCGGCAGCTGCATCTTGCAGGACTCGACCGCCGAACGCATTCTGAGGAAACACTCGGGGACCTCATTCTCTTCGAAAGCCAGCTTCTCCATCTGAGGGTTTTTCCTCAGAAGTTCCTCCATTTTCTTCATCCTGAATTTCCTGTTACTTTCGCCTGGAGGGTTGACGCCGTGATCCTGCACACCTACTGCGACGACGTCGATGTCATTTGCTCTTTCGCCCAGTTCCTTAAGGAACTTGGTTATTTTCCATATGTTGATCTCCTCGAAACCAATTGATGTCCCTTTGAATTTGGATAGTTCTGATTCTTCTTTAACAACTTCTACTCCCATTGACCGAACTTCGTCCAAGTTGTTTCGAATGGTTAGTGCCGCTTTCTCTGTCATAACAACCTTGAGGCCTTTTTCTAGGTGTTTCTTTATCGCGCTCGACACAGCGCCGCCGCCTATTATGTCGCCCTTGATGAGAATGTTCTGCTTTCGACTTGTCAGTTCCTCGATCTTGTTGGCGTAGATCAACGTGGGTGAGGGTAAAACCATCTTGATGCAATTCTCGATGGTTTTTGAATCATCGTATAGAAGAAGGTCCTCTGTTCCCGCGCCTATATCTATCGCCAGAATCTTCAAGACTAGACCCTCCAACATGAGCCCACGCTTGTGGTTCCTTCGCTCTTTCACATTGATGAAGTATAAATAGCGCCTTACGCTGAAACGTGGAGAGATCGTTAAGAACTAGATTACGAAAGTCCTTAGAGTTTTCCTTGGTGTACAATTTCTGACAGCTTTCTTCTGGGGGTCGCTCTTGGTGACTCGTTTGCGTACCCGATTGGTAGAATGGCTTCTGGTATTAAACCCTCTGACATGTTCGCACCAACAACTTTGGCGACAGCCGCATCGTTATACGCTCCCACCCAGCACGTTGATAATCCTAGCGCTGTGGCCGCTAACTGAACGTAAGAAGCAGCAATGGTGGCATCCTGCACGGCATAAAGTTCAGCACCTCTTTTGCCATATCTCTGAGCTGACCTCTTTTGGTTGGCAACTATAACGAGAACTACGGGAGCTTCAGCTATGAAGTCCTCACCAAGCGCCGCCTTGCTCAGTGCTTCCTTCTGCTCTTGTTTTCTAACCACCACGATCTCGTACGCCTGTAGGTCGCCGGCTGAAGGTGCCGCGTTTCCGGCTTCAAGTATCTTTTGAAGCTTTTCATCTTCGACTTCTTTGTCCTTGTAGGATCTCACGGACCTTCGGTTCTTGATAGTCTCGAATAGATCCATCTTCTCTCTGCCTCCACTCTGGATGGAATAAAACGGCGAGCCCAAATAAAAGCGTATTCCCTACGAGGGCGAAAGAAAACAAAAGCGCGCGAGTGAGTCAACATGTTGAGAACTCTCGCTCTCACCACTACTAATTGAAGAACTGCAGTGAGAGCAGTCGATTACTTCTTTGTTTTCGCCGTGCTTGCCTTCTTCTTTTTCGTCGGGTATTTGATTTCTGCTTGGGCTGCCGCAAGCCTCGCTATTGGGACTCTATATGGGGAGCAACTTACGTAGTCCAATCCTATTAGGTGGCATAGTTCGACCGAATTGGGTTCTCCTCCGTGTTCGCCACAAATGCCTATTTTGATGTCTGGTCTCGTCTTTCTCCCCAAGTCTACCGCCATCGCCATCAGCTTGCCAACGCCATCTCTATCCAAGACATCAAACGGGTTGTTAAGGAGTAGCTTCTCGTCAAGGTATTTAGTGATAAACTTTGCTTCGGCATCTTCTCTGCTGAAGCTGAACGTTCCCTGTGTCAAGTCGTTTGTGCCAAAGCTAAAGAATTCAGCGTACTCAGCCATCTTGTCTGCGACTAGGCATGATCTGACAACTTCCATCATTGTTCCTATGCGGTACCTTAGCTTGACACCCGCCTTGTCCATCACTTCATGGACTACCTTTTCTACTCTTTCACGGACGTACCGCATTTCCTCAGCGCTGCCAACATTGGGTAACATTATCTCCGGTCTAGCGTTCACTTTCTCCTTGACTAATTCAACGGCTGCTTCGGTTATTGCTCTCGTCTGCATTTCGTATATTTCCGGCATCATTATTCCGACTCTTACTCCACGCTGGCCCATCATGGGGTTGACTTCAGTCAGTTGCCTGACGCGGCGTAGCATTCTATCATTCTCCGCGACTTTCTGTTGGTCGGCGTGCTCATTCTCAAGCTTGTACTTTTTTTCGAGAAGTTGCTCAAGACTTGGCAGGAATTCGTGCAGTGGCGGGTCGAGCAACCTTATAGTCACGTCGAGTCCTTCCATCACTTTGAGGATCTCTTTGAAGTCTTTCTTCTGCATTGGCATTAGCTGATCGAGATACTTCTTCCGTTCCTCAACGGTTTCGGCGAGAATCATCTTGTGCATTATGGCTAGACGATCTGGAGCGTTGAACATTCTCTCAGTTCTGCATAGACCTATACCTTCAGCACCGAAGTCTCTTGCTCTCTTGGCGTTCACTGGCTCGTCAGCGTTGGCTCTGACTCCAAGAGCTCTAGTCTCATCAGCCCACTGAAGCAACTGCTTGAGGTCAGGTGAGAGGTCAGGTTCGATCGTTGGAACTTCCCCAAGCATGACTGTTCCCATGCTTCCGTCTACCGTTATCGTGTCTCCTTCCTTGACAATAGTGTTTCCTACAGTGAATGTTCGCTTGCTGTAGTCTATCTTAATGGACTCTGCTCCAACTACGCAGGGTTTTCCTAGTCCTCTGGCTACGACCGCTGCGTGAGATGTTTTTCCGCCTCTACTTGTTAGGATTGCTTGTGATGCGAAGAACCCATGAACGTCGTCAGGTTTGGTCTCTTCTCTGACTAAGATCACCTTTTTCTTGAATTCCTTCCATTGCTTGTCTGCCTCATCAGCATCGAACACAGCTGCTCCTGATGCGGCTCCAGGCGATGCTGCGAGGCCTCTTGCTATTTGACTAACCTTCGCCTTTGGATCTATTCTGCGATGGAAGAGTTGTTCAAGTTCGTTCGGACTGACGCGTGCTATAGCCTCTTCTTTTGTCAGGAGTCCTTCTTTGACCATATCTATCGAGGTCTTCACCATTGCCTGAGCATTCATCTTACCATTGCGCGTCTGCAGGATGTAGAGCTTACCGCGTTCTACCGTGAACTCAATGTCCTGAACCTCATGATAATGTTTTTCAAGAGTCTCTCGGGTATCTTCCAGTTGATTGTAAATTCCCGCATTTACCGTCTTCAGCTGAGCAATCGGTCTCGGTGTTCGAAGACCTGCGACCACATCTTCACCCTGCGCTGTTTGTAGGAACTCTCCGTAGAACACGTTCTCCCCCGTGCCTGGATCTCTCGTAAAGGCGACTCCAGTCCCTGAGTTTCCGCCTATGTTTCCAAAGACCATTGTAACAATGTTTACGGCTGTACCATCAGCCATGTCGGAAGTTATTTTGTACTCCCTGCGGTAGGTTATTGCTCTCGGAGTTTCCCATGAATTGAAGACTGCTGCGATGGCATTCTCAAGTTGCTCAACCGGGTTGTCGGGGAAATTCTTCTTGGTCTGCTTCCTATAGATCTCCTTGTACTTCGACACAAGATCCTTGAGTGCGTCAGCGTTGAGGTCAGTATCATACTTTGCCCCTAGTTCTTGTTTTTTGGCTTCGAAAGCGCCGTCAAAAAGCTTCTTGTCAACACCCATGGCAATTGAGGCGTACATCTGCACAAATCGTCTATAAGAGTCGTAGGCGAAGCGCTCATCACCCGTCTGCTTGACGAGTCCATTAACAGTTTCATCGTTTAAACCAAGATTCAATATTGTGTCCATCATGCCAGGCATGGATACAGCCGCGCCCGAACGGACGGATACAAGTAGTGGGTTCTCTAGGTCGCCAAACTTCTTCCCAGTTTTCTTCTCGACTTTCTTGAGCTGAACCAATACTTCTTCCATCAGACCAGCAGGAAGCTTCCTGCCTGAAGCATAGAACTTCTTGCAGACCTCAGTTGTGATTATGAATCCTGGTGGAACAGGCAGCCCAATATGGGTCATTTCGCTTAACCCAGCGCCTTTCCCACCTAGAAGCTTCTTATTCTTTCCATCAGCTTCCTCAAAGGATAGAACCCAAGGCTGTTCTTTGCTTTGCTTTGACGGCATATCAAATCACCCAATCATCAGCCTGCAAAATAGATATTACACCACGGACCAAGTTTTCCTGACTGACTAGATTCTCACCACAAGTGTGTTAAGCTTATCATCAGATTCTCCGGTTATAGCTGCTGGTTCATTCGCAATAGAGAGAATGGGCAAATTCTTAAGGCTTTCTAGTTGAACTATTAAGCAAGCGGTCCCACGAACTGGGCTGGACGGACTACGGAGGAAACTGAGAAGCAGTATCTGGAACAAAGATAGATATTAGGTACCTGGTGACAGAACTCGTAATCGATTACGAAATGCGTAATATTTATATACTCAAGGACATATGATGTAGAGTCAAAGAAGTTCAGAGGAGATTTGTGAGTTGTCTAAGGCAAAGCCAGATACTGGCATTGTGAAAAATGCTTCAACATGGAGTTACATAATCGGCGCATGGTACTTTATCGCAGTGATACTCTTGATGGTCTCCCTCTATACTGTTGTGCTCCCCTTCATACCAATGATGGGTTACGGCATTACCCCTGACGTCTCCCTAATTGTTGAAATGCTTAACGCCATCCTCATGCCAATCATTGTTGTAGCGGCGCTCACGATACCGATCTCAATATTGTTTGGCTACTTCTCGTACAAGGTTGGCAAAATGTATAACTTGGGTTCACTTCAACTAGCGGGAATATCTATGATGATTGTTGCAGTCACTATTGTTCCCTTGATATACGGACTCTACCAGCTACCAGCGGCCCTCACGTACGCAATAACCCTTCCACCAGCTCAGGCTACCCGGTATGTTATAGGTTCAATGGGACTACTGCTCATGGGTGCAGGTTTGGCGGCTATATTTGGCTTGATATTCTATATTGCATTCATAATCGGACTTTCAGGTATGAAGAATGCTACTGGCATCAGTGACTTCGGGACGGCGATGTGGCTAACAATCGCAGGCTTGTTGTTAACGTTCCTTTTCCCTATAGGCGTACTTATATTCGGCTCAGGACTAGGTAAACTGGCGAGGCAGGGTGGAGAGAGAAAAGTCGGAGCACCCGCTGCAGAAGAAGAAGCGAAGGTGCCAGCAAGACGAGAGGGCATGTACTGCCCGTACTGCGGTGCCAAGGTTGAGGCTGATGCCTTGTTTTGCCCGACATGTGGATCGAGCCTGAGAAGAGAAGCATAGAGTATCTGGGATAGAGTTGTTTACTCTCTATTCAGATATATCTTATTTTTATCACTTTTTGTTATTCAGACTA
>Ga0315309_1000591_pt1 | contig 22149 bp, 41 predicted proteins | sample TDP4_MG_FD_203080 | JGI IMG/M metagenome (GOLD analysis project Ga0315309, IMG submission 203080) | Freshwater sediment microbial communities from Lake Towuti, South Sulawesi, Indonesia - TDP4 | ecosystem: Environmental > Aquatic > Freshwater > Lake > Sediment | place: Indonesia: South Sulawesi...
CCTAAGATTCTTCACAACGAAAACAGAACCTTACCCTCTCATCATACTTAAAGACGGATGGCCTAAAGCTGCCGTTGTTGCACCAATGTATTAAAAGGAGACGACATAGATGAGTAAGCCTCAAATCACAACCGAATACCTATGGTGCAACACTTGTAAGAAGGCCTTTCCCCTCTACTTCATAGAGTTCAGCGAAACAAGGTGGGCTATGATAAACCCCCATGCATGCATGCATGCCGAACTCTTCAAACTATGCGAAGACATAAGTAAACTTAAAGATGTGTTGAAGGTGCTTTACGATCTAGAGGAGATAGCCTTATTAGAAGTTGAGGAGACGACATAGAATGAGTGAGGTTCCCTTTGTAAAACTTGACGAAGAAAGAATACATCAGAGAGCACGGAAAGTCCTTTCGCGACTTGCCTTTCAGAAGCTCAGTATCCGAGACCAGCAGATAATTGCAGACTTAGAGCGGGAAGAGTTCCTTAGACAATGGGGATGAAAGGAGACGACCTAGATGAGCAGAACCATTCAAGTAACTCTTTACGGTGAGACGGCCAAGAAGAAACATCGCTGTTCAGGGGAAGATTGTGACACCTGCCCAAAGTGGCCCTGCCCCAACTCACCAGAAGAAACCGCTCCTAACCAATGCGTAAACTCTTTAACCGTGTGGAGAACAAGTAAAAGGTGGTGATTGAATGGGTCTCATCATACCCCCCAACATCTTCATAGAGCACATCCAATACGAGATCGAATACCGGAAGAAGAATGATAGCGTCCGAGTTTCAGCCCCAACCGAAGAATCCGCAAAGGCCCTCCTCGAGCATGTCCTAACAAAGTTAGGCTGGCCTTAAGATGCCTACCCTGGCAGCAATCGTTAAGCTGGGACTCCTAACCCTCGGCAGCAACGTCATAGGCGAACAGATCTACAACGAATACGAGAAAAACAAGGTGACGATCCAGGCTTACAGATACGCCAAGAAGAGAGGAAAGCCTGTCTTGGACTTCGGCTGCGGATTCCGCTCTAGGGGAGAATACAACGTGGACGTGAAACCCCGTAACGCGCCCAACTTCATCCAGATCCAAAGTTTTGAAAGCCCGCGTCTGCCGTTCCCTGATAAGTTCTTCGCCAGCGCCCTAGCCCTCCATGTCCTCGAGCACACTTACAACCCCGAAAACGCCCTTAAAGAGTTAAGAAGAGTTGCCGAGCGCGTCTACATGCTAACCCCAAAACCTATATGGATTCTAACCTATCTACACCCTGACCACAAATGGATCTTCCTAGACCGCCACGTATACTTCAGAAACCCCCTTCACCTAACATACCAAGAACTCAACGAAAACCCCCTCCTCTACCCTGAATAGGTGTTCTCCATGTCTCGAGTCCGCCTATGCAAAGGATCAGAATGGCAATGCATCAAAGGACACACCCTCTTCCCGAAAGGCCCCTGCCCGGACGAAGCATCAAAATACAAACAAGGAGAAAGACGCGACTCGGCCCGCTGCACAAGTTGTAGGCACTTCAAAACCATCATCTACGTGCCGTAGGAAACTTAGCTTACTGTTATGGAACCCAGGAGAATAAATAAAATGCCCCAAAAATCCAAGCGTAGAATTGTCATTGAAAGACCCAAGAACCAGCGAAACTACGAAAGGCATGTATCAGGAAAGGGAGTCAAGGTTCAACTGCGCCTAAGCCCCAAAATAGCAGCCGTCCTAGACACCATAGTAGAGGAAGGCTACTACCTAACCGTAAATGACGCGATCCGAGACGCCATAAACTTTTTCGTCTACATTAAGCCTTGGAAGAAAAGGATCTACGGTAAGACCCCTCTTGAGAAGGTCATAGAGTGAAGTGCTCCCGGTGTGGTGAGGAGAAACCCATCGTTCAGATCCTTCAGGACAGTAAGGGCGATAGGTATCCCCTCTGCGCACCCTGCGCAAAGAGGTTCAACGAGAGCGAAGAGGAGTGGCCCCCAAACGAGGCTAAAAGACCAATACCGACCAATACCAAACGAACCAAAAATGAGCTAAAATCTTTACGCACAGAGTAGAAAATTTGTTAGTTCTTTACGGCTTTAGACACGAAACGCTTATATCTGCATGAATCTTATAGGCTTAAGTAACGAGGTGATGTAAAGACCATGTGTGACCTGACAAAAAAGGAAGAACAGATCCTCCAAAAACTGAAGGTCTGCGATGTCTCCCTCGCAGCCCAGGAGTTGGGAATAAAGCCGTCCACCATCTACGTGGTAAGGTCAAGAGTCCGAGCTAAAGCAGAGCAGGCCCAAGACTTCTTGAAACAGATTAAAAAGTATCGTGACGTATTGTATGGCAGCGGGCGATACCATGTTGTCTGATGAGGAAATAGAAAAAAGGAGACAAGAAGAGGCTGAAAGGCGCGTGCAAACCCTTTATAAGGTATGTAGGCTCTACAAGGAAGGAGAATGGGATGACGTTGCTCTTCTCCACTTTTTAGCTGGATTCTTTGGGTATACGGGTAATATGTCCAAATTCTAAGGAGAAGCGCGCCATGAGTGAAATAAATACGCCAAGTTTCGAGAATATTAAGCTGCGGGGTAAGGGAGTCAGGCACCCTGCTAGGCTCATAACCTAGAAGTCGGAGGTTCAAGAGAAGGAGGCGGGAAACTACTCTTTCTGAAATTCCTCCCCCCGCAACCAATTTTTATAGTATACGTTTATAAGGGAAACGTGGTATTATTCACTTCTTAGGGAGTGTAATTGTCCACTTCAAAGCTCACCCTTACCTTGACGCCTGAACTTGTAAAAGCCGTCAAGAAGAAAAGCTATAAACTCTTTGGAAAGCGAAGAGGCGCCATCAGCAGCTACGTAGAAATGGTGTTAAGAAATGACCTGCATTTACGCCAACCAGGAGTTGAAGAAACATGAGCAGCGAAGATCTTGACTGTATGATCGCAGAGAGACTAAAGGCTGGGGACGCCCAAAACAAGATCAAGAAGGATATCCACGTAGGAGATGAACGCATAAGAACCGTCAGGGACATGGTTGCCAGCGGGATAATCAAGTTTAACGATGAGGGCAAAGCCTATCTCGCGGAGCCTGCCCATAGAGAGATCGAAGCGATCCACGCGGAAGTTATGAAGGTTATAAGTGAGAAAGCCAGCGAAGCAGCAGTCCGAAACGCTGAAGAGGACTATGCCCTGGGCAACGAGATCCGCCAATATTGGACGCTCAAAGCACAAGACACCGGCCTATCCCTCCGGGAATTTGTGCGCTCCGCTCTAGTCTTCTATGACACATACCGGGAAAAGGTTGAGGAGATGCAGGAACAGTTAGCCATGATGGAAGTCTTTAAGGACACCCTGAGAGTAGACCTTCTCCGCACCCACAAGATGGATCTCTTTTTCAGGTTCACCCGCTACTGCATATCCCTTCGTGCTCAAGGCTTCCAAATCCCTACAAGTCTAATTAGCGACTTTTATAACGACCTCAACACCCTAGAAATCAATCTTAAGAAAAGAAATTTGGAGGAGTTACTAGGAGGAACCAAAAATGGGGAAACTCCAAATAGGCCCCAAGGATGAAGGAGGTGAAGGTGAAACGTCAAAGGGTAAAAGGGCAACAACAACAATCCAAATCCCAAGAGAGCTAGACCTCCGCGTAACCGAGTATGCCACCCGCATGGGAATAAGCAAAGCTGAGGCTATGGATAGACTTTTCAGGGCTATATATCCCGAAGGCGTAACTGAAGCTCCAGGGGAAGCCATTGCTCCAGGAGAAGATATTGAAGAAACAATCGCACCAGGAACAACCCCCCTAACCGCACCCCCTGGCGAAACTGATGAAATCCTCACAGGAGTGGCAAAGGATCTCCGCGCCATAAACACCATAAAGCAGCTAAACAGAGCCATATCTAATGAAGGAGAAGAAAGTAAAGGACTAACCTACAAAGACATCCGGGATCACGAGATGGAGTTAGAAAAGATACGACAATGGAGAGGCGGAGGCAGAGGTGGAGAAGACAGCGAAGACAGCAAGCCGTCAAGAGTCATAAGCGCTTTGGCTGCTCAAGTAAGGGCGCTCCGTTCCGAACTCGGAAAACACATGGAGCAGGACATCGCCACAGAAAGAGACTTCTACAAGAATAGGCTAGAAGAAAAAGAGGCACTTGAAGCCAGGCAAGCTGAACTTCAGCCCATCCAAGAACAACTAGCTCTGGTCTCTGCTAGACTTAACAAAATGGTGGAGGAACCGGAAAAGAAAGGAGACGAAGGAAAGCCAATTACATCTGAGCAGACCCAAGCATTGATAGCCCTTCAGAAATCAACAGACACCCTAAAATTAGCCCTAGAGAAAATGGGAAAAGGCGAAGGTGAAGGCGGAGAAGGGGAGAAACTAGGTTCCCTCATTGATAGTCTAAGCACCCTAGTTGAGAAGCTAATGACGTTTCAAGCAAAATTCGGAGGTAAAAAGGGCGAAGCAGGGGAGTTAGATTGGAGGACGGTGACGGTAACAACAGCCGGCGAAGTGCTCCAAGAAGCCATCGGCGCGGTTCGGGACATAGAAGCCGGAAAGGCTGAAGAAGGCGCCGAAGGTGAAAAGCCCCCAGCTTCAGGAGAACTCATTGAACGCAGAGTCTACAACTACGCCATGAAGAAGATCGCAGCAGGACAGTTGAATGTTGACCCCTACAAAGCAGCCGAAGAGCTTGGATTAACACCTAACGATGTATGGAACGCCATAGAGAACCTTAAAAAGAGGGGGGCGCTAGTCGTGAAACCTCCAGGAGGAGCCGAAACTGAGCCAAGAAGAGCAGAAAAACCAGAGACCGTTGCAGAAGGAATCATCGAACCTAGCGCCTAGTAGTCCCCCTAGAACCGTCCAGATTGACATGACCCCCACTCAATACAAAAGCATTAAAAAACAAGTAATATCCGAACAAAGCCCCTTGGCAAGACCTCACATCCTAGAGTATTTCCGCTGGTTAAAAAGCCTAGACGCCTTAAGCGTATTTGACTCCCTTGAAAAGGGAGAAGGCGTCAAAGAAGCCTACAATGCCTACAAAAGGCGTTTTAGTCCCTTTCGGTATGCTGTTGCTGCTGCCAGAGGATTGCTTAAAGCAAGCCAAAGTATGCGAGAAGATGCCTTAAAAGCTGTAAACATAAATATTGCCCGCTTAACCCTGCGTTTTGAAAACCCAGCCGTCTACGAGGTCTTAAGACAATTTGACCCCAAAGAGGAATTTTTGAAACGTTGCGTTGAAGAAGCCAAAGAGATCCTTGGCTTAACTGCCACAGAGGAGGCTGAATAGAATTGAGAATAGCCATAGTCACCCACTTTGATGTAGTGAGCCACTTCGTAAACGCCAACCGGATCGCCAACGTCTTCACAAAACAGGGACATGAATGTAAATTATACAACTTTGACGCAAAGGAAGTGCCAGAAGACAACATACTCTATGTGTATACCTTCTTCGCATCATCCATAAATTACCTATCCCGCTTCCTACCCGAAAAGAGGGTAGTATTCTATACTGCCTGTGAAGGCTTCCCCATCCTAGATCCAATAAGCAGCGAAAGGACGTTAGCCAAAGAAATTAAGATCGTGGCCAACAGCGACTTTACAAAAATGTGCCTCGAGGCCACGCAGCTTCCCTGCGAAGGGGTAGTTCCTCATGGTCTACAAATGGACTACCTACAATACGACAAAAAGTTCTACGAATACGTTAAGACCTGGACGAAGGAGGCAAGCGCTACCTTCTTCTGTCTCGGAGGAAACTATCAAAGAAAGGGACTTGATCGCTACATCCTCGCCAGCAAGCTGGTAAGCCGAAAGATCTCCAACGCCTGTTTCATACTCCACTCAGGAAAAGGAGACCTAAACATTCCAGCCATGATTAACAACCTAGAACTTAGCAAAAACTTCTGGTTCACCAACTCCTTCGGCCTACTCCACGAAGACAAGATCAACGCCCTCTACAAACTGTGCACCGCTTACGTGCAACCAAGCTACTGCGAGAGTTTCTGCATACCCACCATAGAAGCCTTCAGATTCCACAGACCCGTCATAACCATTGACGCGCCCCCAATGAACGAAATCGTGATAAACGGAGAAACCGGCATCCTAATTCCCTCCTCGAGGGTGCAACAAGTCCAACACCGGGAAGACTTTGTTATGCCCTTCCACTTATACAGCGTGGATGACTTGACGGACGCCATGATAAAGATGGCTGAATCGAAACATTTTAAGTCAGATCTGATTAGAAACATAGGGGAGGCGCGCAAGAGGTATGATGCGGGTAACGTCTATCCCAAGCTCCTCGGTTTTTTCTGAACTCTACATGAAGGTTGCCCACACAGGCGAAAAAGTAAAACCTAAAGACATCTTCCAAGTCAGCAAGAGCAGATATGAGCTTAGGTTTGTCTCTGATTGTGAACTAGACATCCTCTGTGACCTCATTGACCCTCAAAAGCTCTTTGTTGAAATCCTATATTTTCTTCCAAACCCAGCGATCGTATCCAATAAGGGTGTTGATCTCTACATAGGAACACAGCATATTGTCTACGTTGACGACAAAAGTTTAGGACAAACAGCAGTTGTAAGCATCCCCAAAAGAATACCTGAAGTCACCCCCAAGGTTCCCCCAATTCCCCCGAAACCAAAAATGCCTCAGATTAAGGCGGGCGCTAGAACCGCAATAATTGTAGCCACCCCTGACATTATGGGAGCGCTTTTCACTAAATGCCTCACACACATACGACAATACACTTCAATGGAATACCAAGTTATAGTTCTCGAAACCCACTTTGTTGAAGAAATGTATAACCATGCCAGAGACATGAATAGTGCGTGGAGAGGTGCAGACGTGGACTACTATGTGCTAATGAATGATGACCTTTTCGTATCTGAGGGATGGCTTGAAGCCTTAATGGAACCCACCCTCAAAGACCCGACAGTTGGCATCGTTGGAGGACTGTATCTATACCCTGACGGCAAAACAATACAACACGCAGGCATATACTGCGACCCTCATCTCGACTTCACATTCGGGCATAGATTCCACTTCAGAAACATTGACACAACACCAGGCGCCCTAAAGGAAAGTCCCGTGATAGGCGTAACAGGAGCCTTAACGCTGATAACCAGAGAATGTAGAGACGACATCGGGCTATGGGACGCCAAAAGATTCCCATTGGGCTGGAATGATCCTGATTATTGCCTAAGAGCATGGATGAAAGGCTGGAAAGTCTGGTATAACCCTAAATGTGTGGCGATTCACCAAGAAGGAACCACCCTAAAAAAGCATGGCACGGTATCGAAAGCCCACGAAACATGCTTCCCAAGATTCCGAAAGAAATGGAGCAACCAACAAATAAAACAAGTCTTAGATAAAGTGAATGATACCATAGTTGTTCCATACCTCAAGGAGATCCATAAATGATAAGGATAGAGGAAGTCTTCAAGCTATTTCCAAGATGGGAAACAAAGTTCTTGATTGATGGGAAAGAATATGGTGGATCACAAGACCTTATTGGCAGTAGCAGAATACCGAGGCTTAACCAGATTTATCCCTTGGCTGGAAAACGTGTTTTGGAGCTGGGGCCATTAGAGGGCGCGGACACCATAAACCTGAAAAAATTTGGATGCAGAGAAGTTATCGCCATCGAGGGACGACCTCAAAACTATGTTAAGAGCTGTATAATAAAGAACTTGTTTAACTTGGATAACTGCCATTTCATTCTCGGAGATTTCGGCTACTCTGGAAAATTAAAATGGGAAGCCCTTGGAAAATTCGATTTATGCGTTGCTATAGGCGTCTTATATCATGTTATTGATCCGGCTTTCCTCATTAAGCGGATTAGTGAGATCGCAGATAATCTTTACCTGTGGACGCATTACGCAACCGAAAACTACCCTCATGGGCCCAAAATGAACATTTATTTATCCGATAAATCTTACGCCGGTAAAATCTATGAGGAAATAGATCTTGATAGCCCGCTTTCAGGACTACAGCAAGAATCCTTATGGATGTTTGAGGACAGCCTAAACAGGCTTCTCATTGACTGTGGATTCTCCCAAATGCAAGTTCTTGAGAAAGGAGAGATGTATAATTGGAAAGCTAAGTATGTCTTGCTCTTTGCCTCAAGACTTCCTAATCTATAATTCAGATTGGGATTATCTTGTCATTCTTGATGCATGTAGATATGACTATTTTGAAGAGTATTATCCAAGATTTCTTAACGGTGAATTAATAAAAGCGATCTCAAAAGCTAATAGAACCAAAGATTGGGTTGAAGAAACGTTTAGAAAATTTATGCCTGCAATGTATTACACGGCAAACCCAACTATTAATGCCATAGATCATGGAGATAAGTTTTTGGGTGTAAAAGAAATTTGGAGAGGGAGGTGGAACAATGAACTTGAGACGGTTATGCCTGTCTCAGTAAATGAGATAATAAGAGATGAGAAACCATGCAAAGCAATAATTCACTATCTTCAACCCCATTTCTCAACAGCGAACTTTCCTCTCCAAACCTTCTCTCTCTACAATAAAACGGTTTACAAAGAAAATATGTCAATTGAGCAACTGAAACATGAATACTGCAAAAATTTAACCCTCGGTCTTGACGGCGTAAAACAACTTATTTCAGAGACAAATAAAAAGATAATCGTGACCTCCGATCATGGAGAAATGCTTGGCGAAGATCAACTATTTTTTCACGAATATTCAACACATCTATATCATCCAATCTTAAGAGAAGTGCCCTGGTTTTTGGTGAAACCCTTTCCCTAAAAGTTAAATATAGGAAGGGCCAAAAGAAAATACGGGTGAAAATGGGATGAAAGTCCTAATTACAGGAGGAAAGGGCTTCCTCGGAAGCACCCTCGCCCATGCCTTCCTTGAGATTGAAGATGTCGTAACCATCTTAGATCTTCCCCAAGGAGGCAACCCCGCGAACCTAGACGACATAAGAGATAAGGTAAATTTGGTTGAAGGCGACATCAGAGATCGAAAAGCCCTCTATTCTGCTATGGATGACCAAGACGTGATTATCCATCTTGCTGGGCAGGTAAGCCACATAGTTAGCATGGAAGATCCCTACTTGGATCTTGACATAAACCTCAATGGAGTCCTTAACATCTTGGAGACAGCCATAAAAATGCAGCCTATGCCTCACGTCATCTTTGGCTCAAGCAGATCCGTCTACGGCTTCCCTGAATACATGCCTGTGGACGAAAAGCACCCAACTAACCCCATAGACGCCTATGGTGTAACGAAGTTGAGTTCAGAAAAATACGTGAACCTCTACCATTATCACCATGATCTACCAACAACAGTTCTTCGCATGGCTAACCTCTTCGGCCCTCGCCAGCAACTCCACACAAGAGTTTACCAAATGGTCTCCTGGATATTTAAGTGCGCAATGCTGAAGGAACCATTAGGCTTCTACGGAGACGGAAACCAAACAAGAGACTTCCTCTACGTGGACGATGCAGCAAACGCCTACCTTCTATGCGCCCACACCCCCGAAAGATCCAATGGAGAAACCTTCAATCTGAACGGATTAACATACTGCACCTGGAACGAAGTGATGGAAACAGCCTCTAAAGTCACAGGGAATGAGCTAATCGTGAACTATGAGGAGTATCCACCCCTAAGAAGAAAATTAGAGAACCCACATCACCGCTTAGATGGAACAAAGATAAGGAAAGCCTTGGATTGGGAACCTCTAACAACTCTTGAAGAAGGCTTCAGAGCCATGCTGAACTACTATTGGCCCTCCAGATACGAAAAATACGTGAGAACATAGAATCTTTCTAGTTATACTCCATTACGCCACTTAAGTATTCTATATTCATACAATCATTTACCATAGATTTTTAAGCAAAAAAACGACAGAATAACAATTGAGGTTCAACCATGAGTATGGTATTCAAACCCGTTGGTGGAGCAAGCCTCGGCGTCTCCATTCCTCTATTCGTGGAATATGGCGCTAAGGGTGCTCGCGCTGGCGGAGTGGTTAAGTGGAGCGGAGTAACCGGCCTCGTTGAGGCTGGCATCGGCATCGGCGGAGCAGTCTATGCGGATCGAAAAGGAGCGCCTGACGAAGACGTGGCCCTTCTCGCTGCAATGGGGGGAGCAGGATTAGCCACAGGTGTAGGCATCATCATCCTGGACGAACTGAGGAAACGCGCCCTCTACGCCTTCAAGCAAAGGCGTGGGATGCCTCCAAAAAGAATACCTCTGGTTGAGGAAGGTTATCCTCAACTAGAAGAGAGATACCCCACAGCAGAGCTTGTGGAGGAGATCTAAGGAGGCTGAGATAGTTGGCGCTTCAAGGCCCGGTTTTTGCCCCTTCTCACAGATCGGAGTTCTACGAAATCATTGGTAAACGATACGCTGACGCCCGCGCAGAGGCAACGGCCATCGCAGACGCCAAGAAGATCCGCATGAAGGTGGAGTTCTTTAAGCCTGTCCATTTCAATTGGCTAGCTTACAGGCTCCCCGCAGGAGATACGCTCAGAACTCTACTAGAAAACTGTGCCCTATTCCCCTACGGAATCCTAAACCTGACCAGCGACTTCGACTTCATGAAGTGGTATGAGGGCAACAAGGTCAACTACATAGGCGATTGGTTCGTCCTCCCGGTCGCCTACTATGAAGAGAAGCAGGGAGCCTACAAGGGCAACCTAGACCACTACAACTTCAGAGGAGGCGAAACCCTAGACTTCTACGTGCACAGCATAAGCAGCGCATACGATGTAAACGCCTGGCTACTCGCCTTCGTAGCAATACCTGCCACCCTAGCGGAAACCAAGATCCACACCTAAACCTCCCCCAACATAACTTAGGGGAGGCCCCCAAATGAGTGAACTTGATCGTTACGGTCTGCTCTATCCTGAGTTCGGCGAGACTAGAGACGTAACAGTATACATCTCAGAGGGCAACTTCAAATACGAAGTCCTTGAAACCGTAGGAGAAGAATCACCTATCGCTGGGCCTGCCTCACCCCGAACCAAATTCAGGGCAGGCGAAACAGTTTACGTCCACTACAAAGTCCGCAACGATGGCGGTGTAAAGGCTAAGGCAACCATAGTGGTTACAGACATAGACACAGGCGCGGAAATCACCAGATACACCACAGCCGAGACAGATCCCGGCTACCGATTTGAGGCGTTTAAGGCTACTGTCGGAGCAATGCCTGCCAAGGATTGGAAGCTACGCTTCGCCATGACACCCTAAAAGCCGGTTGGCTGATGTGTGCCCAGGAACTCGACCGCTTTCCACTTCTGTATGAAAGTTATAGCCCAGCGACCAAGAAGGTAATCATCGAAGCCCTCCAAGCGGGAATTTTCGGATACCAATTACTAGACATCATAGACGCTAACGGAGTGGTCAGAAACAAATTTGCCCCTGGAGAAACCGTCTACTGCCACATAATTGTTTCAAACTACGGGTATGCCCCGGATAAGGCAACGATTGTGGTGACGGACTTAGACACGGGCGCGGAGATTAAGAAACTCATAACAGACATAGTGGCGTTAGAGGCGTTCTTCGAGTTTTCCAAGGTGGATTTGGGAACTATGCCTAACAGGGATTGGAAACTGCGCTTCGCCCTGACACCCTAAAGGTCGTGAACCCCTATGTGCTTAACCTATGAATCCCTCTTTGAACACCATAGCGAAACAAGAATAATAACAGTAACCCTTCTGCTGCCAGAATACGTTATAGTAACCGTAGACTCCGACCCAACAGAGATACCCTTCAAAATGAATGGGGTAGAGCTAACCACACCCGCAGAAGTAAAGGCAACACCCGGCTCATACACATTCGTTTTTCCTAAGACCTTCCAAGGATTGAACTTTGTCGAATGGGAGGACAAAAGCACAGACCCCACAAGAAAAGTTGACCTTAAGGCAGACGCCAAACTCTTCGCCTCATACAAAAAGAAGGTAAACATACTGCCCTGGGTTGGAGCAGTTGTCGTATTGGAATTGTTGCCCTTAGCATTTACTAAGAGGAGATGACCATGTGCCTCCTCTATGAAACCTACAAACCCCAAACCGTGAAGATTGGAAACACAATCTACACTAAAGCCTACAACTTTGTGGGCGTTGAACACTTCGAGTATAACCTTGACAACCTCAAGTCAGAAATACAGGACAAAATAGATGAGGGAGGCTGGGACGTAACAATCACCAGCCTAAAGAAGATCCGAGCAACCCAATACGACTACATTATTGGTGAAGCGTGGTATCCTGCCGAATCACCCATCGCTCCCATTATCGTTGCAGCCATCTGCGCCGTAATAGTATGGGCATTAAAAGTTGCAGCCATCGCCATTGCTGCCTACATAGTCGTTAGAGTTCTTGAAATGTTCACCCCTACAGCGCTCCATTGTTCATACTGTGGCGCTGAAGTTCCAGATGCGACATCACTTAAAGCCCACATCGCAACCGCACACCCTGACAAGCCCCAAGAGGTCTGCCCCTACTGTGGACTCCAATATATGACTCAAGACGAACTTGCGAAACACATCAAAGAATGTCCTCTTCGACCCTGGCATGAGAAGATTCCCTGGGACTACGTTGCCATTGGCGTAACGGTTATAATCCCAACCGCATACGTTATAGGACAAGTTCTCAAGAGGCGAGAATAATGAGCACCCTTCTATATGAGTGGCTAGACACCGTTGGAGGCTTCATCACAAGCCTAAACATCGAAAACCAGGGACACCACGCCAGAGTAGATCCTGGGCAACTCATCACAGTCAAGGGCACCATTGCAGCCCAAAACCCCGCTTGCCCTGGTGGAAGAGCACCCACAGACCAGATCCACATAGTCCTCCTCCTGGATAACATCTTCTGGAAATGCGTCTACGATGACGTTCCAGCAGGAAAACCGAATTTCACCAAGGCAGCCTTCAGTTTCAGAACCAACGCCCCCACAGAGCAGAAAGTCTACAAGATAAGGGCGGGATGGGGATACAATTGGCCGTGGCCCCAGGACACAGTTAATTGGCTCCTAGCCAACCCTGAAAGGCTAGAGGTCGTAGGATCGCTGACAGTAGGCCCGGCTCCCAAACTCGTATCATACCTGCCCCTAGCTCTAGCGATAGCTGCGCCAACCGTAACCGTTATAGGCTTGGCCACACTACCTAGAAGGGAGAGGAGATAACATGAGTAAGGGTAAGCGGATCTGCACCTTCAACAAGGTTATGACGCCAGAGGAAGCCGAAACCCTTAAACAATCCGAACAGTCTCTTGGTCAGAGCCTTCGGGAAGCCGACAGGCTTTATGAAGAACGTAAAAGGAGGAAGTAAGTTGCCCCTACTCTATGAATGGGAAGAACCCGTGTCTCCCCGCCCTAGCAGTTCAGTTGTTTACCCGACCCACCGAGGCGTAGAAGAGTATAGAAAACGAGGATTCTCACCAAGCCCTGATTGGACAAGTTTCGCCATAGGCTTAGGCATAGGCTTAGGCATAGGCTTAGTCATAGGTCTACCCATAGGCAGAGAGATCCTCAAGGCAGGTCTACGCCTAACAGAACGGGAGATCCGGGAACGAATAGCGCGGGTCTAACGTGAATGCCCCCCATTCTAATCACCTGCTGCCCCTCCGATCCCCCAACCATCTACGGCTATTTTTACCTCCGTAGATTAGCTCACCTTCTCGCAGGATACAACAACAAAATTGTTTTTTTGAGAAGTGCCAACCTCAGAAACTTCGCCAAGGCCCTGATTAAATATGATCCTCGCCTAGTCATTATGAACGGGCACGGCGGAGCAAAAAGCATATCGGGATGCAACCAAGCAATCCTCGCCATAGAAGGCTACGACCCCGACCTTCAAAAGAACATAGCTAACGAAAACCCCCAATGGATGAAAGATCGCCTAGTCTACCTCTTCACCTGCAACACAGGAAAAGAGTTAGCCTCCCGTCTAGTGGAGGAAGGCGCCCTAGCCGTAGCTGCCTTCAAAAGAGATTTCATCTTCGTAAGCGAAGACGGAGAACCAGCCAAGGACATGAAAGCTCAACCCAGCTTCATGGCAGCCATCCAACTACCCATCATGCTGGCAGAAGGACACACCTTCAAAGAAGGTTGCCAAAGCGTAAAACAGGCTTTCGCCACTTTCCGAGACGAGGCTGAAGCCCAAGGAACAGAGGATGTCGCCAAGTATTTGAATTATAACCTGGAAAACTTTGTGTGTTACGGAAATCTGCGGGCAAAACTTTATTAACCTAAACGAACACAATGGCTTTTCACTCCAAAAGAACAACAAAAGGAGGTAGAGAAAAGAATGGCTTTTCAACCCTACCAAATCTATAAGTCAGAACTCCCTCGGCTGAAGCCGGGTCACTTCATAAACATTGGCAGTAAATTCTATGAAGTCACGGCGGTGCGGAACAACAGACAACCCTTCGACTTCGCTACTGCTACTGAGGTGATTCTAAACTCATCAACAAGCTCAATCTATGAGGCGATGCACGGCGCGGTGGATATGGGACGAATAGTCCACCTTCACTATGTCGCCGTCATAAACGAAGCGCCAGACGTGCTCCTGAAGTGGGGAACCGAACCCCTCTTAAGCAAATGGCGAAACATTCAAATAGACAGTAACTCAGCAAACAGACAGACCCCCCTTGTGATAGATCGCTGGAGCTACGATAAAGAGATGCGAATATCCGTCACCCCAGCCGCCGCCGCAGCTCAAACCCTCTGGTTTGAAAACGTTGAATACGAAGTAGAAGTATGGGAAAAAACACCCCCGAAAAGATACCTTAAAATCCTGGCTAACGGCCACGCAGTATTCATGGAAGCGGGCTAAAATGAGCAAAAGGAGACTCCAATATCCAGGCGAAACAGCCATTCCTCCTGAAAGAATGGTTGAACGAGTGGAGCCTCCCCCCCTCTTTGAGCCTGTTCCCACATGGCCCGTAGACGTGGAATCCATAACTGAACTTGAAAAACTCATCAGGCCCATGAAGGCGCCAGAAGCCCCAAGACCAGGAAAGCCACCTGGCGAACTTGTGCCCGTCCTTGTTCAAGAGATCAAGAACAGCGAATACAGAAACCTAACCATTGACACCAGCATAGCCCGAACCAATGTAGCCCTGGGACTTCGAGACTTGGGCATAGTCGCCGACTCCTTGACGATCCTCGGCGTTGGAGGCGGTTTTCAGTATCGCATCAACAAGCCAACCAACGACTTAACCACCGCCGTATTAGGAATAACTGAAGATCAGTTTGAAATCCAAGAACTCTACATAACAAACGCAGCCGTAGCCGGAACAGCAATTATAAGAATATGCTGGAACCCGTTTCTCATACGTCTTAAACCTTAAAGGTGTCTAAATTGACCCTTCATTATCCTGCCGTTGGAGGCGCCACAGTAACAGACATAGCTGAAAAAGTTTGGACATTCCTTGATCTTATAGGACGGAAACTCACAAATCTTGATGATACAAGGGCTGCCCGCATAGACCAGATTACCGCTGCTAGGATGAGCGAGTTAGATCCTGCAAACATGCCCGGCGATATTGACGCCATTCTTGCGAGGCTGGACAATGCAACATTCGGGCTAAACGCTTTAAGAACACGCATTTTGGAAAGGCTTTCAAAAGCCGACTTTGACACGAAACTTCCAGACGCAAGAGCAGCTCTCATAGACCAGATCACCGCTGCTAGGATGAGCGAGTTAGACCCTGCAAACATACCGGGAGACATAGACCTTCTTCTTACGAGGCTTTCAGCGGTTAGGGCGACTTACTTGGATTACTTGAATACGAAACTTCCCTTAATGGAACTTGAACAGCCCTATGTGTCTACACCGTCTCAAGTGACTTTAAATACCACAGGATCAGATCAGAGCCTTGGAAGCAGAAACATAACGGTGGCCTTGCCAAGTGGGGCAACAAGGAGGAAAGCCATCGCCTTAGCCTTAATCATAGTCCGAAATGCAACTGATACAGAGCAGGATATAGATTTCAACCTTAAAGTGGCAGGTGCAACCATCTTTACCCAGGATGACGTTGTTACATTTACCGCTGCAAAAGGCACAACTGTAATTTCCATAACTCAGGACTGCACCACGCAGGTTACAGGTGATGGAGCCTTCGCTATTGAGGCTGAAGCGCAAATATCGGCAGCGCAGAACGTTACCTTCACGGTGGTTTACTTCCTCTTCGTTGAATACAGAATGAGTTGATGAGCTATGTCCCTTCTCAAAAAAATCCTTCTCTTGATTGGTGGAGGTAGCGGTGTGAAGGTTGTGGTGGTTCCTTCTGCGAACTCTTACTTTAATTTGGTTGGCACAGTTGACCTTCGTGAGCAGGGTGGCTACTTCAACAGGACTTAGGGTGATGGGCGTTGAGCGTTGACCTAAGATTCAGTAACGTTGACCCTCCTGCGCCTGAGCCTAAGAGGAGTATCTATAGTGATTTGGTGAACTTGCCTGACCCTGTGAGATTGGGGCTTACGGTGCGGATTTTTAACGCTGATATCGTAACCCTGTGGATGCGTGTTGATGCTTCGCTGGCAGGGTGGACTTTTACGACTTTTGACCTCGGCGGGCTTGGTGCTGGGTTGGATATGTATCGTAACTTGGACAATTTTGGTAGTCGTGCGAAGCCTGCTGCTGCCCTTTCTGAAACGATTGTTGTTCGGCTGCGTGCATACACGGATAGTGGCTACACGAATTTGAAGTGGACTGTTGAGCGCAATATTGATGTTGTGTTCATTAAGAGTAATGATGGCAGTTGGACGCAGGATTTCCTTGACAATTTTAATGACGGAACTGTGCAGGGGTGGGCTGTTACAGCGGAGGTAGGAACTATTCAGATAGTTGCTGGTGCTACTGATTATTTTCTGAGTGCTCCTTATGCTTTAAGGGTTAAGTTGAATTATCTTGCGAATCAGACATTGGAGCATCGTGGGAGGCTCTATAAGACCTTTGTGACGCCTAATCGCGCTAATGTTTTTGCTATTGCTGATTTGTTCATTGTTGAGTATGATGGGCAGATGGGTGGCAAGAACATTCAATTAAAGCACGGTGATAATGTGCTGGTTTTCATAGGGCGTCCCTACTACGCTGATAATGCAGACTATATAACTATGAACAAGTGGATACGCATTGTTGCTCCTCTGCCACCAAACACATCTGTTGAGATAAGGGTCATATTGGACATATACGTTGCAGTCGGCGATAGAAGGGCTAATATCAACTTCGACGATTTCCGCATCATATCGAAGGACTAAACCATGAAACTGAAGCCTGCCGTTTACCTGCTCGGAATCGGCTCAACCTTTGCAGACTACATAAGCAGCGCCCTCATCCTCGACCACCCGGAAGCCTACGAAACCAACCCCCACTACAACCCCTGGATGGAACTCGCAAGTGTTGAAATTAGCGTGGCCGGGATTCAAGCCCTCGGAGAAGTCCTCGGTGTAGAACCCAAAATAGGTGAAATCGCTTCCATCGTCCCCGCAGCAACTCCTCTCATATTAGCTGCAAGCAACACCTGGCTTCACATGGTTATCCACGCCAAAGAAGTTCCCTGGAAAGACATAATCTTCCTCTACCCCGAATAACGCTTAAAAGCAGATAGAAGACAAATATGGCATAGAGGAATCCGAAATGGGCTTTAAGGAAATGATCTCCAAAACAACCATCGCCAATTTCTGCGCAGCCTTCATAGTGATTGTGGGCTTCTGTTATGGCATAGCCACCCGGAATGACGATATGGTAAAATGGGCTTTTGGAATCGGCTTAGGCTTCTTATTCGGGAAGGTGGCACAATGAACGATCTGGAAATAGTGATAAGGGCTTTTCAGATGGAGGCGCAACAGAAGCCAAACGAAAAAATATTCTTCGGGAAAATAGGGTATACCTTTGAAGAGTTCGCCAAACTACTAAACGGATTGAAGCATTTACCCCGCAACGAGAAAAAACTCGTCCAGAGCCATCTTGACCGCGCCCTCAAAATGTTTAGGGAAAACGAGAATTATAGACGGCACATGATGAGCTTGGCGGGTGTCCCATGCTGAACTACATTATTGACCGTCCCCTCATGGATGAAGCCACCCAATATACCTTTCAATGGTGCAAAGAGATAGTGGACTTCCTCAATAACCAGGGAGAGTCCATTCTCGACCTTCCAAACAACAATGCCGTAAGAGAAAACGTTGAAAAAGGGTTAAAGGAGAATCCCTCCGCCCTCTACATCCATTATGGTCATGGCGACCAGGATAGGCTTGTCGGTGATGATGCACTACCTGTGGTTGACTTAAATAATGTTGATTTGCTTTCGGGAAGGGAGGTCTATACGATGGCCTGTCTTTCCGCAAGGGTCTTGGGTGTAACAGCCTATAACAAGAAATGCGTGGCTTTTTGGGGTTACGTTGAGGTCGTGAGCTTCACAACGGACGCCTTAGAAGAGTTTAAGGAAGCCCTTAATTACGGATTCTATCTCCAGTTTAAAGGTAAAGGGTTTAAAGAGCGCGTTGATGAGACCAAGGCAAAGATGCAGGAAATTACGAATAAGCTGATCGCTGACGGCAAGTTTATGGCTGCCTCCTGTATGGATAGCAACATGAACGCCCTTGTTTGTTATGATGGTGGTGCCCCTCCACCAGAAGCCTGCCCTGTCTCAAGGGTAATAGCCAGACTTTTCGGATACAGAGTCTTAACAACATTAAGGAAAATCAGAGATAGGTTAAGCCTACTCTAATTCCAATCTTTGAGCCTCTAACTGCATCCACTCCCTGAGTAGGCTTCCAAAGTCATCCACTCCCTGAGTAAAAGGGAGATTTTCTTGTGGGCTTTAAACTCTTCTTCTGTGACGCCTTTAGATTCAAGCCAAGCCTTAACGCGAGGCTCATCCGTAATAGACTTGCCGCCAACGTAATGCTTATGCCAATACTCCTTTCTCTCGCTCAATCCTAAGCCTCCCTTAAAAAGTATCTGTAAGGTCTATTGTCGCTACGCCTCACAACACCCCGCTTTATCAAATCGTTAAGGTGACTCCTAATAGTCTCAGCCGTCCAACCGTAAGATAAGGTGATGTTCTCTAGGGTGCTTCCAGGCTTATCCCACAAATGCTTAACGATAATCGCCTTAATACGGTTCAAGTCAATAAGCCTAGTCAACCAAGGAAACTGTGAATAAACGCTGCCAAAGTCGTCAATCCAGAAGCTAGGAACCTTTTGTCGCTCCTTCTGCTGCCAATCCTTGAGTTCTTCCTCCAACTCCGCAACTCTATTCTTCAAGGATTGGTAGTCCTCAAATTCCGCAGGCGATTCAAAGGGACTTCTAGGCTCAGGTGGACGATCCCGCGTCACCATTCCAGCAGCCACCCTCGCCGTCTTCAGAAGCCGGATCTCCTCATCCTTCTTCTTTAAATCAGCGTCTCTTTGCTGAAGTTCCCCTGTTAAACGTGCGATCTCCGTCCTCTCCGCTTCCCTGCGTCTAGTCAACCTCTCAATTTCAACCCTGAATCCTTTAAGTAAGCCTTCAAGTTCGGGGCGCTGAACAAACTTTGGTTTAATGGTAGGTGTAGTTCCTATGTGGGTTGTTTCCCTGGATAGACACTTTGCCCATACTATCTGATCTTGGCTTATGGCGCCGTAAAGTAATGCTTCCCCTTCCTTCCGCTCCTTCAAGCGTAAAAGGGTGCTCATAGGTATCCTTGTTAAATCCTCGATCCTTTGTAGGTCGTCTTTGTAGGTCTGGTGCATTAAGATCCAATTCTGACACTTAGCCAGGAGATCCTTAGCAACCCATGCAGGGCGATGGCTAATAATTATGGTGCCTATACCCCGTTTACCCCCCTTCTTCACCAGCTTCCCAAACTGCGCATAGTCGGGGCCTCTCCCCTTATGCCCCCTCTCAGGAATATACTCATCTGCCTCGTCAATCACTATTAGACAGGGAACCTTCTCTCCCGCGCCTGCCTGCGTGATAAGGCGCTTCATAAAACCTTCCAGGAAAAGGTGTGTATCCTCCTCCTCCGCATCTGGCGAACTCAAATCCAGAATCAGGGGAACCCTGCTATTCAAAAACTGATTAGCCATCAACTCAGCGTGTTCTACTCCCACCGCCACGTCACAGTTTTCCGTCCTCTCAAAGCCTGCAACAAAGACGCCATACTTCTCCCGCAGGGAGTAATATTCACCTTCAGGGTCTATAATCACAAAGGGAAGCCCCAAATCGCTTAACTGTTCACAAACCTTAGCAGCCGTGTAACTCTTCCCCTTCCTGGGATCGGCAAGAATCACCGTGTTATTGCCTCCCAACAAGGTGGACGGCTCAATCGGAAAAGCCTGCTGCGTAGACAAAGTTTCAAACACTTTCAGACTCATGGGCATCAACCTTTTTTACCCTTTTTTTGTAAAATAGCGCATAACAACTCATAGTCGAGGATCGCTTCCTTTTCATCAGCATCATCGTATATTTGCATTTCCCATTTTAGAACATCCTCGCCTTTCTTCAACATTACGATAACCTTCATGGTGTAAACACCCTCCCACATCTGGTGCAAACTATCCTCAAAGTAGGCGTGCTCCTAACGTTTACAAAGCCACAATGGGGACACTTGTATTCGTATCTAACCATTGTGGCGCGAGGTATTCCCCATTTCGGCGCTGAAGGTAACGCAACAGATCCCGGCGCCCATATATACGGGTCATACCATTTAGGATGCCAAATCGCCATCCTATTTTCCCTCCCTTCCTTTTTGAAGAATGGCGATCCCACTACCACAATCAATACAATCTAATAGCACCCTTGGAATTAAGATGATCCTCCTGCCCCTCTTCTTCTTAATGCAGTCTTCACCCGTTTTAATCATTATTCCGCCACAATCTGGACATAAAGGCACTTCATTTTCCCTCCTTCCCCTTCGGAAACTCAGCCTCAAATTGACTGCTCTTAAGCCAATCCTCCGTAAACTTCACCATCTCCTTCAACTTTCTGTCAAAATAGATCTGAAGAAAAGTGCTTCGATTGTAGCCTACTGCCTTAGCACAGGAATCTATGACTTGAAGGTGATCTTGAGCGAAGGTAATCATAACCTTCTTTGTGTCCCGCCTCGGAATAACGTTCCCTTTCGACAAACTCCTTCCCTCAGCAATCTATTGGCTATCTAAAATATAACGCAAAAACCTTAATATAACTTTCGCCTACCAAACCTTTAGGTGTATGTGAATGGCTAGGTTGAACTTGGCTGCGGGCATTGGCATTGCCAGAGCGCCACCCCACCAGAAGATAGGGGACTCCTACACCTTCGACATCGCGGGTAGGATTAAGCCTACTCCTCGAAGGCTTGTGGTTCGTGGACTGTTGGCGAAGATCGCCAGCGGTGAATGGAAAGACATCTCCTTCGCTGAATACGAGGCCAGGAAGATAAGCCTCGGCAAAGGTATGCTTCCGCCTGTTGCTGCCGTTGTTGCAGGAAAGCTAGGCAAGGACTATCCTGACACCCTGCGGAAGCAGAGCCAGGATGCCTTTATGACGAAGAGGAAGACAAAGCACGCGGGCGCTGCCGGCGCCATCGGCAGGGGCGCTTCTGCTGCGAAGGCCCTCGGAGTCTCGGTTCCGGGACTCTAAGCCCCCCTTTCTTTTTCACGCTTCCCTCCCTTATTTGAATAACCTTTTAAAAAGAAAAAAGATGGCGAAAGGGCTGGACAACTGAGTTCAAACAGCCTCAGATAACCAGCCCTTTCAAGCCAAACTTTTATAGTTAGAACACTCCATTCTATTTTGAAGAGCCATGAGCGAAGACGAATACCATATTGTTGTTCGCCAAGGAAAACCCTACATCCGCAGGAAACCCTACATCTATAAGAACCCTACTCTACGCCAATTAGTTCATCAGGGAAGGTTCGCCAAGGTAGCCTACGATCAGTTTGACGTGGCCAAGGGCTACGAAAACGGTCTACCCATCGTGGCAGCCACAATTCAAAATGAACTTACGGGTAAACCCTTACCTCCTCCACCAGAAAGGACTTTGGATTTAACGCCCTTCCAATATAAAGTCTTGCTAGATCAAATTGAAAGACGAAGACTAGAGGGAGAGGAAATAAACTTAAACAGAATCTTGAGACGACAAAGAATTAGGGTTAAGATAATGGTTCCAGCGCCAGAGGTCATTGCACGATAGTGTCAGGG
>Ga0315309_1000593_pt1 | contig 22087 bp, 20 predicted proteins | sample TDP4_MG_FD_203080 | JGI IMG/M metagenome (GOLD analysis project Ga0315309, IMG submission 203080) | Freshwater sediment microbial communities from Lake Towuti, South Sulawesi, Indonesia - TDP4 | ecosystem: Environmental > Aquatic > Freshwater > Lake > Sediment | place: Indonesia: South Sulawesi...
AAATCTGCTCAGTGGAAGAAGCTGTTTCACTCAGCGCCAAAGCCGTGGGCTACACGGTCTACCTGGGGAGCGCACATGAAAGTATCATGCTACAAGAACTCGGAAAGATCGTGGAGGAATCACACAAGAGGAATCTGCCAGTCATGGCTTGGATGTATCCTCGAGGCGGCAAAGTCAAAGTTGACACATCAAAAGAGATTGTAGCTTACGCTGCACGTGCAGGACTTGAGATAGGAGTTGATGCAGTGAAGATCAAGTACACAGGCGAGTCAAAGTCTTTCCACTGGGCCGTTAGGTGCGCTGGAAAAGCCAAGGTATTCATGTCCGGGGGACCAAAAACTGAAACAGAAAAAGATTTCCTTAGGCAGGCTCGGGAAGTTATGGATGCAGGTGCAACAGGGATCGCAGTGGGAAGAAACGTTTGGCAAGCCAGTGACCCGATTCGTGTGGCAAAGATGCTCAAAGCGATCGTCATTGAAAACAGAAGCCTGGAAGACGCTCTTGCAACTGAGTAGAGCACACTGATTCTTACCGTTGACTTGTGAACCGTCGTTGGAAGCTAGACGTCACCTGTTTATCGTTTGCACTGATATCTCGCCTTCGTCCCTGATCAGTTTCTCTATTTCACCCTCGGTTGCAAGACCAGCTTTTGCACCGCTAAGTCGAACCTTTATTCCTCCAGCAGCCGAAATCCTTGAAAGTAGAGCTGGTTTGTCAACTCCCTTCCGCCAGAAGTGCCAAAAGGCTGCAGCTGAAGCATCCCCAGCACCTACTGTATTCCTCACAGCAACGCGGTAGATCCTATCTGTTGTATAGATCTTCCTGTTGTCTATACCAAGTAGCCCTTGCTTTCCGCGCGTGATTAGAACGAAGTCTGGACCGAGATTCTGAATCTTTTCGGCGGCCTTAATGAGATCTTTGGTTCCCACCAGCATTTTCGCCTCCACGTCATTTAGCGCTACCAAATAAGCTTGCCTAATGATCTCAAGTGTTTCGTCTAAGAGAGGACCTATTATCGACATGCTTGGTGCAAAGAAAAGCTTGATGTCATTCTCTTTTTCGATTTCCAAGATCCTCTCAAGCGCATGATAGGCATCGAGGTTCGAAAAACTGCTTATTGTGTGCCACTCTGCGTTCCTCAGATAGTCTTCTTTTGCCTGGACGTCTTTAACATCGATCTCGTCCCCTATCCCGCGGTAGGTAAGAATGCTCCTGTCTTTTGTTTTCGTGTCAGTTATGATCGCGCTTGCGCCCGGACTGATGAATTGTTCCTTTTCGATCACTATCCCGTCGGTGTTGATCCCGAAAGCCAGAAGATCCTCAATAAGCCACTTGGATATATGATCGACACCGAGTTTGGAGAAATAGCCCAAGTAGTACTTGCCGAGTTGAGATACGCCACATATGAGGTTTGCTGACGAACCACCAGTTGACCTCGTGAAGTGCATGACTGCTTCTTTACCGCCTGATTCAACGCAGATGTACTTAGTTTCATCATGCTCGTACTGCTGAGTGATTTCATGCTTGAGCCTCGTGTCGAAAAGTAAATCCTCAACCATTACACCGATGCCGATAAGATGAAACTTCACGCTTTATCCCCCTAGGAAAAGGGTTCCATGTGTTAGGACGATAAGATGAAAATTCCACAAAGAAAGCAGACTCCTAAGCCATATCGGATTGTACAGATCTCCAAGGGCTCTTCGCCACGATTTCGTCAAGTTGATATACCTACAGATTAAGATAAATACTTAATACCACGGCGAGGGGCAAAAGAGGGTAACATTTGAATTGTTCAAGCCAAACGTGGAAAAAATGAGGGCGAAAAAAGACCTCAAGGGACTAATCAGAGCACTCGAAGGCGATGACAGGGAAGTCCGATCAGGGGCGATACATGCTCTAGGCGAAATTGGCCAACCTGCAGTGGTACCTCTCATCGAAGCCCTAAAGGATGAGAGAAAGCGCGTCCGATGGGGAGCAGCAGACGCGCTTGCCGAGATAAAAGACCCCGCCGTAGAGCCCCTCATCGGAGCACTGAAGGACGAAAGAAAGTACGTGCGGTGGGGAGCTATAAACGCTCTAGGAAGAATAAGGAATCCACTGGCTGTAGAGCCACTGATTGAAGCCTTGAAAGACGAAGACAAACACGTTCGATTGGGAGCAACAAATGCCCTTGCCGAGATAAAAGATGCAAGAGCTGTAGAACCCCTAATTCAAGCAATGAAAGACAATGATCGGGTCATAGCGAAGGAGGCTGCCAAAGCACTCGGAAAGATAGGTAACGTGAGAGCCGTGCCTTCCCTCATCGAGACCTTGAAAGACCCGGACAGTGGTCTTCGATGGGGAGCAGCAAAGGCTCTTGGAAACATAGGAGATCTTAAGGCAATAGATCCTCTGATAATGGCTTTGAAGGATCAAGATAGCGGAGTCAGGGCAGTGGCAGCATGGTCCTTGGGAAAGATGAAAGATTCAAGGGTAATGGACCCCCTAATTGGCGCCCTGAACGACAAGAACGAGGATGTCCGAATGGTGGCAGCATGGGCCCTCGGAGAAATAGGTTTTCTGAAAGCTTTAGAGCCCCTTATTCGAAAGCTGAAGGACGAAAACATGGATGTCCGAATGTATGCCGCAATAGGCCTCGGAAAACTTGGAGATGTGAGAGCAGTAGATCACCTTACAGCGCTTCTGAAAGACAAGAACAAAGAGGTTCGAGGAGTTGTAGCTTGGGCTCTTGGAGAGATTCGTTATTCGAAGGCAGTGAAACCCTTGATAGAAGTGCTGAAAGACAAGAGCAAGTATGTCAGAGAAAAGGCAGCTAGGGCGCTTGGGAGAATAGCTGATTTCAGAGCTGTGTACCCTCTTACCGAGGCGCTTGAAGACGAAGATGAAGAAGTTCGAGTGGCGGCGAAGGACGCCTTAAAGAAAATCAGCGGCAGACAAGCATAGGAGCTAAGGTCACCCCAAGCCGTAAACATTTCGCTGAGACTCTTGTTTACGATTCGAGATTGAAGAGCTGTTTCAACGTAAAGCCTTAAGTAGGCACTATCAAGCTAGAAGAATCCAATGGAGGCTTCTGAACATGTTCAAGTTTGATAGGGAACAGAAGGTCTTCGATATTTCAGGCATAAAAATAGGAGGCCAGCCTGGCCAGCTTCCTACAGTAATGATAGGAAGCATCTTCTATTTCAAACAGAAGATCTTACTGAATGAGAAAACTGGCGAGTTTGACAAAGAACAGGCTGAAAACCTACTTAGTAAGGAGGATGAGATCTCCAAAAAAACGGGAAACCAAAGAATAGTCGACGTTTGCGCATCATCACCTGAAGCCTTTCCAAGAATTATGGACTTCGTGGCAAAGACCATCGAGGGTCCCTTTACCGTGGATGGCATAACGGATGGAGTGAGAATCGCCGGAGCAAAGTACGCGGAAGAAGCAGGGCTCTCCAAACGGGTTGTCTACAACTCAATATCTCCAAACTTCACAGAAGATGAGATCACAGCGATAAAGGAAGCGAAAATAGAATCAGCCATCCTACTCGCCCTAAACTCCAAGAACCCTACCGTAATGGGGAGAATTCAGGCGCTTGACGGTCTGCTCCCCATAGCTCAGAGAGCAGGCATCCAAAACCTATTAGTCGACACAGCCAACATCGACATACCAGACCCGGGTCCAGTCAGCAAAGCCATCTACTATGTGAAGGAGAAATACGGTTTTCCAGCAGGAGCAGGAACACATAATGCAGTAAGCATATGGAAGAGTAGACGTAAACTCGAACCCAAGCAGATACTAATCGCTAGTACTGCAGCCAACGTTTTCCCAATAGTCATGGGCGCGAACTTCATGCTGTACGGACCAATCGAAGGCGCTCCAGACGCTTATTTCTACTGCGGATTAGCTGATGCATACGTTTCCCACAGCGTTAGATACGAATTCAAGACAGAGCCGATGTCAAGAGAGCACCCTGTTTATAGGATATTCAGGGGTTAGAAAAATTCTACGACGCGGGAAGCTTGCGGATATTGGACAGAGGCTAGACTTTGATTCCAAACTTTTTTAGTTCTTCTTCTCCTCTTTTAGTGGAATAGTACCTCACGCTTCTGCCTTTTCCTTCTTGAATTAGCCACCCTTGTGTCACGCAGTAGTTAAGAAAACCTCCGCCAATAGCGTAGGGATTTATGAGTTTTCGTGCGGATTCACTTTTACCCTCAGGGGACATTCCATGTTTCTTATGCCACTCTTCATGTTGCTCTTTAGTGATGCCCATCTTTTTAATCAAGGCTTCGTGCTCTCTCAGGGTTATTTCTCCACGTTCCTTGTGCCATTTCTCATGTTCTTCTTCTGTCATTGCCATGCCCATATGCTTCACTTTCTTCCCCATTTTTCGTACCTTCTACAAATCTCTCGCCTCATAGATCGAGGCTTTAAGTATAGAAAGTTTGCCCTTCAGCTTTTCGTTATCTCCATTGGATACTGAGTTTAAAGAGTAAGTAGTCTTAAGTAACAGATGTTAAGATAGTAGAAACTCGCTTCCTTTGATTTCCATGTCTAATACGTGCTTAACAGCGTAGTGGTGAAATGAAATATGGTAGACATTCATGAGGTTATGGTTGGGACACTAGCTCCCTTCATCTTCCCCTACGACAAATCTGTGCAGACGGCAAAAAGGATAGAGGAGATAGGTTATGACTCGATGTGGTACCCTGATCATCTAATGGGATGGCTTTCCGAAACAATCTGGACTCCGGACATAACCCCACTAGCAATGTTTCAGAATTCTCCTCACACTTTCCCGGATCCATTGACTTTGATGGCTGCGCATGCAGCTCAAACGAACAAGATACTTTTGGGAACCAGCGTTACTGAGACGATAAGGAGGCCTCCAGCCGTTCTGGCACAGGCAGCGCTAACCTTGGACCATGTGAGCAGTGGAAGAGTAATCATTGGTCTCGGCGCAGGGGAGATCGAGAACATCGAACCGTACGGACTAGACTTCAGGAATCCTGTTTCGAGGCTCGAAGAGAACTTGAAGATAATACGATTACTATGGTCTGACCAAGTGAAGAAGAAGAGCTTTCAAGGCAAGTTCACATCTCTTAAGGACGCTGTTCTAACACTTGAACCATACAAGAAGGGCAGGTATCCACCGATGTGGCTTGGAGCGATGCTTCCTAGAATGCTGAGGTTAACTGGTGAACTTGCGGATGGATGGTTGCCTGTAGGTCTAAACTTGCCTAATGCGGAGGAATGGTACAGGGCGAATCTCAATGTCATCCATGAGTCAGCTAGGAAGGCTGGCCGTTCCACTGATTCCATAACTGCCGGACTCTATGCTATGACTCTCGTAGGAAAGACACATGAAGAATGCCATGAGCTGTTCAAGAAACCGCTAGCTAAGGCTTGGACAATAGCCACAGCTGAGGAAGCTTTCGCCGCCGCAGGTGCCAAGCATCCGTTCTCCACTCCAGATAGAAAGTTCAACGCATTGACCCAATTCATTCCTACAAGGTACACGCGGGCGCAGGTACTCGATGCGATGAAGAAGGTGCCTGAAAAAGCGGTCGAGTGCTGCTTAGTTCATGGGACAAGGGACGAAATGATCGGTAAAGTCGAGAGGCTCGCCCAGGTCGGATTACAACACATCGTATTCTGGAACATGACAGGTATGGTGGAACCGACCAAAAACAAAGAATCGCTTGAAATACTAAAAGACATTCTCGGCTACATTAAAGGCAAGTAGTCTAGATATCCAAAGAGATTGGTGAGGAAGGAGAACAGAGGGATCACTTCAACAATGGCTCTCTCTTTATTTTGAAGTACTCGTAGAATCCTCCTTTTGATCCAGGCTTGAATCCCTTGAATCCTGACTTCACAAGCTTCTTAACTATCAGTGGGGGTGCGTAGTGAGCATCTCCCGTCTCAGCATGCAGATACTCAAGAACGTGAAGCATAGTGTCCAATCCCACAAAGTCCGCAAGTTCTATAGGCCCAGCTGGAAAGTTGAATGCTAGCTTACACATCGTGTCTATGTCCTTTATGCCAGCTATACCACTTTCGAATAGTCTCACGGCTTCAGCAGCGCAGGCAGTGATGTACCTTGTTGTAAAGAAGCCAGGTGAATCGTTCACAGCTATTGGTACCTTGTTGAATTTGATAGAAAGGTCTTTTATGAGTTGAAAGGTTTCGTCAGAAGTTTCTGCTCCCCTAATGATCTCAACTAACTTCATGATTTGCGCAGGGCTGAAAAAATGCATCCCAATGAACCTGTCGCCTCTCTTCGTGGCTGAAGCAAGATCCGTTATCATAATGGCAGATGTGTTCGAAGCGATGACAGTCTCCTTAGGACAGATCTCATCTAGCTCTTTGAAAACTTTCTTCTTCAAATTGATATCCTCGGTAATTGCTTCTATTACTACCTGCGCATCTCGTGCCGCTTCGCGCATGTCAGTAGTTCCCTTTACTCTCAAGAGCGCCGCGTCGGCGTCAGCTTTCGATATTTTTCCCTTGTTTATGATCCTGTTCAGACTCGCTTTTATGCTCTCAAGACCATGCTTGACTAGTTCTTCTGAGACATCTGTCACTGCAACTTTGTAGCCAGCTTTCGCAGCAACTTCAGCTATCCCGCTTCCCATTATCCCGGAGCCCAGCACAGCTATTTTCTTCACGTCTTCTATTGTCATGCAATCGCCTTGCCTCTAGCGAGTGTAATGAACTTATGAATCGAAGAGATACTTATTGATTTATCAGCGAATCGTCCATTACTTGGAAAACTACTTGGATTTGGGGTCTGCGATCTTGCCTTCTGCCTTTTCTTCAAGCCAAGCCTTCGTTCCAATCTTCTTCCGGTATACGAGTTGCCCAGCTCTGTAGAAAACTCTCCATTGACCTAAGTCTGGGTCGAATGTGGACAAGTAGTAGTCACATGGAAAGTCGGAGCACAGACCGCAATGTTCAACGCATTTCTCTCTGACACAAGAGTAGAAGCGACACTCACCCCAGAACGGTTTGCCCTTCACGTAACCGCATCCGGCGCATCTCATCTTGTAGTGTCCGCATTCTCCGCAATATGAGCCACAAGGAGAGGCTAGATTGGGGTCGGTTGGCTTTCTCAGTCTTGACTCGGCCTCCTGAGGGATGTGAGTTAGACTTCATGCTTATCCTTATCATTCATCACACTATTTATACTATTGCCGCGTTAGTATGTCTGAAATTGAACTTGGTTTCTAGGTGTATTATCTATGAAAACGTCAGAAGAGTATTACGAGAAACTAAAGGAGATGAGACCCAATGTGTACATTGGCGGGGAACTGGTCAAGCGTGACGATCCGAGGCTCAAACCTGGAATAAACGTTGTATCTCACACTTTCGACCTTGCGACAAACCCCAAGTTCGAGAAACTTTTGACAGCAACATCTCATCTCAGAGGCGAGAGGATTAACCGTTTCTGTCACATACACCACAGTGTCGATGACCTCCTCAAGAAACAAGAGATGACAAGAACTCTATGCCGTATGACAGGCGGATGCATACAAAGGTGCATGGGCATTGACGCCATGAACGCGCTTTCAGTGGTCACCTACGGCGTGGACAAGAGGTTTGGAACAGAATACAATAGGCGCTTCTTGAAGTACTTGGAGTATTTCCAAAAGAACGACATAGCCGCTAACTGCGCTCAAACAGATGTCAAAGGCGATAGAAGCAAGAGACCACACGAACAGAAAGACCCGGACATGTATCTCAGGATTGTCGAGAAGAGAGATGACGGAATAGTGGTGAGAGGAGCCAAAGCTCACAATACCATCGCAGCATATGCCGAGGAGATAATTGTTACCCCAACAAGGTTCTTGACCCCGGAGGAAAAAGACTGGGCAGTCTCCTTTGCGATCCCAGCCGACTGGGACAACGTTCACCTTGTTTGCAAGGCTACGAACGTCAGGGAGCGGAAGAAACTGGATGCCCCGATGGCGCATTTCGGGGACGTGGAATCATTGACGATATTCGATGATACCTTTATACCGAAAGACAGAGTCTTCCTTTGCGGTGAAGTGGAGGCCGCAGGCATCCTAGCCTTACTATTCGCACTATTCCATAGACATAGCTACACGGGATGCAAACCAGCGATCGGAGACATAATGATGGGTTACACTGCATTAGTAGCAGAGTATAACGGAGTTGAAGATGCAAAGCATGTTCAATCGAAGTTGGCCGACCTCATAAGCACAACCGAACTCGTGTACGCAAGTGGGATCGCTGCCGCATACACATCTACTAAGGACGCTTCAGGGACGTATATCCCAAACACGGTTTACTGCAACGTTGGCAGGCGACACGCGGGACTTAATACCTACCACGAAGCCGAAATCCTCGCTGACGTCTCTGGAGGACTGGCAGCAACCTTACCCTATGAGGAAGACTTCTACCACCCGAAGGTAGGACCATTGCTAAATAAGTACATCATGAGGAAAGCTGATGTTCCAGCTGAAAACGTTCACCGCTGTTATAGAGCGATAGGTGACGCAATATGTTCTTCGCTAGCTGGTGTCATGGCAATAGCTGGGGTACACGGAGGAGGCAGCCCAGTGATGGAAGAGATCGCAATACTCAAGCAATATGACATGAAGCACAGAAAAGAGATAGCAAAGTACCTCGCAGGGATACGCAAAGAGTTCCCAACTTCCTAACGAGTTTTTCAGCAAACCACAACTCGTACTTTTCTTCCGGAAGACGATAAAAAGGAGAAGCCGATCGACTACGCTCTAAAAGGACAGTGCTATAAGCCCATTAAGAGTTTGATTCCAAAGTAAATTCCGATTGCCTCAGCAAGTCCGTACATTGCTACGCTGACAGACTGCAGGACGAATGAGCGCTTCTTGCCAAATCTTAGGAACTTAGAACTGATCGAAGCAGCGTATACTCCTATGATAGGAGTAACAAGTAGCATAATGACCGACCCATATTTTCCTTGGAGGCCTCTCTGAAACCTGCCGCCCCTTCTGGCAAAGTAGTTGAAGAACCTTGGAAACCTCGTATCTAGATACGCGAGAAGTGGAAGAAGGATCACAATTGGAACTAGGTTAGCTGGATATGCAACTGTGAATGCGAGGAGAGGCTCCATTCCAAGTGCGACGCCTACGGGGATAGCTATGAGTATTTCGCCTATTGGGGATGCTGATAAAAGGAACACTGTGATCAGAGACGTGATATCAGGTGCCATCGATAGTCCACCTGCCAAGCTGGCTTTGGAGAAAAGAGTTTGAGAGCGTTGATTAGTGATGATCGGCTGTTGGATCGAGTATCGTAGCTTGTTGTCAGTATTCGGTGTAGCCTATTTCAAGAATCCCGCATAGTTCCTTCAGTTCTTTTGTGTAGTCTCCGATTACTGCCTGTACGTGTTGACTTGGGTATATTCTTAGAATGTCAACGGGATCCTTTTCGATCTGAATTATGAGGGTTGGCCACTTCATTGCACCTTCAAGTGATCTGTTTCTGGCCACTTTGCCCTTTATGATGAACATCATGTATTGCCCATCTCGTCTCACAAGTCGCGCCCAAGTGACAGGTTCACCTACTTTTGTCGCTGTGTAAAATACTGCCGCTCCACCTGCCTTACCATGGACGTGAGGCAGTAGCTGGACTTCCTTGAGGTTTTCCTCGGGACTCATCGACTCCGCTGCAAACCATGTGGCTGCGCCACCGCAATTCATTGTTGCAATGGTCTTGGTTGTGCGGTCGTAGAGCATCAGGTCTCCGAAGAAGACCGGCTTTCCTCCTGAAAGCATCTTGAGTATTTGCATTGTAAGCGCAGAGTTGCCATCTGTCTCACATGAACATGCAACTGTTTCCTTGGGACCCTCAGCATCATATGGGTCGTTAATGAGCGTCGGCGTGAGGCATTGGTTGACGTACTCGTCACTCAGTTCAGGTTGGCACTTAAGGCCGATAAAGTTGAACCCATGTTCCTTGGCAAGTGTTTTGGTCGCAACATAGCACCTGACTTGTTTCTCAATCTTCTCCTTCGTAACCCGCTGCCCATCCTCCGTAATCTTCTTAACGTTCTTCTTAAACCAATCCATGTACCGTATCACGATGTCACTTGGGATTTTCTCGGCTCCCCTGACTATTTCCACTTGATCTATGTGTTCGACTTCGACGCCAAAGAGTTTGAGCCACTGGTTTGCATCTATTGCGGCTGTCAGCATTCCCATGGCCGGTCCGCCAAACGCTCCGAATTTCATTCCTCTGAGCCTGATTATGACGGACGCCGCCCTGACAAATGCGACTATCTCACTGAGAATCGCGGGATCAGTTGGAGGCCCGTAGATCCACACAACCTTTTGCTTCACACCTGTTTCGTCAAGGGCGCCCTTAACGGCTGTTGGACCGCTCAGGGCAGACCAACCGAGCAACATCACAGGAATGCTATGGAGTTGAGCTGTCTTGGCTGCCATAGCGCCGATGACTGGAAACGTCCATCCAGGCACCAAGATCATTAAGCATTCCGCCCCCTTCCTTGTGACTAGTTCATCAACGGAGTTCCTTGCTTTCTCACTTGAATCAACGAACCCACCATCAACAATCTCAAGTCCGCCCTTCTCGGTGAGCGTCTTCTTTAGGAAGTTGTGCTGAAATTCATTTGCCTGCTTTAAGTTGATGCCGGATTTCAGCATGTACTCGTAGAACTCTGTTCTTGGATCAAGAAGTGATACAAGCCCAGCCTTGGGCTTTGAAGAATACAGGCTCGGTTTGTCTCCAAATTCCAGATGATCCTTGCTTGTAGCCATTTAGAGATCAACCCTACAAATTTTGTCTTCTTCCTACTATCTGTGATGCCGTATATTTGGTTTGCCTCTCACTTAGCCTCTTCATTCTCACACTGCGGCAAATTTATTAGAAGTTGTTAGCACCTCAGTTTATGGTGCGCAAGGATGGTACGCAAAAATGCTTCCAAGCAGGGAGGAAAGCGGGAAAAGAAAGTGTCCAAACTGGATAAGGATTTTCAGGAGTGGACCGAACGCCACAACTGTCCCAATTGCTCCTATGAAGCGCTTTGTACGAAATACGAAGACAAGAAATCACAGGAATCTGATGGATAGATCACCGTGCAAGAAACGATCAGACTTACGAGGAGCGCTGACTAAGACAAGAACCCTGAATGGTACTCCTTTTATAGGTTCACACCACATAAATCTGAAATACATACTTGCATAACGGTCCAGCTGTTGCGATCATGCTTGCTTCGTCAGTTGGTGAGAGATTGTGATTGGCAATCGCCAACAGTTCTAGCATGATGAGGTGAGAGTGAATGGTGGTTGATGCTGTTGGAGTAGGGTTGACTTGTATTGATCTCGTTATGAATGTTGATCACCTGCCAGTTTCAGACGAGACAGTTGTTAGCTTGACTTTCGATCCGCTACATGGTGGAGTAGCTGCAGGCTTCTCGGTGGGTCTGGCTAGGCTAGGAGTGAAATCTGCTTTCATCGGGAAAATAGGCGACGACGACTTTGGCGAAACAATCAAAGTCGAATTTGAGAGGGAAGGTGTCGACATAACTGGTCTGTTGACGCAAAAGAAATCTGGATCACCGTTATCGTTCGTCATGGTTGATAGACGCGGCGAGCGCGCAATATCCCATTTCCCAGGTCCAGCTCCATTTCTGAACCCCAAGGAGGTCGAGAGCTTTGCTCCTCTCATTACGGGTTCTAAGGTCGTCGCAGTTGACGGCGTGAGTCTGTTCGGAGGCGCAAAGGCAGCGGAGATAGCAAGACAAAAGAAGATACCAGTCTTGTTCGATTTGGGTTCCGACCCTCAAGCCTTGGTATCCGCTGGACTTAGGATGGAGCATATTCTGCGATTAATCTCACTAGCGGACGTATTTCTGCCGTGCAAGGTGGCTGCACGCAGTCTGTCAAAAGAGGAGAAAGACTTCGCTGCCCAAGCCAAGAAGATCCTTGAACTTGGACCGGGAACAGTAGTACTGACACTGGGCTCCAAGGGCTGCCTCATAGCCACAAAGAAAGGTGAGATAATCAGAGTTCCAACGTACAAGGTGAAGGTTGTTGACACAACCGGCGCCGGCGACGCGTTCCTTGCTGGAATAGGATATGGAATAGTCAAGGGTTGGGACATAAGAACAACAGCTGAGTACGCCAACGCAGTCGCGGCATTGAAGTGCAGGAAAACAGGCGCGAGGACAGGCCTTCCAAAAGCAAGCGAAGTGGAAGAGCTAATCAAGACGGGCGAGACTTTGCCGACCACATGATAGCTCTGAAGTGAATCAGGGCACTCAGCGACTCGATGTAACTCAGGGAGCTTGTTTCTCATCTTCCAGTTTCTTGACGCCTTCCACCAAACGGAGCAGCAGCTTTGCTTTGTCATCCTCGACATTCAGTCTGAACATCCTGATCTGTTTTCCTATTCTTGTTTCCTTCACTATCCCTGACTGGACGAGAGGATCGATTACCCGAGAGGTCGTGGAGTTGGCTACTCCGGCGCCCGCAGCCACTTCAGACATCATCTTGGCTTCCTTATGATTCCCTACAAGGAATTCCAAGACTTTGACTTGCGCAGAGTTCCCAAAAATCTCGCGAAGCCAACCCAACCTGCTCACCCAATACACAATACGTTTTTAATGATAAAAGGATCTTCGTATTACTTCCCTATTATTATGATGGTCAATCTGCGGAGGTTTTTGGCGTGAGTTTTGGAAAGGCCTTCTCGGAAATCCTGTCACACCTTGAGAAATTTCATGATTCCCTTGATCTTAAGATTGTTGACAAGATCGCATCGATGATATCTTCATCTGAGAGGGTTTTCTCGTATGGAGCTGGTAGGAGCGGTCTCGTTGCGAGATGCTTCGCGCAGAGGCTCATGCATCTTGGCTTGAAATCATATTTCTTAGGTGAAACAATAACCCCTTCTCTTAACCACAATGACATCCTTTTCATCGTTTCGGGCTCTGGTGAAACACTCAGCTCGGCGACATTCATTAAGGAGGCAAGAAACATAGGCACAAGAACCATCGCCATAACTTCGAAGAAAGATTCGACCGTAGGTAGGACTGCTGACCTTGTAGGCATCATTCCGGGAAAAACGAAAGTCGACAGATATGAATCAGTGGCACCCTTCACCTCGCTCTTCGATATCTCAGCCCTTGTCTTCCTCGACTGCTTGGCAAGCGAGTTAATGAGAAGGCTGAGAATAACAGAAGAGGACATACTGAAAAGACACGCGACGATCGAGTGATGGGATCGACTTAGAAGAAGGGAAAAGCATCCGATAAGTTGACAGGACAATGGCTGATTGAGGAGGTAGGGAGGCACTATGCCCGGAATAATAGGGTTGGGAGAAATCGTAGTTGACATGGTTCTGAAGGTTCCACATCTTCCGGAACCAGATGAGAAGGTTAACAGCACCTATCAAACTAGATTCCCAGGAGGCGTAACGGCGAACTATGTTACCGCAGTCTCAAGGCTGGCAACAACAGCGGGCTTTGTTGGTGCCATTGGAGACGATCCTGAAGGAAAATACCTGAAGCAGGACTTGAAGAACGAGAAGGTTGACACTGCACTTACGTTAGTTAAGAAGGGTAAACAGACCCCCGTTAATTACGTGATAGTTGATGAAAGTGGTCAAAAAGTGATCATTCAAAGTCCTCATATGTTGACGACAAGGTTAAACAAGGAGGACATCAGACCAGAGTACGTCTCAAAGTCGAAGCTGCTACATACAACCGCAATCCACACAGACCTCTCAACCTTTGCTGCAAAGATAGCTAAAGAAAACGACGTGACGATTTCTTTTGACTTAGAGAAGCAGGTTGCGACGAAGGGCTGGGACACACTCAAAGAAATGGTGAAGCTAACAGACATACTACTTCCTCAGAAAAGCGGAGCAATGGAACTGACCAAAACCTCAAGTCCAGAAGAAGCGGCGAAGACTTTACTCAGAAGAGGCCCAAAAATCGTCGTGATCACCCTCGGCGATAAGGGTTGTTTAGTCGTAACGGAAAAAAGCAGTAAAGTCATACCGTGCTTCAAAGTCTGCGTCGTGGACACAACCGGCGCAGGAGATGCCTTCAACGGAGCATTCACAGTAAGCATTATGAAAGGGTTAGACCCAGTGACCGCTGCAACTTTTGCTAACGTGGTGGCCGCAATAAAGTGTACCGGGCTCGGAGCGAGAACCTGTTTGCCAACCATAAAGGAAGTAAGAGAGTTTCTCGATAACAAAGGGATTAAAAACGTGCAACTACCCTGAGAAGCCGTAATCAGACATCCTCGTACAGAACCAATATGCTCATGAACCGAGGAAAGCGATAAGCGGAGCAGTAACCTCATAACTTACTAAAAGCTAGTTCCATGTCCTTGGCCAGCTCCCCTTGTAGCAAACTATTAGGAACAAGAGCACACTCTAGTAATATTGAGAAAGAGGGATGTCTCTCTAGTTAGTGGTGATGTGAGGCTTGTCTAAGAAACATAGCAATCAAACAGATCGTATTTCAAAAGAAGTGGATGCGCTTAAAGGAGAATCGACTAGGTTTCTTCGGGAAATGATTTCCGCGCGATCAGAGAACCCACCGGGAAATTATGACCAGATCGCAAGCGTAGTGGAGTCGAAGATGAAGAAGCTGGGCATAGTGACTAAGGTCATTGAATGCGTTCCAAAAACGGACGCCAATACGTTGTTGAGTATAGACGAGTTCGCCGTCGAAGCGAGGCAGTGGCTCAAACAAGGTCAACTCCCAGCGGAGCTCCTCTTCCTGCTGTCTTTTACAAGTAAGAGAAAAACAATAATCGGTAGACTAAAGGGCAAAACCAGCAAGCCAACTTTGATTTTCAATTCCCACTTGGATACCGTACCGAAAGGTGAGGGATGGACAGTCGACCCGTTTGCTGGTGTGATGAAGAATGGGAGGATCTATGGGAGAGGATCAAATGACAATAAGGGTGGGATAGCAATAACGCTAACCGCGGCTGAGGCACTCATCAATTCAGACATCGAACTCAATGGGAACCTAGACTTCATCTACACTGCGGACGAAGAGATAGGATCATGGTCTGGTGTAGGATTCGCCTTAATCAAGGGGCTAGTAAGTGGAGACGCGTGCCTATGCACTGATGGGTATACGGATAGCATAGTAAGCTCCTTCAACGGTTACTTCCCCTCAATAATAACAGTCCAAGGGAAAACCGTTCACGGAACCCTACCAACCCACGGCGTGAATGCCATCGAGAAAATGACGAAGATCATCAACATCTACAAAGAAGTTGAAAAGAAGCTACATGAAACCAGGTCAAAACATCCAACGTCGCCCGAGACACATGAAGAGTACACAACAGTAGTCCCATGCACAATCCAAGGAGGCACCAGATTCTACATCGTGCCAGACAAGTGCCAAGCTTGGATTGACACTCACCTCATTCCGGATCATGATCCTGAGATAATTAAGAAACAGGTTCTATCTGAACTTGAGAAGGCGAAGAAAACTGATCCTGATCTCAAATTTGACCTCAAGATGCCGCTGACAGCGAAGCCAGCGATAGTATCCTCAGAAGCGCCAATAGTCAAACTTGTTCAACACGTGTCAGAAGGCGTACTGGGGAAGAAACTGCCCATGTATAGGATGACTGGACTGACTGACGCACGATTCTTCATCAAAGCAGGAATACCGACAGTCACATACGGTCCACTCAGAACGGACAACGCCGCACATGCTGGAGACGAGTGGATAGACATCAACGACCTCACAACGATAACGAAAATCTATGCATTAACTGCAAAGGAATTCGTTAAAAGTGAAAACGCGTAAGGACCACAGTCACATGTTCCCAGGTTCCATGTTCAGGAAAAACATATAAGCAGAAAACAAGGATGCGTATACTGCCCGCTTAAACGGAAGCAACACCCAGATTGCTTGGGAAGAGGAAAGGGCACCGCTTTCTATTCCGTTAGGTGTCCCTTCGAGGAGAGGGATGCTACGTGTTCAAGTACGCTGTGAAACGTGTGTCAAAGAGTTGGAAGTTGTTTTCAGCTTTGCTTATTGCTTCGATTCTGGGTGCGACTTTCTTTGCTGGAGTAAGCATCTCCGCCGACGTTGTGTCCAGACAGGCTGCAACCCAAGCATATAGTTCTGTTCCTGTCGATTTCTACTTGAGGACTGGATACAGCACTAGCTTTTCCAGTCAACAACTTGTCGACGTTGCCGAGTCGCTTTCACAGATTGAAGGAGTGAACGGCACGGAAGTGATTTCGAAGGGAAGTGCAGAAGTTGGGAACACAACTGTGTGGGTCGAGATAGAAGGTATCCAAAACGATTCTCTCGTAACGCAGGGGATGAGGCTCGAGTCAGGTGCCGAGCCTCTTGGTGCCAACGAGACGTATGTGTGGATTGGTTCCAGTGACTTGTCGAGGTTGAATTCGATAAACTCCATTATAACTTTGAATTTCTCAGTGTTCACGGGAACGGTGGAACGCAGTGTAACCTGGAACTTGACTATCAAGGGGGTGGTCAGTCTGAGCGACAGGGGTCTTGCTATAATTCGAGAGGATTTCTACAACTACTATTATACCTATCTCACCACTTACGTGGGCTCCTACTACTATACCCCTCAAAGGGAGAACATCTTGCTGGTGAGCTGGGAGAAAACCTTCGGCAAGATGCTAGATGTTGTCTCCAGCATTGCTGGGACTTATGGTTCTCCCTTCCAAAGCGCTATAGCAATCTCGGTTGATCGAGACCATTTAATAAACCCGTATGATGTGCAAGGATCGTTGAGCACTCTTAATACTTTGCGAGCCCGCATAGAGAATACTGTTTCGATTTACGGTGCTGTTTCGCCCTCTAGTCTGTATGTTGATAGTCCCCTACTGAATGCCTTGAGTGCGTATCAGTTTCAACTCATGTTTCTTCAGTTATCCTTCTTTGGAATCGCGATACCGATCTTCATACTTGCATGGTACATGGGGGGTACTGCTTCAGAGGTTTCTTACAATCTCAGGCGACGAGAAATAGGGTTACTGTCAACTAGGGAATTTACGAACAGAAGCATAGCCAAGCTGTTCATTACTGAGGCTATTCTGATAGGTCTCTTAAGTGGGTTTGTTGGGTTCCTCCTTGGGTTATTGATAGTTCCCGTCATACTAGGGCCTGCTTTCCCGGCAGGTATTCAAACATTTGAGTACGCCTACACTGTTGCCGGAGCCCAGACGTTTGTTGCAACAATAGTATTCGGTACTTTTCTAGCGGTTTTCTCCGTGTATAGAGCAGCTAGAAAAGCTGCTGGTATCAAGGCTATCGACGCATTGAAAGAATACGTGTATGTGGAGGAAAGCAAGAAACCTCGTATATCCAAGCTAGTCTGGCTCGCCTTCATTCTTGGAACATATAAGATAGTTGCATGGATCATTGGGTTCAACTCCTATACCTTGCTCTACACATTGCCGCCCAATATGATTCTGTACCTATTGTTCGGGATCTTGACATTCGTCGATGGCATTCTCAACGTTGTAGGTCCATTTCTCTTCTTATATGGTTCCGTGAAGCTGGTCATGCAGGGTTCGGCAAGATTCCAGAAGAAGATTGGATCCATGGGCAGGAAGTTGTTCAAAGACGCGGGCTCGCTAGCCACGATGAATGTTCAGAGGAACCGCACGCGCTATGCTACTGTAGCTTTTCTGATTGCCTTAGTAGTAGGTTACGGTATCTACGTGATAGGAACTTCTGCAAGCAACCGCGACTACACATACAGGGCGGCTTATGCTGATGTGGGCGCAGATGTATCAGCGTTTGTAATTCCGTCAAGCAATTTGACATGTCTTAGCGCCGCTGTAAGCAATATCTCAGGCGTATCAGGGGTAACCTATCAAAGAAACGTGGGGGGAGTTTCGAGCCAGGGGTATATGCTCATTCGTGGGGTCGATCCAGTCAAGTGGTTGGAGACAGCTTACTACGAAGAGGAGTGGTTCCGCGGGGCCAGCGCGGATCAGGCATTTCAAAGTATGGCAAAAGATAACTCTACCATCATACTTGACTCTGGTGTTGCCCAATATCTTGCATTGAAAATTAACGACTCGATCGCAGTAACGCTCTCGACTGCCAGCGGAGACAAACAGCTTTCACTTAGGGTCGTAGGTTTCTTTGGACCAAAACAAACGGCAATTCAAGTGGGTACTTATTACTACTATATGCAATTCTGGTCGTACATACCGGGTAACCTGCTTATCAAGATAGGAGGTTACTCAACGAGCGATCAGCTATTGGTAAAAGTCAACGAGGGGACAAATGTCACACTTGTAGTCAATGAGATCCAGAAAGTTGAAAACGTTTCAAGTACTCGTGCTGCAGACTCAGTTTTGAAGACATATTACTCGAATTACTTTGTTACTGGTCCTCAGGACGTGCTGAACATTGGCGTAGCTTTAGCAGTTGTCGGAGCATCTCTGGAAACTGCTGTGGTCGTTCTCATAACGCTGATCGAAAGGAAGAGGGAGATCGCCCTACTGAGTGTCAGGGGAATGGGATTCAGACAGATATCATCAATACTACTGATCGAACTACTCAGCGTATCCAGCTTTGCAGTGATCCTGGGAACTCTAGTAGGGATAGTTATGACTGTGGGTTCCGTCAACTCAACAACTTACTATGTTCAGCTCGTTAGCAGAAGAATGCTATTCCCACTAGACTCGACTTTGATGATAACAGGAATAATAGCGCTCGTTACCTTATCAGTCATTGTGCCAATACTCTTAGCTGCAAAGAGAGCGCCTTCAAATGTGGCTGCAACTTGGGGATGATAGATATGGAAAAGAAACGCGAGAAAACTGGAAAGGTGACCAAGGTTTCTCAGCACTTGACAAGGAAAGCTGGCGTGGAGATCGAGGCCAAGGATCTTGTGAAAGTCTATAAGGTAGACAGGGTTGAGGTTCAAGCACTTAGGGGACTCACCATGAGTGTCGACAAGGGAGAGATCGTCTGCATAATGGGACCGTCTGGCAGCGGCAAGACAACTTTGCTGAACATTGTCGGGGGTCTCGATAGTCCAACAGCTGGTTACGTCCGGGTGGGCGATGCTAAGGTGGGAGAACTGAATGATGCTGAATTAGTTGAATTCAGACGAGGTTCAGTTGGTCATGTCTTTCAGAATCTCAACTTGATCCCGACGCTGACAGCGGCAGAAAATGTCGAGTTGCCGATGATAGCCGCAGGGAAACCAGGGAGCAAGAGAAGGGAAAGAACGAAGGCCTTGCTTGAAGCGGTTGAGCTGGGCGACAGGGCTAACCACAAGCCAGGTGAGCTGAGCGGCGGCGAGCAGCAGAGGGTAGCCATAGCAGCAGCCTTAGCTAATGATCCTCCCGTCATACTGGCAGACGAGCCTACTGGTGAGCTCGACTCTGCGACAGCCAACAAGGTGGTAGAATTGCTCATCAGTGTGGGCAGGGAATTCAACAAGACAATTGTGATCGTCACACATGACCCGGCAGTTGCAAGACCTTGCGATAGGATAATGAGAATAGAGGATGGCGTGATTAAGGCTTCGTATACTCCGGTTGAATTCGCAGAAGGACCATCAGTTGCGGAATCATATGCCGAGAAGATAAGAGAAAGAATGGATGATCTTGATAGGCAGATAATCAGACTTGAGGACAAGTTCAGGAAAGGCGAAATGAGCGGTGAAGAGTTTACCGAACAGCGGTTATCACTTAGACAGACAAGAAAAGGACTCGAGGACGAACTACATCGCCTAGGTGGATAGAATAGAAAGGACATGATCTGACTACCAGGAAATACCCTAAGTAATTCTAACAGGGTGCGGACACACGAGCATAACTAACATTGTCTAGATAGGAGAGAAGCTATCTAGCATCAGCAGAAACTATGCCCTAATCGGCTTCCCTCACATGAACTGGCCAACCGATGAGCCTACGCGGAAAGAGATAGAATATCTCTGGACATGAACCTTGAAATCATTTCTCCATTCCACTGCAGCGGCTTCAGGTTTACAGCAGAAGTCGTGAACATGATGCGCAAAGAGTTGCAAAAGGTGCAGTGGGCACTGTTTTCAACTCTTGACGAACATCAGCTCGCCTCATTAGACAATTCCCAACTTTCTATACTACGTATTGGGTGAACTGTTGCTTCTTACAACTATCTTCCATGATACATCTGTTGGGATTGACTTCTCTATGCTTCGAATTATATGGCAGAATTTCTTCGTCATCTCAATACAGTCTCGGGCACTGTCCTTTCCATCGTGATCTGTTTCCACATTGATATTCGCTTCTACCCGTCTGATCCTGAATCCCTCAGCACCTATTGATTCCATGTTGCCGGTCATGGAGATGTATAGACCCTTTAGGTTGAACTCAAGTTGCTTATACATATAAAGAAACGTTGTTATTAGGCACCCTCCAATCGAGGATAAGAACAGTTCGTCAGGGCAAGGGTGTCTACCTTCTCCTCCAAAGTCTTTAGGCGTATCGATGCTGAGGACATAACCGCTGCCTAGTTTGACTTCGCCGCCACTCTTTCCGTCCCAAGATAACTCTGCTTGAAACTCTATCTTTCTCTGCGGTGTAACCATCAAAATCACGACCTATGGAAGGAAGTTATTACGCTCCAAATAGTTTCCTCGCGAAATTTATGTCAGATATCTTGATTTTCCTGTGTGCCACGGAAAGCGCGTCAGTAATCCCAAAAGAGCGTCTGTACACCAATTTCTTCGCTCTTTCTAGATCCATTTCTATGTACATGCTGTCAGGCTCTTTCAGAGGATTTACTTCGTATCTCACTCCTTCTTTTGAGAAATAGAAAACATACGTAGCATCGTTGCGAACCTTGAAAACTAAGCTCCTTCTACTATATCGTCTGAGCGCTTCTTGGATATTCGGATCTGAAAGTCGTTTCTTATTTATCTTGGCTACGGCTTTCTCGAATTTTCTGTGAAATCTCATTGAATCGACCTCTCCAATAACACATACATCTGTTCTAAAGAACTTTTCATTTACCAGAGCCTCACACCTCTTGTCAAACTGTGGAGGCGCACTGATGAGTTATCGAGTAAAAGTATAAATAACTACGTCAATGAAACCTTAACATTAGGCGGAGAAAATAACTAAACGGTTGCCTCGCCTAGTTGGTGCTGGGGGAACTACCACCATGTTGTACTTCGTGGTTCTAACTCACGCATGTAACCTCCGCTGTGATTACTGCGGATACGGACAAGAGCATAATGAACCAAAATCTAGCGAGGTCAGTTACACAGTTCAGGATTTGAAGAACTTCTTGAGCCAAGATCCTGAACCAGACATAATATTCTACGGTGGCGAGCCGTTACTACGGCTGCCCCTCATGGAGAAGATAATGGACTCGATTCCTGCCAAAAGATACCTGCTACAGACAAATACTCTCCTGCTGAGAGACGTGAAACCCAAGTACCTAAAGAAGTTCAACGCAATACTCGTCTCGATAGATGGTCGGAAAGAAACAACAAACTACCACCGTGGTAAAGAAGTCTATGATCGAATTCTGGAGAATCTTACACTGATTAGGCAAAGAGGCTTCAGAGGAGACTTGATCGCAAGGATGACAGTATCAGAGAAGACCGACATCTTCACAGACGTAATGCACCTCGTGAAACTGCAAGATCCCAAGTTTGATCATGTTCATTGGCAGCTAGACGTACTGTGGGACTCCCCACCGGAATCACGCTTGAAAAACTTCGAGAGATGGTTAACCGACTCCTATGACCCAGGTATAGCCAAACTCGTTGCAGCCTGGGGTGACGGGATCCTAAAACAAGGCAGAGTCCTCCCCATAGTCCCCTTCACCGGAATCATGTGGACCCTCCTTACTGGCGAGCAACCGAGTCTACGGTGCGGCGCCGGCATAGACTCGTTTTCAATCACTACCTCAGGCGACGTAACCGTCTGCCCCATCGCTCCTGAGTGGGAGTTCGCAAAAGTTGGAACCATCTTCCAGAGTAATCCCCAAGATCTGCCGAACAAGGTTCAGATAGGCGCGCCATGTACCAAATGTAAATCTCTTGACATATGCGGAGGAAGGTGCCTCTTCACTAACAAAACTAAGCTATGGGG
>Ga0315309_1000595_pt1 | contig 22073 bp, 28 predicted proteins | sample TDP4_MG_FD_203080 | JGI IMG/M metagenome (GOLD analysis project Ga0315309, IMG submission 203080) | Freshwater sediment microbial communities from Lake Towuti, South Sulawesi, Indonesia - TDP4 | ecosystem: Environmental > Aquatic > Freshwater > Lake > Sediment | place: Indonesia: South Sulawesi...
AATGCGATTAAAGAAACTGAATCCCGTATGCCTGAACTTCCTGATGCTCGTCGGGATCGCTTCATTAGAGACTATAAGCTGCCTAAATACGATGCGGAGCTTCTAACAAGCGATAAATCCTTGGCAGATTTTTTCGAAAATTGTTTGAGACTCTACCCTAAACCGAAAGACATCAGTAACTGGTTGATGACTGATTTTCTACGCTGGGTTAATGAATACAACTTGGATATAGCAAATGTGAAGACTAAACCTGAACATTTAGTTGAGATGTTGAAACTAATCAATTCAGGCGTTATAAGTGGGAAAATAGCTAAAACAGTTTTGAGGGAAATGATAAAAACAGGTAAATCGCCCACAGCGATAGTTGAGGCGCAAGGCTTAACGAGAATAAGCGTTTTTGAAGAGCTTGAAAAGATAGCTGATAAAGTGTTTAATGAGAACCCAAAGGCTGTTAAAGACGCCTTAACTGACAAGAGAGCTGCGCATTTCCTTGTTGGGCAACTTATGAAGGCAACTCATGGAAGAGCAGACCCGCAGATTGCCAACAAGATAATTCTAAGTAAACTAGAAGAAGCACGGGCTAAAAAGTAGTATTTCCCTGGTTGATTTTTTTGCAGCCTCCTAAGCATCCCAGAAAGGTTTCCATCGCTATTCCAGCTTCCCTTGTTTCAGATACGCCGCACTTACGTGAGAAGACTTTCAAAATTGGGTTGATCGGTAGAGCTGCAGCAATTTTCAGAGTTGATGAAATAATAGTTTATCCAGATATGCAAAAAATTGATCAGATAAGAGACATGAATCTTATCGCTAAGATTCTAAATTACATTGAAACTCCACAATACTTGCGTAAGCGTTTATTTCCATTTGAAAAGAGTCTTAGCTACGTCGGTATCCTTCCACCTTTAAGAACTCCGCATCATCCAATGAAGAATAAATTGTCTGACATAAAACCTGGCAGCTACAGGGAAGGTGTAATCATAGAATCAGATGCAAAGGGGTCTATGATTGATGTCGGTGTTGAAAAACCAGTTTCGATAGATGAACCGAATCTCCCAGTTGGTAAACGTGTAACGGTAAAAATTACTAAAACTGGTGACGGTGTGCAAGCTTCTCTTGCAAAAAATGAAGAGATAGGAATATATTGGGGCTTTAATGTTACTGTTTCAAAACTTCCATTGGGACGGCTGGTGAAAGATAGAGGCTTCGACCTAGTGATAGCGACCTCACGCTACGGTGTTTCGCTCTACTCAGCCTCTGAAGAGATAGAGAAACGCTGGAAAGTTGCAAAAAGCGTGCTCGTCGCGTTCGGGTCACCGACAGAGGGGCTCAAAGAAATACTGCTCCGCGAAAGACTTAAACTGGAGGAAACAGCCAATTTCACGGTTAACACAATCCCGGCGCAAGGGACGGAAACCGTGAGAACAGAGGAAGCGGTCTACGCCTCACTTGCAACCTTAAGCCTACTAATAAATGAGTGATAAAAGATGGGTCGCCGAAAGAAAGTGGCTCCAAGACGAGGTTCACTTGCATATTTACCTAGGGCACGTGCTGCCCGTTTAGCCGGTAGGATTAGATATTGGCCCGAAATTAAGGGCGGTCCAATAGTTCTAGGTTTCGCTGGCTATAAAGCTGGCATGACGCACGTCTATGTTATAGATAGTAATCCGGGTTCACCGAATTATGGCAAGGAAGTAGTCCAACCTGCGACTATTATTGAAACTCCACCGATGACTGTATGTGCGATCAGAACTTATGTAGAAACAGCGACAGGTCTACAGACACTTACTGAAATCTGGATGGATAAGCCTCCAGCTGATCTAGAACGAGTTTTAACTTTACCTGAAAAATTTGACTCAAAAAATGCATTAAATAAAATCGAACAAAATTTGGATAAAATTAAGGAAATTCGATTAGTCTTATGTACACAACCAAGAACGACTGGTGTACCTAAGAAGAAACCTGATGTTATGGAAGTTAAAGTTGGTGGTGGATCAATCCAACAGCAAATCGACTATGCCAAAAATCTTTTAGGAAAAACTATTAATGCCTCAGACGTGTTCAAGGAGGGGCTGTTCGTGGACGTAATTTCGATTACAAAGGGGAAGGGAATCGCTGGCCCAGTAAAACGCTGGGGTGTACACATACTTTCCCACAAGGGCAGAAAAACAAAACGTGGGGTAGGCACACTTGGGCCATGGCATCCTGCACACTTAATGTACACCGTGCCAAGATCAGGACAGCTAGGTTTAGCTCAAAGGACAGAGTACTGCAAGCAAATACTGAAAATTGGCTCAAAGGGGGCAGCAGTCACACCTAAAGGCGGCTTCATCCGTTACGGTGTTGTAAACAGTGACCACATAATACTCAGCGGAAGCGTACCTGGTCCAACTAAACGTCTAGTTAAATTGAGATACTCAGCCAGAGCACCTGAAACACCCAAAGCAACACCACAAACATCCTACATCAGCATTGAATCACAGCAAGGAAAATAGAAGGAATTAAAATTGGTTAAAACTTCAGCTGTTTACGATCTTCGAGGAAAAATCGTTAAGAGAGTTTCTCTTCCAGAAGTTTTCCAAACGCCAGTAAGACCAGACGTGATAAAGAGAGCTGTCATAGCAATTCAATCTCACAGATTTCAACCTCAAGGTCGCGACGTTATGGCTGGTAAACGCACAACAGCCGAATCAAGAGGTGTTGGTTACGATCTCTCTAGAATACCAAGAATTAAAGGCGGCGGGACACTCTCTGGCTCAGGCGCGTTAGCTCCTGGAACAGTTGGAGGTAGACAGGCACATCCTCCTATTGCTGAGAAAATAATTGCAAAAGCAATTAACAAGAAGGAGAGGCGTTTAGCAACCCGTTCAGCTATCGCTGCCACAGCTAATAAGGATCTTGCAGCTTCTAGGGGGCACATTGTTAGTAGAGTCCGCGGCTTTCCTCTTATTGTTGTGAATGATATTCAGAACTTGAAGACTGCGAATGATGTTAAGGAAGCATTTGTTAAACTTGGCATCTGGTCTGATATAATAAGGGTTAAAGAGGGAACCAGAACCCGTGCTGGTAAAGGTAAGATGAGGGGGCGACGCCTAAAACATGGTAGGGGTCCGCTTATAGTCATAGCTGAAGATGGAGGAATTAGTAGAGCAGCCTCTAATTTTCTAGGAGTTGAAGTTATCAGGGTTAGGAATTTAAATGCCGAAGCACTAGCACCAGGCACCTATCCTGGTAGACTAACTGTCTGGGCTGAGTCCGCTGTCAAGGGGCTTAATGAATTATTTAAGTGAGGCGATATTGTTGTCGAAATTGGAGCCGCAAAAAATAGTTCTCTATCCTGTGATGACTGAGGACGCTATAATTTTAATTGAGTCTGAAAATAAACTCACATTCATCGTTAACACCAATGCAACTAAAAATGATGTTAAGCGGGCTGTTGAGGAACTCTACGAGGTGAAAGTGGATTCAGTTAGAACTGTAATTACACCAGATGGCAAAAAGAAAGCCTATGTAAAACTTAATCATGAATATAAAGCCTCAGATGTAGCTATTAAGCTTGGAATACTTTAGGAGGAGAGCTGCCTTGGGTAAAAGAATAATTGTTCAAAGAAGAGGTCGAGGTACACCAACATTCAGAGCTGCAACTCATAAACGTGTTGCTCCAGCAAGTTATCCACCGTTATCAGAAAATCAGCGCACCTCGATGGTTAAGGGGATTGTTCAAAAGATCGTCCATGAACCTGGAAGAGGGGCGCCCTTAGGCTTAATTAAAACTGAATCAGGTGATGAGTTCTATACAGTCATCCCTGAAGGTGTTGCTGTTGGGCAAGAAATAAGTCTCGGAAAAGCAGCACCAATCGAAATCGGAAATGTTATTCTACTTGGCAGTATTCCTGAGGGAACCGTTGTCTGCAACATTGAATGTGCACCGAGTGACGGAGGTAAGATTGCCCGTTCATCTGGCGCTTACGCTTCGGTTGTAGCCCATACACCGGAAGGGACTGTGTTAAAGTTGCCTTCTGGGAAAACTACTTCTCTTGGCGATTTATGTCGCGCAACAATAGGTGTTGTAGCTGGCGCTGGTCGAGTGGATAAACCGTTCTTAAAGGCTGGTCAACGTTATCACCTTATGGCTGCTAGAGGGCGATTTTTCCCACGGGTGAAAGGTGTGGCGATGATAGCTGCCTATCACCCATTTGGTGGTGGTAGACATAAACATCCAGGTAAACCTACTGTTGTAGCCCGCGGGGCTCCGCCTGGTAGGAAAGTTGGCTCTATTGCTGCTAGACGAACAGGTTGGGGCGCGAGGAAACGGAGAGAGGAGAGGGCTTAGCTCTTCTTCTAAACGCGAGTATGACTATTGAACTGAGTATCGATATGGTTGCAGCAAATGTTAACTGTGGCTGTACTTCCTTTGTAGCGCTTTGTTTTAGGGCATCTGCCCAAGTGACTTCGCTTGTTATCTCATTAACTCCAAATGTAATATCGTCTGGCGCGGACATCCCATAGGACTTAAATTTGTATGTTCCAGCTGTATTTCTTGAAACATTAAAGTAAGCCCAGCCTTCATTGTCGGTAAACGCTTCACTAACATCCTCCATATTGATGATAGCATCTTTTATCATGGAGTTGTTATGCGCCCAAACTGCATGAATCTTGACTGTAACAACATCGCCAACGTTAACTATTCCTGAGGGTATAATGGTTGTTTGATCAATTTTTATTCCAGTGACCTCCACTGACTCGTTGAATTTGCCGCATGAAAACTCTGAGTCACTGTAACCTATATACGCCGATACTGGGCAATTGAGTCCTATACTCATCGGCGCTGTGAACTCTTCTCGAATAGTATTTATTGCTCCAGGATCGATCCATACATCCTTAATCCAACTATCCCCATTCACTATCACTTTGCAAAATAGATGCAATTTAACATAGAATGCTGCACTTCTCATCGAGAAAGTTGCAGTAATTCTTTGGTCTGGGTTGACCAGATGATCATTTAACGAAAACTTAAAGTTGGTTAAAGTGGTTCTTTCAATCCCTAAAGTGTAATTTATGGCTAATGTTTCATCAGTGATCCATCGTAGCGAGTTTTCTAGTGCAGAGTGGGTTTGATCATCCACAATTGAGGTTGAAATTCTTATTGAATCCCTACCATTAGGCAGTTGTACATTGGTCACGGTTACGCATCCCATGCTGTCTGTTTCTGCATCGTAATTTACTCCAGCCGCATCAATCTGGCATTTTACTCCAGCCCCAACCCACTCGTAGCCCTCATAACGTAAGCGCGCCTTTACTGTTGCGTTATCCCGGCTCCCGTTAATGCTAATTGAATTTGGATCAACGTATAGTACCCTAGTCCGAATAACTTCTGTTGATGGCGGTTTCACTGGAATTCCGTTCCCATCCACACCCATTAGCACTACCATCGTGTCACCTGGTATAACCAGTTTAGGCTTATCTATTATGACTGAGAAGTACCCATTTTCGTCAGGCTTCAACGGTGTAACTTCTAGAAGTTTACCATTTATTCCAGTGATGAATATGCGCTCTAGTTTTTTGTCGATGATTTGTGATAATCCATATTTTCCATCCATCAACTTAATGAAAACTTCATAATAAGTTGGCATCCTCTTGTTGTATAGGTTGCACCATGCAGTTCCATTTGAAACAATCGGGCCACCACTAGCTAAGGTTGAGTTTGTGAATATGATTGAACCACCAATTAACCTAATCTCGTATGTGAACGCATCATTGGTAGAAAGTGTATGATTATAATAACATGTGATCGACCCGGTTGGGTTGTTTCCAATTTCAAACTGCACGCGAACGGGCCATATTCCCACAATTCTAGGTGGCGTTGAAACGTCTACATCTATGGCTACATCGTAACTAGTTAATACATTGCTACTGATTCTCACTGATTTTATGTAGCAACTTGAATTTTCAGTGTAATTATATGCAACGTTGACTGGACTGGATAGATGCGACGTATCTAAGAGAAGCGCATATCCATCTGTATTATGTGCTGCGCTAAGTGTCCTAGTATTCTTCACCCTTCCAGCTAGGGTGATCCTATCAACGTCTCCCGACCACCGCATTTCAGCTTCATTTGAGTCAACATAAAACACGTGCTGGCGGAATCCTTGCTCAAACCCATTGTTAAATGTAACTTGTTGCACATATTTTCCGAGCAGAGCTGAGGCGCTTAGATGTAAACAACTGTTTGTCCAAACTTCGATTGGCTCCGGCGTCGCACCTGATTGGTTAAAGATAGTCATACCAAGCGGATCACGAATGGAGATACAGTAATTTCCATATGTTGAAAAAGTTGTTTTTAACTGTAAATCGTCGTCCCGCATGAAATAATCGCTTTTTAAAGATTTATCTCCAATCCATGTCTCTGTCTCAACCACGCAGTTTGGTGAGGTGCATATAATCTTATAGATTCCATATCCATGCTGTGCTATAATCTCATTAGGGATAGTTAAACTATCAATTGAAAAAGAGACGCTGGATGAAATGTCATGTGCTTTAACTTCGGGGCAGATAACCGAGTTTAAAGAATAATCAGTTGGAATGTTAATAACTTCAACTCTATAATTTGAGTAACCAAATCCTCCAATTGGCTTTGCTACGTGGACACCAAGTTCATGAGCGATATTCGATCCGTTAGTTGCTGAAAATTTATGAATTAAATTTTTTGAACTGTTTTCAAGTTGAGCTGAGAATTCAGTAGTAAAATCGCATCCACGTAAAGCTATGGGGCCCGTCGTGTAAAGAATAGGGTGCCACAATCCATCTGATAGGTCTATGGTTGTGTCACGGTATATAGCCTCGACTTTGTTAAGTGTAATTCTAAGATAAACATTGTCTATGCGAAATTCTGAGGTTGCATAAGCATTGTGAGAAGCTTCAAAAGCAATTTTTACCTGAGGTGCTAGGTGCAGTATTCGACTAGATAAATCCCAGCTAAACGTATGCCATCCAGCATCGGAACCAGTGTTGTCCGTGTGGAAAAAATTGCTTACAGTACCTCCATTATCAGTGAATGAAACAGATTCATGGTTACTGTTAATCCAATATTCACCATAACCATAAAGGGCGAGATAAGCACCTACGCCGTTCCCATTGGGTTGCCCCCAATTTCCCATAAAGAACCACCAGTAACCTTCATTAGTATCAGCAAGGTTTCCCCAGAAAATCCATACCAAGTCTTCTCTGTAATTGTTGTTGGTTGTGCCGCCACCGTAGCCAACAATAATGTATACATATGAACTTTCCACTAAAACGTTCGGGACATCAAAACTTATCCAACTAAAGTGGTCGCTAGGAATCCCCTGCGGGTCAAAGCTTGTACTCCAAATCCAGTTAGTTGACTGGATATCCATTGATAATGCTATATACCATCCTCCAAGTTCAGAGGGCGAGTAAACCCTCTGACCATAAAACTGAACCTTAGTTATCCTGTTACGGCCGTATGGGAGGTTTACTCTCTGCACCATCCTAGCGTTCCATTGATTAATACCGTTATCTCCCACATAATTGTAAGCAGGTGAGCTCTCCTTACCGCCTCCCCTATAATAACTACCAGTAGGAGCATATCCACCAGCTGAAACCCGATAGCAATCCCAGTATAGTACCATAGAGGAAATCAAGTCAGGGGCGTATCCAACTTTGAACGATTTATATGCAGTTGATGTAAAACTGCCTACACCACTCGAATAGAACCCTATGTAGCCTTCCTGAGCAGCAGACCAGCCTGCAGCCATCTCCCATGTGGAAAAACTGGTTTCAGCTATTGCATTGTCTGTGCGTGTGGCAATTCCAGTTGCGCGAATCAGTGAAGCTCCTTTAGCATTATAATCCATAGGAAACTCTTCGTCAGGGTAGATAAAATCCTCATAGACGCTATGATGGACTTTGTCCTGGTGAAAGTCTAGACGCTTGACAACATCGAAGCTACTGCCAGTTCCAGCATAATTGCTAAGTGGTACTTCTCCATGTGTCTGCGGAGCGCTGGAATTAAGAACAAAAACGCTGAAAAGAAAAGTAAGAGCAATGGCTATGGCGATTTTTTTGTAATTTAACAACGCTCCTCATAAAACCTTAAAAAATCAGCATTTAAGCACCAACTCAGAAAGTTTAAATAAGTCCGTCCAAAGCCAAATTTGTCGAATCAAACAAGACGTGAGTAAGAAATGCCCAAAATATTCACATATCGCGGCTACACACTTAAAGAACTGCAAAAAATGTCGATGGACGAGTTCATCAAGTTACTTCCATCAAGAGAAAGAAGATCCCTAATCAGAGGCTTGACACCAGAGCAACGAATTTTACTTGAAAAAATAAAAGAAGCAAGAAAAATCCTCGAAGAGAAAAACAAGAAAATAACAGTGAAAACTCACTCCAGAGACATGGTCATTCTTCCTGAAATGGTTGGATTGACTATAGCCGTCCACAATGGGAAAGAATTCGTCCCAATTGAAATTACACAGGAAATGATTGGTCACCGTCTAGGGGAATTCGCTTCAACTATCAAAAAAGTTGTTCACGGAACCCCTGGCATAGGCGCCAGTCGTGCAAGCGTAACCGGAGACACGCCAATAATCATTAGAGTGAATGGGAACCTAGAGCCCATTGAAATCGGGAAGCTAATCGATAAAATCTGCGAAAAGAATGGAAAAAACATAGTAAACGTAGAAGGCATCGAAGTACTATGCTTCAATAACCTCAAACCAACTCTAAGACCCATCCAACAAGTATCCAGACACCTAGTGAGCGAAATCTACCGAATAACCTATGCTAATGGAGAAATAGAAGCCACAGGAAACCACTCCATCTACCTCCTAGAAAACGGAAAAATCAAAGCGAAGGAAACATCTGAACTAAAAATAGGCAACAGGCTAATCTCCCTAACAAACGGGAAACACCTCTACACAATTAACGACATAAACCAAAATGAACTCCTCATCACCACAAGCACCTTAGAAATAAAAGAAATAGAAAAGCGCCAAACCAAAGTCTACGTATACGACGTCTCAGTTCCCAACGTCGAAAACTTCTTCGCTGGAAAAACCCCAATATTGGCGCACAATTCAATGTATGTCCCTTTAAAATAGTCCTTTTGACAAAAGGACCGAGAAAAAAGTTCTATCATAGAAAACCTTTTATTCGTGTTTCGAAACTCAACCAGCTGAAATCCCTACACGGCCTTAAGGGCTTCTATTGCTTGCTCAGCTATGGCCGATGCTTCCTCAGCTTTATCTGCATCCCTAGTATATTCGAGGAAATAGATAGCTCCACAGGCTTCACTCTTATGAAAATCCAATTTTCTGAGAGCCCGCATTTTCTTGGCAGTTTCTATCATTCGGTTGTGAAGCTCCTGACCGAGTTTCTCCAATTTCTCTGGTAAATCTTCCACCTCTACTCCCTCTAACGCTTCCTCTTCCCAGTTGGGTTTTCCGAATAGATAGACGTTGACAATTACGAGAAAGCATTCTTCGCTCCGGTAAATTCGCACTCCAGCTTCTAGCTCCATTTCCTCCTCGGGCTTAAGCTTAGAAACTTCCTCTAACCACTTCTTCTTCAAACTTCCTACCTACGAATCGTTTACATTATTCTTTTTAACTACCACCGCAGGAAGTCCATTTCTTTAGACATTGGAGGAATGCTAAACGCCTTCATCCTTCTCCTCATTTTAAATACGTCTTTAACCCCCAAAATCCAGCAATAAGGGGCTCTACAGCTAAGATAGACACGCGATCAGGAGACTAACTTTTTTATTAAGGCTAAATGCTCTACTACGCCCCTTCCTTTAGGGGTTAAACGGTATCTAGTTTGAACCGGCCGAGTCGCTTCAACCTTCCTCTCGATCAAGCCGTCAGCTTGTAGGTCTCTCAATGTTAAGGCTAAAGTGCTCCGGCTCGGCACCACTTTGGTCAGTAGCTCCGAATATCGCACTTCACTCTTCTCATGTAGGTAGAAGAGTACCTCGATATTGCTTAATTCAAATAAAGCTCTAACTCGCACTTCGACAGCCTCTAATCGAATGAACCAAGCCCAATACATAAAATGAAAGCACAATCTATTGCACTCAGTATAATAAACCGAACCTCTTTTAAATCCGAAAACCGCATTAACTCTAGGGTTAACTTTCCTAGATGGCTTCAAAGATGAAAAAAGAAGTGGCTATAATAGTCCTATCCCGCGAAGACCATCCGAATTTAAAAGAAGATGAAACAAAAATTCGGGATGTTTTAAGCCATAAATTCTCGAATTGGCTCATAGAAGCAGTCCATTTAAGCTTCGTATGGAATGGGAGAGTAGATGTGAAAAGAGGGCCTTCCACATCCCAACACAGTGATATTGATGTCTGAAATTATTTATGAGAGCAAAGCAACCTTTGACAACATCATCAAAGCAACAATCATTATCATTATGGGTCTTTCCATCGCCGCAGTTGTCCAAGTTTCACTTGGCACTTATGACTTCTTTTATAAATTATCCGTTTACTCACTGGCTGCATTAGCGTCAACAGTCCCCACTTTAATTGTCCCCACAAGCTTCCAGTTAACTGTGGACGGCGTAATCATTAGACGACGACTAAAAAACATTAAAATTCTATACATCAACGTCATCAATGCATATAATAATTCAGAGGGACGGCCCTTGTGGAAATTAATGTTCCCAGTCCCAGGTCGAACTTATGCAACCAGCCGCCATAACATAGTCGTAATCAAAACCGCACATGGGAAAAATTACATTATAAGCCCATCCAACCCAGAGGAATTCGCTAGGAAGCTAAACCACGCCTGCAATCTAGCAAAAACTGCAATCCTCTGAGACGGCAATCGCTGAAAAATATGTGCCTTTAAAGTGAATTTTATCTTTTTTTGAAAGGCTATCAATGCAGTTTCTTAACCATTCAATTATTACAACAAAAGCACAAACCACAAATATCACTTCCATTACGTTCTTTTTGCAATTCATAGGTATCTTGCTTAAGACTGTTCAAATGTGAAGAGGAAAATATAGCGATTATTCGTTTGCAAGTTTTTCGGCTTTTTGTATGAGAATTTTAAACTCCTCCTCCGTCATTTTTAAGATTATGTCATTAGCCCGCTTCGAAGGTATGTATTCCCCGAAAAGCGCGGTTATTACTTTGTCGAATCTTTCTCGGGGCATATAAGTGCGGTGTTTGAACAGGGTTTCAAGGAGGGGTGCCATTCTCTTGAATTTGTCTAGGTATGGCCTAATATGAGGCAACACGGCCACCGCGTTACCCCCCCACGTTTTTAAAACGCGGTATGAAGCCCCTTTGCTTCTAGGAAACTGAGTTCTCGCTTCTTTCTCAATAAAATATGCGGCTTTATTCACGGTTTTTTTAGATTCATCCTCCAACATTTCTACGCCCAAGAATGGAACAATGTAATGGTATTTCCCGCTCTCAACCTCCCTTTCAGACCATCCCATTGAGCCTTCAGTGTCTATGAGTAGGGCGAGCCACATAGCGTTTTCAGGCCTTTTAAGTTCAGGAAGGGGCCTCTGTTCACGGAGCATACGTGCCCTCTCTCCGATTGCCTCAATTCTTTTTCTGTGTGGAGTCCCACATACCCTCATCCAGTATCGAGAAATACTTCTACCTACCCCAAACAATTCATCCATTTGATTTGTGCTTAGGTTTTTCCTCCAGTGAAGAAAATGCTGTGTTTCAGGGTCTTTATAGTCAAACCTAATGCCTTTAGCCCTCATCTCTTCTATAACATCTTTATATTTCGCTTGTATTTCTGGGGGTATTTCGGAATAATCAGCATACCCGACACGCCTCTCAGTTTCTATCTGTGTTAAAGCCTCTTTAACAGGCTGTTCAGCGGTTGGCATAATTAAACCATATAGAAAGACGCTGTGCGCCTCTATTTAAAATAACACGAAATAATTTGTAGTGGAGATGAGTGAAACTAATCGCGAAAACGTGCTTAAACAACTGATAATGTCCGCCGTCTCTGTCTTCCACCCTAAAGGAAGCGAGGCTCATAAACAGTTAGGCTATGAGGAATGTAGGTGTTCCTGTAACCATTAGCCTAAAAACGTTACAAGAACAAGAAGGTTTTTAGGCTAAGCAATCTTATTGCAGTAGAAAAACAGGGTGGTTGTGATAGCGGTGCCTAAGTGGGGATACTCTATTACTGGTTTAGATCCCGATAAGACTGTGAAAGCGTCGGGTAGAGAGCTTAGAGTATCGCCTAAAGTAGCCAGAGAGGTTTGTCATAAGATAAAAGGCATGAAATTGGATGAAGCAAAGAGTTTTCTTGGCAAAGTAATCGAAAAGAAGGTGCCGGTGCCCTTCACTCGATATAAAAAAGAAGTGCCTCATAGACGCGGATTAGGACGCTGGTATGCTGGAAGATACCCTGTAAAAGCTGCAAGTGAAGTTCTTAAGATATTAGAAAATGCTGAGGCCAACGCTGAAAACAAAGGACTTGACCCTGAGAAACTTCGAGTAACTCATATCGCAGCTCAACGTGCCCGTAAAACCAAGAAAATGATTCCGAGAGCTTTTGGGAGAGCATCTCCATATTTTGAACAGCAAACTCACATTGAACTTGTTTTGTCTGAGATTTAGGAGATATAATTGATGTCAGCAGTTAAACATTTCATTGGAGATGCGATAAAAAAATCCGAAATAGATGAATTCTTAAGTAAAGATCTTGAAAAAGCTGGATACGGTGGCGTAGACATCGCAAAAACACCGATGGGCACTCATGTAACAATTTACGCTATGAAACCCGGGCTCGTTATTGGGCGAAGAGGTCAAAGCATTAAAGACTTATCTAAAATACTAGAGGAAAAATACGGCCTTCCAAGCCCGCAGATAGCCGTTGCTGAAATAGAAGTCCCCGAGCTTAATCCATATGTAATGGCAACCCGCGTAGCATCAGCCCTTCAAAGAGGTGTGCATTTTAGAAGAGCCGGCTTTTGGGCTTTAACTCGCATGCTTGCCGCAGGTGCATCTGGAGCAGAGGTTGTAATTAGAGGAAAATTAACAACAGAGAGAGCTAGATATGAAAAATATCGCGGAGGCTACCTCCCAAAATCAGGCGATCCCGCGCTAAAATTCCTAAAAGAAGCTGTAGTTCACGTTAAACTTAAACAAGGGCTGCTCGGGGTTAAGGTAACACTTCTGCCACCTAAAGCTGAATTTCCAGACCAAATTTCAATAAAGACTCCGAAAGCCGAAGCTGAGGAGCTACCCGAAGGAAAAGCTGAGGAAGAAACAGTCTCAATAACTGAGGAAAAAAGTCAAGGTGAAGAATAAATGCCGATAGCTAGACTACGTGAACTCAAACTAATGACACCTGAAGATCTGGAGAAGAAATTGACTGAGTTTAGAACAGAACTAGTCAAGCTGAGAGCCATGTCTAGAGCTGGAGGAGCTGTTGAAAACCCATCACGCATAAGGGAAATTCGGAGAACCATAGCACGCATTCTAACCATACAGAAAGAGAGCATCGCTACATCTAAACAAGCAAAGCGAAAAACTAAAGGAAGAACTGAGAAATGACGCAAAAAGCAACTCAGAGTATCGTACACGATGAAATCATCGGTTTAAAGGTAAAAATCATAAAGAGCACTCATTCTGGATACGTTAGCATAGAAGGGATTGTAGTTGATGAAACGCAAAATAAAATTACTGTACTCCATGAAGGTAAGCGAAAAGATATTGTAAAGAAGGTTTCAATTTTTCAATTTACTTTACCTGATGGTGCGCTAACTGAAATTGACGGAAGAAATCTTGTCGGCAGACCTGAAGACAGAATTAGGTAATAAATGGGGAAAGGTATATGCGAGATATAGGTGTTCAAGTTAAAGCTCCAAAAAAGAAATGCGACGACATTTACTGTCCATTCCACGGCTCATTATCCGTTCGAGGCAGAATGCTGGATGGAGTTGTAGCTTCAAGTAAAGCACGCAACCTTGTAGTTGTAAGAAGAGACTATACACAATACAACCCGAAGTATATGCGGTCTGAGAGAAGGCATAGCTCCATACCCGCCCACAGTCCACCCTGCATAGACGCGAAAACTGGAGATAAAGTAAAAATCATGGAATGCAAACCCCTATCCAAAACGGTTCATTTCGTTGTTATCTGGAAAGAGGAACCGAACCCTTAAAACTCGGCGTTAAGCCAGTAATGGTTTATAATCTCCATTAATCCATTTAGACACTCTTCCAAGAGGAATATTTAGTTCCCTTGAAATCTTCGCAGGCTTTTTACCCTCAGCCTTTAGAGCCATCACTTTATTATAGAGTTCCAGTTGCTCAGAATGATGTTTAAAAGTCTTCATAACCTCCTCCATACTTCTTTTTTTATTAGCGAAGAATTCGAACGGAATGTTCTCGAAGAATCTCATCAGATTTTTCACTCCATTGTTAATAGAAAAGTAATAATAGGGATTTTCAGGCGAAGAGCGTATTTTCTTCTTCACTTCACTAGTTGCGATCCCAAATTCGTTAAACAATCCCCTCATCTGCTCAAGAAATTGTATATGTTCATCTTCTAACGACTCTTTTTTTGACATACCAAAAGTGATACCGTTACTCGAATGAGGTCCAGCGAGTCTTGGTGTTTCCCCCTCGCTTCCAAATAAGGCTCCAATATAGTTGCGTTTAACCTCGTCCGATCCATTCAGCACGAACTGTGGGACTGAAAATGCTGTTTCCACTTTATTCCCTGCGGGCACTCCTAATGCGGCGAAAAGATGGGCTAAAGCAGTGTTATAGACAGTTAATTCATATCCATTACTCAAAGAGTCTTTTTCAACATCGGATATAGAAAGTTTCGGAAAGTGTGCTTGATATTCTGTCTTTAAGTTTTCTAAACTCGCTTTTTCTCCATCAAAGAACATTAATTTCCGAAAATCTTTTGAAAGATGTCCATCTCCTACATTATGAGCGACTGCACGGGCAAGAAATGGGAGATGTGGGTTATCAGGGGTTAGTGGATATAACCCTAAATTTCTCAGTTCCCGAACGTTTCTTTCGACTGGGGGAAAATTTCTTTCACTAATCCAAGTGTTAACAGTCTTTTGAGGGTAGCTTAGTCCTCCTATTATAGCCTTCTGCGAAAGTCCTCCTTGCCTATATAATTCTAACGCTCTTCGATACGCATTATAACGATTCTGCTGATGCTTTGGAAAGGTGGAAACGTAATCCTCAAGAGTGTAAATACTACTTTTCTTCTCGCCTTCAATAGATGTCGCCATCTCTCCCCCCTCCCCCTCGCTCTAGCGGTATGGACAATTTTTTTGAAATCTCATTAGTTGTCCTAGAGCTCACCATTTTCTCTTCTTCATGGATGCTCTCTGCATATTTGCTTTTAACAGCCTCGCTGGACTAGGTGAGATATTGGAGAACAATAAAGGCGAAAAGGATAAACGTATGCGAAGAATGTATGGAAGGTTCTTAGGCTAACTTACCCATGGAGAACTGTAAAAACCACCAAAAATAGAGAACTATTTATTTAAATATCACAAGCCGCCCATTAAGTCAGACAGTTCACTTCGTCGTAATAGAAAAAATGGAGGAAGAGTAGTTGCCAGTACCAAAAACAAGGGCCGTTTCAGCAAAGGGCATACTTGAATATCGTCCACATATTACCAAGGGGCTTCCTGTAGGCTCAGTTGTACATTGCGCGGACAATACTGGCGCTCGGAATCTGAGGATAATCCAAGTTATAGGCTATAAAGGGCGTCTAAGACGAAACCCATCCGCATGCGTAGGAGACATGGTTATGGTTTCAGTTAAGAGAGGGACCCCTGACATGAGAAAACAAATCTTTCCAGCAGTAATAGTCAGACAAGCTAAATTATTTAGAAGACCCGAGGGCGCATGGATCCAGTTCGAAGACAATGCAGCTGTTATAATGACCCCTGAAGGAGAATTGAAAGGATCCGAAATTCGCGGTCCAGTGGCTCGAGAGGCTGCAGAGCGATGGCCAAGGGTAGCCAGTTCTTCAAGCATCATCGTGTAGGTGTAGGGCATGGCGAGGATCTCGACAAAACCGAGGGAGCGTAGAAAGCTCCTCTACACTGCACATATACATCAAAGACGTAAAATGCTGGCGGCAATGCTTTCTCCTGAGCTAAAGGATAAATTTAATGTAAAATCTCTCCCAGTTCGAAAAAATGACACCGCTAGAATACTCAGAGGCGATTTCACTGGTATTGAAGGAAAAGTTACACGTGTTGACTACAAAAACTACAGACTTTTCTTGGAAGGTGTAACTAGAGAGAAAACGGATGGAACGCCGGTCCAAGTTCCAATCCATCCATCTAAAGTTATGATTACAAAACTTAACTTAGACGACAAACTTAGAAGGGAAGCATTAGAAAAAGCTGCTGAGGTTCCCGAAACACCCACACCAACTAAGGAGCCTGAGAAGCCTTCTGAAGAGACGAAGACAAAGGAGGCTTAAAAATGGGAAAGAAAGGCGGCTCTAGGCACCTTAAAAGAATGCCTGCACCGACATTTTGGCCGATACATAGAAAGGAGTTTCAATGGGTAGTTAAACCAAAGCCTGGTCCACATCCACTTAAAATGTGCCTGCCTCTTCTCCTAGTTGCACGTGAAATAATTGGATTTGCGAAAACAAGGAAGGAAGCCAAGGTCATATTTGCAGAAGGTCAGGTGAAGGTTGACGGCAACGTTAGGCGTGAAGAAAAGTTCCCAGTAGGCTTAATGGATGTTATAGAAGTGCAGTCTCTCGGCAAAGCTTACCGTGTAGTTCCAGAGTCAAATAAGGGTCTAACGTTACATGCAATCAAAGGTGAAGAGCAGAAATTCAAGCTCTGTAGGATTGAAAATAAAAGAACAGTGAAGGGGGGGGCTATCCAACTTAACCTACATGATGGCAGAAACATTCTGATAAAAATTAAAGACCCGCGCAATCCAGAGGAAGACGTCTACGACGTCTCAGACATTCTAAAGATAAGTATACCTGACCAAAAAATTCTCGATCACATAAAACTTGATGAAGGTTCATTTGCTGTCGTGACAGGTGGAAAGAACATTGGCAGATATGGCAAAATTGTTAAAATTGAAAGAAGAACCGGACCATTTCCCACGGTTGTAACAATTGAGGATAAGAAAGGAAATAGCTTCCAAACAATATTGGACTACGTTTTCGTCGTAGGGAAGAATAAACCACTGATATCTCTGCCGGAGGTTGACTAAATGAGTCAGAAAGCATCCATGGAAACTATCCAAAGAAAGCAACAGAATCCAATGTTAAAACCTAGAATCGAAAAAGTAACAGTTAACATGGCTGTTGGGAAAGCAGGGGAGCCCCTAGAAAAAGCAGTGAAAGTGCTTCAGCAATTAACAGGCCAAACCCCTTCCAGAAGAAAGGCAAAGAAAACAATAAGAGACTTTGGGATTCGGCGAGGTGAACCTATGGCTTGCATAGTTACACTTAGAGGTCAAAGAGCCCTAGAGTTCCTGAAAAAAGCGCTTCAAGCAGTCGGCAATAAACTGTCAAAATCACATTTTGACCAGTATGGTAATTTCTCCTTTGGAATAAGAGAACACATAGAAATTCCAAGCACAAAATACGTTCCAGAACTAGGCATCTTTGGAATGAACGTATGCGTAACGATAGGTAGACCTGGCTACCGTGTATTTATCCGCAGACGAAGAGCTGGTAAAATAGCTACAAGCCACCGTTTAACCCGCGAGGAATCAATTCAATTCATAAAGGATCTCTTTGGAACAGAAATCGAGGAATGATTAACGGATGGCGAAACAAAAACCGAAGAAAATTAGAAAATATGGAAAGGGCTCAAGACCTTGCCGTAGATGCGGTGCCTACGGCCCAATCGTTAGACAATATGGACTAAATCTCTGTAGGCAATGCTTCCGTGAAGTTGCGCCGAAGCTTGGATTTAAGAAGTATAAGTGAGGGGAAATAGATGGCATCAACAGACACGCTCTCCACGGCTATGTCAACAATAATGAATAACGAGCTGAGAAACAAACGTGAATGTTTGATTGAGCCAGCTTCAAAACTTGTCGGGCAAATTCTTAGAATAATGCAAAAAAACGGTTACGTCGGCGAATTCGAATTCATAGATGATGGGCGCTCCGGAAAATTTAAGGTTCAGCTTTTAGGTCGAGTGAACCGGTGTGGAGCAGTAAAACCAAACTATGCCACTAAAGTAGACAAATTTGAATTCTGGGAAAAACGTTTCCTGCCATCAAAAGATGTTGGAATACTCATAGTTTCAACGCAGAAAGGAGTAATGTCTCATAGAGACGCAAAGGAAAAGCGAACAGGTGGAAGACTCTTAGCGTTCGTTTATTAGAGGGATAAAAAGTGGCTAGAGCTGTTACTGAAGAAAAGTTCATAGAGATTCCGGAAGGCGTTGAAGCTACAGTTGAGGGAAGAACAGTTAAAATTAAGGGGCCTCAAGGTGAGCTTGAACGCGATTTCTCAAGTGCACCTGTAACGATTAGAAAGGAGAAAGACAAAATCATCATCGAAATGGTCTGGCCAAGGAAAAAAGAAGCGTCCATAGTTGGGACAGTATCATCGCACATTAAGAACATGATAACTGGAGTAACAAAAGGCTTCACCTATAAACTAAAAATTGTCTTCGCTCATTTTCCAGCCTCAGTTAAAATTGATGGAAAAAATGTGCTCATAGAGAATTTTTGCGGTGAGAAGCATCCGAGGATAGCAAAGATCATCGGAGATGCTAAAGTCACCATTAAGGAGGACGACATACTGGTTCAGGGAATAAACATCGAGGATGTCAGTCAAACAGCAACAAACATCGAACAAGCAACAAAAATCAAAAATAAAGATCCCAGGGTTTTCCTCGACGGGATCTATATTTACGAAAAAAGCAGGGGGATATGATGCCAAAACGAGCAAAAGCAAAAAAGGCTCCTTTGAAACCTAGGAAGCCGAGGATTGTTAAGCCAAAGTTCAAACGCTCGGAAAGTTGGCGTTATGTGCGGGTAAAGGAAAGCTGGAGAGCCCCTGACGGCATCGACAGCAAAATGAGGTTAAAGAGGAAGGGTTACCCTGTGATTCCAAGCATTGGGTACAGGGTTCCCAAAAAAATTCGTGGGCTCCATCCATCTGGGCTGCAGGAGATACCTGTGTATAGAGTGGAAGATCTTGAAGCGGTTGACCCTACTAAGCAAGCTGTTAGAATCGGGCACACGGTTGGAGTTACGAAGCGCGTTGAAATTTTAGAGAAAGCGAAAGAACAGGGGATTCTTGTTCTTAACCCAGGGAGGGTGAAATTAGTTGAGTCTAAGAAGCCAGAGAAGACTGGCAGCTGAAATATTAAATGTAGGGGAAACCAGGGTTTGGGTAGACCCTGAGCGAATCGAGGACGTTGCAACAGCAATTACACGTGAAGATATCCGGCGGCTGGTGCGTGAAGGTGTTATTCAGGCTGTGCCAGAGAAAGGTGTAAGTCGAGCTAGAGCGCGCGTTCTTCACCTGAAGAAAAGGAGAGGTCTTAGAAGAAAGCATGGAAGCCGCAAGGGAGGAAAAGCTACACGGATGCGCATGAAACTAACTTGGGCTAAAAGAGTTCGAGCAATTAGAAGACATCTACGTGAGCTGAGAAGTGGTCGAGTAATTACAAAACATGTTTACCGTGACCTCTACCGTATGGCGAAGGGTGGGGCGTTTAAAAGTGTAGCCCACTTAGAACAGCACATTCAAACATACAAACTTGCGAGGCGGAAATAGTTGGCGTCAAAAGGACCAACATATAGAGTACAATTCAGAAGAAGGCGTGAAGGAAAAACAGACTACAATTTACGAAGAGAGGTAATCAAGTCAGGTAAGCCTCGTCTCGTAGTTAGAGGCTCACTGAAACATATGTCCGTGCAAATAATAGAAGCAAAGTCTGAGGGCGATCATACATTGGCTGCAGCCAACTCAATAGAGCTGGCAAAAAAATATAAGTGGCTCGGAGGTTGCGGCAGTCTTCCAGCAGCCTATCTGACAGGTCTACTAGCAGGTTATCGTGCATTGTCAAAGGGTGTGAGGGAAGCTGTACTTGACTTCGGACTTAGCACATCATCAAAGGGTTCTCGCATATCGACTGCATTAAAAGGTGTCGTGGATTCCGGAATTAAAGTGCCATTTAATGAAAAAATAATGCCTGATAAGTCGCGAATACGTGGTGAGCATATAGCAAATTACGCCAAAAAACTAGCAGCCTCTAACCCAGAGCTTTACCGGAGATCCTTCGCCAATTATATTTCTCGCAAACTGAAACCAGAATCACTACCAGAACACTTCGAAGAAATAGAAGACAAAATAACTCAATCTGAAGCGCCTAAAATTAAAGGTGTTAAAGATGTCCAAAGAGAAAGCTGAAGTGGTAGAAGAAAAGGTATGGGTTCCACGAACCCGCCTAGGTAAAGCAGTTCAAGGTGGCCAAATTACTTCGCTAGAGGATATCTTCTCTCAGGGTTTAAAAATTCAAGAACCCGAAATTGTAGACCTTCTTCTTCCAAACATTCAGCAAGAAGTTTTGAACATAGCTCTTGTTCAAAAACAAACAGATGCCGGTGAGCGGTCAAGATTTAAAGCGGTCGTGATCGTTGGAAACTCAGACGGGTATGTTGGAATAGGATACAGTAAAGCAAAACAAGTTAGAACAGCTATTGAAAAAGCAACGATGGCTGCTAAACTTAACCTCATTCCAGTTCGGAGAGGATGTGGAAGCTGGGAGTGTGGTTGCGGAGAGCCGCATACTCTTCCATTCAAAGTAACTGGGCGATGTGGAAGTGTAAAAGTTGAACTTATCCCTGGACCGAAAGGACTAGGCTTAGTCGCTGGTGAGACGGCAAAAGTTGTCCTTCGCCTAGCTGGAATTAAAGACTGTTGGACAAGAACCTACGGATCAACTAGAACAATCCCATCATTTGCATTCGCCACTTTTAACGCCTTGAAGAATACCTTCAAAGTAGTTACTTCAAAGGACTGGGTAAGGTGAGCCTTCCATTTGAGTCAACAGAAGGGAAAATGTTTCGCTGTCGTCAGAATCCGTGGAAGAGCCAAGGTCCCAGACAATCTAGCTTACACGTTAAAAACGCTTAACCTAACAAGAACCAATCATGCCACACTCATTGCAGAGACCGTGTCCTCTTTAGGGATACTTCGCGAAGTGAAGGATTACATCACTTGGGGAGAAGCTTCTAAGAATACTATAATCTCCCTGTTGAAAGAGAGAGCGGAACTAAAAAGTGGAATTAAATTAACTGAAAAAAACGTGAAAGAGAAACTCGGCTATGACTCAATCGAAAAATTGGCTGAGGCAATATACACAACAGAAATTAAACTTAACAAAATTCAAAACTTAAAACCTTTTTTCCGTCTTCATCCTCCCAAACACGGTCTCAAAGGTAAACGGATAAAATCGTTCGCAGCAGGAGGAGAGACCGGCTATAGAGGTGAAGTAATAAACAACCTAATTACACGCATGATTTAATCCACATTGTTTATAATTCTAATTAATTTTGTTATTAGATGAGAACTGAAGGAATAACTATGTCTGACTGGTGGGAAAAAAGGAAAAAAAGTCGTTCATCATGGTTCGACTTCTTCGAAGAATTTCAGCGTATGGAGGCTATGATGGACAAGATGATGCGGAGAGCCTTTGAAACTCCTATTCTAAAAGGGGAGAAAATTGAAGGTCCATACGTATATGGTTTTTCTATATCCACGGATCAAAATGGGAAGCCTATTATCCGTGAATTCGGTAACATTCAGCCAAGCCGTATGGGTCCCCAGCTTCGAGAGGAACGTGAGCCTCTTATTGACATTTTATCTGGAAAAGACGAGGTCAGCGTAGTGGCGGAGCTTCCAGGAGTTGAAAAGAATCAAATAAAACTATACGCAACTGAGAAAACCTTGACAATTTCAGTTGACACCGCACAGCGTAAGTACTTCAAAGAGCTAGAGCTCCCAGATAACATTGATCCAAGGTTGGCAAAGGCAACTTACAACAACGGTGTTCTGGAGGTTAAACTGAAAAAAGCTA
>Ga0315309_1000599_pt1 | contig 22005 bp, 21 predicted proteins | sample TDP4_MG_FD_203080 | JGI IMG/M metagenome (GOLD analysis project Ga0315309, IMG submission 203080) | Freshwater sediment microbial communities from Lake Towuti, South Sulawesi, Indonesia - TDP4 | ecosystem: Environmental > Aquatic > Freshwater > Lake > Sediment | place: Indonesia: South Sulawesi...
ACGCTCGACCGCGAAGAGCAGGCGGCGGGAGAGCTCATCGTAGAGCTCCGGCAGGTAGACCACGAATAGCCCCCGATCGCGCACGAACTGACTTATCAAGCTGTAGCCTATCGCCTTGCCTCGGACACCTATCAGCTTGTCGCGTGCAAGCCAGGAGTAGGTCGCCGACGGCAGGTAGAGCTCTCCCCCATCGAAAAATTGCTGAGCTCGCTCAATATTCGTGCGGTTGACGAGCACGCTCACATCACAGACGGCGCCGAAGTCTCGAACGCCCATCATCTCCCGCCACAGCTTTGATGGGAGGTGGTTTATAAGGCGAAAATTTAGCGCGGTTTTTACTAATCCTATCCTATTCTTCGCGGGCCGCGTGGGCAATGAGAGATTATTTTCAACTTCACAGCTGTGCACTACCGACGAAAAATCTGCGGTGCGAATTCAGGCTGTATATTTCAAGATGTCCGATCTGGCGCAAAGTGTTTTAAGTGAAGGGACAAAAGCTATTCGCAAATCAAAGTTGATGATATGAAAGCCGATTTCGACGGAATGGAAAAAGCCAGGCGGGAATATCTGGAAAGAATAAGGAGCCTCAGCCCTCCACAGTTCGACCCAGCCAAGTGGGAGGAGCTGAGAAGACTTGTGTATTTCCCGCGCCACCTCAAATTGGATGTCGTCATCGATGACACCACCCTGAGGGAAGGGCTTCAGATGGCTGGGCTCACGAGCCCCATCCCAGAGAACGCATGCCGAATAGCCTGCATGCTCCGCGATATCGGGGTCGAGAGATTGGAGGTCCTCACGTACACGAAATCCGATCAGGAGGCTGTGGAGATGATGAAGGATAACGGCCTCGGGGACATACTCGCCGCTTGGTGTAGGGCAGCCAAGGAGGACATCGACATCGCCCTGAAAATGGGCTTCAAGCAGGTCGGGATATCCCACCCCGTCTCCTACATTCACTTCGAGAAGTGGATGGATGCGGGACTCGGGAAGCTCGTCGAGAGGGTCGTGGATGCGGTCGAGTACGCAGCCGAGCACGGGCTGGCCGTTTTCGTCCACGGGGAAGATAGCACCAGAGCGGATTGGGAGTTCGAGCGCACCTTCGTGGACGCAGTGGCGGAGGCCGGGGCTATGGTGTACAGGATATGCGATACCGTGGGCTGTGGTCTTTCCGACCCCCAGGCCCCACCACCGTCTGGAATCCCGGCGAAGGTAAGGCAAATGAAGAAAGAAACCAAAATCCCGTACGTCGAGATCCACGCGCACGATGACCTTGGCAACGCCGTCGAAAACACCATGGCAGCGATCAGAGCGGCCTCCGGATTATATGAAAAAATTTACGCGAGCACGACCTTCCTCGGCATAGGCGACCGCGCTGGGAATGCCGAGACTGAGAAGGTCATCCTAAATTGCTACCTCCATCACGACATCGAGAAATGGAATCTGAAGCCTCTGAGGGAGCTGGCTGTTTTCATGGCTTCCTCCATAAACTACCATCTGCCGTTGAACAAGGCGATAGTTGGCGACGCCGCATTTGCGCACGAATCAGGCATCCACGTCCACGGGGTTTCTGCGCTTCCGCTGACATACGAGGCGTTTCCTCCCGATTCGGTCGGGCAGCAGCGCACCATAGTCATCGGCAAGCGGTCGGGCAAGCACGGCGTGAAGCTCAAGGTGGAGGGGATAATGGGGAAGGAAGTGAGCGATGACGACCCAAGGCTCGCCCAGCTCGTGGACATGATCAGGGAGAAATTTGTCGAAGGCAGGAGGAGGTATCCGATCAGGGACCAAGAATTCAGGGGATACATGCGCAAGGTCGGTTTTGAGGTCGCGGAGTAATTTTTTAACCATCTTAAGTGGGGCGTATGAGCAAAAGGAAAATGATTATTAAGTGTAGGGACTTCGAAGTCGAAGCTGAATTCTTAGAGGATCGACGACCGAAGACCTGTGAAGCCATCTGGCACGCGTTGCCATTGGAAGCCGAACTCGAGATATGGAAAGAGGAGGTCTACTTCGAAATTCCTGTCGAAATTCCACCCGAGGACCCAACGCCGAAGACGGAGGCTGGTGACGTCTCCTATTGGCCTGACGGCCCTGGCTTCTGTATCTTCTTCGGCAGGTCACAGCCGCTGAGTCCCGTCAATACATTCGCTAGAATTCAGAGCGGGGTGGAGAAATTTCGCAAAGTCAAAACTGGAGATCGCATAACAATAAGGCGGGCTTAAGATCCTTTTGCGGCGAGCCTTACGTCGACATCTCGAACGGTCCTTCTACCAGCATGCTCTGCAAGTTTGACGGCTGCCGCGGCTATCACGAGGGCGCGCTCCTCGACCACTTCCGCCATCGCTTGAGCGGCATCCTCGCTGACCCGCTTAGCTCCTGCTTTACGCATGAGACGATCCACGGTTGCTAGGGGGATTTCAACCATTTGGGTCACCTTAGCCATTTTTCCTCGATTTAGGGCAATATATAAGCTTTTCTATCCATTAACGGCTTTTGAATTCCAATAATTTGATTTTTGAGTCAAAAATTATTTTTATTTTTATAAAAAACAGCTTAATGGCTTGAAATCGAGAGATCGAGCACGATATGGTAGCATTTTGGTGCATAAGAACGAATGGTTCGACTATTGAGCAGCCTCGTAACAAGGCCTTTGGCGGCTGCAGACCTGCGTGCGAAATCGAGCGATGGGGTGAAGAGATCGGGCGCTTGGCCGAAATCGTAGAAGTGGATTATCCCGCCCGCGAGCTTCAGCGCTCGTAGTGCAACTTCGAAGAACTTCCTCCCGAGCTCCGGCAATGGCATAAGCACGCGATCGGCTTTCCCTGCCAGCTGGCGTTCGATCACGTCCTTCGCATCCCCCAAGATGGGCACGACTCGATCGCCAACCTTGTTTATGCGGATGTTCTCTCGCATGTACTCAAACGCGATCGGATTTTTGTCGATGGAATAGATCTTCGCCGCTCGGCTATGCTTGGCGATGATAACCGAGTAGCACCCGACACCTGCGAACAGGTTTGTCACGACTTCCCCGGGATCGACGAGCGGGGCAATGCGCAGGCGTTCGTGGGCTAAGCGCGACGAGAAGTAAACTTGAGCGAGGTCCACTTTGAAGGTGCATCCACTTTCTCGATGCGTGGTTTCAGTTCGAGGTTCACCCGCGATAACCTCGAGCTCCCTTGTGCGAAATTCTCCGCTGACCGGCCCGACTTGGCACAGAACCGTCCGGATATGTCGGTGTACTTGCATGAGCGCTTGGCCTATGACATCTTTTTTCGGCGAGAGCTCCTCCGGCAGCTTGATCACGGCAATGTCGCCGATGATGTCAAATGCTCGAAGCTGTTTGAGTTCGTCATCGGCTAGTTGGCCCTTTAACGCCCAGCGCAGATTTTTTGCCATGCTCGCCCCAGCAAAGTTTCGCGTCGAACAAAAAGGTTTTACGGCCTAAAGCATTTCCCTGCGCTTCGCCATCCAGATGCTCAGTTGGAATAGGATGACAGCGTACCCTGACAACACCAGAAAACTTAAGGTTGGGTCTGGAGTCCTCATCATCCTAGCCATCCTACCCATCGGTCCACCACCGAACATCCCGCCGAACGCCTGCTGGAGGGAGATCCCATATGTGCTGGCAACTGCATCCCCGGCATATTCTGGCATGAACCATGGCTCGTAGCCAGCGTAGGACAGACCCGCTTGGATAATCGGGATGATCAGCATGAAAGTTAGAAGCGTGGCTATCGTTGCTCCCATGCTCCCCTTCAGAAGGGAGCTGTAAACGAATGCCATGCTCAACACGCAGCACGCCAGCATCAATGCGATGGCTAACGACCCCAATATCCCGCTAGGTATTTGTCGATAAAATCCAAGCAACGCGACTGCCGAGATCATGTAGGCCAGAATCAGTATTACGGCTGTGGCAATGAAACAGGCGATGTATTTTCCGACGACCAAGGTAATTCTCTTCACCGGGTTCACGAACAGGAGGTAACCAGTTTTATGCTCGAACTCGGATGCTATGGCGTCCCCAGCGAAGAACACCGCGCCAAGGATGGCTATCGTGCCCATCGATGTTATGAATATCGCGAAGAGTTCGGGCTTGTCGGGGATACCCATCTGTCTAGGGAGGTCCAGTCCCTTGTAGAGAGCGATCATTAAAATCTGTGCAAATATCGTAATCACCAAGGCCCCGTAGAACCGCTTCCTCCGGAATTGCTTCAGCAGCTCGTACTTGGAGACGATCTTCAGCTTCTCGAACTCCGCGTTCAAATAGCTTCCTCCGTCAGCTTGAGGTACACGCCCTCCAGCGATGTCCGGTATTTCCTCTTGAGGCGAGCGATGCTGTCGTAGACAAGCAAGCGACCGTGGTCGATGAGCGCAACCTTGTCGCACACCTTGGTGACCTCGGCGAGCAGGTGCGAGGCGAAGAACACCGTTTTCTCCTTCCTCGCCTTCTTTAAGACCTCCCGCATCTCGACCATCCCCCGCGGGTCGAGTCCGAGCGTGGGTTCATCCAGGATCAGGATCGGCGGGTCGTGGAGCATGGCCTGCGCTAAGGCGAGCCGCTGCTTCATGCCGCGGGAGAACTTTTCTATCCTGATATCTGCCCATTCGTCTAGCTTGACGAGCTTGAGTACCTCATTTATCCTAGATTTGAGCTCGTGCCCATCCATCCCGCGGAGCCTGCCGAGGTAGCTGAGCGTTTCATTCGGCGTGAGGAAGGGATAAAACTCGGGCGTCTCCACTATTGCACCAACTTCTGAAAGCGCCCGCTCGCGCTCCTCGATAACATTGACACCGTTTATGTAGGCAGTGCCTGAGGATGGGCGGAGCAGCCCACACAAGATCTTGAGGGCAGTGGTCTTGCCCGCACCGTTGGGGCCCACCAGCGCCACGTCCTCGTTCCTCTTGACCTTTAGGTAGAGGTTGTCGAGGGCGAGGAAATTGTTGTAATACCTGCTCAAGTCCTTGATCGCGATGGCTTCGGTCATGGTTAGCAATCGAGCAGCAGCCCTTAAAACTTTTTACAATTTTAACGGTCCGAGAGTTGCGTCGTAACTTTTTTAGGAAGCCCTTTCAAACCAAAACGGGTGCATAGGTTGGCCTACATATTTTGTTATCCTGAGAGGTGCACGGGCTGCAGGGCATGCGAGCTCGCATGTTCGGGAGCCCACGAAAGAGTTTTCGGCCCATCGAACGCGCGAATCTGCGTGGTCCGAAAGGAGCCTGCCATCGATGTAGCGATCACGTGCCGCCAGTGCGCGAAACCGCCATGCGCGACGGCGTGTCCGACTGGGGCGATCCGTAAGCGCCATGATGGTCTGGTCGAGGTCGATAGCTCGATGTGCATAGGATGCGGCGCATGTGCTGAGGCCTGTCCATTTGGGGCCATTCACGTGTTCAACGGCATAGCCATAAAGTGCGACCTCTGCGGTGGCGATCCAGAGTGCGTGAAGCAGTGCACACCGGATGCCCTGAAGCTGATGACCCCCGAGCAGGTCGCGGCGGAGAAGCGCCGAGGTCATGCCGCCGTGGTCGTGCGACCAGCGTTGAGGAAGCTGGGGTTGAAATGATGGCATTCCCCTACAAGGGTTACACCGGACGATATCTGCGCATAGACCTCACGCGAGGCAAGATAGCTGAACTCCCGCTCGAGAAGGGGTGGTCGCGTCATTACATAGGCGGCAGCGGGATGGCTGCGCGCATCCTATATGATGAGGTGCCGCCGAAAGTCGACCCTCTCTCGCCTAGAAATCTCCTCATTTTTGCGACCGGCCCGATAACCGGGACGGTTTATCCCCCATCCGGACGATACTGCGTGGTTACCAAAGCCCCCCTGACGGGCATTTGGGGCGAGGCACATTCTGGCGGCTACTTCGGCCCGGAGCTTAAGTTCGCGGGTTATGACATCATCGTGATCCAAGGGAGGTCAGCCAAACCAGTTTACTTGGCGATCGATGATGGCGAGGCCGAGCTTCGCGGTGCTAGACAACTATGGGGGAAGAACACGTTAGAGACGACGGCGATGATCGAGGAGGAGCTGGGAGACCGCCGAGTGCGAGTCGCATGCATAGGGCCCGCCGGAGAGCGCCTAGTGAAGTTCGCATGCATAATGAACGACAGGTCCCGCGCGGCTGGACGGACGGGCGTGGGCGCCGTGATGGGCTCCAAGAACTTGAAGGCGGTGGCTGTGAAGGGGGATAAACCAATTGAGGTCGCTGACTTCGATCGGGTATGGAAGCTGGCGGAGGAGGCCCACGAGCGGTATACCCGAGGCGAGTGGGGGAAGGCCTCGCACGACGCTCTCTTTCGTTTCGGCACTCCCGGGTTGGTCAAATGGGAGAATGAAATAGGGAGGCTGCCGACGAAGGGGCACTTCACGGGCGTATTTGAGTATGCCGAGGACATAGGCCCAGATCGGTTTGAGCGGGAGTTCATAGTCCATCGTCGCTCATGCATGAATTGCCGCATCCAGTGCAAGAAGGTGGGCTACGTGCGCTCTGGCCCGTACACTGGCACATTGAGCGAGGGGCCGGAGTACGAAAGCATCGTGGCTCTTGGCTCAAATTGTATGATTCGAGATTTCCCCGCGATAATGAGGGCAAACCAGCTCTGCAACCTCTACGGTATGGATACGATAAGCTGTGGCGGCGCGGTGAGCTTTGCGATGGAGTGCTTCGAGCGGGGGACGTTGAGCGAGCGGGAACTCGGCATGTCGTTGCGGTGGGGTGACGGCGATGCCATGGTAAGGCTTGTGGAGATGATCGCTGAGCGAAAGGGGGTGGGTGATGTCTTAGCCGAGGGCGTCCGAGCCGTGGCGAGGAGGATAGGAAATGGCTCTGAGCGGTGGGCGATCCACGTGAAGGGACTTGAGATCTCTGGGCAGGATGGCAGGGCTCATCAATCCGTTGGGCTGACGCATGCGATTTCGGTCATCGGGGGGGCGCACCTCAGGGCCCTCTCGTCCCTCGATGAGCTCGACTACAGGGAGACGATAATCGAGCGATATGGCAGGGCTAGGGCGAAGGAGCTCGGCGATAGGCTATCCACGAAGTTCAAGGGCATGCTCGTCAAGGACGTCGAGGACCTCTACGCCATTGTCGATGCTCTCATCACATGCAAGTACGGCACGATGTGGCCCCCGATTTACAACTTCGATGATTATGCCGAGATATTACCAGCTGTTACTGGGATCAAGGAGTTTGCCCACGTGAAGGAGGTTCGGACAGCAGCCGAGCGCATCGTCAACCTAAAGCGAGCGTTCAATGCCAGGCTCGGACTCGGTCGAAAGGACGATACTCTACCGGAAAGATTCCTCAAGGACCCCATGCCCCAAGGTCCAGCGAAGGGCAAGGTTGTCGATCTCAAGCCAATGCTCGACGAATATTATCGGGAGCGGGGGTGGGATGTCCGGACTGGATTACAGAAACGAAGTACCCTTGAGAAATTTGGGCTCTCTGATGTTGCTGAAGACCTTGCGAGACTTGGAAGGCTGGCGAAAGGGTAATAATCCGTCGAAAATCTATGCAATTGGTGATTGAAATGGTTGAACTCTACGGTCGTGACTTGATAACAACTCAGGATTGGAGCGTTGACGAAATCTTGACTACGATAGAGCTGGCAAAAAAACTCAAGGTGACGGTGAAAAAAGGAGAGCGCCCGGAGAGGCTCCTCGACAGGAAAAACTTCTTCATGGTATTTTATGCCCCATCAACGAGAACGAGGGGGGCTTTCGAGGCAGCTACGGCCATCCTCGGGGGGCACGCGCCATTCATAGATGTTTCGACCACGAGGCTGAAGGCCGGGGAGGCAACTAAGGACGTCGCGAAGATGTACGACGCATATGCGGACGGCATAGGCGTGAGGATCTTGGATAAAGCCATAGACTATGTGTACGGCGAGGGCAGGAGGATTGTGGAACAGTTTGCGGATGTGGCTAATGTCCCTGTGATCAACATGGCATGCTGCACCTATCACCCCACTCAGGCGATAGGGGACATCATGACGATAGGGAACAAGATCGGGGATGTCGAGGGGAAGAAATATGCCGTCACGTGGGCTTACGCTGGCCAGCCCCGCGGGAGGTGCAGCATCCAGGAGGAGGTCCTCATCGCGACGAGGTTAGGCATGGATGTTGTGCTAGCCCATCCGCCGGGCTTTGAGATCGACCCAAGGATCATCGAGATGGCGAGGGCTAACGCGAGGGGAAGCGGCGGTACCCTTGAGGTAAGCAATGATTTCGAGGATGCGCTCAATGGGGCAAACGTCGTGTTTCCCCGGAGCTGGGCAACCTCGGAATTCCTCAAGGTGGGCGCAACCGTATTCGGAGAAAAACGGGAAATCGAGATCCACAAAAAATACAGGGACTGGAGGCTTGAACAGAGGCATGTGGATGACCTCATGAGCAAGCCAGCGATCGTCACGCACGTCCTCCCAGTCCTCAGGGGCGAGGAGGCGACGGATGAGGTCATGGATGGGCCGAACTCTGTCATCTACGAGCAGGCGGAGGACAACTTCTACGCTAAAATGGCTGTGCTGGCCATGACCATGAGCGAGAAGGTCTAGGCGATCGCATGTTATTGGTTCACCTCTCCGACCTGCACTGCGGGGCGGACACGTTCTCACCCAAGATGCTCGAGACCGCGATAAGGGAGATAAACGGCCTGAGGCCGGATGCGATCGTGATCACGGGCGACGTCACGAACATGGGGCTCATAGATGAGTACAAGCTCGCGGCCAGGTACATAAAGAAGTTCAAGTGCGACAGGGTTCTCATAGGGAGCGGAAATCATGACTTCGAGCACACGGGGTTCCTGCTCTGGGACCGCTTCTTCCCGCCGCCTGAGATGGTGACGTTTGAAAATTTCATGATCAGCCACCTCAGGACGGCTAGGCCAGATAGGGATACGGGCGAGGTCGGGTATCGCCAGCTCGTATGGTTTAACGAGGTCCTGAAGAAGCACAGGGACAAGTTCAAGATAGTTGCCCTCCACCACCACCTCGTGCCCATTCCGGACACTGGCAGCAGGCCAAACATCGTCTTGGATGCCGGGGACGCGCTCAGGACCTTGATCGCTGGCAGGGCGAACTTGGTGCTCTGCGGGCACAAGCACAGGCCTTGGAAGTTAAGAGTCGAAAACTTGCCGATAGTTCATGCGGGCAGCGTGTCCTCGAGGAGGTTCAGGGGGTTCTTCGCAAACTCATATAACATCATCAGGGTCGAGCGAAGAGCTATCGATGTCGAGCTGAAGATAGTCGGGGGAAAAAGGGTAAGTTTTGAGAAAATTCTGAAGGGTTACGATGCGATCCATCTGCCCCGTGAGCACAGGTTCATGCCTTGAGCTGCACGATCTCGATCCTTTTTAGGTCGCAGGTCCCAAGTCCGGCATCCTGGGCGAGTTTCAGGTGCGGCACGGCCAATGGGTCGAGCCCGAGGATCTTTGCCCCCACGGCATCCGCAGCCACCGGGTCCTTCGAGAAAATCATCACTCCGAATTTTCTCTCCTTTCCCCCGAGCTCTGAGTCGAGGCCCAGCCTTCCATCTATCACAGCTAGGTCTGGTCTCTTGTAGAGGTTGATGTCCACTATGCTATTGTTTATCCCGAGCCTGTGAAACCTTCCCTTGTCCCGCCCTATCGTCGCGCCGAGCATGTTCTTGAGCGAAAGCGTCAGGCGGGCGATGGAGTGCCGTTTTAGAACTGCGGCCGAGATCAGATAGGAGTCCTTCAGCGTGAGAGGAAATTCGAATTTCTTGAGTACTTTTGCATCGGCCTTCTCGAGCACCTCAAATTCATCTCGATTCAAGTCGACGAGTCGCACCCCATAGCGCTCCGCGAGCTCGAGGTAGCCCTGGTCGCGGTAGATAGCGTTCGTGTCGTCGAAGCCCGAGCCCTCGGCGATGACCACCTCGTTCCCGTCGATGAAGTACTCGATGAGCGCCTCGACGGTCTTGGCTGGTGTGGTGATGGGATAGGGGCGGTTCGCGATGAGGTTGGGTTTTATCACAATTTTCCTGCCGCTGAGCTCAGTGTCAAGTTCACCGAGGCCCTTCAGCACTATAGCCGCCGGCAGGTTCCCCTTCACGATTACGACCTTCGTCATTTACATCCCGATGAGACTTTTCAATGATGTTTCAGCTGTGACAAAATGTCTTACGTAAGACATCACTTTACACCCCTTCGCCCATTTTGAACTTCCCGACGATCGGTATCTCGTGCCCGCAACTTGGGCATCTGCAACCTTTCAAATCGACCCTGATCAGCTCGAGTCCGAAGCGCTCGATGAGGAGCTCGCCGCAGCCCGGACAATAAGTGTTTTCGTAGCGATGTCCTGGGACGTTGCCGATGTAGACGTAATCGAGGCCCTCCGACACAGCTATGTCATGTGCCCGCTCAAGCTTCGAGACTGGCGTTGGGGGTGCGTCGAACTTGTAGGCGGGATAGTAAGCGGTGAAGTGGAGCGGCGTCTCCTTTCCCGCCTCTCGGAGGTGGCGTCCTGAGAGTTCCCTCAGCTGCTCCTCGCGGTCATTCACCCCAGGGATCACCAAGTTCACCACCTCGACGTGGAGCCCGAGCCGTTTTGCCTCATGCACGTTCTGCCAGGCGATCTCGACATTTGCCCCGCAGTACCTCCGAACGGCCTCCTCGTCGCCCTTGACATCGATGTTTATCGCATCCAGGCCAGCTTCCCGGAGCATCCGCAGGGCTTCGAGCGTCATGTAGCCATTGGTCACGAATGTGTTACAGTAGCCTTTCTTTTTAGCCAGCTCGAACACGTCCAAGGACCATTCGAATAGGAGGGTCGGCTCATTGAATGAAACGCTCGTGGATTGGCACTCGTACTCCTTTACCAGTTCCACGAATCTCTCCGGAGTTATATACTCGCTCCGGGCGGGATTGGGAGGAACTTTACTGATGTGGTAATTTTGGCACCATGGACATTCAAAATTACATGACCAACTCCCGATCGTCAACGAAGTACTTCCGGGCCAAAAATGGTAAAATGGCTTCTTCTCGATGGGGTTCGCCGAAATCCCGCTGGAGAGCCCATACTGTAGGGTGTAGAGCTCCCCGTTCAAATTTTGTCTGGTTCTACAGAAGCCGAATTTACTCGGGAAAATGATACATCGCCTTTCACAGGTGTTACACCTCACGGACCCTCCACCTAACTTATCGTAGAGCAAGGCCTTCCTAACCCACGGCCCTCGATCCAAACTAACCACTTTACACCCAGTAAAGTCATTCAATCGGTTTCTATTTTAAGGCAGCTTTCACCCTTTACAGCTTTCATCAGTCGTCTGACTTCACGCAGCTGCTTAGTCGTCCCGCGCACGAGGAGCGTGACCGCACCTTCCGCACCGGAGACCCCACCCTTACCCATCACAATCGCCTCAGCGCCTGAGAGGATTTGGATGGCCTCGAGCTCAGTGATGACCTTGCCGTGGACCGGCATGATCCCCACTGGTACCCCAGTCGAAAAAGCAACTTTATCCATGCCCGCAAGCGGGGCGACATCCTTCACTGAGCCGGGGATGAACTTCTCGAGCCCAACTGGGATGATCAAGTTGACCCCCCGCGACATTACCGTGCCCAGTGACCTGCCTATCGTGCCCCCCCTATGGCCAGCCATAAACACTCCCGCCGTGCCGCTTGAATCCAGGCCATTTGCACCCTTTATGAAGACATCGCTCGAGGTCAGCTCCGGGAGCACATCGTCCACCTTGGCATCGATGATTTTTCCCCTGCGGATGATGATCTCCTTGAGCCTCCTCTCGGCGGACAGGACGTAGGTCCCCTTAGGCAGGACCACGCCGGCGATGAATTTCTCGCGCTCGATCTTTCGCCCCAGGAGCTCCTCGGCGACATAGGCGTTCGTCGTGCCCACCCCTACAACTACGATGCCGTTTTTGAACGCCCTCCGCACCTCTGGGAGTTTCGCCACCGCCATGCCGATGAGCCTCTTCGACTCGGAGGGCGTAAGCGTCATCTGGATTTGAGGCATGCAATCTGACGAAAATTAGCCCGGTGATTTAAAAACCTTGGGCAGGATGTCTGTTGGGCATTTTCCGAGTTGTTCCAAATTCTTTAAACTGAGGGTTAAATGAATTTCAACCGGGAGTTCAACGTCGAAAATTTACACCATCGGCTACGGCAACCGCAAGTTCGAGGATTTCGTCTCGCTGCTGAGGCAATTTAACATAGAGCTGGTGGCCGATGTCCGCGCCTTCCCAACATCCAAATGGCCCGAGTTCGTCAAGGAGAACCTTCAGGAGGCCCTACCAGCTCGCGGCGTAGATTACGTTCATCTACGCGAGCTCGGCGGCTATCGCAGGGGCGGCTACGAGGCGTACACGCGGACAGATGATTTCAAGCGGGGTCTTGAAAAGCTGATGCAGTTGGCCTGCGAGAGGCCGACGGTGATCATGTGCGTCGAGTCGAGCCCGAGCGCCTGCCACCGCCGCTTCATAGCGAGGAAGCTTCGAAGGCGGCGCTGGGAGGTCGTGCACATAATAGGCAAGGGAAAGCAACAGACGCTATGATTTCTCGGGCGCCTCAGGTTCGGCGGGCTTCTCCTCGGGAGCTTTTCTGGCTTCGATCAGCACCGCGTTTACGATGCCCGTTTGCCCAGGCCGGCTCGTCACCCTAGCCTTGCCGAGCTCTGTCTCGATCACGGCACCTCTGGTCAACACGTTCCTGCGCACGAAGTGGGGGTCAGCCGGGTTCTCTACGACCGTTAAGATCTTGGCCTGCCTCGCCTGCCCAGTTTTCGGATCGGTGACGTTTGCGATATTTGCGCTGAGCAGCCTGAACTTCCTCCCCCGGCCATATGCCCTCTGCTCGACGCGCTTTGGGGCACCGAGCTTGGTCTCGATGAACTCGCTCCCCATCTCTCGCTTTCGCTTCTTCCGCCTGGCCCAGATCCGCCCGCCGCTTGGCTTCGTCCGCGACCTACCCTGCCATCTCGCCATTCGAGCACCGCTGCTCTTGCTCTGGCACCGAGGATTAAAAGCCTTGCCCAGCCGGAGGTCCAGAATGGATATCTGCTCAAAGGTCAAAGAGAGCTTGGTGTCAGTTTGCCGGAGAAGCTCGTGTTTAAGCGATTGCCCGCTGCGCCGGAGCCCGATGAGTTTTTGGTCAGGGCATTCAGGCATGCATCAAAGGCAGCGGGTGCGATAAAAGCGAGGGGAAAGCCGCTGGAGGTTGCCAAGCAACGGGAGGCCCAGCGCATAAGGGTAATAAGTAAAACTATCCGAACAGCTCTGACAAATCTCGTCGCTGGCACGCCATCGCTCTCCGACTTACCGCCATTCTATCTAGAGCTCGTCTGGGCCCTAGTCGACGTGAACACGATGAGGAAGTCGCTGGGCGCCATCGATGGCACAGCCGAGGTTGTCGGCAAGTTGGAACGGGAGCACCTCCGAAGGCTCCGCTCCGCTGGGTCGCCGGCAGAGGCTGCGGCCATACGAAGACAGGTATATGGTAGGATTTCCTCGGTAGTCAGGCGGGCTGGCGGGCACCTGGCATTTCTGCGGGAAGCAGCTGGGAAACTCACTGACCTCCCCTCGGTCTACATCGGCATGCCGACGATAGTCATAGCTGGCTACCCTAACGTGGGCAAGACTACGCTGCTGAAACAGCTCACAGGCTCTGAGCCCGAGATCGCGCCTTACCCATTCACCACCAGGGGGCTGAAGCTGGGATACTTCGAGCGGGACCACGAGCGTTATCAGGTCATAGACACCCCGGGCCTGTTTGACCGCCCATTGGAGAAGCGAAATCCCATCGAGCGGCAGGCGATCGCAGCGCTGCGTAACCTTGCCGATATTATCATTTTCATGCTGGATCCATCTGGAACGTGCGGCTATGAGCTTGAAGGACAGCTTCGCCTGCTCGAGGATATCAAGAAGACTTTCGTCGACGTCAAAATGTTGGCAGTTGCAAACAAAGCCGATTTACTCGATGGACAGCAGATGAACAGGATTCGTGAACTTTGTGAAGATGTCATTTTCATATCTGCGACGACTGGCCAAGGGATACCGGAGCTCGAAAAATTGGCGATGGAAATGCTCGGTTGAATTCCTCATCGTCCTCCCAAAGCTCGTATGATCGCATCGGCCATCTCCCTCGTGCCAACTGCAGAGGGGTCTTTCGGGTCCTCCTTGAAATCGTAGGTCACGTATTTTCTTTCAGCGATTACCTTGGCCGTGGCATCCTCGAGTTTCCGGGCAGCATCGTTTTCCCCAAGATAGCGGAGCATCATCACCCCGGACAGGATGGCCGCGGTAGGATTCACCTTGTTCAATCCGGCGTATTTTGGGGCGCTTCCATGGGTGGGCTCGAAAACCGCTATTTCATCGCCTATGTTTGCCCCAGGGGCCATGCCTAAGCCCCCCACCAAGCCAGCGCAAAGGTCGGAGAGTATATCGCCATATAAGTTTGGGGTGACTATCACATCATACAATTCCGGCTTCTGGACCAATTGCATGCACATGTTGTCCACGATCCGCTCCTCGAACTCCACCTGGGGAAACTTCTGCGCAACCCTTCGAGCCGCATCCAGGAAGAGGCCGTCGGAGTACTTCATTATGTTTGCCTTGTGCACAGCTGTAACTTTTTTTCGTCCATTCTTCAGCGCGTACGTGAACGCGAAGCGCACGATCCTCTCGGAGGCGAACTGGGAGATGGGTTTTAAGCTGATCCCGCTGCCGGGCCTTACCTCAGCTTTTTTCCTTTCCTTCAGGAACCTGATGAATTCCTCGGTTTCGGGGGCCCCCTTTTCAAATTCTATCCCAGCGTAAAGGTCCTCCGAGTTCTCCCTCACCACCACGAGGTCTATGTTTGAATACCTCGAGCGTACTCCAAGATACCATTTACATGGCCTCAAGCAGGCGTATAGGTCGAGCGTTCTTCTGAGGGCCACATTGATGCTCCGGAACCCATAGCCCACTGGTGTGGTTACGGGACCTTTTAGGGCCACCTTATTTTTCCGGATGGATTTGAGTACCTCATCCGGAAGTGGTGTGTCATATTTTTCCATTGCATTTGTCCCAGCCTCCATCTCCTCCCACTTGATGGCGACGCCTGTGGCCTCTATGCACTTCCTCGCGGCCTCGATGACCTCCGGGCCTATCCCATCCCCAGGGATGAGGGTAATTTTGTACATCTGAGCCCTCAATTTAACTCGAAATCCCCTATGATAACCCTATCCCTCAGGTTATGAAACAAATAATATCCCCAATTTCAGTTATTGGATTGGTCGATATGGCGAAGCTTGTAAGCGCTTGCCTCTTGGGGGTGAAGTGCAGGTACGATGGCACGAGCGCTCTAGAGCCAAAATTATTGAAGCTCGCCAAGAGGGAACGGCTCGTCCCGATCTGCCCCGAGCAGCTCGGTGGCCTGCCGACGCCGAGAGAGCCAGCTTGGATAGTTGGGGGCGATGGTTCTGATGTCCTGAAGGGTGTGGCAAAGGTCATCAGCCGGAGCGGAGGCGATGTCGCAGAAAATTTCCGTAGGGGGGCGGAAGAGACGCTGAGAATAGCGAAACTTTTCGGGGCTAAATTGGCGGTCCTGAAGGCGAGGAGCCCATCCTGCGGTTGCGGGGAAATACGCGAGCCCTTCTCCTTCGGTAAGTTGAAGGAAGGCGACGGGGTGACTGCTGCGCTGCTCAAGAAGAACGGCATCAGGGTAATCACGGAAGAGGACCTATGATTTCAAACTTGTGAAACCGAGCCCATCGACGCTTATTCGCCCAGGCTGTCCCTGCTGTCCCTCGACCTCGAATTTTACCCCGAGGATTTTTTCGACCAGCTCGATGTTCGTCAGCGCGTGCAAGGTCAGCTCTGCACTCGTTATCTCGGACCCACCCTCCGCCAGTGCCATATATGGAATCAGTTGATCGGTTAGATAGCGATCGACGGCTCGGCCTGTTTTGAGTTGATTGAGTAGGCTCTCGGCGGCCTCCCGCCCGACCTGCTCAGCGGGCTTCCCCGGCCTTCCTAAACAGCCACCCCCGAGGATGGCCCCGCGTTCCGTCTCAGCCCAAAGCGTGATGCCCGTGCCTGGTCCAAGGTGGGGATCTTCCGCCGGCTCATAGGATTCTACCTTGATATCAGCATCATAATCAGCTCGAAGTAACACCTGCTTGGCAGCGTGCGCTTGACGAGTCGCGATGTGTGGGGGCAGCTTGACACAGTGCGATATGCCTGCGACACGCGTTACTTTACCAGCATCCGTCAAACGGATCGCGCGTAGCTTCTGCACAGGTTCGATGTGCGCCCGAACGACCCCACCTCCCCGAGGATAATGCCCTCGGCGAATGAGTTCGACCTCGCCCACATAGCCCATCTTCCTCAGGGTGGGAAGGGTGACGTTCGTTAGATAATCGATCGAAGGCGCCATTGGAACATCGCTACCGCCTGTGATCTCGATCTCGACGGGCTTCGTGGCGAAAGCAGCGGCCGGCATCAAAGCCTGCAGGATGAGGGTGATGCTCCCGGCAGTGCCTATGTCCACGCGATATCGGCCGCCCTCAACGGCGCCTGGCTCAAACGCGAGTTCCGTCGAGCGAATGGAGAGCCCCTCGACCCGAGCGTTCGTCAGCCTCGCCAGAGCCTCGACGCCATGCATGTGCTGGGGGGCAAGCCCGGGCTTAGGCCGCTTGGCTCGGATGTTGTAGATATGGATGGACTTGTGGCTGACCGCGCTCAGCGCTACAGCAACGCGGAGCACGGACCCGCCACCCTCTCCTATTGAGCCGTCGATGTCTATCATTGACAGTCACCTTGACCTCTTTCAGATAAATACAAAAGAAGTCATCGCTATTAATTTCAACTTGAACGTCATGTCCGAATTTCAAGCACGTGTTTTGGAGCTCGTCTCGAAGATACCAAAGGGCAAGGTAACAACGTATAAGGAACTTGCCCGAGCCTTAGGCAGCCCGAGAGCGTGTAGGGCAGTTGGTAATGTCTTAGCCCGAAATCCTCGCCCGATTGAAATTCCATGCTATCGTGTTGTGAAGTCAGATGGTAAAATCGGCGGCTGTCGTAAATTGGGCCCTAAACGAAAAGCAGAGTTACTACTCAAGGAGGGCGTCGAGATCGGAGACGGAAAAGTGAACCTTAAAAAATACATGTTTAAGTTCAGTTGAGCCATTGTAAAATCAAAACCCAAAAGAAATTTATCGTTTAGGTGACGATTCCGAGGCCCGCACACCAACATATTTATAAACGCGACTAGGCTTCCCCCGTCCACCAAGTCCGTTTGCTGCGGGCTTTGTCTGCTCGGCCGGCTGCACGAGCCCCTGTTCGATCAGCTTCTGGATGGTGCGCCAAACCGTGATCTTTGAGGCGCGCGTCCGTCGCACCAGCTCGGGTATGGTGAACTCCTTCAGGTCCATGATTTGCCCGACGATCTCCACATCCCTGACCGTCATATCATGGAGTCCCTGCTCGAGGAGCGTCGAGGCTGCATCGCCCCACATGCGCTTATAGCCGATCCATACCGCGAACACCATAAGGCTCGTAGCTACTCCAATGCTTGCGGAGATAGGGAGGATGGAGATTGATTTTGTTTCACGTATGATAAATGTGCCTACCCTAAGTGTTTCTTCTGAGGCTAAACCGGGAGGTATTGGAGATATATCATAGGATTCAGGTATAGCGTAGGGCAGGAACATTTTTCCATCCAGACCTGCACCAAAATAACGGTTCTCACCCCCACCGTTATAATAATACACGAGCATTTTCCCTGGTGAAATGGTCAGCACAGGAGATTTCGATTGTTCAGCATCTTCCCAGCCGCTTATAGTTATGTATGTTACATGCTCAGCGTTATCACAAGTTAGAAGTGTTCCTCTTGAAAATTTCACAGCGTCCCATGATGCTGAACGTGCCCCCGTAAACCATTCGATATTTTCTACAATAAAAACTTCTCCGACTTGTTCGGCGTTTTCCCACGTTAAGACCATGGGCTTAAATTGTTCGGCGTTCTCCCAGGCCGTCGGAGCCACATCTTTCCATATCATCTCTGTTTCCTGGGCGCCGTAGAAGTGAGTTAATAAGGCATAAGATATCGTAATCGTGCAGACAGCGATGATCAACGCGATAAACGCGCCTAATAGCCAGCCCCGCATGTACTTCACCAGTTAATCCTAGGTTTTGGGGCATATAAATATTAAGTTTCACATATGAAACTTAATTTAAATACGCGCTCGACTGCACCTTTATCTGGGGGCAAGAATGAAAGCGTGGTGGTTCGTGGTAGCGGTTTTGGCGCTTGCCGCGTGTTCGAGCCTCGTGACGGCCGGATATCCACCGCCTACATTCGTCAGGACTAATGCAGAGGTACGAATTCCGCAGGTTGTAACTATTCAGACATCCGAACCCTACACAATTACCCAGGGGGTGCTGCTTTACTCAGAAAATGGAATCAGCGTAATAGTCATCGAGGATAAAACGTTGGCGGACGGCGAGGGCATTAGGACTTATTACGTCGACTTCATCGCCAGCCAGCTGCCCCCTTCAGCATACGTGATCCTCGTCTATCCGCCCCCGGTCATTGATACATATATCCCTCACGGGATGGCGCCTCCGGAGCTACGAGCAATTTTGACCGTCGACGTGCCTGAGTTGGAAAATCAGCTCCTCACCGAAAATGCGGCCTCTGGCATAAAGTCGGCAACCGCTGAGGACATCTTACGCCAGTTCGCCATCTGGGCCTACATGGGCGTCGACCTGGCGAGCATGAAAGGTTATTGGTTATCGCTTGGGCTGAGCGATGGAGTCTGGGGAGAGGCCGAGAACTGGTTAGCGGGATTTGCAAAGGCAAGCCCGGCGAAGGACATAACGGAACTTGACCCGTCGATATCGATGAGCTATGAGCCTCAAGGCTACTCGGCGGTCGTGATCGGATTGACGAACAACGGCACAGCCGACGCCTACATCCGAGCAGAGGTCGGCACGATATTGAACAACAAGAACAAGGCCAACCAGGACATTACGATAGGCGAAACCGGCGTTGTGTTTGTACCCGCGGGTGCAAGCAAGCGGATGAGGCTCGAGAGCTACTGCATCAACCTGTCCAAGGGAGTACCGGCGATGGACGATGTGCTGACTCCGATGAAGGAGAAGAACGAAGCACTGAGCACACTCTTGGGCAGGGCAGCAGGGACAGGCTACGATTACCAAGTACATGTGGTCCAAGAGGCCGTTTGGTATATTACGGATGGAAGGGGGACTTCTTCTGTCGAGGCGCAAAGGTTGCTATCGGATAACACGGAGGTCAAAACTTGGCAGGACCTGAGTGCAGCGCCATGGAACCCAGCAGGCTCCACGGACGAGGTAAATTTTGCACTGCCCTTGGCGATCTCATTCGCGATATTACTCGTGGCGATATGGTTCCTCTTAAAGGGAAGGACTGTCGTTAGGACATGGGCAGTCGCCATCTTGCTCATTGCGGCAATCGCGGTGGCTTCATCTCCATTTGTCCCCACAATCATAACGGAATTTACCACGGGCGGGCATTCAAGCGGCGGATGGCAACAAACCTTCGGGCAAAATCAAGTAAGGAAGTTTTCATCTTACAAAGAGCTAAAGCACTTCATCGAAATGAATTTGGATGCCTTTACACGATATGGCTACGGTTACCTTCCCGAGTTTGGGGGATGGGGTCAGGTAGTGTTACTGAGGAACGCCGGATCTCTATATGATACGTATGCTCCGGTACCAGCTCCGGTGCCAGCAGATTTTTCGACGACGAATATTCAAGTGTTTGGGGTCGACGAAGCGGACATCGTAAAAACCGACGGGAAATACATCTACGTTGTTTCGGGGGATGAGGTGGTCATCATCGACGCATATCCCGCCGAAAACGCTAGGATCCTTTCTAAGATAGAAGTGGATGGAAATCCGGTTGAGATATTCATAAACGAAAGCAAGCTCGTCGTTTTTGGAGCAACGTTTATCAAAGTTTACGATGTTTCGGATAGGGAAAACCCCATCCTAAAGAGGGATGTTTCCTTCGATGGCAGTTATTTCGATTCTAGGATGATAGGGGATTACGTCTATGCGATAACAAGTTCGCCGATCGATTACCGCGGAGAGGAGGTGAATCTGCCTAGGATTTCCTCGAGCGGGTGGGCCAAGGCAATCCAAGCATATGAAATTTACTATTTTGACGTCCCTGATTACTCCTACATGTTTACAACCATAATGTCGATAAACACGCAAAACGATGACGAAAAAATATCGAGCGAGACATTCCTCATGGGCGCGACCCAGAACATCTTCGTTTCCTCGAATAACATCTACATCATCTACACCGCATACAATTACGGCAAAGGATTGAACTGGATGGAGGATTTGGAGGCAGAAAAAACAATCATTCATAAAATATCCATAGCCGATGGGAGAATCGAGTACAAGGCCAAGGGGGAAGTCCCAGGACATGTTCTAAATCAATTTTCCATGGATGAACATCAGGGATACTTCAGGATAGCGACCACAACAGGAGAGGTTTGGGGTGGGGGGGCGCGGAACCACGTTTACGTCCTTGGCGAAGGCCTAAATATTGTCGGGAAATTGGAGGGTCTTGCCCCTGGGGAGAGAATTTATTCTGCAAGATTCATCGGTGATAGGGCATATCTAGTGACATTCAAAAAAATTGACCCCCTGTTTGTGATAGACTTAAAAGACCCAAACAATCCGAGGGTCCTTGGAGAGTTGAAGATACCTGGGTACTCGGATTACCTACACCCCTATGATGAAAACCACATCATAGGTGTGGGCAAGGACACTTATGATATGGGGTCTTTCGCGTGGTATCAGGGCGTGAAAATAGCACTCTTCGACGTGAGCGATCCCGAAAACCCAGTGGAGATATCGAAATATGTGATAGGTGACCGTGGGACCGATTCATACGTTTTGCAAGATCACAAAGCGTTCTTATTCAGCAGGTCGAAGAACCTCCTCGTAATGCCCATCTTGCTCGCAGAAATAGATGAAGGGAAATATCCGGGAGGGGTCCCGCCAGATACGTATGGAGAATACGTTTGGCAGGGTGCTTACGTATTTGACATCTCCTTAGACAACGGCTTCGTTCTCAAAGGGGGAATAACTCATTTGGAAAACGATGCCGAGTTGATGGGCTATTGGTACTCACCCTATTCCGTGAAGAGGTCCCTTTACGTGGATAATGTGCTTTACACGATTTCAGACGGCTTAATAAAGATGAATAATCTTGAGGATTTGAGCGAGATAAATGAGATAGAATTGCCAAATGTCGTTAACATCGGTGAAGTTTATTGGGATGGATCTGGTTTGGTCCGTGTTTGGCCTACCTAAGTAGATAATCCGTCTTCGAGAGGTCTCTAAGTCGCTCAGCCGCTTTGATCTCTCTCATCACCTCAAGCACGGATTTCGGCACGAGTTGCTCCCAGTTCTTGCCTTTGATCATTCGGTTTCGGATCTCCGCCCCCCAGTACTCCTTGCGCTTGAACATGGGCGGGGTCCTGACTTCAAATCCAGCCTCCTTGAAAAGCCGCTTGACCAATGGATTGCCAGAATAGACGACCGAGAATGGCGGGGAGAGCGAAACCACATGAGAAACCCAGATGGCGTGGTTGTTGACGTCTGGGATCGGGATTGTATGAACGCGGGACAGGTCGATTCCAGCCTCGGACAAAGCCTTGCTTATCATGAGGGTTCGCTCGCCAGCGGTGAACGGATTCTCTAGTGTATGGCTCTCCTGCGCGCTCCCTATACCAACGATGAGTTCATCCACCTCGCGCAGGATCTGCTTAGAGACCTCGACGTGGCCCTTGTGGGGGGGCTGAAATCTCCCAATTAGGATGCCTCGCGTCACCATCGAATTACCCCTTTTTACTGCGTATCGTCCGCTTTTTAACACATCGCCTCAAAGTCACCTCATCCCCTTGCTTGGCCTCCACTGCTTCTGCAAGATTTCTCATGTTTTTGGCGATCTCCAGCGACCCCGTGCTCCCGATGTAGCAGAGGTT
>Ga0315309_1000600_pt1 | contig 21965 bp, 26 predicted proteins | sample TDP4_MG_FD_203080 | JGI IMG/M metagenome (GOLD analysis project Ga0315309, IMG submission 203080) | Freshwater sediment microbial communities from Lake Towuti, South Sulawesi, Indonesia - TDP4 | ecosystem: Environmental > Aquatic > Freshwater > Lake > Sediment | place: Indonesia: South Sulawesi...
TGATGGCGTCGTTTATCTCCTGGACCGAGCGGTATCCCGACAGGTTGGAGACGCTGGGATAGTAGACGCCGTTCCAGGGAACACCGTCTATGAAATAGCCATCAGCGCCCATGTAGTCCACCCACATGTTCGCCCGGTCCCGGAAATAGATGGCCCAGTCCGGATTGCCGATGTCCATGACACGGGTGTTTCCAAAGCTCCAGAGGGGGTTGGCTGCCTCGGCGCCATCCTTCGTGCGTAGCACCCAGGATTCCATTCTGCTTTCATTCCAGCCGCCTACGTTCAGCCAGGTGTGGTTCGCCTGGTCCAGGATCATGGGGCAGAATGTGACCATGAGGCAGATCGCAGGGTTATAGCTCCGAAGGACCTTGGTGGATTCCGGCGTGTAGTAGAAGCCGTGGTCGTAGGAGAAGATGTCGAACTGTGTTCCTGCGAACCGAAGCCTCTGCTCATCGCTCCAACCGTCGAACACCCACATGTACGCGCCCAGCCGGACGGTCTTGTTTGTCCGTATCGGCTCCTCGCCACGGTCGGGGATGATCCTGCCCTTCCATGACCACTTGGCGGCCGATGCAGCGATCGGAAGGCCAAGGATCATCAGGGCGACTAGGACTGGCACACCTGTGAGTGTGAACCGCCGCGAGAGCATTGTCTACCAACCCGCGCGACCGCCTAGTACCGCGCAACTGGTTCTTTAATATCAGCATCACCTAGGAATCGGACGTTCGCCGCCCAGCATCCCTGGGATTGGCGGCACAAGCACTTTGGCGCTCTTGGAGTCAGATTAATCTTCGGCAAGAGGTAGCCAGGGCCGATGGCGAGGGAGTTCAAACCGTCCTACCTCGGCCTCTCAAAAGCCGAGCTTGCCGACCGCGTCGAGGGGGCGATGCCGCTTCTCTCGCCTTGCATCGTCTGTCCGAGAGAGTGCCGGGCAGATCGATTGGCTGGCAAGGCCGGCGTGTGCAAGACCGGGAAGGATGCGGTAGTCTCAAGCTTCAATGCCCACTTCGGAGAGGAGGCACCTCTCGTGGGGCGGGGTGGGTCTGGCACGATATTCTTCACCCACTGCAACCTGAGGTGCATTTTCTGCCAGAACTTCGAGATAAGCCAGCTGGGGGAGGGAGAGTCCGTCGCCCCTGAGAAGATTGCCTCCGTAATGCTCTACCTCCAGAGGGTGGGCTGCGAGAACATAAACCTCGTCAGCCCCACCCACGTTGTTCCCCAGATCCTCTCCGCCCTGCCGAAGGCCGTCGAGCGCGGCCTGCGTCTGCCCCTGGTCTACAACACGGGAGGATACGACTCGATCGCGACGCTCAAGCTCTTGGACGGAATCGTCGACATCTACATGCCCGACATGAAGTATGCGTCCAACGCAACCGCAAAGCGGCTTTCGGGCGTTGATGACTACGTCGAGAGGAACAGGGCCGCGGTTCTGGAGATGCATCGCCAGGTCGGCGACCTTCAGATGGACGAGGACGGGGTCGCCACTCGCGGCCTGCTGGTGAGGCACCTGCTATTGCCCGAGGGATTGGCAGGAACGGACGAGACGACGAGGTTTCTTGCCCGGGAAGTATCGAAGGACACCTACATTAACTTGATGGACCAGTACAGACCCTGCTACAAGGCCGACACCATCGGCGCTCTCACGCGGGGGATAACGAGACGGGAGTACGACGAGGCGGTCGAGACCGCGACCAGGAATGGGCTCTGGCGTTTTGACAGCCCGTCCAAGAGGTTCCTGTTGTTCTAATCTGCCGGCGTGTCCACCATGCCGGAAGTGCCAAACCTTTTTCAAGCCAACCATGGAGGCCGCCCCGGTGGACCGATGGAACACCAGGGCAAGCCCATCAAGGAAGGAAAGGCCAAGATCCTCTACGCAAAGGACGAGAGAACCCTTCTGATGAAGTTCAAGGACACCCTGACCGCCCTTGACGGCTTGAAGCGCGACGAGATGCCCAGCAAGGGGAAGTACAACTCCGTGATCTCAGCACGGTTGCTGCAGGAGCTCACCAACCACGGCGTCCCGACTCACTTCGTCTCATTGCCTGAACCGGGGCTCATGGAAGTGAAGCGGGTCGAGATTATCCCCGTCGAGGTGGTCTGCAGGAACATCACGATGGGCAGCATCGTCAAACGCCTCCCGGTGAAGCAAGGAGTCAAGCTGAAGACCCCGGTCATCGAGTTCTACCTGAAGAACGACGCCCTGCATGATCCATGGATAAACGAGGACCACATAGCCCTGCTCAACCTGGCCACGGAGGATGAGATGAAGGAAATCAGGAAACTCACCTCGAAGGCCAACAGTGTCCTGAGCAAGTTCCTGTCCGCAAGGGGGCTCCTGGTCGCGGATTTCAAACTGGAGTTCGGGAGGCTGAACGGGGGCCTCGTAGTCGCGGACGAGATAACCTGCGATTCGATGCGTATCCTGGACTCCCAGGCCTTCAGCCAGGGTAGGCTGGTCGAGTACGACAAGCAAGTGTTCAGAGATGGTGGGGGCCCTGACGCCATCAAGAGGGCCTATGACGAGGCCTTCCGAAGGATAGTCGGGCGCGAGCCGAATTTCTAGATTCTGGACCCGGTAGCGACGCGATCGCGAGATCGCGAGGTAAATTATTTATCCTGCAGGGCTAGCCGGGCCACCATGGCGCCGAAGCTCAAGATCCTGGTGTGGGAATCGGAGCAGGCCAAGGAAGAGCCGATGTTGGATGTGACCATTCCGGTCTACCTTGCCAAGTGGATTCCGCGGATGATGAAGTTTGTGCCCAGGAAAACGCGCGAGGACATGTGGGGCGAGGACGTGGACTTGAGCGAGTTAAACCTCGAGGAGCTGATCCAGCAGGCCATAAACAGCGGCGAATCCGAGATCATGCAGATCAAGGCCAGGGACCCGCAGAAGGCCAAGAGTATGCTGGTCAAGATCTTCTTGGAGAAGTAGAGCCTTGACGATCAAGGTGGATCTCGGCACCGTTTTCCCAGGCGTAATGCTCTTCCTCATGGGGATTCTGGTCCTGCTGGCCTGCGGCTTTGCCTTCTTGATCTGGCTGTTCGTCCGCTACGAACTCTCGGGCGTCCTCATCCTCGTATTCTTTGGGCTGGCTCTCGTCGGAGCGGGGCTATACCTCATATTCAGAGGCTCCTCCATCCTAGCCCTGATGCGGATGAGATAGGTCCGTCCAGCCTCGCCGAAGGCTTTTCCCCCGGGTACGTGACAAGAGCCCTGAGGGCTCTCCTTCCCACTCTATTGGCCTTCAAGATACCGCTGGGCGTCGATCGCCGCCATGCAGCCCATGCCCGCCTCCGCGATCGCTTGGCGATAGCGAGAATCAGCGACCTCGCCGGCCACGAAGACTCCGTCCACGCTGGTCCCGGTGGTGCCCCTGGACACCACATAGCCTGCCTCATCGAGTTCCACCTGACCCTTGAAGAGGGAGGTATTGGGCGCGTGGCCGATCGCCACAAAGACCGCGTCACACGCGAGGGTGGACTCCTCTCCGGCATCGACCCTGCTGATCCGTATCCCCTCGACCCTGTCCCTTCCCAGGATCTCGCTGACGGTGCTGTTCCAGACGAAGGCGATCTTGGGTTCGCGCTGGGCCCGTTCCTGCAGGATCCTTGAGGCCCGCAGCTTGTCCCTGCGGTGGACGACCTTCACATCCCTTGCGAACTTGGCGAGGGCCAACGCCTCCTCCATCGCCGAGTCGCCTCCTCCCACCACGACCGCGCTCTTGCCCTCGTACAGGGCGGCGTCGCAGGTCGAGCATGTGGAGACGCCCTTTCCAGTCAGCCTCCTCTCGCCCTCCACCCCAAGCCACTTCGGCGACGCCCCCGTCGCGATGATCACGGCGCCCGACTCGTAGGTCTTGCCTCCCGCCACCAACCTGAAGGGCCTGGATGAGAAGTCCACGCTCGTCGCGTCTTTGAAGAGGAACTCGGCACCGAAGCGTTCGGCCTGTTTCCACATGCTCATCATTAGATCCGGCCCTTGGATGCCCTCCCTGAAGCCGGGGAAGTTCTCCACCTCGGTTGTGAACATCAGCTGTCCGCCCCATGCCTCCCCGGCCACGACCAGCGTCTTCAGCCTGGCCCGGCTGGCATAGATGGCAGCCGTCATCCCGGCTGACCCCGAGCCTATGATCAGGATGTCGTACAATTACAGACCCCGAAGGCAAGGGCCCCCCGTTCATAATAAGGATAACGAATCCCGGTTCGGCTCGCCTGCAAGGGACATCTTGCGTCAGCTCTTGGTGGAAAACCGAACCTAGCCTTCTGTTCGGACTGCTGGCGCTATGACGACTTAGAGGAGCCAGTTAAGAGTTAACGTCGTTTAGATAGCATCGTGTATGCGACCTCCTCGGCCTGCATAGACTGCGGGAAATGCCTCCGCAAGTGCCCAGTCGGTGCCATCAAGAGAACCGAAACCGGCTACTACATGGCATGCATCAACTGTGGAGAGTGCGCGAGGATCTGCCCGTCCAAGGCAATCAAGACGAACGCCAGGGGAGGCTACTATGTGGACAGATCCAGGTGCACGGGTTGTGGACTGTGCGCGATCGCATGCCCCATCAATATCATCAGAATGGAGAACGGCCGGCCCAGGGGGATCTGCATGAACTGCGGTATTTGTGCAAGCGCGTGTCCAGCTGGCGCCCGGATACAGATCGCGCCAATCCAAGTTCCTACGGTCCGCATGGTCCGGAGACAGAAGAACGAGCCCGAGGAAGAGGCACCGGCCCTGAGCCCCGTAATCGAAGCCGTGTGTCCCTAGTTCGGGCGACCTGGCGGACTCGCGCCCGATGCGTCCGATGGGCGCTGATGGCGAAAGGATGGAAGTGTCAAGCGGGACTGCCCGCAAAATGCTTAAGAACCGTGGAGTTGCCGTTATCCCCCGGGTGAGCATCGGTTGACGGATCCCATCCTCCAAGTCATTGCCGTCACCGGGATGCTGTTCGCATGGATGCTTGCAGTCATCCACGTCTTCTCAAGGTGGGTCTTCAACTGGGTTCGGAAGTTCCCAGGCGTGCCTGCCGAGTACGTGGGGCGCAAGGTGGTCCACTCCCTGGGCGGCGGCCTGGTGACGCTTCTCATCCCCCTCTTCTTCGAGGGGTACTACTGGGTCGTGGTCGTCTCGGCATTCCTGCTGGCCGGGTATGTGGCCTTCAGGCGGAGGTGGAGGATGATGTACTGGTTCCAGGTCAAGGAGAACGCGTACGAGGTGCATTTTGCCCTGGCCTACGGCGTGGTTCTCCTGGTCGGCGTCCTCCTTGGGAACGTGTGGATCGGGCTGATCCCAATGCTCTTCATGTCCTTCGGGGACTCGGCCACGGGGCTGGTGAGGGCCTGCACCCAGAGGAAGCACGTCAAGTCCTGGGACGGCACGATCGCCATGTTCGGCGTCTGCGCCCTGTTTGGCCTGTGGAAGCTGGGTTGGTATGGCGTGCCGCTGGCCGTGGGCGCCAGCCTCGTGGAGAGGGTGCCCGGTGTGGACGACAACGTCACCGTGCCGGTTCTGACCGCAGTCTTGGTGTACCTGAGGGTAGTATGGCTTTGACCCAGGGGAAACCACCCCACCGAGGTCCACGCAGCGCGTTGATGGCGCCAACCTGCCCTACCCAAATGCAACTAGTGGTGCTTGACACTTAAATTTGTGGGTAGAGGTGTTTTAGTTTGATGCGTGCATCCTTGGTGGTGAACTGCCAGTCAACCCCTGTCTGTGCCCGGTTGCGTTCATGTTCCCATGCCTTTGTTGCCCTGAGCAGGGTGGCCTGGTCCGGGATTCGAGTTGGTGTTCCCAGGCACTGCTTGCGCAGGACGCTCAGCTCGATCTCCGCGATGTTCAGCCAGCTGCCGTGCTTGGGCGTGCAATGAATCTCCAGACGATTGGCCAGTCGGTGGGCCTCGGCAGGCTTGAAGGCCTCGTAGAGAGATGCCTTGGTATGGGTGTTAAGATTGTCGCACACCAGGACCACCTTCCCTGCCCGGGGATAGTCCACGTCCAGGAGCTCCTTTACCTCCCAGGCCCAGTCCAGGGCCGTCTTGCGGCCTCTCACGTTGACCTTGCGCCACCCAGCCAGGGGCTCGGTGAAGAGGAAGTGAACCGCGGTGCCGTTGCGCTCATACTCGTAGTCATAGCGAGCAGGCTTGCCGGGGAGTGCTGGGAGAGGTAGGCGTGTCTCCTTGACCAGCTGGATCGGCCTTTCATCCATGCAGACCAGGGGGATGCCTCGATCATACGGCTGGTGATACAGGTCTAGGACGTCCTCCATGCAGGCTACGAAGGCAGCGTTCTGGCCCGGGGGAATCACCCAGCAGGCCTTGAGGTGGGGCTTCAGCTCGTTTTTTTTAACGCCCGACGCACAGTCTGGTACGAGATCTGGTCAACGATCTTCAGCTCCACCATCTTATCCGCCAACAACTCCAAGGTCCAGCGGGAGCGGCCTTCCGGTGGCTGGCTGCAGCTAAGCGCGATCAGGCGGGCTTCCTTCTCACCGTCAAGTATCCTCTCCCGGGGCGGTATGGCCCGCCTCTTGCGCTCCAGCGCAGCCTCCAGTCCCCGGAACACCAGCCTCCTCCTTACCGCCTCCACGGTGCGGATGTGGCAGCAGAAGGCTTCAGCGATCTCTTCATCGGTCCAGGCCGGCCCATCGGCATCGGCTTTCAACAGGATGTGGGCGTGCTTGATCCTGTAGGCCTTGGTCTGGCCCTTGCTTATCAGGCGCTCCAGCTTCTTGCGCTCGTCTTGGGTGAGGCGCACGATGTACTTCTTGTTCACGTCGATCCTTCTCCTGGCAGGTATTCCTGAAAAAGAATATCGACGCGAACAAGACAACTACTATATTAAAGTGTCAAGGTCCACTAGCCCGGGTGCGGAAGCTTTGCCAGCACTGGTATGATCTCATCATCGTGCTCGGGAAACCCGGATTCCAAGTCGGGAGCACCGTACACCTTAAGCAGCCTGAGACCAGCGAGCCGTGCAAGGAGCTCAATGTCGTCCACGCTGTAGGCCCTCTGCTTGAAGTCCTCAACTATCGGCTGCAACCCCTTGCCATCTTGCCATCTTTCGACCTCGATGATGCGGTGAACGATGTGTCCTTCCGGGCAGACTCTCCGTGTTCCCCTTTGAACAAACCTGACCCTGCCGTCATCGTATCTGTACTCGGCGCGGCTCCTAGAACCTGTTGACTTCGCCGGGTTTGAGAACTGGAAGACGAACACGCCACCTTCCACCAAGGATTTGTTGATTCCTCTCAGCGTGGATAGGACATCGTCATCTGTCACAAGAAGGGGGAAAGTGTTGAACCACATGTACGCCGCATCAAACTGCTCTTGGAAGGGCAGACATCGCATGTCCACAACTTCAAAGCAGACTGGAGCGTCGGGAGAAGCCTTTCCTCTGGCCACCCCTATCATCCCCTCGGAAACATCGATCCCCGTGACCTGGTATCCCCGTCTTGCGAGCTCGATGGCATGCCGCCCTGTCCCACAGGCAATGTCCAGAAGCCTCCTTCCATGTGTTCTGGAATGCTTGCGGATCACGGCCTCGATGAAGTCGCACTCCCGGGCCGTCCATGATTTTCTATAGCCAAAACGATCGTACCAGTCGGCGTAGTCTGGCGGGTGAGCCTCCCGCGTGGTCAAGGATATCTGGCCTCCCGATCACCGCCCTCAAAGAGATGCGCCGCCAGGGCGTCCCATCGTCAGCCCAGAGCTGCCGTCACGGAAAAATTGTGCCCCGATGGCCATCCGCTCTTCTACACGATGGGCGCTGGAAGACTGAGCGGGGTAGGCTAACACATTTCTTGCAGGCGAGACGCTGCCCTCGATCACAGGAGCAGGCAAAGCCAGATAGGCCAAGCCAATCGGACTAGGTACAACAAAGGGAACTGCATCGGAGGTCTGTGAGAAAGGAAGCAAGGTGTCTGAATGGCTGATTTCCGTCTTGAGTCTTCACCTCTGTGCAAGCCAGGCAGATGGATCCGGGGAGGGTTCCATTGCCACACGGTGAAATCGGATGGAGGCCTCACCCCCGACGAAACCTTAGCCCGGTACCGGAACGCAGGATTCGGCTGCGTCGGAATAACAGACCACAGGAAGGTGACTCCGATAGCTCGGTTCTCAACCGATTCCTTCGTGGCCATAGACTCGATAGAGGTGGGAGCACAGCCGGATGCAATCGGCGTGGGGGCGAAGAGGCCCGTCGACCAGCAGCTTTCCTTCTGCGACAAGGTATGCGGCCTCGCGCAGCAGGGGGCCTTCACGATCGCAGCCCATCCGACATACTCGGCTGCGACGCCAGAGGTCTACTTGGGCTGCCCAGGCCTGATGGCGATCGAGATATTCAACGCCTACTGCGAGGAGGCCTATGCCAACGGTTACGCGACTGAGCTGTGGGACATCGTCCTCGGCGCTGGCAAGAGGGTCTGGGGCGTTGCGGCGGACGATGCCCATCTGAACGCTAGGAAGAGGTACTACTCCGACATCGGCCATGGCTGGGTCGAGATCTGGACCGAGCATACGTCGGCGTCAAGCATCCTCGATGCCCTCAAGAAGGGCGCCTTCTACTCAACACAAGGGCCCAAGTTCAGGTCATTCACCGTCGAGGAATCTGAGATAGCGATTGAGTGTACGCCGGTCAGACAAGTGCGCTGGCGCACAAGGGGAAAATGTGGGTACGTTGAGTACCCTGCGGGGCCCGAAGGACTGACGCAATCCTCCATGCCCAAGTGGTTCGCTCCAAGGGGTTATGTGCGAATCGAGCTCGTCGACATCGCCGGGCTCAGGGCATGGTCGAATCCGTTCTTTGCGGAACGCGAGACGAGCAGCAAATCGTAGTCCAATTTATTAGAAAAGGGACAAAGCCCCGCCACACCCAAGGAAAGTGTGGGGAATGGAGGAAATCCAAGCGACGAAGAGGTCAATAAGAACGCTCCGCATCCAAGGGGCGCGCAACGTCGCGGCGGCCGGGCTTGAATGCCTGAAAATCGCAGCGCGAAAAGCGCCCGCGAAGACGGCGCAAGATCTGCTGGGGACGATGTCCAGGATTGCCCGCGAGGTCTCCCTGATAAGGGTGACCGAGCCCATGCTCAGGAACGTCCTCGCCTCCGTCCTAGTCGCGCTAAGGCAACGCAGCGAACTTGGCCTGCCCCAGTTCAGAACATTCGCCGTCTCCACATGTGACGAGCAACTTGGATTCATGAACGCAAGCATTGCCAAGGTCAGGGAGCACGGAGCCCAGGTCATCAAGGACGGTTCCGTCATCTTCATGCACTGCCACAGCTCCAGCGTCACCGGCCTCATCATATCCGAATCCGGGAAGAAGGACATCAGGGTCATCTGCACGGAGACCCGGCCCAAGTTCCAGGGAAGGAAGACGGCCGAAGAGCTGGCCGGGAGCGGCGTCGAGGTTTCCCTGTGCGTTGACTCAGCAACCCACATGTACATGGCCGGCGCTGACCTGGTACTGATCGGGGCGGACGCGATCGGCGGAGGCAGGCTGTACAACAAGATAGGGTCCTACATGGTCGTCCATTTCGCAAAGGAGCGGGGCATACCCGCGTACTCGGTCTGTGAAACGCAGAAGTTCGATCCGCTGGTTGGGATCGGGTATGTTCAACCCGTGGAGCAACGTCCCGCATCCGAGGTGATCAGGGGACGCGTGCGGTTCAAGATCTTCAACCCGGCGTTCGAGACCGTGCCTCTGGAGATGTTCACGGGGCTGATCACCGAGGACGGGATCATCCCGCCTAGCGAGGCCGACCGGATCACGGCAAGGTACCGCCATCTTGTGCCGGAGCTGAAGAAGTTGGTTGAGTGGGACAACTGGAAGGAGTGAGGAAGTTGAAGCTCAAGACGAAGTTGCTGGACATCCACACCGGGGAGAGCCTCGTCGCAATCCTGAACCAGGATGACGCGTCGGAACTCGGGCTCATGGCAGTAGACAGGATCAGGCTCTCCTCAGCGGGAAAGGAGATCGTCGCGATCCTTGACGTCGCGACCAAGACCGTGAAAAAGGGAGAGGTGGGGCTGTATCAGGAACTGGCCAAGGTCTTCGGCCAGCCGCAGGAGATAGAGGTCATGCCAGCCGTCAAACCAAGGTCGGTCAGGTTCATTACTGATCGTATCAGGGGCAGGATGCTCCAGCCGGCGGAGCTAAGACAAATAGTAAACGATGTCGTCGACAGAAGCCTCTCCTCCCTTGAGATCGCGGCCTTCATAACATCCCTTCAGATGAGGCCGGCGAGCATGGACGAGGCCGAGGCGATAACGAGGGCCATGGTGGAGCTTGGCCAAACGCTCGAGTGGGACAAGCACCCGATATACGACAAGCACAGCATCGGGGGAGTGCCGGGTGACAAGACCACGATGCTCCTGGTGCCCACGGTCGCCAGCCTTGGGCTCACCATACCCAAGACCTCATCCCGCGCCATAACCTCGCCTGCCGGAACCGCAGACAGGGTGGAAACGCTCTGTCCGGTGGAGCTCACCATGGAGGAGATAAAGGAGGTGGTGGCAAAGACCAACGGCTGCATGGCATGGGGGGGCGCGGTTGACCTCGCCCCCGCCGACGACCTGCTCATCCAAGTCGAGTACCCGCTCTCCATCGATCCGCTTTACCTGCCGTCCGTCCTCGGCAAGAAAAAGGCCGCAAGCGCGGACTACGTGGTCATCGACCTGCCAACGGGGAAGGGCGCCAAGCTTAGCACGGTCGACGAGGCCAACGAGTTCGGCAGGGACTTCATAAGGCTCGGAAGAAGGCTTGGGCTTCAGGTCCAGTGCGGGATAACGTTCGGCGAGCAGCCAATCGGCAACAACATCGGCCCGGCCCTGGAGGCCAAGGAGGCCCTGGAGACCCTGATGGGCAAGAAGCCCACCCCTGACCTGGTCGAGAAGGTCGCATCGCTCGTGGGCATCCTGCTCCGGATGAGCGGCGATGTGGAGGGGAAGCGCAAGGCCCTTGAGGCCATGAGATCCGGCAAAGCCGAGCGCAAGATGAGGGAAATAATCGAAGCCCAGGGCGGCGACCCCAAGATCAAACCCGAGGACATTCCGCTCGGCGAGCACACCCTGGAAATCCCGAGCGAATGCTCTGGGGAAGTCATATGGATCAACAACCATCAGATCGTGAGCATCGCGAGGAGCCTTGGGACGCCCAAGCATCGGGGGGCCGGCCTGTGCATACCCAGGAAGATGGGAGACAGGGTGAAGAAAGGGGACACCATCCTCAAGCTCTACGCGGAGAAGGCAGATGACCTGGCCGCGGCAGAGAAGCTCCTGGAGGATCTGGAGCCGGTCATGATCGCGGAGAAGCTGGCTGACCGGGTTCTGATAAGGGAGGTAGTCGAGGTCCCAGAGGTACCGTTCACCATAGAGAGATGATCCCGCGCCCGTGCCGGCACCAAATAAAGAGTTAAGAAAGCCGGGGCGAACCCCGGGCCAGGATACCGATGACCAAGATGTCAGATATCTACGACGTCAAAGAGGGCAAGGTCAGCAAGAAGAGGCAGGAGTGCCCGAGATGCGGGGCCGGGACATACATGGCCGAGCATGAGAACAGGACCTCCTGCGGCAAGTGCGGCTACACCGTCTTCAAGAAGAAGCAGTAGGCCAGGGAAATGCCTCCCTTGGCTGTGGGATGTTGTGCCCGGGCCCGGAAACGTTTATGAGCTGTAGGACCGGCCAGCCCCTTGGCTATGTGGTCCTCGGCATCCCCCCTTTTCCCTGACGGTGCCACCCTGCCTCGCCTGGGTTGATTCAGATGATTTGCCTGGGAATAGAAGGTACGGCCCACAGCCTGGGCGTGGGGCTGGCGGATGACTCCGGGAAGATCCTTGCGAACGCGAAGAGGGAGTACGCCCCCAAACAGGGAGGGATCCACCCCCGCGAAGCGGCCCAGCATCATGGGGAGAACCTGCCGGAACTGTTATCCGAGACGCTAGAGAGGTCCAACCTGTCCTTCGACGACCTCGGGCTCATAGCTTTCTCACGGGGGCCTGGCCTGGGCCCGTGCCTCAGGACCATCGCAACTGCGGCGCGCGCCCTCGCCCTCCACCTGAATCTCCTCCTTGCTGGGGTGAACCACTGCATCGCCCATATCGAGATCGGCAAGATAACGACGGGCTGCGCGGATCCCGTGACTGTGTACGTCTCGGGGGGAAGCAGCCAGATACTTGCATTCGTGGGGGGCCGCTACCGAGTGTTTGGCGAGACCCAGGACATAGCCCTCGGCAACGCGCTTGACACCTTCGCCAGGGAGGCCGGTATCGAAGGGTTCCCGGGGGCGAAGAGGGTCGAGCAGCTCGCGCTTGGGGGAAAGTACGTACAGCTGCCCTACACCGTCAAGGGTACCGACTTGAGCTTCTCCGGCCTAGTCACCCACGCCCTGGAACTCCACAGATCGGGACGATCGCTTGAGGATCTCTGCTTCTCCATACAGGAGGTCTCCTTCTCGATGCTGACCGAGGTTGCCGAGAGGGCTCTGGCCCACACCGCCAAGGCCGAACTCCTCTTGACCGGCGGGGTCGCCGCCAACAAGCGGCTTCGTGATATGCTTGCTACCATGTGCCGGGAGAGGCCGTGCCGCTTCAGCGTCGTCCCCTTCGAGTATGCCATGGACAATGGCGCAATGATCGCCTGGAACGGCATCCAGATGTACGGGGCCGGAGCTACAGTCGAGCCAGCGGAGTCGCACGTCAAACCAAGGTGGAGAACTGACCAGGTCGTGGCAAGATGGGTGAAGGCATGACGCTCATAACCAAGGGGGCCGAGGGCGACATATACTCGGCGAAGTTCTCGGACGTCTTCTTCCAGTCGCCCCAGTTCTCCGAGGTTATCATCAAGAGGAGGATACCCAAGGGTTACAGGATACCGGAGCTCGATCTGCAGTTGAGGCGGCAGAGGACCATCTGGGAGGCAAAGATAATCCATGACTCTCGAGCCGCCGGGGCCAATGTGCCCATCATCCTGGGCGTGTGGACGGACACATGCACCCTTGTCATGGAGAGGATCGAGGGCATCCGGCTCAAGGAGCTGCTGAACCAACAGGGGGAGAAGGATGGCGCGGAGGCCTGTCGCAAGGCGGGCCGGCAGATTGCCCTGCTCCACAGACATGGGATAGTGCACGGTGACCCCACCACCTCCAACATGATATTGAGGGGAGAGGATGTCCACCTCATAGACTTCGGCCTGGCCGAGTACAGCGACTCGGTCGAGAAGAGGGCGGTTGACCTTCACCTCATGAAGACGGCAATCAAGAGTACGCATTACCACCGCTTCAGGCCCTACTATGCGGCCGCGGTGGAGGGCTACTGCGCCGAGATGGGGGAGGGTGCGCAGGCGGTGCTTGAGAGGTCCAAGCTGATCGAGAAACGAGGGCGATACGTTGAGAGATAGCATCTGCGTCCTCTCGGGCGGCACGGGAACCCCCAAGCTTCTGCAGGGACTGGTCAAGCTTGTGGAGCCCGGGCAGCTCAATATCGTGGTCAACACCGGGGACGACATCATGGTCGGTGACATCTACGTCTCGCCCGACATCGACACCGTGCTCTACACCCTTGCGGGGATCGTTGATCAGGAGAAGTGGTACGGGGTCGCCGGGGACACCTACTCCGTGTACGAGGAGCGGCGCAGGAGGGGGCTGGTCGACATCCTGAGGGTTGGCGACAGGGACCGGGAGAACGCGGCCTTCCGTACCCGGCTCCTTCATCAGGGATACCCGCTATCCTACGCCGTCGAACAACAGCGGAAGAGGCTCGGCATACCCCAGCAGGTTCACCCGATGACCGACTCCAAGGTCACCACCAAGGTCGTCACGCCCGCCGGGGTCAAGGAATTCCAGGAGTTCTGGGTGAGGGATCAGGGCAGGGACGATGTGCTGGGCGTCGAGTTCGAGGGGATCGATGGGGCAATCCTGTCCAACGGGGCAAGGTCCGCCCTGGACAGCGCGAGGCTTGTCATCATAGGTCCATCCAACCCGATAACTTCCATCGGGCCGATAGTCAGGACCTCGGGTGTGGCGGAGAGGCTCGAGGATACCAAGGTTGTCGCAGTATCGCCCATAAGGGGCGGTGCGCCCTTCAGCGGGCCGGCGGGGAAGATGCTGACCGGCCTGGGGTACGAGGTTTCCCCCGTCTCAATCGCCGCGATCTACAGCCGATTCCTGGACGAGCTCATCATCGACCGGTCCGAAGCCCACCTCGCACAGGGGATTTCGGACCAGTTCGGATTGAAGGTCCGCCTTGCCGAGATCGAGATGCGAACAGCTGAAGATAAATTTAAATTGGCCCGGGCAGCGTTGGCCGGAGCAACGGAGGGGGAGAAAGATGGGCGATGAAGCTGAAGAGGAACCTCAAGCATCCTTGGAGGAGAAGTTGGACATCGTGCTGGCCCGCCAAGACGAGCTGTCCCGGGAGCTTCTCAAGGAGTCGCTCGTGGATGCCGATGTCAAACGCCTGATCAAGGTCGTGCTCTACCTCTTCATCCTGGCGCTTGTCCTGTACATAGTCAAGTCCCTCCTCACCCCCATCCTGTCTTACATCTAGAGTTGTGAAGGATCATGGGCGGAAAACGCCTAGCGATGCTGGTAGTGTGGTTTCTCCTCCTGCGAACGAGCCCCTGTCTTGCGGAGGACCTGGCCGAGATAACCAGCATCAGCGGCACGATCACCGTGCAGAGCAACATGTACTCCCTCGAGGAGATCCGCATAGCCTACAGGGGCATATCGGGATCGGTGCTCGGAGATGAGTTCAGGATCCCGGGCGAGGTATCCGGCATGACCGTGAAAGACTCCGAGGGCGCGCTGGACCATTCCAAGAAGAAGGTGGGCAATCTCACCGTGGTCAGGTTCTACTTCAGATCCAGCCTGCGCCCGGGCAAGGAGCAGGAGGTAACGATGAGCTACACCAGCTCCAACTTCACGTCAAAGTCCGGGAACATATGGAAATACTCCACCACCTTCCTTGCAGGGTCGGCTGTCAAACATTGGTCCTTGAGTCTTGAGCTTCCCGGGGATGTGGAAGTCTACCCGCCCTCAGGGGGCGCCCTGACAGGCCTGCGACGAATATCCCACGATCGTGGGCTGACGATCTGCGAATGGGTGGCGGAGGATTCCGACAGCCTTCCGATCGCCATAGGGTGGGCCCCTGTGGAGGAAACGGCTCCCCCGAGGCTGCTCGTCTACCTTGCCATTGCCGGGGTTGTGCTGGTCGCCGCCGTGGCTGGGTTCCTTCTCCGAGCCCTCATGCCGCCCAAGAGGGTCCCAAAGGCCGTTGAGATCGCCACCAAGATCCTTGAGGACCGCGAGAGGCGGATCGTTAGGGAGCTGGCGGGCGGGCAGAACCTGACCCAGATGGAGCTAGTCAAGGCCACCAAGCTCTCCAAGGCAACGGTGTCCAGGGCAGTCGTGGAGCTTGAGAGGCGCCGGGTCGTAACCAGGGAGAGCAGCGGGAGGGTCATCAGGGTCAAGCTGCAGGACTGGATATTTGAGACCTGAGAGCGGGGCAAATCGTTAAGTAGCTTTGGCCACGACTAGATTGGCGTGCAGATACTGTTCGACCTCCTGATATCCAGGGGGATCGATCCGGCGGCCCTCGACAAGCACAAGCGATGCGAGATCTGCAGAAGCAACGGACCTCAAGTGCACCGGAACTACGTCTGCAGCGAAGGGGTCTGCCGCGACCTGTGGGGGCACCTTGCTGATCTGCACTGGGCAAAGACAGGGAAAAAGAGGAAGAAAGATATAAAAGAAGTTTTCCGGGACGTAGCCGGGACTCTTCTCGAAAAGACTATGGGGAGAAAGCAGCCATGATCAGACCCTTCGATGTTCTAACGCGCTGCCTGGGCAAGAAGGTGCTGGTGAAGACCAAGGACAACAAGCTGTACGAGGGAGAGCTCAGGAACTACGACGTCAACATGAACGTGACCCTCAGCGAGGCCAGTGAGATAGAGGACTTCGAACCGGTGAAGCGCTACGGCACGCTGATCATCAGAGGCAGCACCATAGTCTGCCTCGGAACCCGAAAGCCCAGCCCCCAGAGCCTATAGCCGGGGTAGACGGTCGGCCTTGGGATGCCGCCTCTCTGGGAGATCATTGCCCCGTACCTCAAGCTCATCTTCCTCACTGCCCTGCCCTACATCGAGCTCCGAGGCGGGATCCCGCTCGGCATCGGCCTGGGCATGGATCCCCTCTGGGTCTTCATCGTATGCACCTTGGCCAACATTCTGATCATCTTCCCCATCTTCCTTTTCCTTGACCTGGCATTCGAGCGCTTCTTCAGGATAGGATGGATCCAGCGGCACGTCGCAGACAAGGTTGAATCGGTGAGAAGATCCGGCAAGCGTGCGGTCGACCGCTACGGATTTCCGGGCCTTGCTGCCTTCGTCGCCATACCGCTGCCCGGCACAGGTGCCTACGCGGGATGCCTTGCAGCCTACCTCTTGGGCATGGATCGAAGGAAAGCCGAGATGGCAATAGGCCTGGGCGTCGTTGGGGCGGCGATCATGGTCACCTTTGCATCACTCGGATTCTTCTCGGCCGTGCGCAACCTCGGGTTGGGGTGGATCGGCGGCATTACGATCCTTGTCATCCTTCTGGCGACCCTCGCCTACTTCTATCTGAGACGGAAGAACGGTCGCAAGTCCCTGTAAGATCGGCAAGACCGGCGTGGGAAGATCGTTCACTTCGGACAAGTCCCTGGGACGATCCCTTCTAGGGGGCAGAAGACCTTCTCCTTTGATCAGTGCCTGCTCCGGGTAGCGTTAAGCCAGCGTACCGCGAGGGCGGCAAGGCAGGTCAGTACCACAACCACCCTGGGCTCAACGATCTTGAGCTGTACCTTGTCGATGTGGAAGCCCCCTTTGAGCGGCACACGGACTCGGATGAACGCGATCGGCTCGCCCGCAGAGTTGAACTGGGACATGATGCAGGCGATGGTGGGTGGTGATTGCACCTGACTGTGGTCAAGACGGAAGCGTGCCCGCAGGTCGATGTGATGTGGCGTCAGCAGTCTCCCTGCTCATGTGACCGGATCACCACCTCGGTCACGCTAGCCATATCCTCAGTTTCCTCCCTTATGCTATCCATTCTAGCTCGGATCTCCTGGGCCTTGTGGGACTTCAGGAACAGCCTGAGACCCTCCTCGAATGCCTCTTTCTTGGTCTTCACAACCCCCTTCTCTACCAATTGTTCTACCTGGGCCACAAGCTTCCCATCGAGCTTTACATTCACCCTCACAGCCATACCTGTGCCCCCTAGCTAGCTCGGCTGGTCTGAGGCCCTCTCATCCTCTCGACTGTCATTGCGTATACTCATTGTAGATATCGGCTTACATAGCTTCCGTCTCTCGTCTCTCGGCGGGCCCACCAAGGATTGGCCACGTAGTGTGGCCCGGAAGGGTGGGACGTCGGCCCTTCCGCTCGACGGGATTCGAAGGTCTCGCCAAGGCCCCCAGCCCGGGCCGGTCCGGTCCTTCCAGATAAGATATTTGAGGCGCCGTACATTTTGTTTGCCGATGGTAACAAAATTTGATCCCAATGGCAATCAAAATCTCAGCCTGGGACTGAGTACCAAGGAGCGGAAGCTTCTGTCGATCCTGATCGACCGGAGGAAAAGGGTATTCTCCCTCGAGGATCTGCGCCGTGCCATCCCAACGTCATACGCCAACTCCAAAGTGTTGGCCGGAAGGCTTGTGAAGAAGAAATGGGTTGTTCGGCTTTCCCGCGGGAAGTACCTGGTCGTTCCCCTGAGTGCTGGCCTGAAGGGCGACTTCACCGAGCACGAATACCTGATAGCATCACACCTCGCCAAACCCTACTACATCGGGTACTGGAGCGCCATGAACTACCACGGACTGACCGAGCAGGCACCCTCTAGTGTCTTCGTTGCCACAACAAAGGTGCTGCGGCCCAGGCGGATCGCCGGGGTAGACTACAGATTCATCAAGCTTGTGGACAAGAAGTTCTTCGGCTTCAGGCAGGTGGCCGTTGCGGAGTCCCATGCGTACATATCCGATCTTGAGAAAACGCTGAGTGACTCCATAGACCATCCTGAGCACTCGGGGGGCTTGCCGCAGGTCGCGAAGGCGCTTGTATCCTCAAAGGACCGCGCCCGCTTCGATACCGTTGTGGACTACGCCCTGAGGATGGACAACAGCACGATTCTGAAGCGACTGGGTTACCTTCTGGACTTGCTCGGAATTCAGCTTCGCGATGAGACGCAGGACTTAGTGAGGAAGAACCTGAGAAAGGGATACTCTCTTCTTGACCCACTCGGTCCCAAGACGGGCACCCGAGACATCTCCTGGAGGCTTCTCCTCAATGTGGGTGAGGAAACGTTGATGGGAGGGTTGCACCCGCGATGATTTCCGCGGACGAGATCAGAAAGATCGCCCGGGAAAGAGAACTTCCGGCCGGGATCGTTGAGAAGGACTACGCAATGACATGGCTTCTCCATGGCCTGTACCACGCTAGGTCGCCACTCAGGGGGAAGCTCATCTTCAAGGGGGGCACGGCAATAGCGAAGGTTTACTACCGAGGAAAATGGAGGCTTTCAGAAGACCTGGATTTTACACTCGACCGACCTCTCGAACCGGAAGCGCTGACGAAGGCGTTTGAGGAAGTCTTCAATCTCCTGGGCGAGATCTCGGGAATGGGATACAGCCTTTCGGACTTCAACGCCACCTCGAGAGCAGTCTTCACGAACGTTCAGTACGTCGGACCGTTGGGAAGCAGGAACAGGATAGCCCATGACATCAGCCGCACGGAGAAGCTGATCGAGGAACCCCAGGAACACCGCATCCGACCTGACTACCCTGATATCCATCCCTTCAGTGTGAAAGTCTACTCTCGGACCGAGATCCTGCTCGAGAAAATGCGGAGCATGTTCCAACGCGCAAGATCCAGAGACTACTATGATGTCTGGAGGCTACTCCAGGAAACCGGCCCCGGCCCGGCTAGACTCAAGGGACTTCTCCTCAGGAAATGCGAGATCAACGCGGTGCCCTATCAACCCGAGAACATCCTCAACGAGAGGAGGCTGGCGGAAGTCGGGAGTTACTGGACTCGTGCACTGGGATACCAAGTGAGGCAACTTCCACAATTCGAGTCCGTCGTTTCCGATCTGAGGGCCATGCTCTCATTCCTCTGAGTCGCGACTGGCCCTGTCGGACGTCGGACGCATTCTATCGGCGGGCAGCCGCAAAGTACTGCCTCAGAGCCTCAACCGCAATCCGGCCGCAGTCAGCGCGCATCTGCCTTGTGTTGCCCGCCACATGCGGCGTCATCACCACGTTGTCTAGGCGACGTATCACGTCGTCCAAGGAAGGAGGTTCCGGATCGTAGACGTCAAGGATGGCCCTGAATCTCCTCTTCAGAAGCTCGTCTCTGAATGCCTTTCCGTCGATGATGGCCGCCCGCGCGGAGTTGATCAGGAGCGCCCCGTCCTTGATTGCCTGCAGCTCCTCCCTGCCTATCATGCCCCTTGTCTCCTGCGTCACCGGCAGATGCAGCGTGATGATGTCCGATCTCTTCAGCAGTTCCCTGAGGCCCACGGGCTTGACTCCCATCGCCTTGATCCTGTCTGCGGTAACGTACGCGTCATATCCCAGAAGCTCGACATCAAAGAGGGAGAAGTACTTCGCCACGATCCGGCCGACCCTGCCGAGGCCAACGATCCCGACAACCTTGCCGCTCAGGTGATCTGCCACCGAGCCGTCGGGCCACAGCACGCCCGACCTCATGGCCCTGTCGAACTCCGCAAACCTCAGCAGGCCGGTGATGGCAGCGCCAAGGGTCCACTCGGCCACGGCACGATTGTTCCCGTCCGAGGCATCGATGACTTCAACCCCCGCCCGGCGCCACGCGGCAGCCGCCCTGTCGTGGTTGCCGTGGAAGTAGTGGGAGATCGCGGCGACCCGCACGGTGCCGGCTTTCGCAAGGAGCTCCTCCGTTATCTCCTCCGCCCCAACACCGTTTAGCGACAGAATCGCCTCAACACCCTTCAGCCTCTGCGCCAGCACCTCCGGGGAAAGGGCGGTCTCCGCGGGGCCGTCACAGGTAACCCTCGCGAAGCTCCTGAGCCTCGCCTCGTTCTCCTTAGGCATGTATTCCTTGTAGTTGCGTCCTATCCTGTGGATGTACACATGGGGGCTTGCCGTTCTTTCACTCCCGGAAAATGGATTCTCAGACAAACAGCTGCACCGCGGCCGCCCCTGCCGCGAGCAAGCCATAGAGGATGCAGAACCGCGAAAGATCAACCCGCCTCGCAAAGCCAATTAACGCACCCATGGAGACGTAGCTCACAAGGAACGCCGTCGCGACGGCCGCCGCCACAGGCAGGGAGAATGCAATGCCCTCGTAGGTCAGCACCATGGCGCCAACTATCGCCGGCGCGTCCAGGAGGAAGGAGAGCCTCAGTGCATCGGACTTCTCGATTCGCCTCGCAAGAAGGGACGCAAGAGTGAAGCCCGACCTGCTGATGCCGGGCAGGATCGCAAAACCCTGGGCGACTCCGGCGGCAACGCCGTCGGGCCATGCAACATCCTTCACCGCCCTGGCGCCCGGCCGCATCCTCGAGCCAGCCAAGAGCGCGATCCCGGTGATGACTAGCAGAACCCCTACCACGACGGTAAAGGCTCCCCCCTGGGGATTATGCTCGAACCAACCGAAGAGGAGCAGATATACCGGGATGCCGACGATCCCTGTGAAAACCGTGCCCACGATCATGAACCTCGCCAGCGTGACATCCCTTCCCCCGCGGGATAGGACGGAAGGCATCGATCGTGCCATGGAGGCGAACTCGCCCCTGAACCTGAGCAGTATGGCGGCCAACGATCCCGAGTGTATCCACAGGGCAGCTGAGACCGCCTCGGCAGGCGTCGCCCCGGCCGACCGCAGAATCAGCGAGAGCTGGCCGGAGCTGCTTAAGGGGAACCACTCCACGATGCCCTGGAACGCTCCGAGCAGAGCGTACAGGATCAGGTCGGGCCCCGCCATCGGTCATCGCCTTCAAAGTCACCTTATATCTATTGCCCGGGCCCGGGCCCGAAGATGGCTTCATGCCCGGGGATGTCCTTCTACTGCTCCACCTGATAGAGCCTCGTCTCGCGAACTGCCCGGTACAGCCTCCTCCGAACCATGATGGTCCAGAGGATGAACCCACATACCATGCCGGTTGAGGCGACCACCAGCCATTCGGTCAGGTACACCCACAGCATTGCCTGATCTTTGAGCTGGTACGCCTTTCGGGAGGCAGAGCCCAGAATGTCAAGGGCCGACCTCAGCCCATCGATCGACGCTTCCATGTCCCCGTCGACGTAGCTGCGTTCCCCAGTCTCCCTCGCCCCCTCGGCCTCCCCGATGAGCTTCTCCGCCGGCCCCATGTTGGCACCGAACTTGGAGGCAAAGTCGATCAGGCTGTCCAGGGTCTGCCTAAGGTCCCGGAATTCAGCCATCAGGGACCTTGCCTGGTGGACGATCTCCATGTCCGTCGGCACCTTCCCGCCAGTGACGTACGTTGCCAGGTTCAGGACGTAGTCCGGATAGTAGGCCCACCTCAGGAAATCCCTGCCCCCCATGGGGGTCCAGTCCGCGGTCATGGCGTAGGAACTTCCCGCGCCAACCTCCCAGTAGCAGAACAAGGGGTACTCGGTGCCCGTGCCGGTGACGCGGTAGTATGCAAGGGGCGAGACGCCCTCCTTGGGCTGGACTATGTTGCACCCGTACAAGATGCCGTAGGGGCCGATCTCCTTGAAGGGGACGGACCTCATCAGCGGGTCGTCCCACTGGCTGACCTGCAGTACCCCGGCCTTGTCCTCCCACTTCAGATCCAGACAGACCACGGGCAGCGCGTCCGCGACGGCCGTGTCGCCCCAGGGTCCCCCAATCGTGTATATTGTGCTCCCGAAGGTATCGTAACCCCCGATCATGATCAGAGTCAGCCCGCCTTCGATCACCGAGTTGCGGATCCATGCCATGTG
>Ga0315309_1000602_pt1 | contig 21938 bp, 23 predicted proteins | sample TDP4_MG_FD_203080 | JGI IMG/M metagenome (GOLD analysis project Ga0315309, IMG submission 203080) | Freshwater sediment microbial communities from Lake Towuti, South Sulawesi, Indonesia - TDP4 | ecosystem: Environmental > Aquatic > Freshwater > Lake > Sediment | place: Indonesia: South Sulawesi...
ATGGGGTCAGCACCAGACGCATTCGATGGTGTCCACATGAAAGGAGAGTATCTTATCGATGGAACTGGAGCTTGGCGAAAACCATACATGAGAAACTACGTGGGCGGAGGCACAGGCGTATTCGCACCGATTCACGGATGGCAACACGTGGCCTCTGGGCTCTTCGACACGTGCCTCGTTGTCTGCGAAGAGAAAATGTCAACCTGCAGGCCTCATCCACAGGCCGCCTTTCTAACGATCTTCGACAACTTCACTGAGCGCCCACTCGGCCCGAACTTGGTGTGGATCTTCGCACTTGAGATGCACAGGTATATGCATGTGCACAAGATACCGAAGGAGAAGATCGCCGCCGTTTCCGTCAAGAACAAGAAAAATGCTATGGATCATCCGTGCGCTCAGCTCGCGCAGAAGATTACTATAGAAGACGTTCTCAACTCGGAGGTTCTCGTCTGGCCAGTTCAAAGGTTGGATATTAGCCCTACCAGTGATGGCGCCGCAGCTGTTGTCTTGGCTTCCGAGGACGTGGCAAGGAAGATCACAGATTCCCCAGTCTGGATTGATGGTGTCGGGTGGAATCTTGATACAGCCTATTGGACGAACAGAGATCTCTATTATCCACAGTATGTGGAGAACGCGGCTAGGATGGCCTACGAGATGGCTGGAATCAAGAACCCGAGAGAGGAGATAGACTTCGCCGAGCCTTACGACCCTTTCGACTACAAGGAGCTTCATCACATGGAGGGACTTATGCTGTGTAGGAAGGGAGAGGCTCCTAATCTTGCATGGGAAGGCGTGACTCAACGAGATGGAAAGCTTCCGATATGTCCGTCAGGCGGACTACTTGGCGTCGGGAATCCAATCGCCGCTGCTGGACTGATGAAGATCTGCGAACTCTTCTGGCAACTCAGGCGGGAAGCTGGGAAGAGGCAGGTTCCGGGAGATCCTAAGACAGCCGTGGCCCAAGCATGGGGTGATCTCATGCAAGTGGGAACGGTCGTGGTGATGCGTTCGTAGGGGCTGAAAAGATGAGCATTAAGATCAAGAAATACGCGGGAACGCCGCTTAGAGAAGAAGACTTGAAGCAGGGCAAAGTGTTGTCGGTGGGCTACTGGCCGAAGGCAAAGTACATTTGGTCTGCAGGTGTCGCCATAGGAAGGTATCTAGCTGAACTGAAGAACGGCAGAATAATCGGGAGGCAATGCGACAAATGCGGTCGCATAGTAGTTCCTCCTCGCATGTTCTGTGAATGGTGCTTCAGGCCCAACGATCGCTGGATTATTCTCAAGGATAGCGGGGTCGTTAACACGTTCTCAATAAGTCACATCTCTGCTGATGCAACAAGAATCAAGGAGCCGCTGATACCGGCTGTGATTCAGATTGACGGAAGCACCGATGCTGGCATATTACACCTGGTCGGAGAGGCAGACCCCAAAAAAGTCGAGTTCGGCATGAAAGTTCAGGCAGTATGGAAACCTCCAGAAGAGAGAACAGGCTCAATCACGGACATCAAGTACTTCAGGCCAATCGAGAGGTGAGTAGTGATGGCCTTTACAGAAAAGATTCAGTCTGCTAAGGATATGAAACATGTGGAGGGCGAGATACCTGTTAACTTCCTATATACCGCAGGAGCCGCCGGAGAAAGGTTCCTCAGAGAGATCAAGGAGAACGCGAAGATTCTTGGCATCAGATGCAGGAAATGCGATATGGTACACGTTCCACCAAAGATTTACTGTGAGCGATGCTTCGAACGGCTAGGTGAATGGGTGGAGGTGGCCAGCGAGGGACAGGTAGAGGCATTCACGACGTGCTATTTCGACGCTGACGGAAACAGATTGGCCGAACCCGAGATCCTGGCGGTGATAAGACTCAGAGGAGCGAACGAGGGCATTATTCACAGAATTCGAGAGACATGTGATAGAGACGTCTACATTGGCATGGATGTCAAGGCCGTCTTCAGAGAGAAGAAAGATCGGGTAGGATCAATTCTCGACATAGCACACTTCAAGCCTTCTACACCTTGAAGCAAGGATCAGTGCTAAGGGGAATTTGTGGCGGATTGACTGCACTGGAGTGATTTTTGTCCTTTTTCGCTGAAATACTGAGAAAATGAGCCATTCCCTCCCACTGAGAACATCAGAAAAGCTGGCAGAACGGCATCCAAAGGCAATGTTGCAACTGAAACGAGCCTATGGCCAATCCCCTAGGTCGGGGGAGGCGAAAGGAAAGCTCAAGGCTGATTCTTGCGCAAGGCCTCAGACAACAGAATCCCGATAGAACACTACTCAAGAAGCGCCGTCGAAGCCAAGGAAAACCCAAAACTTATCTATCTTCTGTAAACATCTATTAGTGTCCACTTGAAGGTGTGAGATTTTGCCGAAGAAAGCAATGAAGAAGCCAAAGAAAAAAGTGAAGAGGGCAAAGCCTAAACCCAAGCCCAAGCCGAAGCGTAAGAAAGGGCCGCCTCCTGAGGAGGTTCAACCGCCAGCCCCGCCCCTTGAAACCGTAGCAGGGTTTCAACAACCTATAGAAGGGGCTCAACCACCGGTTCCCTGAGTCCCCGTATGCCGCAAGGGGTTTGCCTTCTCTCTTTTCCTCTTTTTGCCAGTAGTATCTTAGACGCTAGTGCTAACCATGCAGTAAGGATGCTTAAATTCGTCTGGCCAAGCTATCTTTGATGATCCTCTTGGAAGCGGGAGATCGGATAGAAGAGATTAGAAGATACTTGGACGCGACCTTGGAGGAATTCCAGAGTCTAGTAGAAAAGGCTGGAGGATTCGACGATACCAAAGTCGGAAATGGATGGCATCCGGCCAGCGTCAAGGAGACTCTCTCTACCGTAGCCCCGATTCCGTCCTCAGACATCTTGGAAAAGGTCAAGTCGCTGAGATGGCGAGCGCTTGGAATGGCCTTGAGCAATTTTCCGAAGGCCCGGACACTCAAGATCGAGTTTCAGCAACCATATCTCCGCTACCGTCCTTACTGGATAGCCAAGGCATATCACGAATGCTTCTTCTTCAGAGGGGCATCCTATCGAGTTCGAACAAGTGAAGACGTAGTGGCAGTTGAGGTAGAGGGAAAACTTCGAAACCTGATTCTACACGACACAAAGGCCTCCTCGCTTCTGGGAGAGTTCAAAAAAAGGCTTGAAAAGGCTACTGGACTTATGTCTACCAGTCCGAGATTCTTCATCTTGGACGGAGTCACTGAGCTTGCAAGGAAGTTTAAGGAGACGTCGCTCTATCTCGACGCTCATGGGAGACACGCCCCCCAAATCGAGCGTTTCCTTGGTCGCAAGCCTCCCTTGCAACAGATCTCAAGAGTTGACCAACTTCGGAGGAATAATCAGCCCGTTGAGATCATGCCATTACATGAAACCAAGGATTCAGTGATAAGAAGGCTCAGCGAGGCAGTAGTGGAATCACCTAGGACATTCACTAGGATTCTGAGCAATAGGTTCGAAGTGACGCATCTAACGTTGCTATACTTGCCTGCGTATGAGATCAAGTACCGATACGCCAAGAAGGAAGGCATCGCACATGTCAATGGCTCTACGGGTGAACTGCTCTCCTGACCAGTGCCGGTTCGCCTTCGAAATCATCTCCAGGATTTTGCTCCCTGTGGCGCTGATCCCTACTGTCTTCTTGTGAATCATTGTTTCTGTTGGTTCTCTCCTGCTGTATCTCATATCGTTGCTTCATGTCAGCCAGTTGTTGGTAGCTGGCTGCTGCACAATTCTGCGCCGGTGCGATTCGTCGATGTTCCAGAATGGGAACATTAATATACCACGCCCTTAGAGAAAGAGAAAACGGAGATGAAGGTGTCAGTCGAGGAAGATGTGTCGACCTTTCTGAAAGCACTCACAAAACCTCCGCAACTGAAAGTTCTGACCTCTCTCGCAGAGAAACCTGCGCAAGAGTTTACCAAGACAGAGATCGCAACGCGATCTGGGATTGGCAGGACTACTCTTTATCGGATCTGGGAGGATCTTGAGAAGATGAAGGCGATAAGTCCGTCCCGTCAGGTCGGGGCCGTGACACTCTACCGTCTCAATACGACTAGTCCGGTAGTACAATCACTTCTCTCAGTCAGAGAAAAACTTGCAAGGATCCAGGACGCTGTAGAGAAGATTGAGGAGCTTCAGAAAATGCAAGAGACTTCAAGAGACCAGTCCCAAGACAAGGTTCCCTCTGGGCCCTTCATGCTACTCAGGTTTCTGGACATGAACGCCTCGAGTCCCGAAAGAGCTGTCTCTGAAAAAGATCTGGGGCTGGAGGAGTGTGAAACAGCTATTCTAACAAACCTAGTAGAGTCCGGTCTGGTTGAAAAGAGGGATGGAACGTACAGTCTCACATCGCTGGGCAAAATGGCCGCCGAGGGTGCTGCGAAGCTCTGGCGCCCTCAATCAAGAGAATCAGTAGATGAAACTATCTCATCCCTAAGGGTTGCGCTTGGAATTGTTTCCCAGGAGATGGGAAAGATCAACCGCGAGCTTTCCCGAGAAAAGCATCGTTCAGGTGGAGCGCGGTGATGGAATTGCAAAGATATGGGCTAAGAGAGAGTTTCCCAATCAGGGATAGAGCTCTCATCACATTAAAAACTGAACTTGTGAAGCTTTTCAACCTCATAACTATCATTAAGAGTGCAATGGGAAACCTAAGAGAATTTGACGAGATCAGGCAGCTACCTGTTGCCAGACTTGAAGAAGCCCACAAGACCTTGAAGAACTTCGTGGAACAATACGAGAAGAGAAAGCAACTAGGCAAAGGAACCGACTAGACATCTCTCTCCTTTTTTGCGCCATCCTTAGGATAGATTCCAGCACATTCGCTAGTCAATGTCAAAACACATAATAGGCAAATGCCTGAATCAGAACTACGAGCGGCTTTGCCTTTCACTCGAAAGCTTCTCATCATAACTACGATCGTCCTGGTGACAGGTACAATACCCCACCCAGGTGTTCTGCCTGCGTCATCAGCCGCTCAACCTGTGATTGACACCGATAACCCTGTTTACTCTCACTTGGCTAGGCAGGTACTGGTGAGCGGCTATGGCCTTCAGGCATCTCTCACTTATTTTCTTTGGTTGCGTAAGCCTAGAGGGCAAGATGCGTCATACACAGGCGTTTCCTTCGTGGCGACAACAACCGGGGGCGTTCCCTACCCAAATGTAAACATTTTTCTTGACGTACCGCCTGCTCTCGGAACCTATGTACTAACGATCTCGACTTCGTCAGCGGTAGACACCGCTGGGGCTATGTGTCACTTCGGCGTGATCGGCCCCGTTAAGCCCGTGTATCAAAGAAGGGAAACTGCTAGGTTCGGTGGAGGAGGAGTGCTTCCAGGGTCGACAATCAGGGTGGACATTCGAAACCCGATGGACGCACTTGTAGGCAATGCAACAACAATTGCAAACGAGGTGGGCGAGTTTGAACATACTTGGCCGATACCCAACAATGTTCAAGTCGGGTCATGGACTGTATCGGTTGGCGGAATCGGAACTTTCGACAATAGCTTCGAGAGGCATCGCGCAGACGGCCAATTTGGTGTCATCGAAGCTTCTTTGAAGCTGTCTATCCATCAGCAACCATTGGCACGATATCAGCGCACAGAGACTGTGAAAACTGCTTTCATGGTCAGGTATCCAGACGAATCACCTGTAACAACGATCAAGGCTGGCTCCAAACCTGTCTTCATCTCTCGAACGGGCATAGTAACTCAGTCACTTCCACTTGTTCTTGCTGATGCGATGAATGGAATATGGGTGGCTGAATACACTATCGCAAGGAACGAGACTCTCGGAAGGAACTACACATTCCTAGTTTCGCCCGGTTCGTTCGACGACGGATTCGGTAACAAAGCCCCTTCATCTGTGTCCGTTTCTTCACAGTTCGAGGTGGTTGCTGCTCAACTGAGAATCTCCATCTTATCACCGAAGGACACGTACGAGATACTCTTCGATTCGGTTGTCCTAAACGTAACTGCCAAGTATCCTGACGGGTCAGACCTTGTTGATGGTAAGATTTCGGCGACCTTCGAAAGTGGGACCTGGAGAGATCCAAGATCGCTGGTATTTCAAGAAAAATCTCGCTGCTGGGTTCTGACATATTACCTTGCGATCACAGAGGTCCCACGGATTGGGGCATGGAAGATGACACTCCTAGCGGAAGATAGCTACGGAAACAATGGCGTGACTTCCATGGACATAAGTGTGCGAGTGCTTTGGCTATTCATTGCGGTGGCAACATCAGGCGTCCTCGCGATAGTTATCGCAAAATGGGTGACCGAGGAAACAGGTCTTCGAAGACTCTTGAAGAAGAAGGACGTCAAAGAGAAGACTCCATAAAGCCTTCTAGACTCTGGCGAGATACCCGTATACGTGACTAGTCATGCCCATCTCTGAGATAGTTTTTTAGCTTCTTTTGGCGAAGGGTTGCTAGTCGTTTCCGGAGGATCCAATGTGCAAGGTCCAGAAGAGCTTCGAGAGATAAAAGAGAAATCAGGGCGGCGGGAGGAGACCACTCTCAAAAGTCGTCTGGATGCCAGGCCGGAGAGAAAGCCTGAATTTACAACCACATCCGGTTTCCAAGTGAATAGGCTCTATACTCCAACAGACGTCTCGGATCTGGACTACTCTGAGGATCTTGGTTACCCAGGCCAATTCCCGTACACAAGAGGAATACATCCAACGATGTATCGTGGCCGCCTTTGGACCATGCGAGAGTTCTCTGGATTCGGGACAGCCGAGGAAACTAACCGTCGGTTCAAGTATCTTCTGGCCGAAGGAGAAACTGGCCTCAGCGTCGCGTTCGACTACCCCACGATCACGGGCTACGACTCCGATCATCATTTTGCTCAGGGTGAGGTCGGTAGATGCGGTGTAGCAGTCTCATCTCTTGCGGATATGGAAACTTTGTTTGGAGGAATCCCGCTAGACAAAGTGAGCACGTCAATGACGATCAATGGGCCTGCCGCAATGCTTCTAGCTATGTACATCGCTGTGGCCCAGAAACAGGGAATGGCTCCTGAATTGCTATCAGGCACGACTCAAAATGACATGCTCAAAGAGTTCTTCGCGCAGAAACTCTGCATCTTTCCACCGAAGCCGTCCGTCAAGCTTGTTGTCGACATCATCGAGTACTGTGCAAAGAAGCTTCCCAAATGGAATCCTATTAGCATCAGTGGGTATCACATAAGAGAGGCCGGGGCCAACGCCGTCCAAGAACTCGCTTTTACTCTTGCAGATGGCTTAGCTTATGTGCAGGCAACTGTGGACAGAGGGCTCGATGTCGACGAATTCGCGCCAAGACTTTCGTTCTTTTTTGCGGCGCACAACGACCTATTCGAGGAGGTTGCGAAGTTTCGGGCAGCAAGAAAGATTTGGGCCCAGTTCATGAGAGAGAGGTTCAAAGCAAGGAACTCTCGGTCCATGTGGATGAGGATGCACGTTCAGACATCTGGCTGCACATTGACCGCCCAACAACCTGCAAACAACATCATCAGAGTAGCAATTCAAGCGCTCGCAGCGGTCTTGGGTGGTACACAGTCTCTACACACAAACTCGTTCGACGAAGCCTTGGCGTTACCTTCCGAGGAAGCGGTGAGGATCGCTCTTAGAACACAGCAGATCATAGCGCACGAGAGCGGCGCATCCAATACGATCGATCCACTGGGAGGATCGTTCTATCTTGAGTCCTTGACCAGACAGATGGAAGAGGAAGCTCTAAAGTATATTGACCGAATAGAGGCGATGGGGGGGATATTCCAAGCGATTGAGAAAGGATTTCTCCAGAAAGAGATCGCTAACAGCGCCTACAAGTATCAACTCGAGATAGAGAAGAAAGAGAGTATCATAGTTGGCCTAAACGAATATGCGGGAGATGAGACAGGCAAGATCCCGCTACTGCGGGTGGATCCTCACGTAGAGGATGTTCAACTAAGGAGCCTGAGAAGATTGAGAGAGAGAAGGAACCGGGACCTTGTAACAAGAACACTGGATAAACTTCGACAGGCCGCTGACAAGGATCATAATCTGATGCCTCACATTCTTAAGTGTGTGAAAGCCTACTCCACACTCGGAGAGATCTGTGGAGTTCTTCAAGAAGTATACGGACAATATCAGGAGCTGGTCATGTTTTGAGCGTGACAAGCCTAAGGACACCGTCTGTGAGAGTCGAACGAAAGATAAGAGCTCTGGTAGCGAAGCCTGGACTGAACAGTCACGATAGGGGAGCAAAAGTCGTCGCTAGAGCGCTCCGAGATGCGGGAATGGAAGTCATCTATACGGGTTTAAGGCAAACTTCCGAGCAGATAGTCGAGACAGCAATGCAGGAGGACGTCGACGTTTTATGCCTAAGCATCCTCTCCGGTGCGCATATGACCCTCCTGCCCAGAATAATGAATCTCATGAAAGAGAAGGATTTGAACGATGTCCTAGTGATCGCTGGAGGAATAGTCCCTGAGGAAGACATCCCAATGCTCAAGCAGATAGGAATCGCAGAAGTCTTCGGTCCAGGAACTCCAACCGATGTCACGGTGAACTACGTCAGAAACAATCTGAAAAGAAAACTGTAAGCGACCTGTGAAGTATCCAGACATGACATTTTCAGCAAAAGACCTTGTGCAAGGCGTCTTGAACCGGCACCGAAGATCTGTCGCTCGATTGATGACAGCAATCGAAAACGAGGATCCCAATTCAAGAGCTGCGATCTCTGAACTTTACCCTCACACTGGAAACGCGTACACTGTAGGAGTCACAGGGCCACCGGGCTCAGGAAAGAGCACTCTCATTACACAACTCGCAAAGCAGTATAGAAAGGAAGGGCAGAAAGTAGGTATCATCGCTGTAGATCCTTCAAGCCCTTTCTCGGGAGGGGCCTTTCTCGGAGATAGGATCAGGATGCAGGAGCTGAGCACAGATGAAGGTGTCTTCGTTAGAAGCATGGCGACCAGGGGAAGCTTGGGAGGGCTTGCAAGATCCACCGCTGACCTTGTTAGCGTGCTCGATGCTTTCGGCTGCGACATTATCTTCGTGGAAACGGTCGGAGCCGGGCAGTCTGAAGTAGACGTGGTCAGGCTTGCAGACACAGTCATGCTTGTCATGGCTCCGGGCCTTGGAGACGATATACAGGCAATAAAGGCCGGAATAATGGAAATCGGCGACATAATAGTGGTGAACAAGGCTGACCGAGAAAACGCGGAAAGAACCATGTTGGAAATTGCGGAAGCACTTGAACTTGACACCGAGCGGAAGGAATGGACCCCGCCAATCGTCAAGACGATCGCGACATCGAGTGAAGGAGCAGAGAGACTCGTTGAAAAACTGGAGGAACACAGAAGTTTTCTTAGGAAGTCAGGCATGGGCCGCCGGAAGATGAAAGGTGAGATCCAACTCTTAGAGGCTGTTAAGGCAAGACTTGCTGAGAAGGTTGTGGCAGATCTGAGAGTCGATCCTACTTATGAGAACATGGTTGAGAAGATAGCGAGTAGGCAGTTGGACCCAAATGAAGCCGCAACTATACTCTTGAACAAAGTCATTGAGAAGAAGTAGACTTGACGCATAAATTTCGGGCCCTAAGAACCTGGCGAGTATTTGACCTCAGCAGGAAGATCGTGGAGAAGTCTTGATGAGGCCCGGACTGGAGAGAGGACTAATTCAGGTCTACACGGGAAACGGAAAAGGAAAGACAGGGGCTGCCTTTGGCCTTGCGCTTAGAGCAATGGGCCGAGGCTTGAAGGTCTGCATAGTTCAATTCATAAAAGGTGGATTTGACTATGGCGAATTGTACATAGTAGAAAAGCTTCCCTTCCTGGAGATGGCCGCCTACGGCCGAGGTCAATTCATCACGGGAAGACCTACCGACGAAGACATCGTTGAGGCGAAGAAGGCGTTTGACCACGCGAAGAGAGCTATTCAGAACGGAAAGTTCGACATAGTCATTCTTGATGAAGTAAACGTGGCGATGCATCTGGGTCTGTTGTCTGTCAAGGACTTGATCAAAGTTCTCAAGGAAAAACCGTCAAATATGGAGGTGGTTCTTACAGGCAGATACGCTCCGGAGGAGATAATCGACATGGCGGACCTTGTAACCGAGATGAGAGAGATCAAACATCCTTATGCTCAGGGAATCCGAGCAAGAAAGGGAATCGAATACTAGGAATGAAAAAAGAAATAGGATTTATCGAAGACCGTTTCGTGCTCTCCTAGTCGGATAACATTTACCAAATATTCCCAGCTAACCCTTCAAATCTTCGAACAAACATGATGATTGTTTTTTTTGGCGATCAAACATCCTTATTGTTCGCCTTAGAAGAATCGAGGGACTGCCAAGTCGAGAAGACAGCACCAGAAACGAGGAGGTGAGCGTTTTGAGGAAGAGAGTCAAGGTTGAGGATGATCCAGTAGGTGTCTGGGATCCGCCAGCACCAGAGTGGTGAGCTTCACTCCAAGTGCGTCTGAGTCCATCAAAGACAAGTGGTGTGACCCATCGCATTCTACGCGCACCCTCCCGCCACCACTGCCATATGTCGCAAACGTGGACACAGAGAAGATTGCTTGACAGAAATGGGTGACATGTCTTCTGTCTTCCACTGTAGGAGAGAACATGAAAAAAGTTCCTTTCCCTGAGTTCTCGGAGCGTTCGCGATCATCCTTGGCTGTGGGGTGAAAAAAGAACCTTAGAAGGCTGTGGTCAGTATCGCGAAGCTTCATCGGGCTTTGCCTTCTTCGGCAAAGTTTCATCCTTCAACAGGATGCCTCTGAATTGCAGACAAGGTTTTGATCTTTGGGCCTAGTCCAACGGGTGCAGAAACAGTGCCAGCCAGACTAGAGACAAATCTCCTGAAATTTAGAGAAGTCTAGGTGCCAGTTTTCCTCGGGCGCTTATACGAGGCCGTTCAGCAGGATGCATGCCGGAACCAGAAGAACGAGGAGGTGAGCGTTTTGAGGAAGAGAGTCAAGGTTGAGGATGATCCAGTGGGCTGCTGGGATCCGCCATGCCCTGAGTGGTAAGCGTCACTAGGTTTGGATGGGAGGTTTTCGCCTACCTTCCATAGCGACCTATTAGGTCCAGGTAGGCATCTTCCTCGAACCTCCAACCGTCGTTCTTTGAGTAAAGGTCAATGGGAAGCCACCTTCGGAGAGTAGACCACATCCCAACTACGTTGAATGAGCAGTTTGCAAGACGAGCCTTCACCAGACGATCGTCAAGGACCATGAAGAGTTGGTTTACTTCTCCTGACGGAACCCCGATTTGAGCAAGTATTCCTTCGAAATCACCGCTGACTGCTGCTCCTCGCCAAGCCGGAAGCTTGTCGAAGTACTTGGCCAGAGGTTCGATGAAGGCGCTATCGCAAGAGGCGGTCACCAGTGCGTATTCCTCGGCGCCGATCTTGAAAGGCTTGGCAATAGGACGGAAAACGCCGTTCCTTAGTAGCCTGTGGATCTTTCTGCTGACGTAAGCTCCAGAGACTCCGAGTGTCTTTCCAATCTCTGAGAATGAACTCCTAGAATTGTAGACGAGCTTCTCCATGATCTGAAGATCAAGTCTGTCAAAACGGGTTCTCTCCGTTCTACTCTGTATTTGGGCTCGGCCTTGGCCTTGCTTTTCGCTTAGCATCTTCGCAAGCCCGGCTCCCCAACTATCCCAATGCACGTGCCACACCGAGAGATCTGATTGGTAGTATTCAAAACTCATGTTTGAGAAATCTCTTATGGCAACGAGCTTTGTCATCTCTGACGCCAAATCGCAATCTCTTAGCGTTGACTCGAGTCTGTCAACAAACCCAATCCTTTCTTCAGGAACATTCACAACGACGAAATAATCCTTCGGTCCGTAAAGGCGATAGATGTCTCTGCAGTACGGAATTCGCCACAGAACTACTGGCAGCCGATCAGGTCTGGATGTTCTTATCAGCAGGAGAACTTCTTCGAGGCCTAGCGCACGATCGCTTACAAGTCCGTAAAACCGCACAGATGCCTTCTGTGTCAACCTTTGCATGACCTTGGTTGCTGTTGGGATGCTTGTGCCAATATGTCGGGCCAATTCGCTCATCGGCATGTCTGGTTCCTTACACAATACCTTGAAGAGCTCCACCTCATCGTGGGTGAGTCGCACTCGCACAGGACGGGCAGCAATTGCATCCAGGATCCTTGCATACTCTGGTATAGAGCCTATCTGAAGCGATAGGTGCGCCATTTCGCCTAATCTGGACCAGACTTGCTTGTAGAGGTCATCGCCCACGAAGCTTTCGTAGTAGCCAAAGAAGTCAGAGATGCCAGTTATCTGATCACTCTTGGTTTCTTCTCTCAGGCCATGTCTTGCGAATAGCCAGAACTCTCTTTCATATTTGTCGTCAAGCAGCTTCGTTGCGAGGTATTCTGACTGCTCATATAACCTGGGGACAGAGTCGATAACGCTTGGGGTGAAGAGGTTCACTGCTTCTCTGGCGATGACCGATCGCCTCAAAGCATCAAAGAGCACTACAGGTGGCGCGATATTCAGAGTAGTCGGGTTCGAGTAGCGTACGACCCCCCACTTCTCCGTCGTCTCATCCTCTGAGTACCACGGGTCGAAGAAGGAAACCAACGCGAGGTGGTCGTCGAATTTTTCGGATTCTTCCCATTCAAGCCCAGTTAGATCCTCAACTCTTGACATGAACTCCGAAAGCTCACGTTGGCCCTTCGTTAATTCCTGCTTCAGCTCAAAGCTTGGGTCAAAGTTCGACTTCACGAGGCTCGCTGTTTCCTTTAACACCATATCCGCAATCTTGTCTGAGTCCCTGCTCTCGAATAGAGCTTCAATTCTTTCTTTGGAAAGAGAGAGATGGATTGCTTCACCTATCGTTGCCAGCTTTGAGAAGAACTCCTTCCTTGCAGCTTCATTCTTGTATCTACTGGTCAGACGGCTCATGACGCTTGAGATCGCCTTTGACAAGTAGCACTTGGAATAGTCGGCGGCCGGATCATACTCGGCTCGGAGGCGCTTTCGAATCCGCTTGCCAGATCGTAGCCTTGAGCGCTCCCTTTCACTCAGTACGCCCTTCCTCATGAGTGAACGAATTTCTCTCTTCTTGTCCTCTTCTGTATCTGTTCCGATTAGCGACTGTCTCATTCGGAGGCTGAACTCTAGAATTCCACTCTGATGTTTCGCTCTTCTATCGTAGAGACTCATCAATTCTTTGAAGCTTCTCATCCCTTGTCTTGGCTCGTGACTGGCATCGATTCATACGTCAGTAGAATAGGAATCCATGTCCTTTTTAGTGTGTTATACCGTGAGACGGCAATCTTCGGATGCCTTATGCTTGTCCGATTAGCAGAATGGATATCGCACCGAGCAGGAAACCGGCAATCACCTGAATATTGAAGGTCTCCTTGAAGACAAGTGCGCTGGCTACTGCTGTCGAGACGATCGATAATACTGTGAGGAGCGCGTTGAGCCGGCCGAGCCCCGTCACGGAGAGAGGTATTCCAATCAGGAAGCGGGAAACAAAGAGCATGACCAAAGCTAGGAACACGGCTGGGTAGAATAGGAATTCAAGGGCGAATGAAGAGGGTCTAAGAATATGTCCTCCAAGGAGGGTCATCAGTATTCCGACTGATAGAACGGCAAGCCCTGCAAGCGACACCTTCGACTGCTCTATCTGGAGCAAGCGTTCAAGGGTCAAGGTTCCGAAGGCATTTGTTCCGTATTTGAAGAGTATGCTGCCTGCTGTCCCAATGATGGTTATCACTGCTATGGAGATCCAGAATCTCGAATCAATCATCTTTCTCACTTCACCAATCCCTACTTAGTCATCTAAAGGATGCAAGGGACGTATTTGGTGATTTGCTCTGTGTAGGCGATGCAGCAACCGCGGGTTAGGGATTCTGCTAAGATTTTGGCTTCTCTTTCCCGGAATCCTCAAGATCAGTTCTAGGGGCTGTGGGTGGCACTATCTCCTCCAACGGAGGCGTGGTCAACATCGTCCATCCAATCCACATGAGTATCACCAGAACGGCGAGAACCGCCAGCGCCACCGGAACGGCTATTGCCAACCATTGGAGTTGCTTCAGAAACGCTATGTCAAGATATCCTCCTATGAAGACGGATACATATGCCACAGCCACTAGGAGAGATGCCAAGAAGACAAGCCCGCCGTAGATCTGATCTCTGTTCATAGCGCATCCTATCTTGATTGGCCAGATTTGGTATAAAATACTACTTACGGCCACCTCTGAGGGCGTTCAGAGTTCAGGCCGACCTATGGCTTGTAAACAGGTCTTTGGCTGAGGAGTGAAGGCATCTTCAGGCTTCCCTTTGGGTATCCTTTCGACCGACTCGCAACCTCTTCAATCAGTTCGCGGACAGACATGGACTTCTGCTCTCCCGTTTCTCTCTTCCTGACGTTGAGGAGATCCGTCTTCATCTCTTTCTCTCCTATCACGACGATGTACGGTATCCAGTTGACTTCGGCGTCTCTGACGCGTTTTGAAATGGATTCCGGGCGATCGTCTAGGTCTACCCTGATGTTGGCGCTTTCGATCTCGGACAGTAGATCTCGTGCGCGCTGTGTGAAGCTATCGCTTACAGGGATGATTCTCATCTGTATCGGGGTGAGCCAGAGCGGAAGACTCGGCGTCTTTCCCTCCTTATCCTGCTTGGCCGCAGTGTCCAATGCGGCGAATATGTAACGTTCAACTGTTCCGATCAGAGCGCTGTGTATTATTGGCGGATACTGCTTGTTTCCATCAGCATCTGTATAGGTTATGCCGAATCTCTTCGCATTTCCGACATCTATTTGGAACGTCGCTATCTCTCTTGGTCGGCCGAGATCATCAATTATGGTATACTCGACATTGATGACCCAGTAGTAGATCCCTTCGGGGACAAAGCTGAGGAGTACAGGCTTCTTCTCGACTGCCACAAGCTCGCCGAAGAAAGCTTTGTTCTGCTCGTAGAAGCTCTTGGTCGTGTTGTAGATCGAGACGTAGTCTCTTCCGAGCTTGCCTATCTCTTCATAGATCTTTCTGTGGATCTTCATGGAGGCGACCTTGGCGTCTTCGACATCCCGACAGAACACGTGCAGGTCTGGCATGTGGAGTTTTCTGACTCTGAAGCAGAGCAGGAGTTCTCCGCTCTGTTCCAGCCTGTAGCTGTCCGCCACTTCAAACGTTCCAAAAGGTATCTGCCGGTAGCTGATCGCCCAGTCTTTCAGCAGCGCGAATTGCTGGTGACAGGCCGCGTACCTGAGCACATAGCTTTTCTCATCTATGTCCACCTGATAGAGTCTGCCTCCGAACAGTTCCGCATGTTCCTTCACTGGTTTGACTGAGAGGTCGAACATGTTCGTGCCTCGAACCTCAAAGACCGGTATCCCGAGCGACTTCGCCACCGTCCAAGAGTAGTTAGCGACGAGTTCAAACATGAGACTTGCCTCGGGGCCATACCTCATATGTCCAATGTCTGAGTACGGTTCCCACTCGAACCCAAACTTCCTGCAGTAATCCAAGAATCGCGGCTTTCCTCCAACCAAGCCGATCTTGAAGGCTTCTTTTTCAACAAGCATCCTGAAGTCGCCTTCGTCAGGCTTGAAAGGGTATGCTCTAGGATCGTGGATTCGGCCTTGCGTGTCGAGCACAGCGTATTCTACCTCAGGATGCGACTCTTTCGGACGCTCCTCCTCAGACGTGATTGTTCGAGACAGTTCTGAGAGCGGGTGGCCCTTGCATGATATCTTGAAGCTCTTGTACCAACCGAATGGGCTCTTCGTAGTCTCGTATCCGCCACGCGACAGCTCTGCTTGAGTATTCGTGAGGATCGCTACGGCCGCGTCTCTTGACGCCAGACTACTAGACAAGTGTGCGTAAGGGTAGATTAAGACACTCTTCGCCTTTACCCATTCAGCAACTTCCTTGATTGATCCAGCCGCGTTTCTCGCAACTTTCTCCGGGTTCTTCTCGTCTGCTTTCTCAACTGTGCAGAACGAAACCAACACATCATCCATCATCCCCTTTCTTTCAGGCTCAGCGACTTGTTCTGGCTCCTCAATAGCTCTTTCAAGCACTTCATATTCGAAGTGATCCGCATGTATCAAAAGCATTCTCAATTCTCTGATTACCCCTAGGCCTACGGATTCCAACGCCACTTCTGGAGTCTACGGTCTTTCCTGAGATGCTTCTTCAGCTCCTTGTAGTGCTTCTTGCAGAGATAGGCTCTTCTTGCTTCCGTCGTCTTCAGTTTCGCCTCTGAAGCCATCTCGGTGGAGACTGACCGCATGGCAGCTTCAGTGCAGCCCTCTACACTGCACTTGACTCCCTTGTCTATCTTGCCCATCTTGGCATCAAGCCTGCTACTAGCCGTACAGTCAATCTGGTATATGATGCCATAGCAGTTTAAAGGCATACTGAGGTATTGTAGTTTAGGGAAAGCCGGTGCTCACCAGACTGAAAGAACAATCAAGGAGATTCTTTGACTTTCACGCGAGACAGCTACATATTCTCGGCTTCAGCCCTACATCTGCGAGCATCCTAGGTATGCTTCTTGCCATCGGGTCTTCAGTCTGCTACTATCTTTCACCGAGTAATGGCTCACTGTCGCTGCTGGCTGCCGCTCTTCTCCTCTTTTCGGGGTTCTTCGACGCTCTGGATGGAGCAATTGCTCGACTTTACGGCCAAGTCACAAAATTCGGTGGCTTCTGCGATTCCCTGATTGACAAGGTTGGCGAGATGCTTGTGCTCTCAGCGATTGTTCTCGCAGGCTTATGCTCAACCTTTTGGGGTGTCTGGGCCATCTCGAGTTCAATTCTCGTAAGCTACACGAGAGCTAGAGGAGAGAGCGAGGGAGCCGACATGAAAGTCGGGATTGCGGAGAGGCCTGAGAGGCTGCTGATTCTTGTCGCCGCGACTCTAGCTGGTTTTATCGAGGCAGGGATCATAGCAATATCAGCCGTGGCGTCAATCACTGTCCTGCAGAGAGTCCATCATGCGTACAGGGAGTTGACCTAGGCAAGCGACCTTCCCAGAAGTCATCTGTCGTTGTTGAAGATCACAAGCTTCAGGCGGCTACCTTGTCTAATGTGTACTGCGATCTCTTGGAACCTTCCAAAAGTCTCCGAACACTTTGCGTAGGTCTAGTAGGGGAACCGCCTCTCTTCTCTCGCCCGGACCTTCGAGACCCCGAAGTGAACGGCACAGGACACACAATAGAATTTGACTACTTGCCGCCTTGCAATGTAGGTGCCTTTGGCCCTGAGTTCACGTGCCAATGTGGGCTCAACCAATGAGACCCAGTGAGTCATCCTCTTTGCTTTGTCTCTAGGAACCTGCATCCCGCAGTTGCTGCACTGGACCAGTTCGGATCTTCCTTTTCCGCCTTTGCTTCGCCCCCTAGACTTCCTTTTCTTTCCCATCTCTGTACCTTCTTCTTGGTCTAATCCTGAACGACCGCTTATTATGGCTTTAGCCCAAGGGAGATATGCTGAAAAAACGAAGCCAGAAGGAGTGAACAGCTGTGGAATCGGCGATATTCTTCCGACTCTTCACCTCGATCACGAAAGATCACACTTCTTCTGTGCTGAGAGGAGCCTTGATTTCCCACAGTTTTTTAGCATCGTTCTGCCTAGTCATCGGCCAATCGCTACCGTGTCGTCAAGTCAATGTGAAATAGCATGTTGGACTTTGTCACTGTAGGCCACATCACTCTTGACCGCATCAGAAGAGGCCGGAAAGGGAGGCCCACTTGGATTCCTGGTGGGCCGGCAGTTCACGCATCGCTGATAGCAGCCTCACTTGGCGCAAAGACATATGCCCTATCTAAGGTTGGAACAGACTTCGGAAGAAGCCGAATGAAATGGCTTGTTCAGATGGGAGTTGACACCAGACTCCTGAAGGTGAGCCGCACCCCGACCACGAAATTTGAAATCAGATACCGGGGAGAGAAACGATCGTTGAGGCTAGTTAGTAAATGCGAAAAAATCAACCAGTTTGACCTGCCTCAAGGTCTCCGAATTCGAAGTCTACACGTGGGGCCAGTCATAGATGAGATTCCAGAGGCAGCTGCGAGGTCACTTGCGAGTCGATCCATGGTGACATCTCTTGACCCTCAAGGGTATCTTAGGAGAGTTGCTCGAAACGGCCAAGTGGTGGCCAGGTCTTGGCTCGACAAGGCGCTTCTAAGAAGAATAGATGTCCTAAGGGGATCCTCTGACGAGTTGAGAATGATGGTGGGAAGGATCAGCTCTAGGGATGCTCTGAGGAGACTGAAGCGTCTTGGGCCATCGGTCTGCATCCTCACAAGAAGCAGTGATGGGTCCGATCTCCTACACGACCGCGGGATTCTTCGAATACCTGCCTTCAAACCGGAGACTGTTGCTGACCCTACCGGTGCAGGAGACGCATTCAGCGGCGCCTTTCTCACAGAATATGCTCGGTCCAAGGAGCCAGTATGGTCCGCTTGTGTCGGCGCGGCAGCTGCTTCCATCAAGGTGGAAACGTCAGGGCCATGTTTCATTCGAGATCGAAGTAAGGTTATTGAAAGAGCCAACATAGTTCTTTCAGGCGTGCGGAGGATCGAATAGCACCCTCAGTACGCCCTGGCGAAATACACGACATCGCTTGCCTCTTTTCCGCACAAGATGCAGTTCCCGAAGATCTCCTCTCTCTTGAGAGGAACAGTTCTGATAGTGGCACCGGTGTCCTGCTTGATCTTTGCTTCGCATTCCGGCCGGCCACACCAGCAGGCTCTGACGAAACCGCCCACGTTCTCTATCGTGTGCTTGAACTCCTCGTATGACTTGATGGATCTGATATTCTGCAGTAGTTGCTGTTTTGCCTTCTCGTACAGGCTGGCTTGAACGGATTCTAGAATCTTGGCAATCTCCTGAGGTAGGTCAGTCATCTTGACCTCAGACTTCTGTCCTGTATCCCTTCTTGAGATAACTACTTTGCTTGATGCGATATCTCTGGGGCCAATCTCAATCCTTGTTGGAACGCCTTTCATTTCCCACTCGTTGAACTTCCAGCCAGGGGTGTACTCAGTCCTGTCATCCAAGTGCGTTGAGATCCCGTTCTCGCGCAGAAGCTCGGCTATCTCTTTCGCTTTGCCGAGCACTTTGTCCCGATCCTCGTCCTTGTAGAATATCGGCACAATGACCGTTTGGATCGGTGCTATTCGGGGAGGAAGCACAAGGCCTCTATCATCGCCATGTACCATGATGACTGCTCCTATCATTCGGGTAGTCACACCCCAGCTTGTCTGCCAGACGTAATGGTCTTTCTCGTCTTTTCCAAGGTACTTTATCTCGAAAGGCTTAGAGAAGTTCTGTGCCAGAAAATGTGACGTGCCCATCTGTAGGGCCTTGCCGTCCGGCATCATCGCCTCCATTGTCAGAGTGTAGTTCGCTCCGACGAACTTCTCCGCCTCGGTCTTCACGCCCAGAAGAATTGGGACGGCGAGCTGCTCTTCTATGAGCTGTCTGTATATCTCTAAGATGTCGTGGACTTCTTTCTCGGCTTCTTCGGCCACGGCGTGGGCTGTGTGGCCTTCCTGCCATAGGAATTCAGACGTTCGTAGGAAGGGCTTAGTTGCTGTTATCTCGGCCCTGAACACGGAATTCCAGAGATTTATCAGGACCGGAAGGTCTCTCCAACTCTTTATCCATCGCGAGTACGAGTCGCAGACAATTGTCTCCGATGTCGGCCTCATCGCCAGCCTTTCGCCAAGCTCAGAGTCCCCCGTGTGGGTGACCCAAAAGACCTCTGGGACAAACCCTGAAAAGTGTTCAGCCTCCTTCCTGAGGTAGCTTTCCGGGATCAAGGCCGGGAAGTAGGCGTTCTTATGCCCGATAGCCTTTAACTTCTCGTCTAGGAACCGCTTGATGTTCTCCCAGATCTCATAAGAGTAAGGCATGAAAACTATGAACCCTTTGATTCCGGCATAGTCGCAGAGCCCCGCTTTCGTGATGACCTGCGTGAACCATTCCGAGAAGTCTTCATTCTTCTTTACAGTTATTCCTCTTTCCACTGCCATCGCGAGAATTCCTCCTCAGAATAGTGGTCGAAGATGTGCAGTACAGTCGGTTAATCATTCTGTTCAGCTGGAACAGATTCACCTATCACTTCAACCACTTGGCGAGAGATAGTTCCACAATGCCTTAAAAAGGTATTCCATGGGCCTCAAAGATCTGAGGGTAGTGGTCGTCGATGTACCCAGTCTGAGAGGGCGACGCAGTTGCTTGTGGCTCATCTAGCCTTGATGTTCGTCGCAAAGTTGTTGTTTCCGAATCTTGATCTCTTCTTCTTGCTGGTAGGTGCATCTCTCTCAGGTCTCGACGCGCTCTTACTCATCCTTCGACTCAAAGACGAGGACTACCATTGCGGAGGCGTATTTCATTCAGTTTGGCTGCCTCTTGCCGGTGCATTGGCTCTGCTCACTCTCAATGTCGCTTGGTCAGCTTCATTCTTGACGGGCGGCCTGCTTCACCTCTTCACGGACTCTACTGATGTACGAGGCCGCCCTTGGCTATACCCCCTGAGCAAGAAGACCTTCGGTATCCCCGTTTTTCCTTACGACTTCAAAGACTATGTTTCGAATCCGCTCTGTGTTGCGATCGAAGTTGCTTCAATCCTCTTTATCATTGCTTACGTTCGCATACTCAGCATAGATCTGCTCTCATCTCTCTGGTTCGCTCTTCTCTCCCCACTGTTTGGCGTATTTGCCCTGCACCAATGGCGACGATCATCTGGTTGATTCCGCATGCAAGTGAAACGGTGCGAGGAGTGAGACGTTCTCCAAGCTGACGGGTCACACGAGAAGTCCAAAGGGCCGGATTCGAATCTAAGAAGGCCGACAGGTACTGATTAATACTACGGTCGTGAGACGTCATGCCCATCGGATTGTATTTTTCTTGAGGATAGAGAGCCTTGCCTAGTCAAGACGCGAATATGAGGAACACCACCGATTGTATTTTCTGCAGAATTGTGCGTCGGGAAGCTGAGGCTAGTGTAGTCTACGAGGACGAGGGAATCATCGCTTTCTTGGATACCAATCCAATTGCAGCAGGTCACACCCTAGTAGTTCCGAAAGAACACTACACAGATATCTTTGACATGGAATCCGATGTGCTTCAAAAGCTGATTCTTGCAACGAAAACAGTTGCTCTGAGGATGAGAGATCTCCTGGGCGCGGACGGGGTCAACATACTGAACGCAAGTGGCCGCGCCGCTGAGCAAGATGTGTTTCATTTCCATATGCATGTTATCCCTCGAAAGGAGGATGATAGCGTCAACTTCAATGAGTGGTGGGCAAAAAAAGTCATTCGTACTGAGAGAACATATCTCAATAAGCTGGCTACAAAGTTGAGGACGGCATGATATCGTCAAGCTCTTGTCTGTGGTGCGCGACGACGTACTTTGGTGCGCGTCGTCGGTATTCGCCCTGCACCAATTGAGAAGAGCGAGGAGTCGATCGGATCGAATCGACTGATGACTAATTGCGTTGCAAATGGTGTTGCATTGTTCGTGTCGAGAGGTCTTTTATGACTAAGGGCCCGCCATAGGTCGTAAGTGGCTTCGAATGGCTGAGTTCAACGCTCAGAGTTTTGTTGACAGTCAAACTCAAGAACTCAGAGAGAAGGTAGGGAGCGAGAGGGTTCTCGCAGCAGTTTCCGGGGGAGTCGACAGCACCACTGCAGCGACTCTTATTCGAAAAGCGATCGGACCAAGCGTCTTCTCCGTGTTCATCGATACGGGTTTCATGCGTACCAACGAACCTGAGAGCATCGTTGGGACGTTGCTATCGCTCCCTATTCCTCTCGATGTTGAGGTGATAGACGCTCGGAAGAGATTCCTGAAGCGGATGAGGGGAGTATCCGATGCTGAGAGGAAGCGGAGGCTTTTCAGAGCAACCTTCTATGAAACCCTGTCTGAGGAGGCGAGGAGAAAACGGTGCAGCTTTCTTGTGCAAG